>Ga0075030_100002494_pt1 | contig 16697 bp, 10 predicted proteins | sample LitLauG_LLR_2012_FD_71393 | JGI IMG/M metagenome (GOLD analysis project Ga0075030, IMG submission 71393) | Freshwater sediment microbial communities from Pennsylvania, USA - Little Laurel Run_MetaG_LLR_2012 | ecosystem: Environmental > Aquatic > Freshwater > Creek > Sediment | place: USA... | reverse complement strand
CCCACTATCTCGGTATCGGCGAGTCTTCCGGGCGGCAGTCCCGAAACGATGGCTTCCGCCGTGGCGACGCCGCTGGAGCGGCAGTTCACCACCATCGCGGGGCTGGACTCGATGATTTCCAGCAGCCGCCAGGGCTCCACCAGCATCACGCTGCAATTCGACCTGGATCGGGAAATCGACGGCGCCACGGTGGACGTCGAAACGGCCCTGGCCGCGGCCATGCCTCTCCTTCCCGCGATGCCCACGCCGCCGTCGTTTCGCAAAGTGAATCCGGGCGACATGCCGATTATCAACCTGGCCGTCACGTCTCCAACCATGCGGCTTTCCGACCTGGATGAGTATGCCGAGACCATGATCGCCCAGCGCATTTCGATGGTTCCGGGGGTAGCGCAGGTCATGGTGTATGGCGCCGCCAAGTACGCGGTCCGGGTCCAGGTGGATCCCGCTGCCTTGGCCACGCGCAAACTCGGTCTCGACGATGTGGAGGCAGCCCTCGCGAATTGGAACGTCAACCTCCCGCTCGGCGCCTTATTCGGGCCGCACACCTCCTACAACGTCCAGGCCAATGGCCAACTCATGCGTGCCGCGGATTACCGGCCGCTCGTGGTGGCCTACCGGAACGGCGCCGTGGTGAGGCTCAGCGAGGTAGCGCGCGTTCTGGACAGCGTGGAAGACGATAAGCAGAGCGCGCTGATTTACGGCGGCCAGTACGGTTTTAAGGGCACGCCGGGCGTGAACCTGGCGGTGATGCGGCAGCCCGGCACCAACACCATCGAGGTAACCGACAACGTGAAGCGGTTGCTGCCGTTTTTCCAGGAACAGATGCCGCCCTCGATCCATCTCTCCGTTGCCGGTGACCGCTCCAAAAACATCCGCGAAGGCTTCCGCGATATCCAGGTCACCATGGCCGCCACGCTGGCGCTGGTCATTCTGGTGATTTTTCTGTTCCTGCGAAATCTCTCGGCAACGTCGATTCCGGCGCTGGCGCTGCCTTTCTCGATTGTCGGCACTTTCTCGGTAATGTACCTGCTCCACTTCAGCCTCAACAACATCTCCATGATGGCGTTAGTGCTGTGCATCGGTTTCGTGGTGGACGATGCCATCGTCATGCTGGAAAACATCGTCCGGCACATGGAGAATGGCGAGCCACCATTCGAAGCGGCTATCCATGGGTCGCGGGAGATCGGCTTCACCATCGTCTCCATGACGCTGTCGCTGGCCGCCGTCTTCATACCGATTCTGTTCATGTCGGGCATCCTGGGCCGGCTCTTCCGCGAATTCGCCGTCACGATCTGCGCCGCGATCCTCATCTCGGGACTGGTTTCCATCACGTTGACGCCGATGCTCTGCAGCCGGTTCCTGAAGCCGCCCCAGCGCGCGGAGGGAGGCGTCTTCGAAGCCACCCGTACTCTGTATGGCCGCACTCTGCGCTGGGTGTTGCACCGCCGGCCGCTGATGCTGCTTCTGTTTCTCGGGGTACTGGGAACGACGGCGTACCTATATATTGCGGTAGCGAAAGGCTTCATTCCGGAGACCGACAACGACACCTTCAACATCAATATCGAGGCGGCCCAGGGAACGTCCTACTACCGGATGGTGCAGTACTCGCAGCGGGTGGCGCGGATCATCTCGCGGGATCCGGACGTGGACACATTTTTCGTGCGGACCGGCGGCTCGGGAGGCTATGGCGGGGCTTCCAACACCAGTGGGGTGATGGTGAACCTGCTTCCCCGGCGCCAGCGGAAGGCCACGGTAGTGGATATTGTGAACCGTCTGCGGCCCCAGCTTGCCAATCTGACCGGCCTACGGGTGACCATGTCGATTCCACAGGCGATCCGTGTGGGCGGACGCCAAGCCAGAGCCAGTTACGACTATACGCTGGTCGGCCCCGACACCCAGCAGCTTTTCCGCGAAGCCCCCAAACTGGAGCGTCTCGTGGCCGGGATTCCGGGTCTGGTAGATGTAGCCAGCGATCTGCAAATCAAGAATCCGCAAGCGGAGATCAGCATCGACCGGGACCGCGCGGCGGCGCTGGGAGTCCACTGGGAAGGAATTGCCGGCAGCCTCTACGACGCTTTTGGCCCGCAACTGGCCTCCACCATCTACGCGCCCACTAACCAATACCGCGTTTTGCTCGAACTGCTGCCCCGGTACCAGCAGCACATGGACTCCCTCAAGCTGGTGTACCTGAAGTCAGCCGCGGGCGAGGTGGTTCCTCTCGACACCATTTCGAAGGTGGCGCTGGATGCGGGTCCGATGACCATCCCCCACTCGGGCCAGTTGCCCTCCGTGACCATCTCGTTCGGTCTGAGTCCCGGCTTTTCGCTGGGTCAGGCGACCGACGCCATCGAGGCGGCGGCCAAAGACAACCTTCCGCCGTCCATCACGGGCACGTTCCAGGGAACGGCGAAGGTTTTCCAGGACTCCATGCGGAATATGGGTCTCCTGCTCCTCATTGCGATCCTGGTGGTGTACATCGTACTGGGCATGCTGTATGAAAGCTACATCCATCCGCTGACGATCCTTTCGGGCCTGCCCTCGGCCGGTTTCGGAGCTCTGCTGACGCTGCTGCTGTTTCGCGTCGAGTTGAGCATCTACAGTTTCGTGGGGCTGATCATGCTGATTGGGATCGTGAAGAAAAATGCGATCATGCAGATCGATTTCGCTCTGGAGGCCGAGCGGAGAGAGGGCAAGTCGCACGTGGAGGCGATCTATGAGGGATGCGTGATCCGGTTCCGGCCGATCATGATGACCACCATGTCGGCGCTGCTGGGAGGCTTACCGATCGCGCTGGGATACGGCGCCGGCGGGGAAGCACGCCGGCCCCTGGGGATGGCGGTAGTAGGCGGGCTTGCCTTCTCGCAGTTGATGACTCTCTATCTGACGCCGGTCGTTTACACCTACATGGCAGGGATGCTGGACCGTTGGCGAGGCCCGCGAAAACCCAGCGGCGCGGTGCATGAGATCAGCCCGCGCAGAAAACCACCGCACGATCTCCAGGCGGCATAAGGGTTAGATTCCCGGCGTATATACTGGACAGGGGAGAACCGCACGGATGCGAACGCTTCTGCATACGAGGCCGAGATCTTCTACGGAACCTTCAAGGTTGAGGCGGGGAAGATTCAACCATTTTTTAGCGAATCTTTTGGGAAATACACGGGCCTGGCGGCGGAGGATTTCGCCTCTGAAATCGCGGCGGAACTAAAGCGTTAGCCGTTCCGGCCGTGGTGAAGTTCCACTGGCAGGATTACCAACGGTGTTTCGAGAAGGGGAGCCTTGGGGCTCCCCCGTTCCTTTTATCGGCGTTCGCGCGAGTCCCGGCCCCGGTCGGACTCACGGCGCTCGGGCGCGCGATACTCGCGTAATTCATGGCGTTCTACGCGATGATCGACCACGGCGGGGCGCGGCGCCACATAGGGATGCACGTAGGTCTGCCGGTTCACCCAGGTTCGTTCCCAAGGCCGGTTGTTGACCAGGATCCGATGGTCGCGCCATCCGAATACCACGCCCCCCCAGCCCCAGGGAGCGAATGCTCCAACCACGATCCGCGGGCCGAACGTAATGGCGCCGCCCACGAAGAAGCCGGCCCTGGGGCGCGCGTACACGATGTAGGGGTCATAGTAAGGAACGTAGACAAAAGCCGGGTCGAGAGGCAGGATCTCGATATCGCCGGGGCCCGCGTTCACCACTCGGATTTGACCGCCGGTGCGCAGGTAACCGTAATTCAACGCCAGCGCCCTTTGCCGCTGCGCGGCATCCATGACCGCCCCTCGATTCGCGAGCACGGCGTTTCCCAGATCCTGCGTCCACCCCATGTCGCCGGACAGCATGTCCAGAACGGTCGGGAACGGGAGCAGGGCGAGAACGCTCGGATCCCAAGGCAGGCCGTCATCCTGAATGGCGCGCGCCAGCCCGTCGCCATTCAGATACGCATGTGCGCGAGCCCAGCCGGCGGCATCCGGGATCTGGTTCGGGAAGGTGGAAGCCGTCAACACCTGTGCGAGGAGCGGGTCCGGATACAGAGCGATCCGCGCCACCATCGCGTCCAACTGTTGCGGCGGATAATTCGGAGGCTGCTGCCCATACGCTGGCTGCTGGCCATAATAGGGCGGCTGCTGGCCGTAATAAGGTGGCTGTTGGCCGTAAGGCGGCTGCTGCGGATATTGCGGTGGCGGTGGATTCTGGCCCCACAGGGAGGCGGCCGCCAGAGCGACCGCAACAAGCAATGTCGAGTTATGGTTGAGCCGTTTCATGCCTGTAGTTGTAGCAAAACCGATACCAAACGAAAAGCCCTGCCTTTCTGCGCGGATAGAGACTGTGGGGCGGGCGCCTGCTGGTGCCGTGCGGGCCTTCCGGTGGAAAACCACCACCAGGGGGAAGTCGGTATCGAATCAATTGGCAAAGCTGCGCCATCGCACGGCCTCAGAAAAAATAGGAGATTCCTAACCGCAAATCGCACTACCCGGTGTGGAACGAAGATTTTGGGATCTATGAATCCCCAGCGTGATCCAATCCTGTTCGGCGGTACTCCGCGAACTCAGCCGCACGGCGTTCGGGGGTTTTTGGCGAGCACGGGCATTCACGCGGCCGGCATCGGCTTGCTCCTGCTGGCAGCGCCGCAAATGATCGTGCAAAGCGGGGCGCTGCTCCGCTTCAGGGCCACGTTGACCGCGCCTCCCGAGCCGGCGCCGGTGCGGGAACGCGTGCTGCCGCGGACGCGCGCGCCGACCGGCCCGGCTGTCTTACCACAACGGCCGCTGCCTCCGCTGCCGCTCCCCACCCGGCCAAGGATTGTGACGAAATTAGAAGAAGCGCCCGCCTTGCCGAAGGCTCTGCGGCCGGACCCGGTGTTGCCGGTACCCGTGGCTCTGGCGATCACACCGCCGGTTCAGACCGGTGTCTTCGCTTCCAATGCAGTTCCGAAAAGCAGCCCCGCGTTTACGGTACCGCAGGCGCAGAGCACCGGTTTTGATCGAGCGGCCAACCAGGCTCCGGCCGCGCCCCAACCGCGCGCCGCAGCAGCGCCGGCAGGGTTCGACGCGGCCACCGCAGATTCCCGTTCGGCAGCCGCTGCGGCGGTGCGCACCGGCGCCTTCGGACCAGCAGCCGTAGGGGAACCGCGCGCTGGCAGAGTGCTGTCCGCCAACGTCAGCCGCACCGAGTTCGATGTCCATCCCACTGGGGCCCTGCCGGCGGGAGCCGATACGGCGGTCCGCAAGAGCGGTTTCGACGGGCCGAAAGTGGTCCATGGGCCCGCCCAGGTAGAAGCGCCCGCCGCCCCGCTCCTACGTCCCGTCGAGATCCTGGATAAACCAAAGCCGGCCTACACGGCGGAGGCGCGGCAGCGAAAAATCGAAGGAACGATTCTATTGGATGTCCTGTTTACGGCCAGCGGAGAAGTGCGCGTCTTGAGAGTCATGCGCGGGCTGGGGTATGGTCTCGACGAAAATGCGATGGAGGCCGCGCGCCGCATCCGGTACACGCCGGCCACGGAAGCGGGCTCGCCGGTGGATCAACGCGTCACGCTGCACGTGGTTTTTGAGATTACGGGTTAACACTATGGGCTCTCGTTGTTTACTGTCTTTTTTCTGCCTGACCGGCTGGGCGGCAGCTCAGAGCGGCGGCAATCTGCCGCTCCCCGCTGTTTTATCGCACGTGGCCGGAACCGAAAACACTTTCCTCGAGGACTTGTCCCGATACAAACCGCTGGTCGAGACATACATTCAATTCCTGCGGCCCGCCGCCGAAGGCCGCCTGGAGATTAGCGACGACGCTTACTTTATCGGAAATGCGGAATTCAACAGCGGTGTCGACTTTAAGGCCTTCAACCCGGAGAAAACCTTCGGGTTGGGAACGTTGAATTTTCTCAAGAAGAACACCAAGCAGCGGCTCATCCCTCGGGGCTTTGCTCAGATGGCCCTGATCGATCACCAGGGCCTCGGCGAAGAGCATTATGAATTCGAGAATCCGCACGGCGAATTCCTGGGCGAAGTCCGCTGCATTGCTTTCGATGTGAAGCCCAAAGCCAAGGAACCCCCCGGGCGGTTCGTGGGCCGTATCTGGGTGGAAGACCGGGCCTTCCATGTGGTGCGCTTCAGCGGGACCTACACCTCCAGCCGTCCGGGACGCTATTTCCATTTCAACAGCTACCGCGAACAGGTGGGCCCCGGTCTCTGGCTTCCGTCGATCACGTACATCGAAGAGACCGCGCCCAATGGCAAACCATCCGCGGGCGACCTGAAGGGCCTGGTCCGTTTCTGGTCCTTTGCGGCTGCCGGGCCGCCCAAGACCGATACGTTCACCAACATCATTATCGAAGCTCCGGAGCCGCCGCAGGATGCCGCGGCCAATGAACTATCCCGCACCGAAGCGCTGCGCGAATGGGAGCGCCAGGCCGAGGAGAATACGCTGCAGCGCATGGAAAAGGCCGGCCTGGCCGGCCCCCCCGGTGAGGTGGAGAAAGTACTCGATACGGTCCTCAACAATTTGCTGGTGACCAACAAGATTGCGGTCGATCCGCCGCTGCGTACGCGCGTCCTGCTCACCACGCCGCTCGAAAGCTTCACAGTCGGCCATACCCTTGTCGTGAGCCGCGGCGTCATCGATGTCCTTCCCAGCGAAGCCAGTCTGGCAGCCATCATTGCGCGCGAACTGGCGGGCGTGGTGCTGGGATTCAAGAGCAGCACCATGAACGCATTCAGCGACCGGATGCTTTTCGGCGACCAGCAGATCCTGCGCCAGTTTGCCTTCCGGCGCAGCGCCAATGAGGACTTGCAGGCCAACCGCAAGGCTATGGAGATTCTGAAGAACTCGCCGTACGCCGATCAGTTGTCCGGGGTGGGTTTGTTTCTGAAGGCCCTGGTGGCGCGAGTCAATGTCTTGCCGAACCTGATCCTGCCGCGCGTCGGCAATCCGGTGGCCGAGCAGGGCGCCGTGCTGCTGCTGCCGGAGTTGATCCTGCAGGCGCCGAAGCTCGATCCGGACAGCACCGAACAGATTGCGGCGCTTCCCCTGCTCTCGCGCATCCATTTGGATGCCTGGTCCGATCGCACCGAGATGATCCGCGCCAAGCCGGTCGCGCTCTTGTCGCCCGGCGAGAAAATGCCGTTCGAAGTGATGCCGGTTGTCCTCGGCTTGAAGCGTCAGACGTCGTTGAGCCTGTCGGCATCGCCGGCCAGGTGAGCGCGGCCGGCGGCGTCCGCGATTCACCGCCGGAAATCGTACCAGGCTTTCCGCCTGGCCTTGGCGCGCGGGACCGGCTGTCCGGCAATCACCGCCGTCGGGTTGAGCAGGAACAGCCGCTCGGCGCACTCGCTGCCGGCCGCCGCCGCCACTGCGGTGAAGGCCTCGGTCAGCCGCGGGGTGCGGTCCTCGGTGCCATGCGCATCGCTGGCCACGAAGTGCGCCATCCCGCGCTCGACCATCTCCCACGCCGCTTCCTCCGCTTTCTTGCCGAAACGGCCCCGCAGCGACTGCCCGGTGATCTGCGCCAGGCATCCGGCTCTCAACCAGTCCCGAAACTCGGCCGTGATGTCGCGCAACTGCCGATGCCGCTCCGGGTGTGTCATGATCGGCACCAGCCCCCGGTTCAATAGAGCGTCGAGCGCCGGGCGCATGCCGCTGAGCGAATCCGGAAATTCCACCAGCAGGTAGGGGCCGCCGTTGACCGAATACCGGGCCGGATTCTCGAGGGCGTCCTGGATGTTGTCGAATGTCAGGTGAAAGTCGCAGCCACGATGGATCCTGGGCCTCCCACCCGTGGCCGCCGTGAGCTCCTCGATACGCTGACCAATCAGCCCTTCGTCAAACCGGTAGCGCATATTGGCGTGGGGCGTGGCAACGATGTCGGTCGTCCCCGCTTCCGCCGCCATGGCCAGCATGGCGAGCGACTCTTCGCGCGTCTCGGCGCCATCATCGAGTCCCCAGAGAATGTGGCTGTGGATGTCGACCATGGGGAGTGTATTCCCTATGTTATACGAGTCCGTCGCGGACCGCGCCGTAAGTTACACTGGCGGCCATGAAGTGGGTTTTTGCGCTGCGTTTCCTGCCGATGTTCCTCTCGTTGGTGATACACGGGCAGCAGGGGCCCATGGCGGTTTCTCCCGCACGGGCTGACGATCCCGCGCTTCCGCGGTCTCTGCCAGCCGCTCTACGCGGTATGGCGCCGCCAGTCCCGTTTTCCCTGGGACGACTCTCACCCGCCGAAGCCCGTACTCACAACCGTGGTCCGCTGAGGCAGACCGGTACCCGTCGCGCAGTTCCGGGCGGTCTGAATCAGCCGTCCGTCTCGATCTCTGCCGACGGACGATCGGTGCTGGCGGTCGCTCTCTCTTCGGCCGGCGCCGCGCGCCTGCGCGTGCACTTCCGCGACTTCGACACCGCCGCGGGCGAGGTCTGGGTCTACTCTCCGGGCGGCGAATCGGCGGTGGGCCCTTACACCGGGAAAGGCATGCTGGGAACCGGGGAGTTCTGGTCCGCGGGTGTGGGCGGCCCCACCGTTGTGATTGCGTACCTGGCTCCCACGGGCACTACCCTGGCAAATCTGCCGTTCCATGTCGACGCCCTCTCGCATCAATGGGCCGTGCCGCCGCTGGAGCTCCGGGCCGACGCGGCCTCCTGCAACCTCGACGTCACTTGCTATGCCGATTACAAAACGATAGCCACTGCCATCGTGCAGTACGACTTCATCGGCGATGCCACCGGATTTGCGTACCATTGCAGCGGCGCCATGATCAACACCCGCGGCAGCAGCCTGGTTCCGTACCTGCTCACCGCGCACCACTGCATCACCAGCGATTCGGAAGCCCAAAGCATGGAAGTCCACTTTCTCTACCAGACTTCCATCTGCAACGGGCCCCCACCCGATCTCTCCTCGGTGCCCACGATTCTGGGTGGCCACTATCTGGCCGGCGCCGGTATCGCCGATGGCGATTACGCTCTGGTACAGATCAGCGCCGTCCCCAGCGGCATCGCCTTCCTCGGTTGGAACGCGGGCACACTCGAGGCCACGGCACCGGTGGCCAGCATCCATCACCCCCAAGGCTCTTACAAGCGCATCAGCCTGGGCAACCGCACCAGCGACGTCAACACCATCATCGGCGGCGAAATCGCCCCAGCCGCTCTCTACTACGCCGTGGACTGGACGAGCGGGATCACCGAAGCCGGTTCCTCCGGTGCGCCGCTGCTCGATGCGGGGGGCAACGTCGCCGGCACGCTCACCAGCGTCGGCGACACCCCTGGATCCAACGCGTGCGGCGTCAGCACGAACGCCGCCTACGGGCGCTTCGGCAATGCCTATTCCGCCCTCCGTCCGTATCTGGAGGACGCGCCGCCGCCGCCGCTCAGCGCACTTCCCGTGCGGGTGGCGTTTCAGGTGGCCGATGGCGTGGTGGCCGCGCCGGCCACGCGGAGTGAGACCATCAGCATTTCATCCGGCAGCCCGGTGGACATGGTGGTGCGCAGCAATCGCTCGTGGCTGATGGCCACGGCTCTCGCCTCCCGCGTCTCGGCGTCGGCCCCTGCCACCGTGCAGGTTTCCATCGACCCTGCCTCCCTGCCGGAACCCGGAACGTACTACGGTTTGGTTTCGGTGGCCTCCATCGCTGCGGCCCCGGCCTCCATTCCAGTGGAAGTCAACGTGGCGATCACGCGCCAGCCCATTTCCCTCACGCTCACGCCGAATCCGGTGTACCGTCAGGCGCCCGACGCCGAGGGGAACCAGTGGTCCTGCACGATTCGCATCGACGAGACCTCCGGCGCCGACCAAACGCTCACGGGCTTCAAGATCGACTCGAGCGACTATTCGCCGCTGTCTGTGTTCGGCACGACCACCATTCCGAAATCGGGATTCGTCTCGGTCACCGTCAAATTTAAAAACCTGCTCGTCCCCGTGGTCAGCCGCTTCGAGGCCGATGGGACCGACGCCAACGGCCGCGCGTGGCAGGTGGTTCTGCGGGTACCGTTTCTGAATTTCGCTCCCACCATCGCGGCTGTGGCGAACGCCGCCAGCTTTCAGCCGGGCAGCGTTTCCGGCGGCTATATAGAGATCGACGGCAATAATCTGGCTCCCACCACGGCCTCCTGGGACCGTGCGATCTTCGCCGGGCGGCTTCCCACTGAGCTAGCCGGAGTCAGTGTGACCATCGGCGGCAAGCCCGCCTGGGTCCAATATGTGAGTCCCAAGCAGATCAACGTGCTGGCGCCGGACGTTCCGGCCGGAAAGGTGGACGTCCAAGTGACCAGCGCGGGCGTGGCGGGCCCCCCCTTCAGCACCACCTCGCAGGGGAACGGTCCTGCGTTGCTATCGCTCGCGGGCCAATATCCCATTGCGACTCATTCGGACTACTCTATAGTGGCCAAGGCGGGCCTCCTGCCCGGCGTCAACACCGTGCCCGCCAAGCCGGCTGAGATTATCACGTTCTGGGGAATCGGTTTCGGAAGCACCACTCCGCCGGCGCCCGCCGGAGTGTTGGTTCCCTTCGACCAGTTATACCGGGCTGCTCCGATCACCGTCACCATCGGCGGAGTCAACGCTGAGGTGTCCAGCGGCGCTCAGCCCGTGTTGAGTCCCGGCTTTGCCGGTCTCTACCAGTTTCCCGTGCAGGTCCCGGCCTCCGCGCCGGATGGCGACCTTCCGGTGAAGGTCACTCAAACGGGCGTCTCTTCGCCCGACAATGTCTTGCTCACCGTTCAACACTGAGCGGCGCCTTTCGCCGCCGGGTCCAGCCGATGGGTTACTACTATTCGATGCAAAATTCCCCACAAGAAATCTCAATTATTTTGAGGAGTTTCAGATAATAAAATCCTTGTATGCGAAATGTATTTTTAGTATACTCAAATCGAACTCGTGAGAGTGGCGAGCTCTTCGGAACGTCACTCCACGAAACAACCAACACCCAGTGGGACTGAGTTAGCGATAGCTGTCGGCTAGCGTCGGCCGCGGTCGGTTGCATCTCGTGCCCACGCTCCCGTTTCAGGCAGACGCCATGGTGGCACAATATCCCAGAAATCGTATTGTTGTATTCCGGCTAACGCAGGCTGAATTCAATAGTTTGAAATCCGCCTGTGCGGAGCGGGGAGGGAGGAATCTCTCGGAGTTCACGCGTTCCGAGCTGCTCAGTTTCTTGCAGGGTCCGTCGCTGGAGCGTGTGGTCGAGAACCGCATCACCGAAATCCAGCGGCAGGTGGGGGATTTGCAGCGCGCGATGCAGCAAATCACGCGCATGCTCGATCGCAGCGCCGTTCCGAAATGCCCGTAATCGGGTTGCCGTTTTGCCTTTTCCGGAGTCTCAAATGAAAATCATACGCTGTCTCTGCTTTCTCGCGCTTCCTGTTTTTGCGCAGGTCCGCCCCTTGCCCGGCTTGAATGTAGACCCCATCGCCAATCTTCCAGCGCAGCAAATCGGCGCCAATGACCTGCTCGTGGTCATGGTCTATGACTCGCCCGAGCTCACCCGCACCGTGCGCGTAGGCGCCGACGGCCTCATCCGCCTCCCCATGCTGAAACAGCAGATCAAGGCCGAGGGCCTGATGCCCGAGGAATTGGAGACCGCCGTCAGCGAGGCGCTGAAAGAGGAAGAGCTACTAGTCGATCCCTTCGTCAGCGTGACCGTAGCCGAGTATCATAGCCGGCCGATCAGCGTGATGGGGGCGGTGAAGAGGCCGCTCACCTTTCAGGCGGACGGTCCCGTCACGCTGCTGGAGGCGCTGGCGCGCGCCGAGGGGCTCAGCCTCGAGGCCGGCCCCGAAATTCTCGTCACCCGCAAGCCCACGGCGGAGGGCTCCCCCGGAGCCCCCGCCGGAGCCTTGGTCCAGCGCATCCCCGTCCGGAATCTCATCGATGCCGCCGATCCGGGAGTGAACCTCCAGCTTCTGGGCGGTGAAGAGATCCGCGTCCCGGAAGCCGGCAAGATCTTCGTCGTCGGCAACGTCAAAAAACCGGGCGCCTACATCGTGCAGGACGACTCCGGGACCACGCTGTTGACCGCTCTGGCGGTCTCCGAAGGGCTACTGCCCTACGCCGCCGACCTGGCCTATCTGTATCGGCGCGAAAGCGCCGGCGGCAACAAAAACGAGATTCCCATCCAGCTCAAAAAGATCATGAACCGCAAGGAGCCCGACGTGCCGCTCCAGGCCAATGATATCCTCTACATCCCCGACAACCGGGGCCGCCGCCTTACTGCCGGCGCTCTGGAAAAACTCGTGGGGGTGGGAGGTGGAGTGACCGCCGCCCTGATTTACACCCTTCGCTAACCGGGGGACCGGCCTCCGGCCTGTCTCTTCGGTCGCCGCACGTTTACGATCCGGATCAATCGAACATGCCTGAAGACAATTTGCCGCACGACCTGATTCCTACCAACGGCCACCACAACGGCTGGAACCCGCCCGTCCCCGCGGATTACTACCGCGCTCCCGGCTATACCATCGATATGGAGCCGGAGCCCACGGCGGCGCCGCTCTCGCATTATCTCTGGGTCCTGCGCCGCCATTGCTGGAAGATTTTGAGCTTCGTGGCCATCTCGGTGGTCGCGACGCTTCTGATCTCGCAGCGCATCGTTCCGGTGTACGAGTCGACCGTCACCGTCGATATCGACCGCCAGTTGCCCGCCGGGATCATCGGGCAGGAAGCCAATCGCACCACTCTTAACGATGCCGACCAGTTTCTGGCGACCCAGGTCAAGCTTCTCGCCTCGGATTCGGTGCTCCGCCCGGTGGTCGATCAATACAAGCTCCGCGAACGGGAATCGCAGGCGACGGCCGTGCTGCCCGGAAACACCGTGCCTCCGGAGGACGCACCCGTCGTTCTGAAGAATCTCAGAATCACGCGCCCCCCGAATACCTATCTCTTGCTCGTCAGTTATCGGTCGACCGACCCGCGGCTGGCGGCGGACGTCGCCAACGGGATCGCCCGTTCTTATCTCGAACATACCTATACCACGCGTTTCCAGTCCTCCGCCAACCTCGCCACTTTCATGGAGAAGCAGCTCGAGGAGCTGCGCGCCAAGATGGAGCGCTCGAGCGCCGCGCTCGTCCAGTTCGAGAAGGACTTCGGCGTCATCGATCCCGAACAGAAGACCAGCATCCTGTCGGCCCGCCTGCTTCAGTTGAACACCGAGTACACCAACGCCCAGACCGACCGGGTCCGCAAGGAGACCGCCTTCAAGTCCGTAGATAGCGGCAGCCTGGAAGCCGCCCAGGTCTCCTCGCAAGGCGAGTCGCTGAGGAAATTGACGGAGCGGCTCGACGAGGTCCAGCAGAAGTTCGCCGAGGCCCGTCTGCACTACGGCGGGAATCATCCGGAATTCAAGAAGGCCGCCGGCCAACTGGCTGAGGTGCAGCGCGAGTTGCAGAAGGCCCAGGAAAACATCGGCCAGCGGGTGGAAATCGAGTACAACGAATCCTTGGACCGCGAGTCCATGTTGAAGAAGGCGGTGGCGGAAACCAAGGCCGAATTCGACCACTTGAACGCGCGCTCGTTCGGTTACCTGACTTTGAAGCGCGAGGCCGAAGGGGACAAGAAACTGTATGACGAGCTGGAAACCAAGATCAAGGAAGCGGGAATCAATGCCGGCTTCCAGAACAGCTCCATCCGCATCGCCGACAACGCGCGGCCGGCGGTCAAGCCCGTGTTTCCGAATATGAAGCTGAATCTGGCGCTGGCCTTCCTGTTCTCGAACCTGCTGGGTATCGGGGCGGCGGTATTGAGCGATGTGCTCGACCGGACCGTGCGCGATGCCGAGCAACTATCGCGCACGCTCAACACCGACGTAGTCGGCACGTTGCCGTCGGTCAAGGAAATCCATGCCATCCAACCCGTCGCCGCCAACGGGACGGCGCATGCGCTGATCGACAAATCGGAAATGCGAGAGGTGACCGGCTACGGGGAAGCCGTGCGGATGCTGCGCAACTCCATCCTGCTGGCCGACTTCGACCGGCGGATCCGCACGCTGCTGGTCAGCAGCGCCGGCCCCGGAGAAGGAAAATCGACCATCGCCACCCACCTGGCCATCGCGCACGCGCAGCAGGGCCGGAAGACGCTGCTGATCGATGGCGACCTCCGGCGCCCTTCCGTGCATCGCCAACTCGGCCTCATGGGCAGCGTAACGGGCCTTTCCACCGTTCTCACCGGAGATCTCCCCTGGCGGGAAGCGGTCGTGCCGGTCGTTTCCGTCGCCAACTTCTCGGTATTACTCGCGGGACCTCCCTCGCGGCGCGCCACCGATCTGGTGGGCAGCGAGTTGGCGCAAATCCTCGAGGAGGCGGGCAGGGAATACGACCTCATCATTTTGGACTCCCCGCCGCTGCTCGGGTTCCCGGAACCACTGCAAATGGCATCCCTGGTGGACGGCGTGCTGGTCATCGCCCGCAGCGGACAAACCAACCGCAAAGCCCTGGGTTCGGCGATCAGCACCCTGACGCGGCTGCGCGCCAACGTAGTAGGGATTGCGATCAATCAAATCCACGTGAACTCCAGCGAAGAGTACTACTATCACTACAATCACTACTACAGCCCGAAGTATTACAAACACTATCAAACCGATCAGAAAGTCGACGGATGATGCTTTCCGGATCGATCGAGACGGCCGTGACGAAACAGCCTTCCCCTGTCTGGCAGCGCCTGTACAAGAACACGGCTGCTCTGGGATTTGCTCAGATTCTGAACACGGCAAGCAACTTTCTGCTGGTGCCTCTGTTCCTTTCTTACTGGTCGCAGGAGATATACGGCGAGTGGGTAGCGCTATCGGCTCTGGTGGCGTACTACTCCACTGCGGACATGGGAATGAATGCGGCATCCGGGAACGCACTCATAAAGGCCTACCAGCGCGGCGCGTGGAGGCAGTACCGGGAGACGCAAGCGTCGGCGCTCGTGTTTTACATCGGCATGGCCTGCGCGATAACCCTGGTGGCAGCGGCCACGTGCTTCCTCTTTCCGGTTACCAGGTGGATGGGGGTAGCCCATATTCCCCGCCCGACTGCAGTCCTCGTCGTCTGCCTTTTGGCCAGTCGACTCGTATGGACGATGCCAGCGGGGCAGATCGTCAACATCTTTCGTACAACGGGAAACCTGTCGACCTCCCAGTGGATTGCCAACCTGCAACTGTTCGGGGGAATCGGGACGACAGCGACCGTGCTATGGATGGGTGGCGGCGTGGCGGCGCTGGCAGCGTGGACGTGGTGCCCTCTATTGATGTGCTTCCTGCTGGCGTGGCTTTTAGTCTGGCGATCTCACCCCGACCTGCTGCCACGACTGGGAGCGTTTAATTTGCCTGGTGTGGCCGCTCTCATCAAGCCCAGCTTGTTATTTGCACTGATGATGGTGGCGACGGTGATCCGGGTGAACGGGCCAGTGATTCTGGTCGCCCACCTGCTCGGCGGCGCAGCCGTCGCGGCGCTAGTGACGACACGTACGCTGGCGAACGCCGCCGGTCAGATCCCGTCAATCCTGTGCTGGGCGCTGTGGCCGGAATTGACCAGGCTCGACGCAGTTGGAGACAAAACGCGGCTCCGAACGGCTCACAGTCTACTGGTGGCCGCGTACTTGACGATCTCGATCACGTTTGTCGGCGCCCTATGGTTCGAGGCGGAGGGGTTGATCGCGCTTTGGACTCGCGGCCACTTGCCGGTACAGCCCTGGCTGGTGCGGAGCTTTCTTCTTTATGTATTGTGCCAGGCGCCGTGGATGGCGAGTTCCATGATCGCCGGTGCCACGAATCGCCACCGAAGGCTGGCATGGTGTCAGTTCCTCGCGGCAGCAGGAGGAGTTGTATTCGTCGCGGTATTGCTCCCGCGCTTTAAACTGATTGCCGTGCCCCTGGGCCTGATGGCAGGCGAGGCTCTCGCCTGCTACCACTTCGTGATTGCGGACGCCTGCGCGCTGACCAATGCGGCGTACCGCCATTTCGCAACCCGTGTTTGGCTTACCCTTGTTTTCGTGACGGCTCTTACGTTGACGATGAGTGCCATATCCTATCGCCTGCCGATTGCATTTGTACCACTTCGCGCTGCGTTGGCCGGGACCGTGTCATTGCTCGCTGCCACAATTGGCGTGTGGAAGCTCCTGCTATGCGACTCCGAGCGCAGGCTACTTGTGGAACGCTTCACGCGCTATGCACCGCCGGTCTTTGCGGCATCGAATCAATATTGACGGAGGAAACTGGAGGGCCGCGGCGTAAGCGCCGGCCTTCCGTGCAGGAAAGACAAAAGGCCAAGTTGACACCAAAGCTCGAAATCGCAGTAGTAGGAGCGCAATTTCCCGATTCCTTTGCCCGCAATATCTCTGTCACGTTGGGGCATATGGGCCACTCTGTGACAAACATCAGCACCACGCGTGCCTACCACCATCAGAACCGATATTTGAACGCATTCTGGACCTATGCGCCAAAAGTCTTCAGCTCCCTGGAGCGAGCCGCATACAGAAAGCTGATAAAAACGGTCGCGGCGAACCAGCCAGATCTGATTCTCCTGACGCAGGGCCTGCCTCCTCTTGTGATCAGCGAGCTTCGAGAGACTTGCCGTTCGAAACTCGCCTGTTGGTTCACTGATGCCGTTTCCAATCTATACCGTGCCTACCTGGTCGCGGGTACGTATGACGCCCTCTTCATGAAGGAGCCCTCTATCGTACCTCTTCTCCGTGACAAACTGGGGCTAAATGCGCATTATCTACCCGAAGCCTGCAATCCCCTTTGGCATACTGCGAT
>Ga0075030_100002489_pt1 | contig 16707 bp, 14 predicted proteins | sample LitLauG_LLR_2012_FD_71393 | JGI IMG/M metagenome (GOLD analysis project Ga0075030, IMG submission 71393) | Freshwater sediment microbial communities from Pennsylvania, USA - Little Laurel Run_MetaG_LLR_2012 | ecosystem: Environmental > Aquatic > Freshwater > Creek > Sediment | place: USA... | reverse complement strand
GTGATTCAAAACCTGCTCCCTGTAATGCGTGAGATCGGTCTGGTTACGATCTTCTGGGATGTGAATTTCTCAAGCGTTCAGAAAGTGTTTACCGAGGACGGAAGACTCCTCGATGAGTCCTACATTCGGCGCATCGATAAGTTCTTGAAGGAACTCATCTGGATGGCGAAGACGCTACGCCAGGGTCGTGAGCAAATATCTCTGGACTGATCTCAGGAGACAAGGGTGGCTGCTGTGGCCAAGACTTACAAGATGATTTGCCCGAGCTGTAGAGTGGAGATGAACCACCACTGCGACAAGCTTGTATACACCACCGACCGACAAGATGCTGGGCAGACCGATCCGAACCTCGGCGGATTCATCGAGGAGTTTCACGCCTGCCCCAAGTGCGGAGGTGGTGCCTCGCGCCACGCCTAGACTGTGTCGCACTGCATCCCCGGAAACCTCTAGTGCTTCCAAGTCCTCCTCCGGGTTGATCTCGGCGGAAGGGCCGGGCTCACTGGCGAGCAACTTGGTCTCATCAGCGCTCTCACCTTTGCCGGGCTCGTCGGGGGAATTCCTACTGCGCAGTGACCGGCATCGCAGCAGCTCCAAGTACTCGACCCTGCCGGGGTTCTTGAACAAACGCTATCAGCCGCAAACTGCGCGGATCAGACCCAAGCTCCAACTTGAGCTGAACATCCTGCGTCAGGACTTGTCCCTGCTTCAGAGCACCAACCTTCGTAAGACTCTTGACCACAGCTACGTGCGACAGTCTGTGTCCGGAATTCTCGCCCGCTGACACTTGCGATTCAGCGCGGTTCAGAGCAACCACAACGTACACGTCCGCCTCTTGTGAGCCAAAAGCAGGATCGAGTGCTCCGGTTTCTAAATGAGCGTGCAGGGTATTCGAGGTGTCTGCAGAGATCGAAGACAAATGGACAGGGAGCTTTGGAACGCCCAAAGCATTGCGAAAGGCTTTGTCAGCCAGGCCGGAATTGCTGCCGACAAATTCGCTTGTCCCATCCACCACTATTTGCGGAGTGTAGACGCTATCCAAGCCAAAGCGCTTGGCGTAGGCACTCTGCCTCTGACTGTAGAAGCTGGCAGAGTACGGGTCCTTCCAGCCGATATGGTTCCAGTAATCGACGTGTTCGCTGAGCACTATGATTTCCGCGCCCTGTATGGGTTGTCCATCTAGCGTTTGTAGAAACCTGTCTGCTGGAGGGCAGCCGGAACACCCCTCTGATGTGAAGAGTTCTACCAGTACCGGAGTACGCGCATCCGAACCATGGAGAGGTTGCAATCCAACCGCCAATGACCAGGCGCCTAGCGAAAGCACGGCTATGACTGGCAAAAATGGAATCTTCATTGTCTTCGCTGTCCCCGCGTCCGAGTGAGTGGATGTCTAGCCGGTATAAAAGTTTCGTCGTCCGTCCGCATTGTCTTTGTCTGCGGTGATTTTCGTGTCGTTTTGGGGGACAGCAGCGTGCATCTGGGCACGAGCGACAAGGTCGGGTAGCTTTTGGTTATGCGGCTGCGGTCGCCGCCGCCGGCTCGGGGGCAATGCCCAGGGCAATGCCCCCGAGGATCACGGCAGCGGTCTGTTGAACGGCTTCCAGACTTTCGCGGAGAAGATTGGCGTCTCCATGCCAAAGCTGGATGTAGTCGGCGGATGCAGTTCCCGTCTTCAGGCCGACGGACTGGCAAACCACAAAAGCCACGGCCTCGGCTTCGGTTTCGCGGACCTGTTTGGTGGTGAGGGTGCGGCGCTCGCCGCGATGGAGCATCTCGTGGCCGATCTCATGGACGAGCGTGGAAAATTCCTCGGCGGGCTGCATGCCCAGCAGCAGGGTGATTTTTCCGCCGTGGGACAAGCCCTTGGCGGGGCCAATCCTCTCGGAATAATTCAGCTCGATGCCTTGCGAGGCGACAAACTGGACCAACCGTTCGCGGTAGCCGCTCACGTCGCCCTGCACTTCGGTGAGCGTGGGAAGCTCCTTGCCTTCGGTCTGGTTGATGTCGAACACGTACACGGCGCGGAATCCAAACAGGATGGACTCGGTTCCCTTGGCATCCACGGTCTGCTCCGTGCCTTCGTTCGTGGTGCGCTTCTTGCCGACCATGGGAGCCAGAATGAGAATGCCTTTTTCCCCGCGTTTGACGAAGCGGCCAAGCGAGTTCCACGTGCGAATCCCGGCCACGTTGCTGGCGTCGGGTTTTTGTCGGGCAATCAACATCACATTGCCGAAGGAATAGGTATGGAATCGGGCCATGGCACCGAGGTATTGGGTGAGCACTTCGCTATGCCCGGACTCCAGCGACTGGACGAGGTAATCGACTGCGTCTTTGGTTTTGTTCTTGATTTCTTCTAACTTCATCGTTTTTCCCTTTCGCGCCGTTTCCGGCTTGTTTTTTTCTTCACTAGAGCGGCAGCGGGAAAAAACAAGGCGGAACGGGGCAAAGGGCAGAACGGAGGCCGGGGGAGGGTGGCAGGGCGTGAGGGAAAGCGCGGTTCGTGACAAACCGCTTTTGATTTATGGTTTGGCGCGAAACCGGCGCAGTCCGAAACGCCAGTCGGAGCCGCGGCCAAGCGGCGTCCACCCGGAGGAGGCCGAAGTGGGGAGAAAGAGGGCGTAGCCTTCCGTTTGAGAATGACGGATGGCTATTAGGGATGGGAAGTCAGCACACAGCAGGCACTCACAGTAATTCTCAACGCAGTGCCTGTTGCATTTTCGGCTGACCGACAGTAAGGCAACATCCAGCGAGAATACATAACCCCAGGCCCAACGAAATGCGCCATTTAGGCTGAGGGCTCGGGCGGCTTTTTCGCTCGCTCGATTTTCTTCACCATGCTTTTATGCACATGGTGCAAGAGCCAGTCGTTCGCTACTTCGAAAATCTCGAACACAACGTTAAACACGCCCTTTGTGAATCTCAGTGGCTTTTGTTCTCGTGACCAAACTCCGGGATGCACATAGTTACGAAGTCCTCGTAGTTCGTGAACGAAACCGGCAACGTTCGTCCATTTTCCCCATACGACGACCTTCTTGGGCGGAAACCATCCGAGTTCACTCGCGACGTTGATCAGCTCGACGTACTTGAAGTCCAAGGCCTTGTCTCTCTTTCGTTGAAACCCGCGCTTCTGTTTCTTTTGATAGACAGCCGTTTTCTTCACAGCATCCGGATAAAGGAAACACATTGCCTGCAACATAGATTCGAGTGCCGCCCCTTGCATGACGCACGCTGCGAGATAGGCTTTACCACGCAGGCATCTTCCCGCCTCGTTGTGATATGCCTTGGCCAACTTTGTCAGGCGATCAGACATGTACATAAGCTTTCGCTTTCAGAACGGAATATCGTGCGTTCGCTGTGGCTCGTTTCGGCGGCGCGAGCTGAGCCGAAACCTGGCGGCGAGTGTTAGGCCTTTAACGTCCGAGTACCCATGCGGCGAGCACATCGCCGGGGATCGTGTCACGAATTCCCTCGGTGCCTCTGAGGTAATCGAGGATTTCCGATTTGCGCATGCACGGATAGGCTTCTTCAAGGCCGGAAACGATCATCTTTATATAGGCTTCGCTAGGAGGACCGACCACGAAATCGTCGCGGGTGGCGGTGAAGGTAAGGATAGAATGCTCATTTTGCATTCCGGTCTTGATGAGACGGCCGTAAAGGCGGACTCCAGCGATTTCCCATTGGTCGCCTTGGGACAAGTCCTCGTAGGGCGGCACGATCACATTGCCCGGAACAGCCTTTCGATTTTCCTGCCTGACTACGTCGTTGAACTGGCCATAGGAGATAAGGTACATGCGGGCAAACGTTATCGCGTTGGATGCAACTGGGCGGATGAAGCCAACCGCGCCGTTCCATGCGTCCGAGTGATCGGCAAAGAAGAATTCATGACGGAGAGTGACTGGACGGTCGGCGCGGGGGGCCGTTTTGTCGCGGCAACCCGGATAAGTCCGTGTCGATCCCTGCGGCTGTCCTCCCTTGATGTAGCAATCAAAACGTTCCCGAAGAAGATTGGAGCCGTATCCGGCGTACCAGACGAGGTGATCTTCGGTGATGGCTGGGTTGCGGGTTGCCATGACGAATTCTAAACGAGAGTGGCTCGGACGCAATGGAGTCTGATAGTTTTTTGTGGCGAGGAAGCGATGGGACATTCCAAAAGAGACATAGAGCAATGGCTGGATTGCTACGACCCGGAAACCCGAGTGTTTCCCGATTTGAGGAAGAGACTTGCAAAGGGCGAGGGCCTCGGGAAGCGTGATGTGCTGTTGATCGTGAAATGGAAACTCGGACGAATAAAAGGTTCGAACTCTAAGACTGTTTCCGACGAGAACCTGAAAAAAATCAACAAGGCAATTGTAGAAGCAGCGGAGCCCGAAAAGGCGCTTGGGGCGCTGAAGGCTTTGGAGGAGGTTCCTGGCATCGGGCTTGCAACCGCCACGGCGATTTTGACGGTTTGCTATCCCGACACCTTCACGATCATCGATGAACGGGTGCTGGAGAGCCTCGACTTGCTTCCGAGCGGGCACGAAAAAAAGAAGAGAAGGAAGAAGAAAAAAGAGGGAAAAGAAAAGAGCAAATACAACACGGAGGATTGGACTGCAGAAACGTACGTGGATGAATATTTGCCGAAGGTTAAAGCGCGCCAGGACGAATGGAAGAGGACGCTGCGCGAAACGGATCAGGCCCTGTGGGGATTGTCGGTGAACCGGCGTGTTGAGAAGGTGATCAAGAAAAGTGAGGAGGAGAGCTGATTGCGCCAAGACGAACTGAGGTGCGCGGATCGTGTTGAAATGCGATTCTCGCTCAAATTGTCACAATTTCGCGCATTCTGAACACTTTTTGAAACGAAAAGTTCGTATAATCTGACCGGGCATTTGTGTGCCCAAACTCGGAATTTAAAGGCCTGACACTGTCAGGCCTTTTCTATTTTCCGCACAAATCGGAAAGGAGCAAAAGCAAATGGCAAAGAGACAACGGGTATATCAACGTGGAAAAGAATACAGAGTGATTGGTGCCGGAAAGCGTCAACGGCGCGTCGTGTTCAGAGGGTGGTTGCGCATGGATGGGGAGCCGGAGTCGTTGGTTTTCCGGCCGGTTCGGAAAATGAGAAAGCGTCGCAGCTAGAAAGCGCTGTCCTGTGGCGGCAACCTCGGTGACCCGGAGCTGCCGCCACGGACCGCGCTCAGTTCAGATGGGTTTCCGCCCAGACTGCGGACGAAAGAATTGAGGAGAACTTGTCGGCAAGGTATGCTGGCGAAAGCAATGTCGAAGCAAAGCACGACAACCAAAGCCTCGGGAGGAGGGGGCTATAGTTTCGCCGACAAGGTCGCGGCGGGATTTCTGGCGCAGATGCTCAAGCGCAGGTTCCCGCTCGAACCGGACCTCGGTGTCATTGCGGAATTACATTTCGAAACCCGTGACATCGGCCATGTTCTTGACGACCTGATGCTCGTCTTGAAGCGGGGGCTGGATGTAACGAACTGTTTTGTGTCGGTGAAAAGTAACCGGCAGATCACGAAGGAAGGATTTAATAAAGAGTTCGTTCAGGATGCGTGGAACGAATGGAAAAGCAGCTCGGGCTCCGGCTTCGATCGATCGAAGGACATTCTTGGTCTGATTGTCGGGCAGATTGACGACCCGACGCTCCAGGAATGGCAAACCTTGCAGAGACAGGCGTCGAGTACTACCCCCGAACGCCTGAGCGCGCGCGTTCATGGAGATAGCAAGTCTTCCAATAAAGTACAGCGCGCGATCTTCGATGGATTGCGGCAATCGGCAGACGGAGAGATGGACGCGGTCGAGACGGCGCGTTTGGTGGCCAGGGTCCGTGTGTTGCAGTTCTCCGATGCCAATGAGGGTGACTTCGTCAGTCTGTGCGCCGAAATCGTGCGCGGCGGCCGTGTTGAGGATGGTGCAAAACTGTGGGCACGTCTGGTTCAGTTGGCATCCGAAAACCGGGCAACAGGTGGTTACTTCGACCTGCCGAAACTGATCCAGGTGCTGCGCCCGGATTTCGATCTTCAGGATCATCCGGATTTGCGCTCCGACGTGAGCAAGCTGGATGCTGTTTCCTCTCAAAACATCGTTGGCGTTCGCGACGTGATCGGAACCACCACTCGCCTCGCTCGTTCGGATGAGAAGGCGCGACTTTCGTTGGACATCAAAGCGCACGATGTCATTGTTGTTTCTGGAGAATCTGGAAGCGGCAAGTCCACGATGCTGTCGCAATTGGTCGGCACCGGAGGGGCTTTCAAGAGAACCCTCTGGCTCACCGCCGAACAGCTTTCGAAAGCAAGCCAGGCCGAGTTGGCCAATGCCCTTGGTCTTACTCGCTCCATACCGGAATTGATCAGGATGGCTACGACGCATCCGGCAGTTCTGGTCGTGGATGGTTTCGAGCGCTTCGAGGGCGAAGCGCGCAAACGAGCCGCTGAGCTGTTGCGTGCCGTGAAGGAAGAGGGCTTCGTCGGGTGGAAGGTAATTGTGAGCTGTCAGCCTCAATCTTTGAGCTCAGCCCACGATTTTCTTGTAGAGGCCGGAATTACCGATGTCCATAAGTTCGATTTTGAAAAGCCAGTATTGGCGGAAATTCGTGAGGCCCTGGAATCCGACTCCGCCATACGCCCGCTTTTGCTGCGGGCGGAATTGCAACCACTACTTCGCAATCTGATGGTGCTCGATTGGGTGTTGCGCGCCGATGTTGCGCAGAGTCTGAGCACATCGGATCGGGTCGGGGTGGCCGACGTCATCGATCACATCTGGGAGCGCTGGACGGGAACAGGAAACCAACGCTTGGCTCGCGACGTGTTGCTCAGGATGTTGGGCGAGCGTGAGGGTTAAAAGCTGAGCGGAGCCGTGCAAGTCGATGCCATACCGGCGAACGGTCTGAGGCTGGTCGAGGAACTCGGACGTGAAGGTGTGTTACGCGTGCGCCCGCCATCTGTCCAGTTTTCCCATGACCTTATCGGGGATTGGGCGCGGTATCGTATTTTGAAGTTCGCGGGAGCTAATGCAACCGCAATGATCAAGAGCGTCGCCAAGGTGCCGCGCTGGGGCAGGGCCATTCGCCTTTACGCACAATCGCTTGCCGAACGTGGGCATGGACTTAGTGAGTGGAAAACCGCAACGGTGGATTTAGCGGGCGACGATGCGGATTCAAAATTGGCGTCCGATCTCTTTCTCGATGGCTTGCTCTTTGCGGTCAACTCCGAATCGCTCCTTGAGCAGGTTTGGTCCGATATTGTGGCAAACGGCGGTCAAATTCTGCAGCGCTTGCTCAATCGGCTTTTGCACGTGGCGACCTTCCCGGACTGGCGATTGATGGGGATCGGCGATGCCCGGACAGCGGAATATACCGAGGCCCGGTTCCGTATTCCCCAGCCGCTCTTCTGGATTCCGGTTTTGCGGGTATTAAACCGCCATTCAGCAGATGTCGTCGACCATGCTTTCCTTCAAGCGGCCGAAGTGTGTGCTCTGTGGCTGCGAACGATGCCTGTGGGCATGTTCGGACGACGTGAGGCCGCGTCACTTGCAATTGAGCTGGCAAAAGAGGCTCAAGACCGCACGGCCGAAGGTTTGCATTTCGGCGACAAGGACAAGGTCGTCTATGAAGCCATGCTTTCGGGTGCCCCGGAATTTCCGGACGAAGTCGCGCAGATTGCGCTCGAACTTTGCGGCCGTAAGGATGAACCGGCACACGCCATCAAGCGGCGGGACGAAGAACAGGAACGACAATACCGTCTCCAGCAGGAATGGCGAAAGAAGAATCCGGAAAAGAAACGCGCCAAACCGAGCCCTGCGTTCGTGACGAGTTCACATCGTGACGGCCCGATACGGCCGCCGGGTCCCGATGGGCCAACGCGGGAGGTCGCAGAAGGTTTTCAGGCGGCGGTCTTGGACACACAAGCCCTTGTCGGGTTGATCTCGGTGCGTCCCGAGATTGCGCGTGAGGTGCTGCTCGCGGTGTGCATTGAAGAGCCAACGCCTATCGATCTTTATGGCGACGACCGGTGGAGTCTGGACCTTGGTCTCGCGGACTGGCGACAAGGTTATCCGGCAATGTACTGGAAAGGGGGTTTTCTCAGGTTTCTACAAACGGCGCCGAAGCAGGGATTGGATGCGATTGTCCGACTGGTTAACTACGCGACAGCGCGTTGGCTTGAGGGTGGTCTGCGGCGCGAACCCACGGACGCTGATCGTGAGAAATTCGGATTCGATTTCCAGATTGACGGAAAGAAAGTGAACTGGGTCGGCGACTGCAACGTTTTTGCCTGGCATCGTCAACTTCCGATGGACGGAGACACGATCGAGTGCGCTTTGGGTGCGCTAGAAAAGTGGCTTTATGACGAAATCGAAAAAGGCAACGATGTTTCGGAGTGGCTGCGGTTCATTCTCGAGCATAGTCAATCTGCTGCCTTCGCGGGTTTGCTGATTTCGGTCGGCCTGAAATACCACGGACTTTTCGCCGGACAGTTACGGCCGCTTCTTGGTAACTACTACGTTTACCAATGCCAAGCGAGCTTGGCCCAGAGCGAGCAAGGCGAGACATGGATGATTTCGCTGGCGCGGCAACCTCAGGAAATTGTGAAGCTCGAGACCGAATGGAACCGCATGCCGCATCGGCGGTGGTTGCTCTGGGACGTTGCGAGCGGGATCATGCTTCAGCACAAGGGAACTGCGGAGTTCCTGGCCGCGTGCAGAGTCGAATGGGAGAAGTTGCCGGAGCCAAGCGAGAAATCGCGGATGGAGAAGCAGTTTTTTCTCGCACGCTTCGATCCGGCAAATTACAGCAAAACGCCTCACGAGGACGGTGGCGTTCTGATTTCTATGCGCTGGCCCGACCATTTGCAGGCGGTGGTGGAGGCGTCGCAAAACGATCGCAATCTCCGGCAGCTCGCGCTAACACTGGCGCCCTTTGCACGGCAACTGCTCGAAGGACAAAAGAGCCTTCCCGAAGATCGCTTGGTGGAGTTTGTCGAGCAGCTCAGGAAATTGGTGGAATGGAAAGACGGCGGTGACGATGCCCTACCCGAACACTACAGGATCAGCTCGATCGCGGGCGGACTGGCTGTTCTTGTGATCGAGCATCGGGAGTGGCTACGAAAGAATCCGGGAACCGAGGCATGGTGTCTAGGCACGCTGCGCGACCTGAAACCGGTGGGCTCGGAGCATGATTCGCCGCACTCGATCACGGATCACAGCGCCGAAATATTCCTGGGAGAAGCCGGCGTCGCGCTGTTGACGGAGAGCAGCGAAGAGTGGGTTCTACGGATGGCTTTTGGTGGCGTGACCGGTGGCCATTACAACGCGACACTGTTTAGCATGTGGCGCGCGTACTTGCTGCGGGGCCAATTGGGGGGCCGATTTGACGAACTAGTTAACGTGGTCGTGCTGTGGAGCGCTTTGCGGCGGGCGGCTATCCGTGACGGAGGCGGGTATTACGGAAACCTCAGTGAGTTGCCCAAGCATCGGGAGACCTTGTTTAAGCGGTTTGTGAAGGGGAAGATGAAAGGTCGTGTCGTTTCGTTCCGGAAGGCAGCAAGGCTAGGGAGCCGTCTTGTCGAGCGAATCGAACGCAGAACAACATCGAAGGCTGACAGGGAGCAGCGCGAAGCGCATCGACGCTGGCTCAAGGAAATCAAAGAAGACCGGAAGATGCACCGAGAAATGCCGGATATCGACCCAATCGTTATACAGAAAGGATTTGGGTTTCTGTATCGAATGCTGCGGGAAAGCGCGCCTGACGACGAAGAGAGGCTGCGAAGCTACGTTCGGGAAGTGTTCGATATGGAGATGCGCAGCTTGCCGCGGCCGGAGCCGAACGACGATCGGTCTGAAATTTCGGGAACGCCCTATGACACCGACCGATGGGTGATGGCGCGTGTTGCGGAATTCATTGCTCGCACCAACACGGTCGAGACTGCGCGATCGTTTTATCGGCCGATTCTTCAGCTGGGTCCGTCTGGGAAATGCTGGGTCGAGGATTTTCTGGAGTCCTGGTTCACTGACGGACTGACGGTCAGTGAGGATTTGAACGGCTTTGGCGCGATCTGGCAGGACATGCTCGCCTATACCGAAACGCTCCCTGCGTGGCAGCCGAACGAGGGTAATTACTGGTCTCGTGCGGAAGGACTGGCCGTGCACCTGATGGGCTTGAGCGAGATCGGAATAAAAGTGTTGGGTGAGGAGAAATTTAAGACGCTCATTTCATCGATGGCGGCGGCGTTCGGGCGCTGGGGCAGCCGATGGCTCAAATACGGCTCCGCCGCCGGTTGGTTTGCTTATTTTCTGCGGACGGAATCAGGTCAGGTTTTGCTGCCGCAAGGGGTGAAACAACTAGCGGCCGTCGCGGAATCCGTGCCCGATGACGATTGGAACCGCCACGGTCTTGGTGGCTTGTTCACGGAAGTGCTATCGCTTTGCTGGAAAACTCGGCAGCAAGACATCGAGAAGGACCCCGCATTGCGTGACGCATTTTTACGGCTTTTGACCGCACTGTGTGCGCGGCAAATTCCTGAGGCACTGAACCTGAGAAACAAGGTTTCAGAGCTCATGAGCATTGCGTGAACCTGTTCACTTAGTCCGGTGACGCATGGACATACTTCAAGAGGCATTGAACCAAACGCTGAAGGAAATACCGCGGTTTATTCTTGAAAACGTGATTTCCAAGAAACTTCAGAAACAACGGATCACAGCATCGAAAGATCTATCGAGAAAACTGGCGAAGCATATTCTCAGCGGCACTAAGAAACCTTTTAAGTACAGAAGCCGCAAGTTGTCAGGGAACATCGACCTCGCATTTGACCAGGACGATCTAAACGAAATAGATCGCACATTTGAACGATTCCAGAAAGAGAAACTTTCGAAGATGGTGCCCGATGCGGCTCAACGCATCTCAAAGATCGTTCTGAAAGATTTAAAGGCCCGCTGGCCGAACGAAGAGGCCCTGCAGCAAGCGGACCTATCCCGTTTCCGCGAGCATTTAGAGGAACGCTGGGGACACCCGCTTGGGCAATTGCGCATGCTGCTAACTATGTGCCGTGAGTGGTGCCAGTGGATTCACCAGCGGAATGTTTCTCAAAAGGGCAACCCTAAGAAGAAACAGCTTCGGTCCATTCTGATCCGTCTGCTCACACGCGGTTGCCAAGTCACCGACGAGATCATCTGCCTTCTTGAGAATAGCTTTGCCGACGGTGCGATGGCTCGCTGGAGAACCCTGCATGAAATAGCCGTTGTCGCAGCCGTCATTCGACATTACGGGAGCGACATTGCCGAACGATACGTCGATCATCAAGCCGTGGAATCCAAGCGCAAATTGGACAAGTACTTAGCGTGCTACAAAGATCTCGGCTACAAACCGCTGTCGGCCCGCGCACAGCAGAAAATCGACAAAGCCTACAACGCAGCCGTAGCGCGCTATGGAAAAACCTTCAAATCGGAATATGGCTGGGCAGCATACCACTTAAAGATTGACCGACCGACCTTTGCGGACCTTGAAAAGGCGGCCGGCCGGGCCGAAATGCGCTCGCACTACCAAATGGGAAACGACAATATTCATGCGGGGATCAAGAGCATGTACGTAAGGCTAGGCCTTTTGAATTCTGACGACTTGCTCGCAGGACGCAGCAACGCCGGACTGATGGAGCCGGGACAAAGTACTGCCCACACATTGACTCAACTTTCGGCGATTGTGGGTCTATCAGAACCCATTATGGATGATCTCGTAACTGCGGACATGATGCGAATGCTGACGGATGATGTGCCTAAGTCCTTGTACAAAGCCGATAGGCAACTACGGAGAGACGACGATCGTTACAGAAAATAGTCGGCATAACATCCATTAAAGTGACTTGCAAACCCTGTGTGAGGTTTGGTCGGTTAGCGAAACGACGCACACAGCCGGCACAATGGGAAGTGGAAACTCGGTTGACTCCCCAGTTGACATAAACAGGCGACCGATCGGCCGACTGTTGGAATGTCAGTCGGTAACAGCTTTGATGCCGCTCCCGCCACTTTCCGGCCTGCCTGTGACTCGACCGATAAATCGGGCGTGCCGCTGACGCGCGTGACCGCGTCCTCCTCCGGATTCCCGGTTGCACCGCGAAAGTGATTGCCGCTATCGACGGCGGCAATGAAGAACGCGACAACGACTAGCAGCTCTGCAAGACATCTGTCATAAGCACTTCCGGCTCCTGCAGGGCGGCTTTTTTCGGGCGATAATCTCAGTTCCGCCCGCTGCGTTAAGGAACCACAACCGAGTCCTTGGTCGACGCGGAACTTCCGCGGCCCTGTGACGGGAATCACACCCCTTCGGATCAGCATCGTCGGAAGCTTATTATCATTCTCATGGCCGGCAAAATCCGCGTTTGGATCATTGCAGCATCGGTCGTCGGGCTGGCGACCTTGGCGGCCGTGAGCTGGTTGTCCTTCCGCAATACCGAAGAGCTTATTGCTGCCAATCAGCGTCTCGCACAGGCCCACAAATTGATCGAGGATCTTACTGATCTGCACTTGCTTCTGGACGATGCAGAATCGAGCTGTCGAGGCTACGCACTGAGCGGAAAGATTGACTACCTGAAACCATACGAGGCTGCGCTTGCTCAACTCGATGTCACGGCCCAGGTACTCCGGCATGACCTTGCGGCCGATTCGTATCGTCTGAGCCAATTTCAGGAACTGGAACCACTTGTTCAGGCTCGACTCGGCGTAATGAAGGATCTTGTTCAAGCGCGCCAGACAGGAGGCTTCGATGCTGCGGTACAAACTCTGCAATCGGACCGCGGCAAGAGGCTCACGGACGAAATTCGGCAAAAGATCTCGGCCATGCAAACGGAAGAGCGGAACGATCTGCTGGACCGAGAGCGGGAGTCACGAGAGCGGGCGCGTACGACGATTCTTGCCGTAGGCCTGACCTGCCTGCTCGGCATTGCCCTGTTGCTCGCCGCTTCGATCGTAATTTACCGACTCAACCGGCGGAGCGAAAAAGATCACGTCGCCCTGCAGAATGCGGAACGAATTCAGCGAACAATCCTGAACAGTGCCGCTTACAGCATGATCTCCACCGACGCCGTCGGACTGATCCAGTTGGTCAACGCGGCAGCAGAAAAGTGGCTCCAGTACACGGGGGCAGAACTCCTGGGAAAGAACATCATGATCCTGCATGATGCTCGCGAATTGCATTCTCGCGGCGAGCAGTTGACACGGGCGATGGGTATGCTCGTGACGGGTGACTATCAGGCTCTGGTCACCAAAGCTCGGTATGGGGTTGCCGATGAATTCGAGTGCACCTACGTTCGGAAAGATGGCACACGGTTTCCGGTGTTGCTCGCGGTGACGGCGCTCGGAGGTCGGGACAACGACCTGGCTGGATATCTCATGATCGCGGCTGATCTCAGCGAGCGGCACGCCGTTCGAAAGATGAAGGACGAGTTCGTGTCGGTGGTAAGCCACGAATTGAGGACTCCCCTCACATCTATCAAAGGGGCGCTCGGATTATTGGCCGGCGGTGCCACCGGCGTACTGCCACCGAAAGCAGGGGAGATGGCGAACATTGCGCACAGCAACGCCGAGCGCTTGAGCCGACTGGTGGAGGACATTCTCGATCTGCAGCGCATCGAATCGGGGCGGATCACGATGGACAAGCGATTGTGCGACGTCGCTGATCTCATAAAGGAGTCCGCCGAATCGGTACGTCTCCTTGCCGAGCAGGAGGGTGTAACAATCGTGAGTTCTTCCTGCCAGGCGCCAGTCAAGGCTGATCGGGAACGAATGGTACAGGCATTCGTCAACCTGCTAGGCAATGCCGTCAAGTTTTCGCCACGCGGCGGTCGGATCGAGTTCGGCGCAGAATGCAGAGCCGGCAGCGTGCTGTTCCGCGTCAAGGACGAAGGGCGCGGCATCCCCCCAGAAAAATTGGAAACCATTTTCGAAAGGTTCGTGCAGGTGGATGCTTCTGATGCCCGGGAAAAGGGAGGAACCGGGTTGGGGCTGGCGATTTGCCGGAGTATCGTAGAGCAGCATGGCGGCCGGGTTTGGGCCGAAAGCGAAGGGGGCAGAGGGAGCACATTTTATGTGCAATTGCCGCTGGCCGAGCCTTCGATGGCCACTGAGCTTAACGCCTAAGGTGCACTCATGCCAAAGACTGTGCTTGTCATAGACGATGACCGCGATATCCGAGAAGTAGCGAAGGCCAGCCTGGAGCTGGTCGGCGGCTTCATGGTCATCGTGGCGGGGTCCGGCACACATGGTGTGGCAGTTGCCCAAGAGGCGAAACCAGACGCCATCATTCTCGATCTCATGATGCCCGACATGGATGGACGACAGACCCTTTCCCAGCTCAGGTTGCTGCCCGAAACAAAGTCGATTCCGGTAATTATGCTTACAGCGAAGGTGCAGGCGAACAAGCAAGAACTCGTCAGCGAAGGGGCGGCAGGCTTACTCGTCAAGCCATTTGATCCAATGCAATTGCCCAACCAGGTTTGCGTCATACTCGGTTGGAGTGTGAGTAGAGAGGATGTGGGTCGTAATGGCTCCGCAAAAGGCTGACGAACTTCGCTCGGCGCTAGAAAGAGTCTGGCTCAACAGCAAGCCCGAGGCAATGAGTCGGGTCGCGACTTTGATACGCTTTGCCGAAAACTTGCGTTCAGGCACCCGTGATGAGATGTCTCGGGAGAGTGCGCTCCTGGCGGCCCACCGTCTTTCGGGTTCCCTTGGAATGTTTGGTTTCAATGAGGCTTCTTCCTGCGCTGCGAAGATTGAGGCTCTGCTGGGTGACGGTCGGACGCCGGACCTTGCGACTATGCTCAGACTGATAGAGCACCTCCGAATGCTGATGGAGAAAACGCCAGAGTCTAACGGGGAACAGGAGAGGCGCGATTCATGAATGGTCGATCCGTCAAGTCAGCCATCGCCACAATCTTAATCGCTGATGACGATCCTATCGTGCGCCAAGCGGTGCGGTCCGTCCTTCATACCTCGGGCGGGTTCAAGGTTGTGGGGGAAGCGGAGGACGGGAAGATGGCGGTAGAACTCGTCAAGGAGAATCATCCTGACATTCTGCTTTTGGACCTGCTGATGCCCAACCTTCCGGGATTGGAGGCGCTGCGTGCCATTACCACCGCTGGCTCAGAGGTGCGAACTGTCCTGCTGTGTTCTGCTATCAGCACCAAGCAGGTGTTGGAGGCTTTACAACTGGGCGCGCGGGGAGTGGTTTTGAAAAGGAAGGTGGCGGAACTGATAACGGCGCTTGAAGTGGTGATGAGAGGACAATATTGGATCGAGAGTCAAAGCGTGTCCAACGTCGTGCAGGTCGTGCAACGGCTGGCGGCGGCTAACTCCCAGCTTTCTCCGCCGCAGAATCGCTTTGGCCTAACCGCCCGAGAGACTGAAGTCATCTCGTTCATCACGCAGGGCTGCATGAACCGCGACATTGCTAACTCGCTCTTAATCACGGAGGAGACGGTGAAACGTCATCTCACCAACATCTTCAACAAGGTCGGGATGTCGAACCGCCTCGAACTGGCACTGTTTGCCATCGAGCATGGGTTAGTTCGAAAATAAGTTTGCCGCCGATGGTCCACCCCTTGGCGACTGATGGGTCTTGATCAGTCTTTCAGGATCGTAGCCTGCGGCCCGTATTTGCTCGACGGTCTCCTGATAGGTCGTTTCGTCCATCTCCGGCGTCCGGCTCAGGATCCAGAGATATTTCCGCTTCGGTTCGCCGACAATGGCATAACGATAGTCGGGGCTGAGCCCAATCACCCAGTAGTCTCCGTAAAAAGGCCAGAAGAAGGTTACCCGTAGCTTGGCATTGGTGGTCTTATCCGAAACTTTGGCTGTACCGCGCGCCGTCTTCACCTTTCCATCCTTCTGACGGCACGAGTTCACAACCTGAACCTTACCGTCTTTACGTAGCGAGTACTCGGCAGTGGTGTCGGATTGGCAATCACGCTGAAAACGGTTTGGGTAGCGCGCAATCTCATACCAGATACCGGTGTAACGGCTGAGATCGACTCTCTCGACTGTCCGCAAAGGCGGACGAGTTGTTGCTTCAGCCGAGGCAAGTTCCGCAGAGGCCGTCAGCATCAAAAGAAATCCGCCCAGAGTCATCAGATTCATATTGGTCATTCCCTCCTTATACACGCTTCCTTAGACGGCGCGACCAGCGCAGATGCACTACGACCAAAGTCGCAGGCATCTGCTACTCGCGCGGAATTTTCATCCGCTGCGCTTCCCGCGATACTCGCAATCGTTGATGGGCGAGGCGCCCAAATTCAAAAGAGGAGAAGTTCCATGAAGAGACTCTATATGGCAGTTCTGGCGGCCCTGCTGCTAAGCATCAGCGCGTTCGCCAGTCACACCCGGCCGGACATTGTAGATACCGCTGTCAAGGCCGGAACCTTTAACACACTAGCCCAGGCGCTGAAAGCAGCCGACTTGGTCGACACCTTGAAAGGACCGGGACCATTTACGGTCTTTGCGCCCACGGATGACGCGTTCAAGAAGCTGCCTCCCGGGACTCTGGAAGTTCTGCTGAAGCCGGAGAACAAGGAACAGCTACGTTCGATCCTCACCTATCACGTCGTGCCGGGACGTGTAACCGCAGCGGATGTCGTGAAGCTCACTTCGGCCAAGACCGTGAACGGGCAGGAAGTGCGCATCAGCGTCCTGAAAGGCGTGGTGAGGCTGAACGACGTTCGCGTCGAGAAGACCGACATT
>Ga0075030_100002483_pt1 | contig 16724 bp, 12 predicted proteins | sample LitLauG_LLR_2012_FD_71393 | JGI IMG/M metagenome (GOLD analysis project Ga0075030, IMG submission 71393) | Freshwater sediment microbial communities from Pennsylvania, USA - Little Laurel Run_MetaG_LLR_2012 | ecosystem: Environmental > Aquatic > Freshwater > Creek > Sediment | place: USA... | reverse complement strand
CTGCAATATCAGGTGCACCGCGGAGTTCAAGCATGGATGGAGCAACTCAACCGCTTCTATCGCAGCGAACCCGCCATGCACGTGCTCGATAACAATCCCGCCGGATTCGAATGGGTCGACGCCAACGACAACGCCACCAGCACGGTTTCTCTGTTGCGCAAGAGCGAATCACCGCAAGACACAGTGCTCGTCGTTTGCAACTTCACCCCCGTGCCCCGCAAAGAATACCGCGTGGGAGTGCCTCACGGCGGCTACTGGCGCGAAATGCTTAACAGCGACGCCCGCGAATACGCCGGCAGCGGCATGGGAAACCTGGGAGGTGTCCACGCTGACGAAATCCCTACGCACGGCCGCCCATTCTCGCTGAAGCTGACCCTGCCCCCACTGGCGGCGTTGTTTTTCAAAGCGGCGTAAGGCGTAAATGCTCATGTGGAGACGGCCGCCTTCGGCCGTCCCGCGACGGCGAAGCCGAGAGGCCATCGCCAAACGGTGAGGATCTAGAGATTCCTCTGTGCCCTCTGTGGTGAAAGCTTTCGCCCGACTAATACTCATCCAAGACTCCGGCCAAGGCATCCGCAGTTCCCCGTAGCGCCGGCGTCCCGCCGGCTGCCGCGCGGGCGCCTCGTCCGTGAACCTGCCAGCTAATCCCTGTTCGCCCCTCCCATGCTATCCTCGCTTAACTGGTTTCGCATGCGGATCCTCACCCGCTACGTCCTGGGCGAAGTCACGGCGCACTCTCTCATCGGCGTCGCCATCTTCACGTTCGTCCTTTTCACCCGAGACCTGGGCCATATCCTCGAACTGGTGGTACGTGCCAGCGCCCCGCTGCCCAGCGTGCTCGAAATCTTCTCCTTCACCATCCCGCTCGCCCTCACTTACACCCTGCCCATGAGCGTTCTGCTGGGAATCCTCATCGGCCTGAGCCGCCTGGCCGCCGACAGCGAAATCACCGCCATGCGCGCCAGCGGCATGGGCGTCTGGAGTTTCCTGAGAATCCTCTCGATCTTCGTCCTCGGCGCCTGGCTCCTCGCCCTGATTAATGGCGTGTATGTCGCTCCCCGCGCGCAAGCCGCGCTCGGCCGTCTCGAAGACCGTTTGAAAGGCTCGCAGGTCTCGTTCGAGATCCAGCCGCGCGTTTTCTATGAAGGATTCCCCAAGATCGTCGTCTACGTGCAGGACGTCAAGAGCGCGCAAGGCGCCGCTGTCTGGAAAGGCGTCTTCATGGCCGATCTCACCGACGCCGCCAACCCTCGCATCACTCTGGCCAAAGAGGGCGTCGTCATCAGCGAGGGCACCGACCGTCTTCATCTCCACCTGATCGACGGTTCGGAACACGAGACCGACACCAAGGATCCCGACCACTATCAAATCTCGACCTTCGAGCAAACCGATATTCCCATCGAACTCCCTTCCACAGAAAACAAGGCAGAAGAATCTCAGCCCGCCGGCGAAATGGATACCCGGACGCTACACCAGAAAGCCACCAGTTCCGATCCCGTCTCCGCCCGCTGGTACTCGATCGAATTCCATCGCCGCTTCGCGCTGCCGACTGCATGTCTCGTGCTGGCGGTGGTGGGAATTCCATTGGGATTATCTTCCAAGAAGAGCGGCAAGTCGGGCGGGTTCGTCCTCACCATCCTGCTGGTGTTCGCCTACTACGTAGTTTCGCTGGTTGGAGTCTCGTTCGCCCGCCAGGGACGAATCTCGCCTTGGCTCGGTGCTTGGCTGGCGGATCTGGTGTTTCTAGCATTGGCTGTGTTTCTGCTTCTTCGCGCCGAGAAGCGGCCATTCGAACTCGCATCGTTCCGCTTGTGGAAGCCTAAGGATTCCGCGCGGCTCAACGGATTCAGCCGCGGCCGCCGTGAGAACGCTTTCGAGCGCGCCTCCACTCGCCGCCGCGTCTTCAGCGCCAGCTTCCCCACACTGCTCGACGACTATGTCCTGCGCGACTTCTTCGTTTACCTGGGGATGATCCTTTCGACATTCATTGTCCTGCTTCTGGTGTTCACGCTCTTCGAGTTGCTGGGCGATATTCTGCGCAACAAGGTGGCAACTCTGGTCGTCGCCGAGTATCTCCTCAATGTCACCCCCTATCTGCTCTACAACGTAGCTCCACTGGTAATGCTCCTGGCCGTTCTCGTTACGTTCGGCTTGATGGAACGCTCGAACGAAATCACGGCAATCAAGGCGACCGGAACCAGCATCTACCGCATCGTCACTCCGGTAGTCGCCGCAGCAGCCGTACTCGCCACAGCGCTATTCCTCGCCGATCAACTCTATCTGCCCCATACCAACAAGCGCCAGGAAGCCCTCCACAATCAGATCAAAGGCAAGCCGGCGCAGACCTATCTCCGCCCCGACCGCAAATGGATTTTCGGCCAGAACAATGCCATCTACTACTACCAGTTCTTCGATCCGGATCGGGATCAGTTCGGCAACATCAGCGTTTTTCAGCTCGATAAGGCGAGTTTCACCATCACCCGCCGCATCCATGCCGACCGCGCCCATTGGGCCGACAATCTCAATCGCTGGGTCTACGAACAGGGTTGGGACCGCTCCCTCAACGTCTCAGCGATCGCCAACTACCGCCTCTTCGAGGTGTCCACCTTCCCCGACTTGCACGAGACCCCGGGATACTTCAAGAAGGAAGTGAAGCAGTACAACGAAATGAACTATACCGAACTGCGTCGCTACATCCGCGATCTGCAGCAGAGCGGATTTGACGTCGTGCGCTTAAGAATGCAACTGCACGAGAAGCTCTCTTACCCGCTCATCACCCTGATCGTAGCGATCCTCGCGATTCCCTTCTCTCTATCGACTGGGAAAAGGGGAGCGATCACCGGCGTCGCCGTGGGGATCGGTGTCGTCGTCTTCTATATCGTTGTCACCCGATTCTTCGAGGCGATGGGAAATCAGAGCTTGCTCCCCGCCGCCCTGGCGGCATGGGCCCCTGACTTGATCTTCGTTCTGGTGGGTGGATACCTGATTCTGAAGGTGCCGACGTAAACAGTAGAAGAACGACCGACACTCTTGATTCACGACCTTGCGAAGCCCGAGGAGCCAATCCCTCTAGGCTGCAGACGAGCTCCGCGGACGAGCACCGTGGAAGAGCGGCCCTTTCAGGGCGGCGCCTAAGAGTCCAGAATCAAACGGGCTTTAGCCCCCGAACACCCTCCTACTTCACCGCCACGCCCCAGGGATAGTTGTCCGTCTGAATCGTAGGCAGCACCGACAGAACGCCGGTCGCCGGTGTAATGGAATACTGCGACACCGAAGCCGCCCCGAAGTTCGTCACAAACATCCAGTTGTCATCCCCGCGAATGGCGATCGACGTCGGCTGCGCACCGGTCGCGACCGTCGCCGGATTAAGCGCCGTCAAACTCCCGGACACCGGGCTGATCTTGAATCCCGAAACCGTGTTCGAGGCTGTGCCCACAACATAAACGTTGTTTCCATAGGGATCGACCACGAGCGGCCCCAAAACACTCGCGCTACCCGTTACCGAGAATGGCGACCCTGAGACGGCAACCAGGCTCCCGTCCGCATTGGGACAAATACCGTTCGCGATCACGCTGGTACAGATCGTGTAAGCGCTGATCTTGTTGTGTAAGCTGCCGCTGACGTAGACAAATCGGTCGCAGGGATCCACAGCTACGCCTGTCGGGACGGCATCCGTGGGAAATGACGGCACCGCTACCGTGGGCGGAGGATTTCCCAGCGCACCGGTCGAGGTGTCAACCGAGAACTCCCACACAACGTAGTTGTTCGAATCGACTGCGTACAGATACTCCGCAGTCGGAGGGCTGTTTCCGGCCGAACATACTGAGTTCTGCGTTCCGTTGATTCCGGTGCCAGGAAAAACCGTGGGTGAAGGCGCCACCGCGACGATGTTGGGAGTCTGGAACCCTTGCCCATTCACAAAACTAAACGTCCCTTGGACGCCGGTGAGGGTACCTCCACTTCCGATCGCGTAGACACAGACTCCATACTGAGCCGTCGTTTGTGGGCACGGAGCTGATTTCGGCGCCGACGCCACAGAGTTTACCCCCTCCGCTACAAACAGAAACTTACCCGCGGAATCCATTGCCAAGGAAACCGGATTCGGATCGGAGATGAGGCTGCCCACTTGCGATACCGTTCCGTCCGACTTGACCTGAAACACCGCGATTCCAAACTGCGTCGCGTTCGGACACTGGCTGGTTGCATTGAAGATTACGTATGCGTATTGCCCCGCCGGATGCATGACCATCGAAGCCGGTGACCCATTCAAAACGCACGTCTCGCTGCCCGTATCATTGGTCGAATTCGCAACCGATGCTACATTCCCGCTATTCAAATTAAAACTATAAGTTTGAATGACCGACGATCCCTGGCTGCCTACCAGCACGAGCCCATTGGACGACGGATTGTAGTTGCTCCCGCAAGCTACCAGCAGCGCTACCAAAATCAACCCCACTAACCCGAGCAGCCAAAATCGTTTCGACATTCTCTCGTTCGTCTCCATGTTGAGGTGAGCTTTGCGCAAGCGCACACACCCGGTGCCCGCCGCCCCGGGTCTCTGTAGTCTGGAATGCGGGAAATCTCAACCTATTTGTGTATCAGGAAAGCGCAGGAAGAGCAATCTCCCCGCCCGGTTGATTGGAACCCTGGGATGCTGCAAGAGTTGCCCGTCTCATGGAAATCGGGGCCCCCGGCGTCAGACCTCGGACCTCAGACTTAGGGCATTGGGGTTCTCGGTTCTTCAGGCTATTGTCCACCCGTCGATACGCTCCTCATTCACTTTTCTACAGTAATGAACCAACGGAACTCTACGGCCTCGTGAACCACATGAGAAGAGCTGCCGTATTAATTCCGAGCAACATTGCGGAGGGAAAGGGAAGGCTCACGGATCGTGATCGGGCTCATTTCTTCTCCCAAGCGCGAGGCTCCCTGTTGGAACTCGAAACTCAGATCCTCATTTCCGAACAACTCAAGTACATTTCCAACGTACAGACAAGCGTACTGATTCAGTTGTCAGCCGAGGTCGGCCGCATGCTGAATCCTCTGATCGAGTCGATTCGCCCAAACCCGATACATCGGCAGCCTGAAAAACGAAGAACCTGCACAAATGAGGTATGAAGACAGAAGTTAGAGCCCGAGGTCCAAAGTCTGAGGTCCAGGGTCTGAGGTCCCAAGCCTGACACCCAACGCCTGACGCCCTATTCCTTAACCGCCGACACAAGCGGCTCCGCCTCTTGCGTCCGTTCTCCGCCCGAAATCAACGGCAACCGAATCTCCACCACCAACCCGCTTCCGTCCCGATTGAAAGCGGCAACTTTTCCGCCGTGGAAGCGAACTGCCCTTTCCGTAATGGCCAATCCGAGTCCCACCCCTCCGGTCTGGCGCTCACGAGCGTCATCAAGCCGATAGAAAGGCTCAAACAGTTTCGCCAGAGCCTCCGGAGGAACCCCCGGCCCCGAGTCGCTCACGCGCAGTACAGCGTCATGTGCTCCGGCTTTCGCTTCGCTCGTAAGTTCCACGCCAATCGAAGTTCCCTCCTGTGTGTACCGGATAGCATTCCGCACCACATTCTCAACCGCGCTATGTAGCAGCGACGCATTGCCCCGCACCTTCCAGTCACCCTCAGGAATCGAGGCATTTACGTGACAGCGCCGCGCCTGCGCTTCAAACTCCGCATCCTCAGTCACGCTGGTGACAATTTCGTCCAGCGGCACCGGAGTCTGCGGCACAATCTGCTCGCCGTCTTCCAGCCGTGCCAAAGTCAGAATTCTTCCGATTAGTTCATTCAGCCGGCTCGCCTCCAGTTCGATGCGGTCCAGCATATCGGCGCTCTCCACGCCCGCCCGCTGTCTGGCCAATCCCAGCGCCACGTTCAGCCGCGCCAGTGGCGAGCGCAATTCGTGAGAGATGTCATTCAGCAGCCGCGACTGCGCCTTCAGCAGCGTTTCAATCCGCTCCGCCATCGCGTCAAAGTCGCGCATCAACCCGGCCACTTCATCGCGACGCATGCTCGCCGGCGCGCCGGTTCTTGCCTTCAGGTCCCCCGCCGCCAGCTGCCGCGCTGCCGCTCGCAAACGTACGATCGGTTTGGTCAGGTACCACGCAAGCAAATAGCACACCAGCCCCGACGTGACCACGCCAATGATCAGGCCCGTGAACGGCACTCCCCGCGGCCCGATAAAAACCCGCGGCCCCGGTGGAAGCCCAAGCACAACCGTGTAGCGATGCTTGCCGTCCGACGACGCTCTCGAGTCTCGCTGCACCGGAGGCGCGGGGAACAGGAACCCGTCATGCGGAGTTCGCGGCCCTCCTGCCGCCACCCGCATCGCCCAATCCGGCGCGGGACGATTCGACAGTTCATTGCCTCGCTCGTCAAAAAGATAGGCCCGCACATGCTGCGTTTGGTCGAGATTCTCGAAGTAATTACGAAGACCAGCGTCCCCGCCCTCTTCGTAAGCACTCACCGCGTCGTTCAAAACGGTTGTCCGCAGCACTTCCCATGTCGCAGTTCGCGGCCGAAACGCAATCGTCACCAGGATCGCCAACACCAGGAACAGTGCCTGCGCCACCCAGAACGACAAAAAAATTCTTAAGAAGAGACTTTTCATGGATGCACTCGCAACCCCGACCTCAGGCGCACCTCAGACCATAGCTCCGGTCCGAGGTCTGAAGGCCGAGGTCCGTCTTAACTAGACCTTGGCCTTCTCCCGCGGCCTGGCAAAAATATACCCCACACCACGCACTGTCTTGATGTGCTCGTCGTTCTCGGTGTCGCCCAGTTTCTTGCGTACCTTGCTGACGTGCATGTCGATGCTTCGGTCAAACGGTGAGAACTTCCGGCTCAGCACCGCATTCACCAGCCTCTCGCGAGGCACCACGCGCCCCGCCTCGCGCAACAGCACCTCCAGCAGGTTAAATTCCACCGAAGTCAAATCAATCGGCTCTCCGTCCAGCCGCACTGTGCGCGTCGCCGGATCCAGTTCCACGTCGCCGACGGTCACCGTTTCAGGAGCCGAAGGCGCGCCTCCATCGCCTCGCGTCCTCCGCAGCACAGCTCTAATGCGTGCGACCAGCTCCCGGGGATTAAACGGCTTCGGCAGATAATCGTCGGCCCCGATCTCCAGCCCCACAATGCGGTCGACATCTTCTCCACGAGCTGTCAGCAGCAGCACCGGCAATCGTGAAGTTGCACGGATTCTCCGCAGGACTTCGAATCCGTTGATCCCGGGCAACATCACGTCGAGCACTGCCAGCAAGTACTCTCCCGCGGTGGCTTTTTTCAAACCGCTCTCGCCATCGTGTACACACTCGGTGGTGAATCCCTCGGCGCGCAGATACTCCCCGACAAGGTGACAGAGCTCTACATCGTCATCAATAACAAGAATGCGATCCATTGCTTCTTAATCCATTGCTTTTTAATTGTGCACCCGCAGTCCCACAATAGCAGTAAAGAATTGTCAACCGTAGCGCCGGCATCTTGCCGGCTGTCGCGTGGGCGTCTCGCCCACGCCTTTTATTGTCCAAACCGGGCCCGAACCCTTGTCCAATCAGGTTCTACCATTACAAAACTTTACTCCGGTTGACCGACTTTTTACCGCTTTTCTCCGGACGCTCGTGTTTCTATCGTTGTACGCGCTTGCCCGGATGCCCGGACGCAACAGGAGTGACCAATGAAATCGATTCGTTTCCGTTTATTGATCGCCTTCGTGGCAGTTTTGATGGCCTCAGTCATCGCCAAGTCTCAGACTCCCGAGAACGCACCGCCGCCACCTATGCATGGCCATGGCTTCGGCATGGAAGGCAACATGATGGGTTTCATGGCTCAGAAGCTCAATCTCACCGATGACCAGAAGACGCAAATGCAGGCCATTATGGAGAAAGAGCATCCGGCCATGCAGCCACTTCACCAACAGGAACGGCTGATCGACCTGCAGTTGCGTCAGTACGTTGAGGGCACTTTCGATCAGGTCAAGGTTGCAGCTCTGGCCGCGCAGAAGGCTCAGATTCAGGCCGCCGTCACCGTGCAGCAGACTCGCATCCACAACGAGATGTACCAACTGCTGACCGTGGACCAGAAAGCCCAGCTCAAGCAGATGGAGGCTAGTCACAAAACGCGCATGCAGCAGCATATGAATCATGAAGTCCCTGCTCCTCCCGAGCAGTAGCCCCAATCGCCGGCGCGAGGCTGTTTTCTGGCGGCCTCGCGCCACGGAGGATCTTGAATCATGATGAGCGATTCCCTCTTCGCCGATGCTGGTTGGTTTTTCTTCGCGATCTGGAGTATTGCCGTGGTGACAGTTAGCATCACCGCTTTCGGTCGCGATCTGCTCCCCTCGAAAGCCTCCGCAAATTCTCCCGCGCCGAATCGTTCCTCCACTCAGGCTCCACGGGCAAGCTGAAACTCTCGGGCAGCCCCAACGGCCCACTCCCAAATGTGGGGACAGCCGCCCCCGGCCGTCCGCCCGGCGCAGCCGGGCTAGGTCTCAGCCCCCGTCTAGCGAACCTGCGCTCCATCCGGCAAAAACATCGGGTATCCGTCCCAGGGCTGGGCCATCCCGATCTGCTCCGCCGAAGCGTTGCGATTGTAGGGAAACAGGAAACCGCCGAAGCGCAGGTGGAGCATGGGATCATCCGGATTGTGTCCGATCGCCCACTGATACTGCGCCACCGTGTCATTGGGATTCTCGTTCGGAGGCTGAACACCCCACGCGAAGTGGAAGAGTTGTTCCGAGTGATTCAACTGATTCGTGAACGGCGCTTTCTGCAACCGGTTGAACATCTCACTGGCAAGCCGCCAGCGATCATATCCAGTGAGCGCCAGCAATCGTTCGCACTCCGTTTCGGAAGGCGGTTCCGACGCCTGCGTTCCCCGCAAAAGCCCGGGCGCAATCTCTGCAAAGATCGATCGCGCCAGCAGGTAGTTGCCTTCGAGGGTCATGTGCACATGTTCATAGATCAGATCAGTGCCGATGATCCCGTCGGGGGCGGCGTTCGAGAGAATGTTTTCCGCATCCACCAGCGCCACTCGAGATGAAGCCGCCACCGAACGGTTGATCTCGTTAACCTTACTGTCGGCACGAAACCGCAGCGCGTCGAGATCCCGCGCCCGCAAGAAATGCTCCCGGGCGGCTTTGTAGTCTCCCAACTTCCACACGGCGCGCGCCATGCGGAACTCGAGTTCGGCGTATTCGTCATCGATGGCGGCGGCTGCCTGATACTGCTTCAGTGCCTCCGCCGGAGAATTCGCAGCATCCAGGTCGCTTCCACGCTGCACCAGCGCCGACCATTTTTTCAACTCATCATGGCTCAGATTCTTGCGGTGCAGCGAAGCAAACGGGGCACAGTCCTTCAAGTTCGTCGCCACAGTCGAGACGACAACCTTCGCGCCTGCGGCCTGAGCCACCCTGATCGTATCCCGCAGGTTCTCTCCGTAATTTGCATACGCTTGCTGCATCAGCGGCGAACTGGCTGGCACCTGCTGATCGAGAAACATCTCCATGCCATGCCACTCGCGCTTCTTCGTGCCGAGTTTCGTCAGCAGCTGGCCAATGCGCGTCGAGCGGAAGAAAATGCCACTTCGGACCACAGGCATCCACATGCCCCCCGAGGTCAGCATCGTGCCCGGACCATACGGCCCTACCACCTCGTTGTTTCCCGAATAGATGATGAACAGGTCTGGTTTCTGATCCGCCAGCCCCTCGGCAATTCGCAACACCACGTGCGAGTTGATCGCGACGCTGCCGGTATTGACCACCTCGAATTTCATCGAGGGAAAACGCGCCCGAAGCATGACTTCCAGATAGCGGCTGAACCCGTACGCGCTGTCGGGATCTCCCATCGCCGCCGACTCGCCCAGCACGAAAATTCGGTATGTACCCGGAGGCTTCGTCGTGGGAATGGAATACAGTCGCGGCGTCTGCACCATCCCCGCCGGAAAATAGGGAGTCGCGAAGAACAGGTTGTAACACGAGGCGGGATTCCCCTTCACCGTGCAGGGAACCAGAAGGCTGGTGCTGAAGCCGACCCCCGTCATCCTCAGCCCGGCTTCGACCATCACGAGAGCCACCACAGGCACGAGAATCGCGGAGCCAATCTGCAGAATCCACCGGCAACGCTTTGCAGGCGTGCCCACCGCTTGCGTTTCTGCTTCTATGCCGGCACTCTCAACCTGTGAAGTCACGTCTTTACTTCGCCTCGCTCCCCGGCTTGATCGTGAGATGCTGTTCCGCCTGTGCGATCAACTTCTCCACCCGATCCCGCTGTGCGTAATCGGGATGAACTTCCAGCAATCGCCTCCACGACGCAATCGCCCCGTTCAAATCCATCTTGTCCTGCCACTTCACCATGCCTTCGTTGAACAGCGCGTTGGCGTGCTTGCCGTCGATCTTGAGAACGGCATCGTACTCCTGGATCGCACGGTCAGGCTGTCCCATCAGGTGATAGGCGGTCGCCATATCGGTGCGGACGTCCGTCGCTTTCGGATCGATCTTCAGCGAGTCTTCGTAGTACTTCACCGCCTCGGGATATTGCTGGGCATCGTAGTACAGGTTCCCAATCTGATAGAGCAGCGCCGAATTCTTCGGATCGCTCTCCAGTTGCTTCAACAGAAGCTGCGCCTGCGTGTCCGCCATTTGCCGCAACTGCTCGGGAGCGGGTTGTTGCGCGCCCGTCATCGGTGGCGACAACGACTCCGTTGCACCCGTGCGAGCTTGCGTCGCCGTGTTGTTCGATGACGGGGCGGAACCCCGCACGAGATATCCAACCGCCACCCCTACCAGCAGACAAATAACCGACAGCACGTACGCCTGCGTGCTAGTCCACTGCCCTGCACCAGGTTCCTTGCCTTCCATGACCGATCTCCTTTTCCCAATCCACAGACACACGCATTCTCCCGTGACATTCGCCGACAGGGTGTGATTGAAATCACACTCAGCCGTGCGTCCGCGAATCGCGCAACTGGGCCGAGTCAGTCCTCTGCGTTATTAGTCGCTGAGAAGCGGGGATTCCCCCGCTCCGGGGCTCGTGAAAGCTCCGCCGCAGCTCCAATCCTTGGCCGTAACTCGCTGACTACACTAACCTTGGGGGAGATCGCGGAGACGGTTTGTTGGCATTTGACGTGCTCATGGAATAAATGGCTGCCTGTGCATTTTTGAGGGATTTGGTCCCGCGCGTCGCAGCAGATTTTCTTGAACCGAGTGAGGAGACCATCGCAGTGAGCGACCAAGATTCGAAGTTCTGGAGCGATGCTCAAACCTACAGCATGGCGGTGATCTGCTTGATTCTGGGTATCGCCGCCGGTTACTTGCTTCACGCGCCCGCCGTGGCGAGTCCCTCGCCATCGATCAGTGAGGTTTCGGCACCGGCCTTGCCCGCCGCTGCCGCGCCGCAAATGCCTTCGGCCGCCGACATGAAACGCATGGCCGACGCGCAGGTAGCTCCTTTACTCGCGGTACTGGAGAAGCATCCGAACGACGCCGATCTCCTCGCCAAGATCGCCCACTCCTACATGGCCTCCCAGCAGTTTCAGAGCGCTCAACAGTATTACGAAAAATCCATCGCAGCAAAGCCCAAGGTCGATACACTCAACGAACTGGCCTTCGTCTACGTAAGACTCGGTGACCTGGACCGCGGCATCGCAACCCTCAACCAAGCCTTGGCCATCGACCCCCAGAACCCTCAGGTACTTTTCAATCTTGGCTACTTCGAATGGAAGGGTAAAGCCGACCCGAAAGCCGCGATCGCGGCCTGGCAGGCGTTTCTGAAAGCCGATCCGAACAGCCCGAAGAAAGCCCAGGTCGAACAGATGTTGGCCCAGGCAAGAAAGCACCTGACCATCCCTGCCGGCACAAAGACCGAAAAGCCCGCGATGTAACGGCCGCTTCGGGCGAGAGCATCGTTGAAGCTAATCCCCTCCTCGGTGACATTTGGAAAGGAGTAGCATTACGCATCCCCTTCGCATTGGCAGGATATCGATGGATTCCTCGAGGCTTTTCCGGCGATGAGTTTGGCGCACGACCTGATCGCCCTATCCCGGCTCCGCCTGCTGCGGTTGCTCGCTCTGACGGCTCTGATCGTCGGGGTGGGCATCGAGTGCTTCCTCACCAAACTCTCCGTTCTCGATCCCGACATGTGGTGGCACCTCAGCGTCGGCGATTGGATTGTCCAGAATCGATCATTCCCGCACAACGGAATCTTCTCCCACACCGCCGCAACTCGTCCCTGGATGGCTTACAGCTGGGGATACGAAGTTCTGCTCGCCCGGGCTTACGAACGCTTCAGCTTCGTCGGGATGGGGATCTTTGGAACTCTGCTCACCATCGCCGTGGCCCTGGCGATCTTTCGCATGTTGTACCGCATTTCCGGGCGCTTCTGGGCAGCTTGGGGGCTGTCGGTCGTAGTCTACGCCGCGTTCCTGTTCAACATCGCCCCGCGCCCCGTGTTCTTCTCCGTAATACTGTTCACCATCACACTGACTTTGTTGTTCGAGGCGCATCGCAGTGGACGCATGCAATCGCTGTATTGGCTCCCACTCGTTTTCTTAGTCTGGGCAAACATCCACATTCAGTTCATCTACGGACTCGCCGTTGTCGGGCTGTTCGCGGGAATCAATCTGCTGCAGCGAATCGCGTTGCGATTGCGCATCCATCCCGATTCCCTGGAGTCTGCAACACTCCCTGCACTTCTCCCTTTTGCAGTTCTAGTTTGCTGTGTCTTCGCGTCCTGCATCGGACCGTACTCCTACCACCTGTACCACGAGGCGTTTGTGATCTCGCAGTCGAAGATCATGTACAAGATCATCCGAGAGTTGCAGGCTTTGAGTTTTCTCTATTTCAACCAGTATCTCGAGTTGCTGTTGGCCGTCAGCGCTTACTTTGCCATCGGTTGGAGGAAGAAGATCGATCCGTTCAAGTTCGCCCTGCTGATCTTCGCCACGGTATTAGCCTTCCGCACATGGCGCGACGCCTGGTTCATCTGCGTCGTCTCGGCCGCCATCATCGCGGATCTCCCCGCCCCGGAAGAAGAGCGCGATCGCAAACTTGGGCTATCCGGATGGGCCGCTGTAACGATGGCCAGCATCCTGCTGCTTCTGCTGAGTGTGCGTAGCACCGATTTCACCACGCGCGGCCTCGACCGCGCCATCAGCGGCGAATACCCCGTCGACGCCGTGAATTTCCTGCGCCGCAATCCAGTCGGAGGTCCTCTCTACAACAGCTTCGACTGGGGCGGATTCCTCATCTTCTATATGCCGCAGTATCCCGTCTCCATCGACGGACGCACCGATCTCTACGGCGACGCCATGGACGAGCAGTACTACTCCACGCAAGAAGCCGACCCTTCCTACGTGAACGATCCGGTTTTGAATGAAGCGGGCGTAGTGCTGCTGAAGAAAAAGTTCCCAATCGCGACCCAATTGCAGGTCGATCGCCGCTTTCGTGTGATCTATCGAGACGATATGGCAGTGATCTTCGCGCGCAATTGGTAGTGAAAACCTATGACCACGAAGGACACAAAGGAATCCTAGCTTTCCTTCGTGAAACTTCGTGTCCTTCGTGGTTATTGATTTTCATCTTTACTCTGCGCCACGAAAACGTCGGCAAGTTCGTCGCTGTAGACCAGCCGGTACTGCGAACTTAGCGCCGGCAGATTTCTCAGCGCCTTGGCCATCGCCGAGTTCCGCTCCAACAGCAGCGTCCCGGCGCGAGCGACCATGGGATCGGAATCTAACCGCTCCTTCCCACCGACGACGTCAAAATACTTCGTCAGAATCTCGTCGCCGTAAAGCTCAACGCGGCTGTCCACCACTACCGGATACTCCGGCAAATACCAGGTCAGGAAACTGCCAAACGAGTACTCGTTAAACAGCGGCCGCGGCAATTTGTTCGACACGATGTAGTCACACGCCTTCACTGGAAAGTTCTGGCTGATTCGAGTCATCAGCGCATCGCGATCCGGCAGGCGAACCGCTGCAATCGCCAGGACCATCGCCGTAGCCGTTGCAACCGCGCCCCACTCCCATCCAGAAACCGCCGTCCGTTGTGACTCGCTCTCGTGACGCTCCGCAAAAGACGTCCTTGAAAGCGTCGCAATAGCCGGCAGCACTACCAGCCAGACATCGCGCTGAATGCGGAACGCGAGCGCGGTTCCCCCAAGAAGAATGAGAAGTTCGAACATTTCCAGCGAGCGACGCCGGCCAAGAGCCAGAAAGGCCATCATCACGACGAGCATTACGACATAATCCTGCGGCCGCCGGAAGCTCATCGAACTCATTTCGGAGAAATGCTCGAAGGCGACACCGCTGTAGGAAGCCTTGAAGAATGCGGGGATCAGGCGAAAGCCGTAAGGCGTCGCGAATGTCGCCGCCAACGACAGGCCGGTGATTGCGCTGACTCGAACCAGCGGCAGCGGGAGAATCCGCGCGCTGAGCCAGCTTCCACCCAACCCTCTGAGCCAGTGCTCCACCAACAACGCGATGAGGAACACTCCCAGCAACACCAGTCCCGCGACAAATTGAATCTGCAGATTGGCCCAGACCAAGAACAGTAGCGGCAGCCACCAGAGCCGACGCGCCGACCCCGAATGCCGGCTGCTCAAGAGCAATTGCAATTCAACCGCGAAGAAGAGGATGGAAAAAACATACGGCAGCGGCTGCAGCCCCGAAATGACGTACTGCGCGATCAGCGAGAGCACAACAGCTTTCCAAAACCCCCCGCGTCCCGATCGCACCAGCAGGAATGTAACGGCCGCGATTGCCGTCTTCAACAACATCAGCAAAATCGGAATCGCGCGCAAGCCAAGAACCTTGTAAGCCACCCCCAACAGCAAATCAAAGAACCAACTCGAATGGTTCCACGCCAGATTCGAATATTGCGAGAACAGCCCGGTGTGGGGAATCGCCCGGTTCTGAAGAATCCAACTTCCTGTGCGCAGATGACCCCAGACTTCGGACGCACTCAGGGCCGAAAGGTGTCTAGACTCATAAAGGGCGGCCGCCGAGAACAGCAAGAACAGAGCAAGGAGCCGCAAGGCGGCTTGCCCCTTCGACGAAGCGACCTCAGTCACTACCGGTTCTGCACCAGGATTGGCTGATGAATTCAAGCAGACATTCTAGCGAACGCTATCGAGAGCCATCGGACTGGACGTCGTGAGCCTCAGCGTTGCGGTCCCGGACTCCGCATTCCAACGCCTTTCGCCGCAGCGGCTGAACTGTGCACGTGATTGTGGCACACCAGCGAGCAAGTGTTGGTGCTGCGGTCATACGAGACCGGAAGGGCTCCGTTCGGGGCCACGACGCTCGCATCGAAATTGACCAGCCGTTCGCCGGTGACGTTGGCGGTGCCCGCTTGCATACCGTGCGCCGTATGGCAAACCGAGCAACTGAAGCCGTCGTTGATGTGAAGAGAGTGCTGCGGCCAGCTGGTGTTATTGTCGACCTGATTCATCAGATCGTGGCACTTGGCGCAAAGCGCGTAGGGACCATTCACGCTGAAGTCAGGGTTCGGGTACAGATTCGTGATCGGCTGTCCCGGCGCCGGGGCCTGGCTGAATTCGTAGCGTCGCTCGAGCAGGTGCGTCCACTTCGATCCATGCGGCCCGTTGGGACCCGTCCCGCCGAACTCGCGATTATCATCCGCGTTGTGGCAATCGGTGCAGAAAATCCGCGTGCCCATCGCCCGGCCCTGCGTCTTTCCATCGAGATTCAACATGTAGGCCAGCAGGCTCGGCTGGGCCAGTGCGCTGCTGCGGTCGTGCATCACTGGATGACTCGAAGCGGCGGCAGCGGTCATCTGTGGAATCAGGTTCAGCGCATCGCTTCCGGGAATCGCGCGCATCGGCAGGTAGCCAAAGATGGCAAGCACTTGCTTGCCCGTGCTGTTGCCGTGACACCGCAGGCAGTTCTCATACTGGTTGACCGCCGGATTCACCACCGTCGTCCCGTCGGTGGAACTGATTCCAACCGAACCTGCCTGCGGCGGCCGAATCGCCGGAGGCAGCGGCGACGAGAACGAACTCTGCTGCATTGAAGCGTGCGGGCTGTGGCAATCCACGCAAGTCGCATGCCGGTTATTGTTAAGCAGGGCGACCTCTCCCGCATCATGCGTGTTGATCCCGGAGGGATACGGATGCGCAATCTTCGAGTACTCCGCATACACGTTCGGAATCGCCGGCGAGATGTTTGACCCGCCGTTGTGGCACGTTATGCAGTTCTGCGTCGAGGAATCCATGTTCGGGATGGCCGGTTGCGGACCACGCAGGAGCCGCGGCCCTGCCGCCGAGTTATGCGGCATGTGGCACGACAGGCATGCATTCTGCCCGACCGTTGTATAGCTACCCAACAGCGGCCCATTCGCGATCGCACTCCCCGAGGTCGCATGAATGCTTCCCGACCACTGCGCCAATGGATTGCTCTGCCCGTTGACCGTGCGCGGATTCACTTCGTGGCACGACAGGCACAGCTGCCCGCTGGAACTATCTCGCACAAGAAAGTTCTTCGAAATCGGATCGATCATCTGCGCGTGCGGAGAGTGGCAGCTCGTGCACTCGACATCGTTGTTGATCAACTTCACGGCCTGCACCGGATCAGCCGTCGTGTGGCTGGTGGTCAGCGACTGCACCAGGTCCGGCGCATCGACCAGCGGCGTCTTCAGGCTGAACGGATGCGAACCCTGGAGATCGGTCCCGAACTTGTCCGCCGGGTACATGTTGCCGCTCATCTGAATTTGCCC
>Ga0075030_100002480_pt1 | contig 16740 bp, 7 predicted proteins | sample LitLauG_LLR_2012_FD_71393 | JGI IMG/M metagenome (GOLD analysis project Ga0075030, IMG submission 71393) | Freshwater sediment microbial communities from Pennsylvania, USA - Little Laurel Run_MetaG_LLR_2012 | ecosystem: Environmental > Aquatic > Freshwater > Creek > Sediment | place: USA... | reverse complement strand
AATAAATTCGGAGTGAAAAGGCCGGCCTTGGTGTCGAAGCCATCGACGCCCAGAAACAAAATGTCGGCGCTGAGCTGGCGCAGCGTTCGCTCGGCCAGAGGACCGACCAGCGAAAACGAATTCCGGCGCAGCATGCCTCCGGTCAGGATCACTTCGATGTGCGCCCCGGCCAACTCGGCCGCTATGTTGACCGCGTTGGTGATTACGGTGAGCTGCGCCATTTCTTTGAGCGCGCGTGCGATGGCCGTGGTGGTAGTTCCGGAATCGAGCAGCACAGACTGACCTTCTTCCACCAGCCGCACCGCGGCCTGGGCGATCTGCGCCTTCTGCTTGCGGTGCAGTCTTTCTTTCTCACGCAAGGTCGGATCGAGCAGCGCGCCGGCTTGCACCGGAAGCGCGCCGCCGTGCGTGCGCTGAATGACGCCCTGGCCGTCGAGAAATTCCAGGTCTTTGCGGATCGTGATTTGGGAGATACGGAATTGCCGGGCCAAATCTTTGACGAGCACGCGTCCATCCCGGTGAAGGACGCCCAGGATTTCGCGGCGGCGTTCTTCGTTGAGTAAACCGTTCGAAGGCATAGGGTTTCGTTTTGTTTCGAATACTAACTTTCGTTGACGGCCGCGGGAATTGTCAAGCGCAATGTGCAAGCGAAGATTCCCAACCACAGGGAAGCCAGGGAGATGCAGGGGCCGCATCTCATTCGGTCCCTCTAGCAGCCGTTGTAGCACGGAAGCGCGCAAACAGCGCTTCCGCGTTCCTGTGATACACCTTTTCCAGCACGTCATCGGGCAAGCTTAGGCCGTAGATCATCCAACGCCCTTGCAGCGGGTATTGGGCGTAGGGAAAGTATTCGTCTCCGGTTTCGAGCCAGCGAAAGTAATTGCGATACATCGCCACTTCCGCGCCTTCGTCGGTGCCGAACATGATGCGGTCGGAATACTTCATGAAGATTTCACGGGTCCGCCGCGGCTGCCGTCCGAGCTCTCCTTCCCGCGCCCCGGTTTCGATCATGACGTTGGGAAAGTTCTGCAGCGTTTGCTCGACGAAGTCCAGGTTTTCCGGCCAACTGCCAAAATGCAGGGCGACGAAGGTAGTGTGCGGATGCTTGGAGAACATTCGGTCGCGCTGCGACAACATCTCTGGCAGGGTAGGGAACTGCGGGCCGTAGAAGCTCCAGTCGGGATGCTCGATCAGTTCCTCGTAACGCTCGTTGCGGGCATCGATGGGATGAAAAAACGCCTCCGGATCGCCCACATGAATAAACACGGGGATGCCCAGCCGTCCGCATTCATCCCAGGCCGCGTCCAGGCGCGGGTCGTCGATGGGGATAAGCTTGCCAGTCGAATCACGAACGCCGAGGCCGAGTTCCTTCAAGACCTTGAGTCCGCGCGCGCCGCGGGCAACCGAGTCGTCGATCTGGCGGACCATAAGCTGGCTGAAGTCCGGGTCGTTGATCTTCGACCAGTCAAACTGTGTAAACACGATGAAGCGCCCAGGATACGGTTCGACCATGCTGTCAATGATGGCCTGCAGCTTGTCTCCCCACATGCCGGTGAGGATCACGATGGTTTTCAGGTTGAGGCGGTCCATGCGCGCGACCATTTCTTGGGGCTCGACACGATCGCCGATGCCGACCGCGTCGTTGGTATGGGTGTGCACGTCGATCACCGGAAACTTCGCACGACCGATCTCGTGCACGGCAGCGTGAAGTGCGGGCTCGGGGTGAAAGTCCTTGAGCAGGATGGTCTTCTTGCTGTCAGCGTCGGGGGCAGGTTTGTAGCCGATGCCAGTTTGTTGGGCAGACCCCCCTGATTCAGAGATGAAAACCAGGAGCAGAGCTGCCATAACGATCCCTTTGATCATGTCGGGTCTGCCTCCGGGAATGCTCTCCGTGCCGCTAGCGAGCGGCCAACGAAACCCCAAATATACCCTCGAAAGAAAACGTAATAAGTCGAAACCACAGCTTTGGCCCGAAGATGAAGGACCCCCTCGCGTTCTTTGAATCTTCGCTTCAGAAATAAAACTTCAGCGCGAACTGGATCTGGCGCGGGTTGCGGGCTGCCTGCGGGAATCCGAAGGCGCTCTGGCCGAGTTCCAACGCCGTCGGTTCTACGCTGATCGCGCCAAACTGCTGGAACAGATAATTCACATGGTTGAGGATGTTGAAGAATTCCGCCCGGAATTCAACGTGCATCTGCTCGCGAATCGGAAACTGCTTGATCAGCGAAGTGTCCCAGGTTTTGTAGCCCGGTCCGAGGACGATGTTGCGCCCGGCGTTTCCAGAGGACCCTGGCTGGACCGAAGCGTCATCGAACGCGGCGGTGTTAAACAACGTGCCAGAGACGCCGGGATGCCCATTTGGATTCATGCCGGGGAGAACATTGGGACGTGCGCAGTTATAAACAACCGTGCCTCCGCAGTCGGCGTTGGTGTGGCTAACAATATCGCTGACGGTGTACCAATTGCCGGTGGCGGCAGAAAACAACCCGGCGAGCTGCCAATTTCCGATGAACTGAGTCAAAACGCCGGATGCGCCCGTGCCAAACCGCTTCCCCCGGCCGAAAGGCAGATCATACACATAGCTCAAAACGAAGCGCTGGCGGATATCGAAATCGGAGTTGCCATATTCCAGGTTGGGGTTAGTCTGCAGGCGAAAATCTCCGTTGTTCGCAGAGCCAAGGCTGGCGCTGGAAGCGTTGTCGAGAGCGTGAGCGTAGGTGTAGGCGGCTTCGAACTGCAACCCGTGGCTGAAGCGCTTCTCCAGGCGAGCTTGCAAAGAGTTGTAATTGGACTGCGTGTTGGAGCGCAGAGTATCGATGGCGGCATCAAATGCTGGATTGCAATTGGCGGCGTCGGCGTAGTTGTTTGCGGGGTTAGCGTCGCAAGGACCATTGGCGCCGGGCCAGTTATTGTTGTGGACTGGGCGGCGAGGCGCGGTGGGAGCGTTGGGATCTGCGTTCGGTACGGCCTGGTTGCCGTTGTAAAAACCAAAAAGCTTCAACCCGCGCGAGCCGGCGTAGGTGATCTGGAGAACCGTTTCAGCGGGAAGCTGGTACTCGAGTCCAAAGTGCCACTGCTGCGTGTAGGGAGTAACCAGGTGCGGGTCGATCGAGTAGAGTGTCGGCGTGTTGGGGTTTTCCAGAGCGCCGACAAAGGCCCCGCCGAGCACATTGTAGTTACTGAAATAAGTCGGGGAACCACCGTTGTAGATCGCGCAGTAGTTCGCGCTACTTGCCGTCGGCGCGCCACAATTAGTGCTATAGGACTGGGAGGCAAAGAACGGAGGATTGAATCCCGGGCTCGGGTTGGAGAAAGGGCCGCTTTCCTGACCGCCATAAAAGACACCGTAGCCGCTGCGCAGCACCAACTTGTCCGTTATTTGGTACGCCAGGCCGATGCGGGGCGCAAAATTGTTCAAGTCTGGATTGATGAGTCCGCGTGAGCCAGTGTGTTGGATGGTTAGCTCGGAAGCAAGCGTGGTTTCGCTGGGTGCAAACGTCGCCTTTTGTCCGCTGGGAACGACGACGGACTGAGAGGCAAAATCGAAAGTTGACTGGTTGTCGTTGGCTTCCTTAATCGTGCTGAAAAATTCGTAGCGCAGGCCCAAATTCAAAGTGAGGCGCGGTGTGACCTTGAAGTCATCCAAGGCATAGATGGCATAGATCTGGCGCCGATAATCAACGTTGTTTACGCTGGTAATCCCGCCGCTATCGGGAATCCCGAACAGAAACGTTGCAAAAGCGTCTCCACCGGTGCCACCCGTAAGCGTCCCGGGATTGTCGGTGAAGTCGTTGCCGAAGCCCCAGAAGCCACGACCGGCGGCAGGCTCAAGAAGCGTGAACTGTTCGAAACGCAATTCGCCGCCGAACTTTATTGCATGGCGTCCGCGCGTCCAGCTCAGGTTGTCGCCGAAGACATAACTGTTTTGCTTTTCGATGGCAGGCAGGAATTGGGCGCTGCCGATGACCTGGTCGCCATTGGTGAAAGAGATCGACGGCAGGCCGCCGAGGTTGGGCCCAAAAGGAACTCCCTGGAAGTTGTATTGTTGCGAAAGGTTTTCGCTGGAGTTGAGGCCAAAGCGGTGCGAACTCAGATGGTTGAAGCCAAAGCGCAGCTCATTAATCAGGTCGGGCCGGAAAGCGTGGATTTCGCTCGCCGCCAGACCGCGGGAATTGTTCTGGCTATAGCCGTCCTGGAAGCCACCGCCATCCAGCACGGTCTGGAACGGCGAGGGCAGGAAATTGCTGGAGTTGCCGAAGCTGAAGCGCGCGAAGAGATTGTCCTTTTGGCTGAATGCCTGGTCCACGCGGATATCGAACCTGTCGTCCGTTTCGCTCCGCTTCGGTGCGGAGAAGAAGTTGCCTCCCGAACTGAGAGACGGCGGAAGGTTGGGCGTGGGGGCGGGAAGGTTCCCATTCGCAATAAGGTTCGTCGCGACAGCATCCAACTGCAGACTTGGATCTCCAGGATACGGGCCAATGATATTGGTCGGCACGCCGCCAACCACGGGCGAGGCAGGAGTGCCGCAGAGTCCACTGGGATTCGCCGCAGAGGTTCCTACCTGTCGCGCGTCGAATATCTCACCGTAGTATGTGCTATTGCCGGCGCAATCGAGGATAAACTTACCCGGGCCGTTCGGCACCGGTCCGGTATTCCCGCTCGCATTGCTGGCCAGGAGTGCGGAAAAGTCTCCGCCTGCCTCGGCCGCAGTTGGAACAGTTACGAGTTGCGGGAGCGCCTGGCGGATGCGCGTACCCTCGTAATCTCCGAAAAAGAACGTCTTGTTCTTTACGATCGGGCCACCGAGCGTAAACCCGAACTGGTTTTGCTTATAAGGCACCTTGCCGAAAATGCCGAATCGATTGTTGGCGTCAAATGTTTCGTTTCGCAGGAATTCAAAAACGTCGCCGTGAAACTGATTGGTGCCGGACTTGATCACGGCATTCATGATGGCGCCGTTGCCGCGTCCGAATTCGGCGCTGTAGGAATTCGTCTCCACCTTGAGTTCGGCGATGGCATCCACCGACGGCTGGACCACATAGGCGGAACCGTTGAGCACGTCGCCCAGATTGGCGTTGTTGTCAATGCCGTCGAGCAGGAAATTGTTCTGCAGGGAGCGCGCGCCGTTGGCGCTGAAACCAGAGCTGGTTTCCACGCGCGAGCCCGGTTCAGCCGGCGCCACCCCCGTTCCGAGAAGAGCGAGTTGCGCGTAGTTGCGCCCGTTCAACGGAAGCGCGTTGATGCGGTGGCTATCCACCAGTTGACCGAGTTCGGAGGTATCGGTTTCGAGCTGCGGCCTCTGGGCGGTCACTTCGACGACCTCGGTCGCCATCCCCGGTTGAAGCTGCAAGGCAATCGCGATGCGGTCCTGGATGTTGACCTGTACAGGGCCGGCAACCGCCTTCTTGAACCCCGGCTTTTCGACCGTGACTTTGTAGCGGCCGATCCGGAGCGGGCTGGCAACATATTCTCCGGACCCGTTGGTAGTGGCGTTGAAGTTCTGTCCGTGGTCGACGTCGGTAACCGTGACCTTGGCGCCTGCGACCACCGCACCGCTCGGGTCCCGCACCAGGCCTACAATGGCTCCAGCATCTTTTTGCGCCCACAGCGGCGTGGCCAGTGCAAGGAACATGGAGAGGAACAAGGCCGAGACAGGTTGCAGGCGAACGAAACGGATAGACATGGCGAGGCTCCTGGATACTCAGCGAGAATGTCGGCCTTCGGCCCGTTTGGGCCCGGGCGAAAAATTCAGGCGCTAGAGCTACGAGCTTTCGTGTAATATTACGAACTATTACTTTTACTTTCGTTTTATAGCTTTTGTCAATAGCGATATTCTTGACCCAGGCTGGCGGACACTCCGGTAGAAATCTGGGAGAGAGGTTACTCATGATCATCCATAAACATAGGTTGCCACTCCTTACTGCGGTTCTCGCTCTCATTGGGCTGCTGGCAGCTTGCTCGAAAATGACTCAGGTGCCGGCGAAGACCGCCAAGCCCGCGCCGACCCAGCCTTCCGCGATCAAGGTGGACGTGAAGGATGGCGGGCCGGTGGTGCTGACAACGAGCGCGGCCGAGTTTCAAGTGACACCGGATGGGTATGTGCGGGCATCATTGCTTAAAGGAGGGCAGAGGCTTTCCCTCGACGATCCCAGCGTCGGAACTCCCGCGGACAGCGATTTTGTGCGCATCGGGGACAAGGACGTGCATTTCACGCTGGACTTCCAGGAGGCACAGGTGCATGAAGCGGCGGGGAAGATGGGAGCAGGGAAGCGAGTGGAGATCCCGGCGCGTCCGCTTGGGCCTTCGGGGACGGATTTGCAGCGCGTGCTGGCGCTCGAAGTCTATGACAACTTCCCGAACATTCTGCTGACTACAGTCGAATACAGGAACACCGGTACAAGCGACGTCGCAATTGAAAAAAGCGTGAATCAGCGGCGCCGGCTGAACGCGCGGCTGGGCGACGCAAAGGCACAACCTTGGGAAATGTGGTCCTTTCACGGTGCAAGCTACGACTGGGGAAAAGACGATGTTGTGAAGCTGACGCCGGCTTTCTCGCAGCCCAATGTCATGGGAGAAATGGTGAAAGGCGGCTATGGTGGCGGGATCCCGGTGGTGGCTTTCTGGACGCGCGAGGTGGGCGAAGCGGTCGGGCACGTGGAGACGATTCCGATTTCCGCGGCCATTCCGGCCAAAGTCGGAAGCGATGGACGTTTGAATACCGAGGTGGACTACACCGCCCACGTCACGCTGAAGCCGGGCGAAACGTACTCCACCCCGCGCAACTTCGTCTCCGTCTTTGCAGGCGACTTCTATGAGCCGCTGCGGATCTGGTCGAGCGTGCTGCAGAAAGAAGGCTGGGAACTGCCCAAGCCATCGAGCGAAGCCTACAACGTGAGCTGGTGCGGCTGGGGATACGAGTTCAACGTGACTCCGGCGCAGATGCTGGGCACCATTCCAAAGCTGAAAGAGATGGGCATCAAGTGGGTGACGCTCGACGATCGCTGGTTCGATACCTATGGCGACTGGAATCCGCGTAACGAGACCTTTCCAGGCGATTCCATAAAGAAGATGACCGACGATTTTCACAAGCAAGGCATGCTAACGCAGCTCTGGTGGTTGCCGCTCGGGGCAGAAGATGGTGAGGGGCGCTGGGAATCCCACAAGTACATCGTGTCGAAAGTAGTCCAGGATCATCCCGACTGGCTCATCCTCGACCAGAATGGCAAGCACGTCCACATTACACGTGGTCTGGCCGCGCTCTGTCCGGCGGTGCCGGAAGTACGCGCCTATCACAAGCAGCTGACGGAAAAATTCATTCGCGACTGGGGATTCGACGGCAGCAAACTGGATAACATCTACAGCGTTCCAGCCTGCTACAACCCGGCGCACCATCACAGGTCGCCGCTGGATTCGGTCAATGCGATGGGCGAGGTCTACAAGGAAATCTTCCAGACGACGCGCGCGCTGAAGCCGCAAAGTGTGACGCAGGCCTGTCCGTGCGGAACGCCACCCTCGCTGGCATGGTTGCCGTTCATCGACCAGGCGGTGACGGCCGATCCAGTGGGCGCGGTGCAGGTGCGTCGGCGGATCAAGATGTACAAGGCGTTGCTGGGACCCGAGTCGCCTGTCTACGGTGATCACGTCGAACTTTCGGCGATGACCAAAGTGGGCAAAAAATGGAAGGAACACGGCGACGATTTTGCTTCCACGATTGGAGCCGGAGGCGTGGTGGGAACGAAGTTCGTCTGGCCTGATCCCGGCCCGAAATTCAAGGACGTCAATCTGACCGCAGAGAAGGAAGAGCGCTGGAAGAAATGGATCGGCTTGTATAACGAAAAGATGCTTTCGAAGGGGGAATTCCGCGACCTCTACCTGACCGGCTACGACACGCCCGAGGGATATGCCATCGCTAAAGACGGCAAAATGTACTACGCGTTCTTCACCGCAGCCAACTGGAAAGGAGAAGTCGAACTGCGCGGATTGAAGCCCGGGAAGTATCGGGTGAGTGACTACAGCGAGGGGAAAGACCTTGGCCCGGTAGATGCGGCGGCCAATGGCGTCGCGAAACTGTCAGCGGAATTCAAGGATCATCTGCTGCTTGAGGTCAGTTCGCAGCCTTAACTTAAGTGAGGATGGTGACAGCGGGCAGACCGCAAAAACAAGCTGTTTCAGCACAGTATTTCGAATCACTGGGTCGGGTTGCGGGGAAACTTCAGGTAGGGCAGTCGTATGCCATCGATGATCACCTGGTCGGCGCGGATATTGGCAGGCGCCTCAAAGCCATTTGCGCCTCCGTTGGTCACGAAATCATCCTGATCGACGCCATCGCCGCTCACACCCAAACCACCCACTAACACTCCATTCTTATAGAGCGGCACGCTTCCGGGAAAGAAGACCACTCCATTCTGATCGGGGTTCACGGTTTGCGAGCCCTGGGTGCATGGATGGTCAACGTCAAATGTGTAGAGATTGAAGAAGGGGCCTGGACCGGAGCCGTCAATGCCCGGCGGGAAAAAAGGCTGCGCGCCGAATCCGATGGTGCGGTTGGTTACGGCGGTGCCTGCCGGAACTCCGGGGAGGTCTGGAGTCCCGGCCGGACCTCCGAAATAAACAACGTTGCGGGCCTTGGCCACGGCCACGTCGATGCTGAAAACGGTTGCATCCGGCATTCGGTGCAGGCCCAGGACCGTGCCGTCAAGGTCCGCGACGGCGATTGTCATCTTGGTGCGCGAACCTGGGGGCAGTCGGATCACCGCTCGCGTAATCTCGGCGGTAGCAACGGCCTGGCTGATAATGTTGGTCACGTCATTTTGAGTCAGACCAGAAACTCCACCCGCTGGTCCCACCAGATCGCCTTCCGGCGGCAACCCGCCATTCAGCGGTCCCAACACATATGTGCCAGCCACAGTTCCGGGACCGATGCCGTTCGGAGGAGTGGTCTGGTTTACGAACGGCAGGGCAACGCCGCCGATGATGACGACTCCGGGCGGTGGCAACTGCGAGGGGGCCGGAAGAAATCCAGCCTGGGAGGCACCGGAATAGGCCGCGAACTCCGCTGCATCGGCTGAAGAGCTGACCACTCCTACTCCACCCACCGCATAGCCGTTCTTGAAGAGCGGAACTCCTCCCGGATTCACGGCGGTTGGATCGCCGTCCAGCTTGTCAGCCTTGCCGGTAGAAATTCCCAACCCCAAACTGAGACCATCAATCGAACGGGACGGGTCGATGTTTTTCCCCGGCAGGAAAGTGGTGTTCAGCGGACAGCCTCGGTTGGTGTTCTCGATTCCATACAAATCGCCGTTGGGAGCGTTAGAAACGCCCGGCGGAAAATGGACGCCACTGATGAAGCGCACCGTGCGGCTCGAGAGGGGAGCCTGGTTGTTACTGAACAAAGCGGCGGTGCGAGCCAGTGCGACGGCAAGTTCCTTACTGTCGACGGTCACTCCAAAGTTGCCGGTCGAGGTCGCGGGGGCTCCGGTGTTTTGAAACACCGCCAGGATTGCTCCGGCGCGGTCGACGACCGCAATGACCATGGGAACGTTGAGCGATTGGGCAGCATTTTCGACGACTTGCTGCACGTCGGCGGCTGTCAGCGGGGCTGGAGGGGGCGGTGGAGCATTGGAAGCCGCCGTGGTACCGCCACACGAGATCAGCAGAACCGCAACCAGCAGGAGCAATAAAGCTCCACAGACAGCCAGTGCGGATTTGTCCCAACGAAAGTGGCTCATTCCACCTCAAAGACTCGCCGGCAGGACATACTCGGCGGCGAGGAGTCTCGAGAACTCCTGTCTGTCGGGAATGTTAATACGGCGCCCCTGCGGAAACGAGGGGGCTGATACTTTCGTGTAACCACAGTTGTCACCCCTGAGAGGCTCGTAACGTTGACATTCCGTCTTCGTGTGACACAATTCGTTATCCCCCAAAAAAGCTAGAACAAGGGAAGGGGCCTGACTTGATTCCGTTCAGACGTCTTATCGCCGGATTACTGTGTCTTTTACTGTCGCCAATGCCTGCGCTGTGCGCGCCCGGAGCGGGGGGACAATCTGCGGGCCAGATCAGCGCGCTGATTCCTTCGGCCACGCGCAATGCGAAGCCAACCAAAGTGAAAGACAATCTGGAATGGAATGATCTGCTGAAGACCGAACAGAAAGGCCGTCTGCGCGCCGGCCTCACGGACGGGTCCATCCTCAGCCTGGGGTCGAACAGTGAACTACGGGTCGTGCAGCATGATGCTGTCTCCCAACAGACTTCGCTGGAAATGAATCTCGGAAAGGTCCGCAGCAAGGTCGTCAGCGTCACGCAACCCGCCGGCAAGTTCGAGATGAAGACGCCGAACGCCGTCATCGGCGTCATTGGCACCGACTTCTACGTTAGCTACGACGGCACTAAGACTACGGTGATCTGCTATACCGGGAAGGTCTCGGTCACCCCGATCGGTAATGCGAAGGTTGTCAAGAATTCCGGGGAATCGAACCAGGGTCAAGTCCTGGTCATTGCCGGGCAGATGGTCGTGATCAGCTCTCAGATTCCGCCCGCGGGTTTTGCACCTCAGTCCACGCCGACCGATGTGCAGCGAACCAGCATCGAGGATACGTCGGTACCCGATCCTCTACCTCCAGTCCCCCACCCACATCTGGTACGCAACATTATCCTTGGTGTTGGAGTGGCAGCGACGGGATGGGCAGTCGGGGTGACACAACTCGGCACGAAGGCGAGTACGCCGCCCACGCCTCCAACTACGGGATGCCCTCCAAACAACCCCAAGTGCTGATGGCCTTGTTTGGCATCGATGCGTCGTCTATGTCGAGGCCGCGCTAGCCTGGGATCTCAAGGGTTATGACGCTGCGCGAGCAGAAGTTGTCCCGCTGGTCAGCGAGGCTGGGTAGATTCTCAGTCCGGCAAGTAGACTTGGTTCTCGCTTCGCTGGTCACCCTGGCCGGCTTGGCGCTGTTCGCCTTTGCCGGGATCGGCGGCAACACTCGGGCTGGTTTTCTTTTCCTGCAAAATGTTGAGCAACGTTCCCTGGACATGCGTTTTGACGCGCGCGGACAGCGGCCGCACGACGAACGCATCGTGATCGTCGGCATCGACGAAAAAACCCTCCAGAATATAGGCGCCTTTCCCTTGCCTCGCTCCTCCTACGCATCGTTGGTGACCCGGTTGAGCGCCGATGGCGCGGGAGTCATTGCATTCGACGCCACCTTCCCGACGCCCGAGAGCAATTCCGCCCAGCAGGCGCTCCACCAGTTGCAGCGCGACCTCGGTTCCTCAAGTCCTGCGAATGTTACGGCGCGAATCAAGCAACTCGAAGCCGCCGGCGATCACGACGCCTTGTTTGCCGCCGCCCTGCAACAGTCTGGCAGAGTGGTCCTCGGGCACCTGTTCCTGGACCGGGACCGCGCCCAATCGGCGGACGCCAAACGGGCGGAGGAATACTTCAACATCATCTGGGCCAAGGCGTTTCCCCAAGTCCTCAAAGTCAAATCGCAGGGGCGCGATTTCGATTTGGGTCGAGCCTGGCTGGAGAATGGCGGCGGCGTCTACCCGGGCGCGGAGGCAAACCTCGCTCAACTGGCCGAGTCCACGGCCTCCTACGGTTTCTTCAACACCAACCCCGATCCCGACGGCACGTTGCGGCGGGGTCTGCTCATCGCTCGCTATCAGGACAAAGACTTCTTTCCGTCCCTCGACATGCAGGTGGTGCGGGAATACGAGAGAATTCCGGACCAGGAGATCGCAGCCTATATCTCGGAAAACGGGCTGGAGCGTATCCAGTTTGGCCGACATAATCTGCGCCCATGGCACGATGGCAGCGTACTCATCAACTATGCGGGTCCGTATCACACTTACCAGCATTACTCGATGTGGGATGTGCTCCGGGGCGCCGTGCCCCCCGGCACATTCCAGGACAAGATTGTGCTGGTGGGCGGGACCGCCCTCGGTATCGGTGATTTGCGCAGTACCCCGTTTGAAAAACAGGATGCCGGGTACATGGGGGTCGAGGTCCACGCCAACATCATCGACAACCTGCTCCACAGCGACGAGAAGGGACGTAGTTTCCTCACGCGGGGCCTGCATGAGGAAGTGATCGATGCTGGATTCATCCTCCTGTTTGGCCTGGTATTCGGTTTCTGGTTCAGCCGCATCAAGCCGCTGTACTCAACCATCTCTCTGTTCATCACCCTCGCGGCCTTTGCCTGGTTCATCTACTTCAGCTTCGCGCATTGGGGGCTCTGGCTGAGCTGTGTGATACCAGCGGGTACGCTGGTGGTCAACTACGCAGTCATCACCAGTTTCCGGATGATCTTCGAGGAAGGCGAGAAAAGAAAGATCCGCAAGACGTTCTCGCAGTACCTTTCACCCGGCGTGATTGCGTTGATCGAAAAAGACCCGCAGAAATACATCCGGCCGGGCGGGGAGACCAAGGAACTCACCGTCATGTTCAGCGACATCCGCGGTTTCACCACGCTTTCCGAGGGCCTGAGCGCGGATGAACTCGTGCTGCTGCTCAACGAATATCTGGGCGAAATGACTGACGTCCTTTTCCGCAGCCTGGGAACGCTCGACAAATATATCGGCGACGCCATCATGGCATTCTGGGGATCGCCCTACCCGCAGACCGATCATGCGTACCGCGCGTGTGCCTGTGCGCTGGAGATGGTTCGGAGCCTGGAGAAACTCAACGCCCGATGGCAGGCGCAAGGACGAAAGCAGATCTCGATCGGAGTCGGCCTGAACACCGGCCCGGTCAATGTCGGCAACATGGGTTCGGCCAAGCGGCTAGCTTGGACCGTGATGGGAGACAACGTCAACCTCGCGTCCCGGCTGGAAGGGATGACTAAGGAATACCGTACCCGCGTCGTCATCAGCGAAGGGACCTACCGTCAGATCGCCGATAAATTTGTCTGCCGCGATCTGGACAAGATCCGCGTGAAAGGCAAACTACAGCCGGTGACGATCTACGAACTGCTGGATTTGGCAGAACAAAAAGAAAAATACGATCCCCTGCTCTCAGGTTTCAACCACGCGATGGAGGCATATCACGAGCAGAACTGGAAGGAAGCCGCCAGCCGGCTGGCAGAAATGCTCACCCGTTTCCCGGACGACGGTCCCTCGCAGATTTTTCTGGACCGGGTACTGGAGTTCATCCAGAACGCCCCCGAGCCCGACTGGGATGGCGTCTACGTAATGAAAACGAAGTAGTGGTCGTCGCGCCGGCATCTTGCCGGCTGTCCCCAGGACGTCTCGCCCTCGGCGCGGTGGGCGAGGTCGCTCGCCGGACAGCCGCCGAGACGGCGGCGCTACTCTGCGGCGCTAGTGACCAAGCATAGTCCCTGCTGCGGTTTTCTTTGCATGCGCGACGTGGCTATGGTACCAAGGACAGGAGATCTCCTTGGGATGGTGCTGACGGGTGCAGACTGGCAGACGTGCGCTCCGGTGGTCCGTTTTATGCCTGCCTTGCTTTGCTGTTTTTCTGCTGCTTTCTTTTTCGTCTCCGCTTTGGGCACGCCAGGCGCAAGAGCAGTCCCGTCGTATTCCGGAACGTTCTCCAGCCAGCACAGCTACCTTGCAGGGTCTGATTCGCGATTCGCAGGGGCGCGCACTTCCGGGCGTGCAGGTTGATGCGCGGAGCACGACCAGCGACCAGCACTACTCCGCCGCCACCGATGTCGAAGGCATCTTCCGTCTCCGGGACGTCCGCTTGGGAGTTTATGAAGTCAAACTGGCGCGCGATGGATTCCAGACGCAGATCATTCCCAGCTTCAGGGTCAATGGACCAGTCACCGTCCTGGAACTCGCGCTGCGCGAATCAGGCGAGGCGGTTCCGGCAGCCGGGTGTTCATCAGGCTTGCCGGGAGCGCCCTGTACTTCGGCGCCTGCAGGTCCCGCCACTCATTATCCGGGGTTGCGCAATCCCGCCTCTGAGGAAACATCCGGAGCAACTCCACCGGAGCAAGTCCCTCCCGATTCCGCGAATTTCTCACCCAACCCTGATCGCTGGGACATCGCCATGCCCGAGTGGCGCCGCTACGAAAAGCAGCCCGACACGCCGTATGTGAAGGGTCACTGGTACGATCCCTTCAACCGCAACCGGGTCAAGGGCGACTACCCGGTCTTCGGCCAGCGCTGGTTCTTTAATTTCACCGGGACCAGCGAAACTGGTTTCGACGGCCGCCGTCTACCAGTGCCGAGCGGCTTGAACTCGGTGGATCCCGGCAGCAGCGGGTTCTTTGGGCGGGGTGAGCAGGCATCCGTTTCCCAGAACCTGCGATTGTCATTCGACCTCTTCCGCGGCGACACCAGTTTTCGTCCCGTGGATTTTCGCATTCGCGTCACACCCGAGATCAATCTCAATTTTCTCCAGACCCGCGAACGCGGCATTGTGAATATCGACACGCGCCAGGGCACGAACCGCTTCGACTCACATGTCGGTTTGCAGGAAGCCTTTGTTGAAGCCAAACTCCGCGACCTGAGTCCGAATTACGATTTCGTCTCGGTGCGGGCTGGAATCCAGCAGTTCACCAGCGATTTCCGGGGATTTATCTTCTCGGAAGAGCAGCCCGGCGTCCGGATCTTCGGGAACCTGCGCTCGAACCGGCTGGCCTACAATCTCGGATGGTTCCATTTGCTCGAAAAAAATACCAACAGCGAGCTGAACACATTTCAGGATCGAGGGCAGCAGGTTTCCGTCGCGAACCTCTACATCCAGGACTTTCTCACCAAGGGCTACACCACCGAATTCAGTTTCCATTACAACCAGGACAATGCCAGCATTCACTACGACGACAATGGATTTCTAGTTCGTCCAGCACCGGTCGGAGCGGTGGTCAATGGCACGGTCCACGCGCATAACATTCGTGCCTACTATCTGGGATGGACGGGCAACGGCCACGTCGGACGCCTGAACGTGAGCAATGCGTTCTATCAGGCGCTGGGACACGACGACTTCAACACGATCGCAGGGCGGCGCGTCAACATCAACGCGCAGATGGCTGCCCTGGAACTCTCCGTGGATCGGGACTGGGTGCGTTACCGCGCCTCGTTTTTCTACGCTTCCGGCGATTCCAGCAATCGCTCCGGCGCTTCCCGCACGGATGGAACCGCGCGCGGGTTCGACTCGATCGTGGACGACACTCACTTTGCCGGAACCGACTTCAGCTTCTGGGACCGCGAAGGCATCCGGCTTACCGCCACGGGCGTGGCGCTGGTCACCCCCATGAGCCTGTTGCCTGATCTGCGGTCGAGCAAGGCAGAGGGCCAGGCGAACTTCGTGAACCCCGGGATTTACGTTTTCAACGTGGGAGCGGACCTCAGCGTGACGCCGAAGCTCCGCGCGTTCGTCAACTCGAACTATTTGCGATTCGACCGCACCGAGCCACTGGAGTTACTGCTGTTCCAGCGCCCGATCCGTCACAGTATCGGGACGGACTTTGGCGGGGGCTTCGAGTACCGGCCGCCGCTGAGCGAAAACATCGTCGTTCGCGGTGGGGCATCGGCTCTCGTGCCGGGGCAGAGTCTACACGATATCTATAACGGCAAGGTTTTGTTTTCGATGTTCGCCAGCGTGAAGTTTCAATTTTGAACACGCGAGGGAAAGTGAGATTTGCGCTCCGCAACACCGTTAGTGTTCTCTCCGCCGCGGCATTGCTCTGTCTGGCCGGGGTCGGCACCGTCCGATCTGCTCCAGCACAAGGCGACGAAAATGTTCTACTTCTGCAATCGCAGGCCGACGCCGATCGAAAGTCCGCCGGCTGCCTGACTTGCCACACCGCAACCGACAGCCCCACCATGCATGCGACCGGCACCGTGCGCCTGGGGTGCACCGATTGTCACGGAGGGAACAGCGAGGTGCGCGTCGCCCCTGGAAGTCCGCAGAATTCTCCTGCGTACGGAGACGCAAAGAGACAAGCCCATCCGCTGCCCCGCAATCCGAACGACGCGCGTTCGTCCGCCAATCCAGAGCGGGCCTATACCAGTTGGTTGCGGGAAAACTGGGACTACGTGCGCTTCGTGAATCCGGGAGACTTGCGCGTCGCGGAAAAGACTTGCGGCACGTCCGGCTGTCATGCCGCGGAGGTGCGCAAAGTTCAGACCAGCATGATGACGCATGGCGCCATGCTGTGGGGTGCGGCGCTCTACAACAACGGCGCCGTTCCTTTGAAGTCTCCGCAATTCGGCGAGAGCTACGGTCCCGACGGCACCCCGCGCCGCCTGACTACGTTTCCGCCGCCCACACCGGAAGAAATCAGCAAGAAGGGAATTCTGCCCTATCTCTATCCCCTTGAGCGCTGGGAGATTTCTCAGCCCGGAAATGTGCTGCGCGTGTTTGAGCGCGGAGGCAAAGCAAAACCCGAAGTGGGTAATCCCAGCCTGGAAGAAGATCCGGGAAAGCCCGAGATCAAGCTGAGCACCCGCGGTTTCGGCACAGAACTGCGCACCGACCCGGTTTTTCTGGGCTTGCAGAAGACTCGCCTGCTCGATCCGCTGCTGTCGTTTCCAGGCACCAACGATCAGCCCGGCGACTACCGTGCCAGCGGATGCAGTGCCTGCCACGTCATCTACGCCAACGATCGCTCACCCGAACATTCCGGCGTGTATGCAATCCACGGCAACCAGGGGCAGACCGCAACGTCCGATCCCACCATTCCACGCAATGAGTCCGGCCATCCCATTCGCCATCAGTTCACGCGCTCGATTCCGTCCAGCCAGTGCATTGTCTGCCACATTCATCCGGGCACG
>Ga0075030_100002479_pt1 | contig 16742 bp, 19 predicted proteins | sample LitLauG_LLR_2012_FD_71393 | JGI IMG/M metagenome (GOLD analysis project Ga0075030, IMG submission 71393) | Freshwater sediment microbial communities from Pennsylvania, USA - Little Laurel Run_MetaG_LLR_2012 | ecosystem: Environmental > Aquatic > Freshwater > Creek > Sediment | place: USA... | reverse complement strand
CGAAGGTCCCTTCGCCGTCCGGGTCCACCCCGACGACGCTGCCACCCTGGAGGGTCTCGGTGCGCCCGGCCACCGGACGTCGTTCGTCGCCGATCCCGGGATCGAGCGGGGTGGATGCGTGCTCGAGGCGGGAGCGACGACTGTCGACGCCCAGATCTCGACCGCGCTCGCCCGGGCACGACGGGCCCTCGTGGGGGAACTGTGAGCACCCCCCTCCTCGGTGCCGACCAGACCCGGGTCCCCAACCTGGACGCTGCGCTGCGCGCCGCGCGGCCAGTGGCGCGCGGCCGCGTCCGGTCGGTCATCGGTCTGTCGATCAGAGTGGAAGGCGTCGAGGCCGCGATCGGAGACGCAGTGAGCATCGCCAGCGCCGAAGGGCCGCTGGTGGCCGAGGTCGTCGCCCTCCAAGACGGCGGTCTGGTGTGCCTGCCGCTCGGCGATCTGCACGGGGTGCGGCAGGGCGCGCCCGTCGAGCCGTCAGGAGAGGCGCTCACCGTGCCGATCGGGCCGGCGCTGCTCGGGCGGGTCCTCGACGGGCTCGGCCGACCGCTCGACGGTGGTCCCTCGCTCGAAGGGTCGCACCGGGTCGCGACCAACGGGACCCCGCCGCATCCACTCCGCCGGGCCAAGGTCGACCGCCCGCTGCCGCTCGGGGTCCGGGTGCTCGACACCCTGGTGCCCTGCGGGCGGGGCCAGCGGCTCGGGATCTTCGCCGGCTCCGGCGTCGGCAAATCCAGCCTGCTGTCGATGATCGCCCGCGGCACCGCAGCCGATGTCTCGGTCCTTGCCCTGATCGGCGAGCGCGGGCGGGAGGTGCGGGAGTTCATCGAGCGCGACCTCGGCGCCGAGGGACTTGCCCGCTCCGTCGTCGTCGTGGCCACCTCCGACGAGCCCGCGCTCGTCCGGCTCCGTGCGGCCGCCACCGCAACGAGGATCGCCGAGGCGTTCCGCGACGACGGTGCCGATGTCGTACTGATGATGGACAGCCTCACCCGCTTCTGCATGGCCCAGCGCGAGGTGGGGCTCTCGGCCGGAGAGCCCCCGGCAACCCGCGGCTATCCGCCGTCGGTGTTCGCCCTGCTCCCCAAGTTGCTCGAGCGCGCCGGCGCCGGCGAACGGGGGAGCATCACCGGTCTGTACACGGTGCTGGTCGAGGGCGACGACATGAACGAGCCCGTCGGCGACGCCGCCCGCTCCATCCTCGACGGCCACATCGTCCTGTCGCGCCGCCTCGCCTCCGCCGGTCACTACCCCTGCGTGGAGGTGCTGGACTCGGTCTCGCGGGTCGTGCCGCAGATCACCTCGAAGGAGCAGCGCGGTGGGATCGCCGAGGTGCGCCGGCTCCTCGCCGCCTACCGCGACGCCAAGGACCTCATCGAGATCGGCGCCTACGTGGCGGGTTCCAATGAGGTCGTCGACCGCGCCGTCCGGCTCCAGCCGGCGATCGAGGGTTTCCTCCGTCAGGATGTCAATGACATCGCCGACGCTTCGGAGAGCTGGTCCGCTCTTGCCGCGCTGGTGGCGTCGTGAAGCGCTACGCGTTCCGCCTGGCGTCGGTCCTGCGAGTGCGGCGCGTCCAGGAGGATCTCGCCAAGGCCGACCTGGTGGCCGCAAACGTCCGCGTCCTCGATGCCCGCGCCGTGCTCGAGGAGCGCATCGACCACTACGACTCGTTGCTGGAGGAGGAAGACGGCCTGGGTGCGGTGTCACTGGAGGTGGCTCTGGCCCGGCGCCAGCGCCTCAACCTCGCGGCGGCCGGGGTCGTCCGCGCGGTCCAGTCCAGGCACGCGGCGGAGACCCGCGCGGAGGAGGCACGGGTGCGGTACCTCGACGCCGCCCGAGCGGTTTCGGTGCTCGAGCGCCTCGACCAGCGGCGCCGCGAGGAGCACCGCGTCGAGGTGGACCGCGAGGAGACCCGCGCCGTCGACGACCTGGTGGTCGGCCGGTACGGGAGAGGTGCGGCATGAGCGGCGTCGAAGACGTCATGGCCCGGATCTCCGAGATCGAGGCGCGCTTTGCGCCCGCGCCCCCCGTGATCGACACGACACTGGCCTTTTCGGCGGTGCTGTCGGCGACCTCCTCCGACGCTCCCGGTGCGACGGCCTCGTCCGGCATGTCGGCGGCCGCTCTCCCCCCCGCGTCGGGTGGAGCGGCTGCGGCAGCGGTGAGGGGTGCCGGTGCGACCAGCGGCCCCACCGGCAGCGACGTGGTCACCCAGGCGCGCCGCTACCTGGGCGTGCCCTATGTCTGGGGAGGCACGGACCCCGCGACCGGCCTCGACTGCTCCGGCCTGGTCCAGCTCGTCTTCAAGGACCTGGGCGTCGCACTGCCCCGGGTGGCCGCCGACCAGGCCAGCATGGGGGCTGCGGTGGCGAACCTGGCCAGTGCCCGCCCGGGCGACCTGGTGGCCTTCGGGGACCCTGCGCACCACATCGGCATCTACATCGGGGACGGCAAGATGATCGACGCGCCGCACACGGGCGCATCGGTCGAGGTGGACCCGGTCGGGGCGCCGACGAGCATCCGGCGTGTACTGCCCCTGGGCCCGTCGGCACCGTTCGCTCCGGACGCGACAGCTCTGCTGCTGACCCAGGCCCAGCAGCAGATCCGGGTGCTGTCGAAGGCGGCCGCGACCTACAGCACCGGCACGTCCGGACTCGGGCTCGTCGATGGGAACCCTTCACCTCGGGGAACCCGCGTCGCGGCCAGCGCCGGCTCCGGGCCGGCAGGGATGGGAGGAACATGATCGAAAAGACCCACGCCATGAGTGCCCGGGCCAGCCAGGATCACGGAGCGCCCGCGCCCCACGATGCGACGGGAAGCTTCGCCGATCTGCTGGTGATGATCGCGCCCGAAGCCTCGAAGATGTCCGAGCCGGCCACGGTCGCAGCGGCCGCGACCCAGGGCGCGGTCGACTCCGCGCACCTCCAGGCGCGCACCGGCTTGCCGTCGGGCACAGAGATGAGCGCGGCATCGACACCACCGCCGTCCAAGCCCGCAGAGCCAGCGTCGTCCGGGCCTTCCGCTCCGGGGGACCGAGCTGGGGCGGCGACCCGCACGGACGGGTCCGGTCCGACGACGTCAGGGAGCGGCTCGATCGGCACCGGCCCTTCGTCGGTCGCGAGCGGCACGTCCGCTACGGGCTCGGATCCCTCCGGCCCGGCGGCAGGCACCGACGGGACAGCTTTGGCCACCGCCGCGTCGAGTGGCACGGGTGGCGCGCCGGGAGAGGCGGGTGGCGTTGCGCTCAACGCGTTCGCCGCGCTGCTCGATGGGGGTGCGACGGCGCCGCGCCCGCCATCCTCCTCCGCCGGCGCACCAGCGGCGGCGACGGCCGGACCTGAGAGCGCTCCGGGCGGTGCCGGCCCTTCGATCGGCGCTCCGGCGCTGCCCGGCGTGCTCGGAGTCGGCTCCGCGACCGCCGCGACGTCGAGCTCAGGCGGTGCGGGGGCCCCGGCCCCGGCCGTGCCCGGCGCACCGCCCGAGGGCCAGGCCCAGGCCCAGACGAGACCGGCGGCGGCGCCCGCGCCCGACGCCGGGTCATCGGCGAGCACCCTCCACCTGGTCGCAGCCATGGCTCCCACCCCCCCTGGGGTGCCGAGCGATGCGGTCGTGTCGGCGTCGTCGCCGGCGCCCGGCGCCCCGCCGACGCCCGCCGAGCAGCTGGCCGAGGTGGTCGTCCCCTACAACCGGCGACCAGATGGCTCCTACCACATCACCCTCAAGCTGCAGCCCGAGGGTCTCGGCGACGTGCACGTCGCCATCCACATCCAGGCCGGTACCATCCAGTTGCAGATCCAGGCTCAGGGGGGGGCCACGCGTGACCTCCTCCGCCAGAACATGGACGACCTCCGGCGCCAGCTCGAAGCGTCCGGCTTTGCCAGCGCGCAGTGCGAGGTGGGCGGCGGCGGCGGCCGACCCATGGGCTCGCCTCTACCCGGGGGCGCCCAACATGCGGTGCCGCAGGCCCCCGACGCCGGCTCCGAGACCGCGGCTGACGCGCTCGCGCTCGTCGGTCCCAGCGCATCCACCCCTACGACCCCGGCTCCTGATGGGAGCCTGGACCTTCGACTGTGAGGTAGCTCCATGTCCGACCTGATGTCCATCCTCTCTGCCACGTCCGCCCCGTCCACCGTCCAGACCACGCCGGCGCAGAGCGCCGGCTCGCCGTCGGCGACATCGTCGTCGTCCACCGGTCTCGGTGGCCTCACCAGCGACGACTTCTTGAAGCTCCTGGTGGCTCAGCTCCAGTACCAGGACCCCAACAACCCCGCCGACTCGACCCAGATGATGGCCCAGACCGCGCAGCTCACCATGGTCGACAAGCTCAACAAGCTCGACGCCAGCATGACCCAGCTCCTGTCCGCCGAGCAGTCCACCTCGGCCACGAGCATGCTCGGCCAGACGGTGAAGGCCACCGACTCCAGCGGCCACCAGCTGTCGGGGACCGTCACGGGGGTGAAGCTCCAGGCGACCGGGCCCGTGCTGACGGTCAACGGCACCGACATCCCCTTCAGCTCCGTCACGGAGGTGGACCACCCCTAGATCCGTCCGGCCCGACCGCGCTCACCATTTCTTCAAGGAGGTACACCTCATGCTTCGCTCGCTCTTCTCCGCCGTCTCCGGGCTCCAGGCCCACCAGGAGATGATGGATGTCATCGGCAACGACATCGCCAACGTCAACACGACCGGGTACAAGTCCAACAACACCATCTTCCAAGACCTGCTCAGCCAGACCCTCTCGGGGGCCACGGCCCCAGGCAACCCGGCCGCCGGGGTCAACCCGTCCCAGATCGGCCTCGGGGTGCGGGTGATCGGCACATCCTCCGACTTCACCCAGGGCACGTCGGAGCAGACCGGCCGCAACCTCGATCTGTCGATCCAAGGCGACGGCATGTTCATCGGCGAGAGCAACGGCCAGACCCTCTACACCAGAGCCGGTTCGCTCCAGGTCGACGCCAACGGCAACCTGTCCACGCCGGACGGGATGCTCATCCAGGGCTGGCAGGCCAACGCGGCGGGCGTGGTCAACTCGTCGGGGCCGCTCACCAACATCCAGCTCTTCGCCGGCGCGCCGATCGCGGCCACTCCGACGACGTCGATCAGCGTGGACGGCAACATCGGCGACGTCGTCCCGGCCGGGTCGAACGCGCCGAGCACCACCCTGGCGACGGCCTACGACCACCTCGGCGCGGTCCACAGCCTCAAGCTCGTCTTCGATCCCGGCAGCACCCTGGCAGCCAACGGCAAGCCGGTGGTCACCGTCTCCGCCTACCTCGACGGCTCGGCGACCCCGGCCGACACGATCACCGGGGTGACCTTCGACACCTCGGGCGCGAGTGCCAACCCCTCGACGCTGTCACTCGCCAACTCGGCCGCCGCGCTCGGGACCACCGGTCTGACCCTCGACCTCACCGCCGTCACCGCGGCCGCGATCCCGGCCAACTCGGGCCCGACCATCCAGGCCACCGCGCAGAACGGCGCACCCACCGGCGTCCTGCAGACCTTCGACTTCAGCTCGGACGGGACCATCAACGGCGTGTACTCCAACGGTACGCACCAGGCGCTCGGTCGCATCGCGCTGGCATCGTTCTCCAACCCGGCCGGCCTCGAGCGGGCCGGGGACACGGCGTTCCGTGCCACCTCGGACTCGGGGCTCCCCCAGGTCGGTGCGGCCGGCACGGGCGGTCGCGGACAGCTCTCGCCGGGCACGCTCGAGATGTCCAACGTGGACCTGGCCAAGGAGTTCACCAAGCTGATCGAAGCCCAGCGGGGCTTCGAGGCGAACGGCAAGGTGATCACGTCGTCGGACCAGCTGCTCCAGACTCTGATCAACCTCAAGCAGTGACCGGCGGTCGGGGGCGGCGGTGCGGGCCAGGCGCCGCCGGTCCCGGCGCGCACCCGAACACCTCGTACTTGAGCACCTCGGCCCGGACGGCCAGACGGCTCCGTCAGCTCATCTCGGCGCGAGGCGGACCGATGACTTGAATGTGCCGGCCAAAGGAGTGGCCGGCGTGCAGCCCTACGGATGGAGCATTTGCCATGATCCTCGTGACCAGGCTCAACGGGCCCCAGATCGCGATCAACGCCGACCTGATCGAGCGCGCTGAGGCCACCCCAGACACGATCCTCACCCTTGTCGACGGCACCAAGTACGTCGTCGTCGAGCATGTCGAGGAGATCATCGAGCGGGTGAAGCACTTCCGCGCATCCGTGCTCGTGACGGCCCGCTCGCTCGAGAGCGCCGCCCAGACCCAGCCGACGGCAGTGCTGCGCGTGCTGCCCTCCCCGCCGGCGGAGGGCTGATCCATGGACCCGAGCACCTTCGCAGGCATCGGGCTGGCGCTGGTCGCCATCTTCATGTCGATGATCATGGAGGGTGGCAACCCGGCTGCCCTCATCGCGCCTTCGTCGCTGCTCCTCGTCTTCGGCGGCACCATCGGCGTCATGGTCGCCGGGGTCCTGATGAAGGACGCCAAGGGCTTCGTCGGGGTCTTCAAGGCCGCGCTGATGCCCAAGGTGGCCGAGCCGGACGAGGCCATCGGCACCGTCGTGCAGTTCGCCGAGAAGGCACGGCGCCAAGGCCTGCTCGCCCTCGAGGAGGACGCCCGAAAGGTCGAGGACCCCTTCCTGCGCAAGGGCATCGAACTGGCCGTAGACGGGACCGATCCCGAGGAGCTCCGCGAGATCCTCGAAAACGAGATCGCGGCGATGAAGGGTCGGCACAAGGCCGGCGCCAAGATGTTCGCCGACATGGGCGGCTTCGCCCCGACCATGGGGATCATCGGCACCGTCCTCGGCCTCATCCACGTGCTCAACAACCTGAGCGATCCGAGCAAGCTGGGACCGCTGATCTCGGCGGCCTTCACCGCCACCCTGTGGGGGGTTCTCACCGCCAACGTCTTCTGGCTGCCGATGTCCAACAAGCTGAAGCGGTCCAGCGAGATGGAGGTGCACCGGATGGAGCTGCTCGTCGAGGGCATCATCTCCATCCAGGCGGGGGCCAACCCGCGGGTGGTCGAGCAGCGCCTGCTGTCCTACCTGTCGCCGAAGCAGCGGGCGTCGGCCGAGCAGGACAAGGCGGCCTGACATGTCCAAGCGCAAGCACGCCGCGCACGACGAGGAACACGAGAACAGCGAGCGCTGGCTGCTCACCTACGCCGACATGATCACCCTGCTCATGGTGCTGTTCATCGTGCTCTTCGCCATCGGCCAGACCGACCTGAAGAAGTTCGCCGCCTTCAAGCACAGCTTCCACTCCGGGGGCGGCAGCGCCGCGATGACCGGTGGCAACGGGGTGCTCAACGGGTCGGCAGCGGCCGCCAACACGCCGGTGCCGGGGTCGTCGTCACAGACCGACAAGGTCAGCATGGCCAACGTGGAGGCCACTGCGCTGACCGGTGCCCGCAAGCAGATCCAGGCGGCTCTCAGCTCCGCCGGGTTGAACTCCGCGGTGCAGTTCCGCAGCGACCCTCGGGGCCTCGTGGTGACGATCGTGACCGATCACGTGCTCTTCGAGACTGGATCGGCGGTCCTGACCGCCGATGGAAACCATGTGATCGACGCCATCGCGCCTTCGCTGCTCAAGCTCCCCAACCAGATCAGCATCGAGGGCCACACGGACAACCAACCGATCCTTGGTGGCGGCCTCTACCCGACCAACTGGGAGCTGTCGACCGGTCGGGCCACCTCCGTGCTGCGCTACCTGATCGATGCGCACCACGTCCCGGGCAGCCGACTGTCCGCAGCTGGCTATGCCGATCAGCGCCCCGTGGCGCCCAACGACACCCCGGCCAACCGGGCGAAGAACCGGCGGGTCGACATCGTCATCCTCTCCTCTGTCCCGACCACACCTTAGGAACGACCATGGCAACCACGACCGCTGAGACCGAAGAAGTCGCAGAGGGCAAGGGCAAGAAGAAGAGCAAGAAGAAGCTCTTCATCATCATCGGGGTCGTCGTGCTGCTTGGCGGCGGCTACACGATGATGGGCAGCAAGAAGCCGGCGAAGCCGGTGCCGGGCGCACCCGTGCCGGCAGGACCGATCCTGACGCTCGACCCGATCACCTTGAACCTCGCCGACAGCCACTACCTCCAAGTGGGGATCGCGCTGCAGCTCGCCAAGGGCCAGACCACCGACAAGCTGACCCCGGACACGGCAAAGGCGCTGGATACAGCCATCGGGCTGCTCGGCAACCGGACCTCGACCGCACTCGCCGCTGCGGGCGGACGCGATCAGGCCAAGAGCGATCTCAGCGCGGCCATGGCCAAGGTCTTTCCGGGGAAGGTGATCGGGATCTACTTCACCAGCTTCGTCATCCAGTAGCGGCACGACCGCTCAACCGGAGCGGTCCCGAGCCGATAGACAGCTCGTGGACGTGGCCGAACAGACCAAGTTGGTCAGCGTGGTCGGCTCAGGCCGAGGGCAGCGCCGCATGCGACCGTTCCGGCTGCGTCCCGCCAGCTCACTGAACGAGTCGCACCGCCGCCACCTCGACCTGGCGGCTGGGTCCTACGCCAGGATCCTCGCTGCGGAGCTCACCTCCCTCACGAGGATGGAGTCCGGGGTGGAGATCGAGGCCATCGACCAGTGGTCGTGGGGCGACATCCTCGCCGGGCACCCCGAGCCGGCGTGCCTCGGACCGATGGCGGTCCCCCCGCTGCTCGGGGCGGGTGTCGTGACGTGCTCCTTGCCCCTCGCCATGACGCTCGTGGACCGGCTGCTCGGTGGTCCGGGCAGTGGAGCCATGCCGGAGCGCAGCCTGACCGATGTGGAGACGACGCTCATGCGCGACGTCCACCAACGGGCCATCGACGCGCTAGGCGTCGCGATGGCGATCGTCGTGCCTCTGCAAGCCGTCGTCGAGCGCCAGCTCTCCCGGCTGCAGCTCATCAAGGCATCTCCCCCCGATTCTGTCCTCATCATGATCACCGCCGCGGTCAAGGTCGGCGCGGTGAGCGGTCAGTTGCGCATCGGGCTCCCCGCCGAGGGGCTCCTGGCCGGCCTGGACGAGTTCGGCGGCGGGGGCGCCACGGCGGCGTCGATCGCGGATCTGAGCGAGCCCTTGTTGGAGACGCCGGTGCGGGTCCACGTGGAGTTCAACACCTCGACGCTCACGCCCACCGAGATCGTCGACCTCGAGGTCGGCGATGTCATCCCGCTTCCTCATGCCGTGAACGAGCCCTTGACCCTCTTCGTCGAAGGGCATCCGTACCTGCACGCCGTCGCCGGTCGCCGAGGTATCCGGTTGGCGTGCGCCATCGTCGAGCCAAGCACGGGAGCACACGCATGACCCTCAACAGCGACGCCGCCACGCTGGCGCCTGCGTCCGCTGCCGCCGAGCACCTCGGCGCGGCCCTCGGTCTCGCCGTCGAAGCCGCTGTCCCACACGACGGGAGCGACCCGGACTCGTTGCTCCTGCCCGGCGATGATGCCGTTGGCTTCACCTTCCAGCTGCGCCCCGCCGCCGCTCACGACGACCGGCCTCCCTGCGGGCGCCTGGTCGTTGCGATCTCCGAGTCCGATGCGGCCATCCACGCCTCCCAAGGCGGCGCCGGCCCGATGCTCGACGCTGCCGTCGCCGGCGCGCTCGAAGCCCTCGAGCACGAGTTCGGCGCCATGCGCGCGACGCCCGGGGTCGAGGGCGACGCCGCGTCAGCACTGGCATCGGTCGTGTCGTCGTCGGGCATCGACCGGCCGCTGGTGATCGTGCCATTGCTCGAAGGCGATCGGCATGCCGCCACGATCGCGGTGTCGATCGAGCGCGACGTGCCGGTGGCGGTCGACCTTCCCACGTTGTCGACGACGGCGCCCGAGCCGGGCCCGTCCCGGCAGCTGGCGTCGCTGAGCGATGTCGAGATGACCGTCAGCGTGAGGCTGGGCGAGACGCGCCTCGTCGTGCGGGACCTCCTGCAGCTCCAACCGGGGGCGGTCATCGCGCTGGACCATTCCGCGTCTCAGCCGGTCGACGTGTTCGTCAACGGCACGCTGATCGCGCGGGGAGAAGTGGTGGTGGTGGACGAGGACTACGGAGTCCAGATCACCGAGCTCGTGGCGCGGGGCTGACGCCCCGTGTCGGCAGTGACCCTCTTGCTCCGCTTCACCGTCTCGATGGCGGTGGTCATCGGGGCCATGTGGATGGCTGCACGCTTCATGCGCGGTCGGGCTGGGATCCCGGCCCGCCGGCTGGGACGGTCAAACCCGATCGAGGTGATCGGGAGACGTTCGATGACCAAGAGCGCTTCGGTCGCGGTCGTGCGGATGGGCGAGCGCGTGCTCGTGCTCGGGATCACGGACTCGCAGGTATCGGTGCTCGCCGAAGCACAACCTGGCGACGTGCCAGAGCTCGCAATCGGAGAGGATGGCAGGACGCCATCCTTGGGGCAGGCCAGCTCCGGACCCCCATGGAAGCAGTTGATCGATTCGCTGCGGGAGCGCACCGTTCGTCGGGTGTGATCCGTGGCCAGGGGTCTCCAATGGCCAAGCTGCTCCGTACCATCGTCTTCGTCGCGACGTTGTTCGTCGGGCTCTTCAGCCTGTTCGCGGGCGTGGGTCGTGCCGCTCCGGGACCGTCCTCGGCGCGCTCGGTCTCCGCGCTGCCGGCCCAGGTCGCGACCCCGCAGGCGCCGACGCCCCCCTCGGTGCCCGTGACACCGAGCACGTCCACCCCGGTCACCAACAACGGTTCGGGCAATGTGAGCGTCAACCTCGGCAACAGCCTCAGCAAGCCGAGCCAGAGCGTCACGATCATCGTCGTGCTCACGCTCCTGACGGTCGCACCGAGCCTGCTCATCATGCTCACCAGCTTCACCCGGGTCATCATCGTGCTGTCACTCACCCGCAACGCGCTCGGGCTGCAGTCCGTCCCGCCCAACCAGGTCATCGCCGGCATGGCGTTGTTCCTCACCCTGTTCATCATGTCGCCCGTGCTGACCCAGGTGAACAAGGACGGGATCCAGCCCTATCTCCACGGCCAGAAGACGCAGCAGCAGGCCTACAACGACGGCGTGGCCCCGTTGCGCACCTGGATGCTCAAGCAGACGCGCACCGACAACCTCGCGCTCTTCACCGACGCCAAGAACAAGCCGGCATCGCCGGACAAGGTCAGCATGACGTCGCTCATCCCGGCGTTCATCCTGTCCGAGGTCAAGACGGCCTTCATCATCGGCTTCGTCATCTTCATCCCATTCCTCGTCATCGACCTGATCGTGAGCTCGTCACTGATGTCGATGGGCATGATGATGCTCCCCCCGGTACTGGTGTCCCTGCCGTTCAAGATCCTGTTGTTCGTACTGGTCGATGGCTGGGCGTTGATCGTCAAGTCCCTGCTGACCAGCTTCCACTGAACGGGGTAACGACGCCGTGACCGATTCATCCGTCCTCACCATCGCCCTGCGCATGATGACTGTGACCGCAGAGGTCGCTGCCCCGATCCTCATCACCAGCCTGGCGATCGGCCTTGCGGTGTCACTCATCCAGTCGGTCACCCAGATCCAGGAGGTGACCCTCACCTTCGTGCCGAAGTTGGCGGGGGTTGCGCTCGTCATCCTCGTCGCCGGGCACTGGATGCTCAACTCGCTGGTCAGCTTCACGCACCAGATGTTCGCGATGATCCCGCAGCTGATCAGCTCATGACCCTTCAGCTCGCCCCGGGGCTGCTGATCTCCTTCCTGCTGGCACTCGTCCGGGCGAGCACGTGGCTGTCGATCTCACCGCCGTTCAACACGCGCACCTTGAACGTGCGGGTGCGGGTAGGTCTGGCCGCCGGACTCGCGATGTTCGTGGCGCCCAACCTGGCGCCGGCGACCGCTGCGAGCGCGAGCCAACTCCCGGTCAGCACGGTCGCGTTCATCGGCTCCGTGGTCCTGCAGGCCTTCACCGGGATGGTGCTCGGCTTTCTCACCTTGTTCATGGTGGCGGCCGTCCAAGCCGCGGGGGCCCTGATCGACATCACCGGCGGGTTCACGATCTCGACCGCGTATGACCCGCTGCTCAACAACCAGACATCGGTCATCGGCCGCTTCTACAACCTTCTCGCGGTGACGTTGCTGTTCGCAACCAACGCCTACCTCCTGCTGATCAAGGGCTTCCTCACCTCGTTCGAGGCCGTGCCCCTCTCGTCGAGCAGCCTGACCGCGCTGGCGAAGTTGCTCGTCAACGACCTGGGGACCTTCCTCGTGTCGGCGGTCGAGATCGCCGGCCCGATGGTGGCGGTCCTCTTCCTCGCCGAGGTGGTGCTCGGGCTCCTCGCCCGGGCTGCGCCGCAGATGAACATCTTCGCGCTCGGCTTCCCGCTCAAGATCCTCCTCGTCCTGCTGCTCCTCGGATCGATGCTCCCGCTGCTCCCCAACGCGTTGAGCAACCTGATCGAACACGCGCTTCGGGAGGGCAACACCTTGTTGCGCTCGGCGACGGGGTAGCGCGTTGGCCGCGAGCGACAAGAAGGGCCGCACCGAACAACCAACCCCGAAGCGCAAGAGGGAGGCGCGCAAGAAGGGTCAGATCCCGAGGTCGTCGGAGCTCCTGGCGTGGATCGCGATCATGGCCGCGTCCTTCCTCTTTCAGTTCACGGTCGCCAACGGGCTGCACATGTGGCAGGGACTCATGGCCAAGGAGTCGACGGCGATCAGCACCGCCGACGTCGGCACCGACCTGAAGCTCCTCGGCACCGGCCTGAGCGGGGCCTTCGGCGTGGCCGCGCCCCTGGTCCTCGGGCTGATGCTGATCGGCGTCATCGGCAACTTCGCGCAGGTCGGGCTGACCTTCAAGCGCATGAAGCCGAGCTTCTCCCGACTGAACCCCAAGAACGGCATCAAGCGCCTCGTCTCCGCGGCGGGCGCGTGGGAGACCGTCAAGCAGATCGGCAAGGTCTCCCTGATCGGGCTCATCGCTTGGCGCTCGATCTCGTCGGTGCTGCCCGCGCTCGTGAGTGGCGGGCTGCGGCCGCCGACCGAGGTTGCTCGCGTCGTGGCCACGAGGGCGCTGACACTCGTACGGACGGTGGCGTTCGCCGGTCTGATCATCGCATTGGTCGACTACTACCTCCAGCGTCGCCGGATGAAGAAGGCGCAGATGATGACCAAGCAGGAGGTCAAGGACGAAGCCCGCATGAGCGAGGGGAGCCCCGAGATCAAAGGTGCGATCCGGCGCCGGCAGCGCAAGCTCAGCCGGCTGCGCATGATCGCCGCAGTCGCTTCCGCGGACGCCGTGGTCGTCAACCCCACCCACTACGCCGTCGCGCTCAAGTACGAACCGGGCCAGGGAGCGCCACGGGTGGTGGCGAAGGGCATCGATCTCGTCGCCATCCGGATCCGCCAGGAGGCGGCCGACCGAGCGGTCCCGGTCGTCGAGGATCGGCCCCTCGCCCGCGCCCTGTTCGCCGCCTGCAACATCGACCAAGAGATCCCCGCCGACCTGTACGAGGCGGTCGCCAAGCTCCTCACCTTCATCTACTCGCTCAAGGCTACGGGCCGCGCGCTCCGCCTCGACGGTGGTGCGCACCGTCCGCCGACGCCGCTGCTCGCGGAGCCCGGATGAGCCGCGGGGACCGCCATGGGCGGGGAACCTCAACTCCTCACATATGAGTGCCGATGACACTTTTGGCCGCCACGGACGACGGCACGCTCCAGCCGGCCAGGGACGGTGGGAACGTAAGAGGTCGCGTGCGGACTAACCGCGTTGCACAGGTGGGAGTACCCGCCGCCATCGTCTGCATCGTGGTGATGATGGTGGTGCCTCTGCCGACCGCGCTCCTCGATCTCCTCCTGGCCTGCAACATCACGGGCTCGATCGTCATCCTCCTCACGAGCATGTACGTGAAGAAGGCGCTCGACTTCTCGATCTTCCCGTCGCTGCTGCTCGTCGCGACGATGTTCCGTCTGGCGCTCAACGTCAGCGTGACCCGCCTCGTGCTGTTGCACGGCTTTGCCGGCAACGTGGTAGAGAGCTTCGGCCACTTCGTGGTGGGCGGCTCCCTCGTCGTCGGCCTCGTGATCTTCCTGATCCTGATCGTCATCCAGTTCATCGTCATCACCAGCGGCGCAGGCCGTGTCGCCGAGGTGGCGGCCCGCTTCACCCTCGATGCCATGCCGGGCAAGCAGATGGCGATCGACGCCGACCTCAACGCCGGACTCATCGAGGAGGGAGAGGCTCGGAAGCGCCGTCGTGAGATCGCGGCAGAGGCGGACTTCTACGGCGCGATGGACGGCGCGTCCAAGTTCGTCAAGGGCGACGCCACGGCGGCCATCATCATCACGCTGATCAACCTGATCGGTGGTCTCGCCGTCGGTGTGATGCAGCGACACCTGTCGGTGTCGCAGGCCATCAGCACCTACAGCCTGCTGTCGATCGGAGACGGCCTCGTCTCGCAGATCCCTGCGCTGCTGATCTCCATCTCCACCGGTCTCATCGTGACCAGGGCGGCGACCGACTCCGACATGGGATCCGACCTCGTGGCCCAGATCGGCCGTCAGCGGCGGGCGGTGCGCATCGCCGGTGGGGCGGTCGCGCTCCTGGCCCTTCTGCCTGGCCTGCCCAAGCTGCCGTTCCTCCTCGTCGGAGGCGTCGTCTTCGCGCTGTCGGGCCGGATCCCGACCGAGGAGGCCCGCATGGCCGCCGAAGAGGTCAAGGAACCGGTCGTCGCGCCGCTGCCACCGGATTCGCCCGAAGCGTTGGCTCGGGACATGCGGGTGGATCCCCTCGAGCTCGAGGTCGCGTTCGACCTCGTCGACCTGGTCGATCCCGGCCGGGGCGGTGACCTGCTCGATCGGGTCAAGGCGCTGCGGCGCAAGACGGCGTTGGACCTGGGCGTGGTCATCCCGCTGGTGCGCACGCGGGACAACTTGAGCCTCCCCCCGTCGACCTATGCCATCCGCATCCAGGGCGCGGAGGTCGCGCGTGGCGAGGCGCCGCCAGGCCACGTGCTGGTGATCGGCGACGACATCAGCTCCCTCCCCGGGACGCCGACCCAGGAGCCCGTGTTCGGTCTCGCGGCGAAGTGGGTCCCGGCTTCGCTCCGCAGCCAAGCGGAGCTCTCCGGGGCGACGGTCGTCGACCCCGCGTCGGTCATCACCACCCACCTGGCGGAGGCGGTCAAGGACAACGCGGGCCGTCTCCTCAGCCGCCAGGACACCAAGACCCTCGTTGACATGGTCAAGCGCACCGACCCCACCGTGGTCGAGGAGCTGAGCTCGGCGCAGATCACGCTCGCCGAGGTGCAGAGGGTCCTCAAGGACCTCCTCGACGAGGGGGTCCCGATCCGCAACCTGAGCCGGATCTTCGAGGTCCTGACCGAGCGCGTGCGCACCACGCGCGAACCCGAGGCACTGACCGAGGCCGTGCGCCAGGCCATCGGACCGGTGATCTCGGCGGGTCACGCCATCGACGGCCGGCTCCCGGTGCTGACCCTCGAGCCGATGCTCGAGCATCTGCTGATGGACTCGTTGCGCTCCGGCGAGGGAGGGTCGTTCCTGGCCCTCGAGCCGGTCCGGGCGGAGCAGCTGGCGCTCGAGGTCGCCCAGAAGGCGCGCGACGCCGAGTCCAAGGGCGACAACCCGGTGTTGTTGTGCGCGGCGCCCCTCCGGGCCGCGATCCGACGTCTCACCCGCACCGCGGCACCGCGCCTGCCGGTGCTGTCCTACGCCGAGTTGGGTGGCCAACTCGGGCTTGATACGAAGGGAATCGTGAGCCTTGACCACGCGACGGTTTAGCGGCCCCACGCTGGAAGCAGCGATGGAGAGAGCACAACGGTGGGCGGGTCCCACGGCCCACGTGGTTGCGGCGCACACGGTGCGCAACGGTGGTGTTGGTGGTTGGTTCGCCCGGGAGCGGGTCGAGATCGAGGTCGAGATGCCCGGGACAGGCGAGCGAGGAGATCAGCGCGACCCGTCAACGGGCGACGCGGGCGACGCTTCCTGGACCGACGACCAGTCGTTGGTCGCCGAGCGTGATCTCGCCATGACGTCGACCCGCTCGGCGGCGGGCCGCGCACCCATCCACGATCTGAGTGAGGTCCGGGTCGAGGCGGCCCGTTGGGCGGAGCTGGCGGGCCACGAGTCCGTGGCGCGCGCCATGTCGATGCACAACGAGGACACCTACGTCCCCAAGCACACGGCGTCGATGGCTTCGGTCGGGACGGGCGCGGGAGCCGAGCAGATGGCGCGCCCGGACGCCACGGTCGTCGACGAGGCCCCTGCCGCGGTCGCACCGGCGTCGATCCTCGATCTGGCCGAGGAGGTCAACCGGTCCGAGTGGACCGGGGCCCGTCCTGGCGAGCCCTTCCACACGGTGACCATCCCCTTCCCCCGGCCGGACGCGCGGGTGGCCATGATGCCTCCGATGGCGCCGGCTGCGCCTGCCCTGTCTCCGGTGGCGGCTGCTGCGCCCGCCGCGTCTCCGATGTTGGCGCCGACGGAGTCGATGGCCGCACCGGCCTCCCTGCCCGCGGCGTCCTCCGGTCCCGCCCCGACGATGGCGGCCGCGATGTCCGAGCCGGAGGCACCGATGCCCCCACCGCCGATGCCGGCCACGGCGCCGATGCCGGCCACGACGCCGATGGCGTCGGCGCCGATGCCGCGGATGGAGGCCGAGCCCGAGGTGCCAGCCGCGCCGATGCCGTCGGGCGAGGGTACGGCCTTCTCCCAGGTGCTGGAGCGGCTGGTGAGCGACGCCGCCACCCATCCCCGCCTCGACGTGCCGGCGATGCCCACGGCACCGGTTCCCATGGCGCCGATCCCGACGGCCCC
>Ga0075030_100002477_pt1 | contig 16743 bp, 12 predicted proteins | sample LitLauG_LLR_2012_FD_71393 | JGI IMG/M metagenome (GOLD analysis project Ga0075030, IMG submission 71393) | Freshwater sediment microbial communities from Pennsylvania, USA - Little Laurel Run_MetaG_LLR_2012 | ecosystem: Environmental > Aquatic > Freshwater > Creek > Sediment | place: USA... | reverse complement strand
GACCATCAACCGCTGGGTCTTGGCCGCTCGGTCTTTGGCATTGTCGATCGCAGCCTGATCCTGCATGCCTTTGAAATCATCGAAGGTCAAAGTGACCGCGGTGAGCGCGAGAGTGTGCGTTTTGTCACGGCCGCCGCCGACGGTCGGTCGTTGCGCGTGCAAGTGGCGCCCGTATTCGCGGCCCCGGGGGCGGCGCCCGCCGGTGCACAGCGGCCGGCGCGTGTCGTCAGCGGTTTTGTATTGCTGCTGGCCGATATAACGGCCGACGTGGATGGCGATGCGCGTAGCGTTTCCTTGTTCCAGGACCTCGTCGAAGGGACGCGCTCGGCCATTGCCGGCATCCGCGCTGCCAGCGAAACGCTCATTGCGCAGCCCGAGTTGCCCGGCGAAGAGCGGGTGCGGCTGGCCGCCAGCGTCCAGGGGGAGGCGCGGCGCCTTTCCGAGCGCCTCGATGTTCTGAGCGTGGACGTTCTCAAGCGCTTGCGCCAGCGCTGGCCACTGGCGCAGATGCGCGGCGCCGACCTGCTGGCGCTTGCGCAACGGCGCATTGCGCGCCGCGCCGGGCCCAGCACGCGCTTGGAGCGGGTCGACACGCAACTTTGGCTGCTCGCGGATAGCTTCACCCTGGTGCAGGCTCTGTCGAGCCTGGCCGCCCGCTTGCAAGAGGAATTTTCGGTTCGCGAAGTGCGTTTTCGCCTGCAGGCGACCGATGCGCAGGCGCAGCTCGATGTGCTCTGGCAGGGCGTGCCCATGTCCTCGGAGACCGCCTATCTCTGGTGCAATGATTCCTTTACCTTGGGCGGGGAAGACAGCCCCCTGTCACTGGTGCAGGTTATGGAGCGTCACGGGGGCCAAGCCTGGTATCAGCGGGATGTCCCTACACAAACGAATGCCTTTCACCTGTTGCTGCCGCTGGCCGCGGAGCACACCGGCGCACAGGCGCGCGCACCCATTGCCACCCGGCCCGAGTTTTACGACTTCAATCTTTTCGATCGAACGCCCGATGGTGATTCCCTGGATGGGCGCAAATTGACCGAACTCAGCTACACGGTGTTTGATACCGAGACCACCGGACTCGATCCCGTTCGTGGCGATGAAATCATATCGATCGGGGCATCGCGGATCGTCAATGGCCGCCTATTGCAGGGCGAAACCTTCGAAAGCTTGGTCGATCCGCGACGGGCGGTCTCGGCCGAGTCGATCGCTGTGCACGGCATAACGGCCGATTTGCTCGCCGGGCAGCCGACGATCGACGTGGTCCTGCCGCGCTTTGCGCGCTTTGCCGAGGATCCGGTCCTGGTGGGTCATAACGCGGCCTTTGATATGCGCTTCTTGCAACTGAAGGAAGAGAGGACCGGCGTCAAGTTCCGGCAACCCGTACTGGATACTCTCTTGCTCGCCGCCGTGGTGCACCCGGATGCGCCGTCGCAGGCATTGGAGGATGTTGCCCAGCGCATGGGGATTGCGGTCATCGGCCGACATACGGCCCTGGGCGACGCACTGGCTACGGCCGAAGTCTTCCTGCGCTTGATCCCACTGCTGGCGGCGCAAGGCATTCACACACTCGGCCAGGCGCGCGCGGCCTCCGAGAAGACGTATTACGCGCGATTGCAATACTGAAGACTGAAGAGGGAGTCCACGAAGCCGCATTGGTGCGTTGCACGGTCACCACCCGAGGCGGGTGGTAATGGTTTCGTGCCATGATGGGGAGGGATGATTTGAACGAGGAGAGATGCAGCATGAAGGTCCGAAACGGCTCGGGCGGCCGCACCGCAGGAGGTGGTTGCCGAATCCCGGCATCACATAGGGTAGGGGAGAACCAGCATGGCTAACTTGGTACAGGCAGGACTGATCCAGAACAATCCGCGTTTTCACGAGTTGATCCGCAAGCGTGACACGCTGGCATGGACGCTATCGGCGTGCGTGCTGGTGTTGTACTTCGGGTTTGTGCTGATGGTCGCGTTTACGCCCGAGATCCTGACCGCGCCAATTGCTGCCGACAGCGTTATCCCGTTCGGAATACTCGTCGGTATCGGCGTGATCGTGGCCTCAATCATCTTGACCGGCATATATGTGTACCAGGCCAACAGCAATTTTGATCCGATCATCGAAGAAATCATGCGGGACGCCCACAAATGAAAACTACAAATCTTGCAATGCGGGTCCTTGCGGGCGGCTCTGCCCTCCTCATGGCCGGTGCTGCGTTCGCGCAGGCAGTCGCGCCGGTCGTGCCGCCGGCGGCGCCGGCGCCTGCGCCAGCCGAACCGCCCTTGAACGTGCATGCCATCGTCATGTTCGTGATCTTCGTGGCCATCACCCTCGGGATTACCTACTGGGCGGCCAAGCGCACCAAGACCGCGACCGACTTCTACGCGGCCGGGCGCGGCATCACCGGTCTGCAAAACGGCATGGCCATCGCCGGCGACTACATGTCCGCGGCATCGTTCCTGGGCATCGCGGCCCTGGTGTACATGAACGGTTTTTATGGCCTGATCTATTCGGTGGGCTGGCTCGTGGGCTGGCCTATCATCTTGTTCCTGATTGCCGAGCGCCTGCGCAATCTGGGCAAGTACACCTACGCCGACGTCGCGTCCTTCCGCTTGCAGCAGGGGCCTGTGCGCACCATGGCGGCGATCGGTTCGCTGATCGTCGTGATCTGGTACCTCATTGGACAGGCCGTAGGTGCGGGCCAGCTGCTCCATACCCTGGTGCCGCAGATTTCCTACCAGGTGTCCATCGTAATGGTGGGCGCGTTGATCATCACCTACGTGACCTTTGGCGGCATGAAGGCAACCACCTGGGTGCAGATCATCAAGGCGGGTCTGCTGCTGGGAGGGGCAACGCTCATGGCCTTGGGTGTTATGGCGCACGAGAACTTCAGCTTTGAAAAGCTGTTCTCCGATGCGGTTGCGGCGCATCCCAAGCACCTGCAGATCATGCAGTCTGTGGTGCCGATCGGCGCCAAAGCCAACCCCATCGAATCGATTTCCCTGGGCTTGACCCTGATGTTCGGCACGGCCGGGCTGCCCCACATCCTGATGCGCTTTTTCACGGTGACCGACGCCAAGGCGGCACGCAAATCGGTGCTTTACGGCACCTGCTTCATCGGCTACTTCTACATGCTGACCTTCATCATCGGTTTTGGCGCCATCGTCCTGGTGGCCAACAACCCGGAATACGTGGCCGATCTTTCCAAGAGCGTGCTAGCGCTCAAGGGCGGGGGCAGCATGCCGGCCGTGTACCTGTCCCATGCCTTGGGTGGCGACTTCTTCCTGGGCTTCATCGCCGCGGTTGCCTTCGCCACCATCCTGGCGGTGGTTTCGGGACTGACACTGGCCGGCGCTTCGGCGCTATCGCATGACATCTACGCCAACGTCATCAAGAAGGGCAAGTCGACCGAAGCCGAGGAGGTGTGGGTATCCAAGCTGTGCGTGATCGGCCTGGGCATCATCGCCGTCTTGCTGGGCATCGCCTTTGAGAAGCAGAACGTCGCCTACATCGTCGCGCTGACCTTCTCGATCGCCGCCTGTTCCAATTTCCCGATCTTGGTGCTGTCGGTGTTTTGGAAGGGCTTGACGACGCGCGGCGCGGTGCTGGGTGGCTATACCGGAATCTTCGGATCGATTGGTTTGCTGATCATCGGCCCGACGGTATGGACCAAAGTCATGGGAATGGGCCCTGCCATATTCCCCTATGACTTCCCAACGTTCTTCGTGCTGCCCGCGGTGCTGGTGGTCGCGTACATCGCGTCGGTCACCGACAAGAGCGCAAGCGCGGACAAGGAGCGGGCGGCCTTTGAAGCGCAGAAGATCCGCTCGGAAACGGGACTGGGCGCCGAGGTTGCGTCGGCGCACTAGCATTTGAATGAACGAGGGTGCAAGCCCTCGTCTATTTTGTCAGACGATGCCGCCGGGGTGATCCGGCGGCATTTTTTTATTGCGCGTGCTAAAGAGATCTGTCGGTTCCCGCGCGCGTAATTTCAAAAGCGCAGGATCCATTCACCCTGGGCGTAGGTATAGGCGTAGTCGGGCCCCTGGAACGAGGCACTGCGGCTGTATCCGCCACGAAGGCGCAGGAACTGCGGACCCTTGTGCGGGCTTTCGAGGCCCAATTCGAGCAGGCGCGTATCCGTGCCGACGACCTCGTCCACGTGCTGTCTGCCGCTTCCGGCGGCGGCGCGCACGGTCCACCCTTGAACGCGCTTGCGCCAACCCAGGGCGAGCATGGCTTCGTCGTAGCGGCGGGGATTGAAATAGGTACCCGCGGTGTCGCCTGTGCTGCTGCGAAAGAGACGGTACCGTAGCTGCAGTGTCACGCCCGAATCGAGCAGTGGCTGATAGATCAGGCGGCCGCGCAGGTGGTTGCGCTCGTTGCCATCGGAGAACCGCTGCGCGCCGGCCATGCCGACAAGTGTCAGATGCTCGCCCAGACCCTGGTCCAGCGACGCACCCAGGAGTGTGAAACGCACGCCCTGGTCCAATGCCGGTTGGGTTTCCACCCATTCGCGATCGATGAATACCTCCAGCGTCGTTTTATCGGCAAGGGCATGTCGTACATTGCCATCGAGCGTGAGCATGTTGTGCGCGCTTTGGTGAAACGCCCCAGCTTCCAGGTTCCAACCGTTGGCAGTGACCGGATCGATGTTGCGAGTGAGAAGGGAGAGTTGCTGCCCCTCGCGCCGCCACTGGTCCTGCGTGTAGGTGGACTCCGTGTAGCGCACGCCGGTAAGCCGGTCGCCGTGCTCGTACACGGGGAGGGCCTCCAGCGCAAGGCGGCGCGTGCTAAAGCCTTCGGTGTCGTGCGCGGCGAAGAACGCCGCACCCCCGGCCGCGGGCTCCAGGCTCCAGGGGTCAAGGGCCGCCCGCGCGGGAGCGCCGATGCACCCGATGCCCAGCGCCAGGAAGATTAAGTGGCTCAGTTTGTTCATGACTTTTCCTGAGGAGTGAACCGCTCTATTGCTTGGTTCCCCAACTCTTGGGGGCATTACGCAGTTCCGAGATATACCCAAGCAGGCAAGCCGGCTGCAGCAACAGGCTATAGGCGAGTACGTAGGTGATAAAGCCGCGCAGATTTCGCCGCACGGACAGGCCGTTTGCCTGGAACATTCCCTCCTCCACCCGGTACATGAGCAGATTCATGGCGATTCCCAGTGGTATCAGCGTCAGCGTCATCGGTCCGACGATCCAGTAGATCCCGAATACGCCCAGCACGAGGCCTGGGATGAATCCTATGGTGAATGCGAGGTCGAGCAGGGGAAAGAGCAGATTCCAGTAGATGAAGAACGTCGGCAGCTGTGCCTGACGCAGCAAGGCACCGTGCTGTTTGAAAGCCTCCACCATGCCCCGCGACCAGCGCTGGCGCTGGCGGATGAATTGCTTGAGGGTATCGGGCGCGTTGGTAAAGACGCAGGCGTCTTCGCAGTGTCCCACACGGTAACCGGCCTTGAGGATGGCCCAGGTCAGCACGATGTCCTCGCCCACGACCGCTGGCCAGCCGCCTAGCGCATCCAGCGTCTCCCGGTCGTAGACGGAAAACGCTCCTTGCGCCACTAATGTTCCTTGCAGCAGCGACTGCACGCGTTTGATCGCCGCGATCCCATGGAAGTAGTCCCATTCCTGGGCCCGGGTAATCCAATTCGTGCGCGAGTTTCGCACTAGTACAGTGCCGGCCACCGCGCGCGTATTGGGCGGGTCCTGGAGGTAACGCTCCACCAGGTTTTGCAGCGCGTTGCGGTACAGGTAGGAGTCGGCATCCAGGGTAACGACCAGGGAGTGCCGAGTCATCTTGAGGCCTTGGTTCAGGGCATTGGCCTTGCCGGCATTCTTGTTTATGTCCAGCAAGGTGAGCCATGGATACTCGGCAACCTGGCGCCGCACGGCCGCCGCGGTATCGTCCGTGGAGCCATCGTTGATTACGATTACTTGGAGTTCACCGGGGTAGTTCTGGCGCGCGACGCTCTTGAGCGTGTCTTCGATCGAGGCCGCCTCGTTGTACGCCGCGATCAAAATGGTAAGCGGCGGATACATGGTGAGGGAGTGATGTGTGGGTCGGCGGTCTAAGGCAAGCCCGGACAGGAGAAACGCATTCATGAAGCCCGGGACGATGGCGATGCCGCCAATCAGGTAGGCGGCAAAGGCCATGCCTACGTGTCCGGAAAGATCGACCAACCAATTGCGTGCGAACCAAAGCGAAAGCGCTGTCCAGGCTGTTGCGATCAATAGCGCGAGAAAAAACTTGGCGCGAACAGAAACGTACATGATCGGCTTTTGTTGAGGCCTGAGGAACTTGCGGGTGACGACGGCAATTGCCGTCGTGAGGGCGTGGTTTGGTGAAGAAACTCGGATCGGGTACCTTTCGTTCTCGAGGGACCCGGTTTCTAGGATTTCCCGTTAATTTGAAATGGTTTCGGTTGCGCGCTGAACGAAAGAAAGCGCCTCGAGCGGGGGGATACCCGCCCACCCCGTTCAAAGCCACACATACCGTGAACATGGTAGACAACTTTTGCTTGATGCGTTTGGTCTATTTCAATTTGTTGCAACGCGGTGGAAATGGAACCTCGTAGGTGTCATGCGGGAAGATCGCAGGTCGTAAATTTTGATCAAGTAAAACAGGTACTTGGATATTATGTTGCTAATGATCGACAACTACGACAGCTTCACCTACAACCTCGTCCAGTACTTTGGCGAGTTGGGCGAAGAGGTCCGGGTGTACCGCAATGACCAGGTCTCGCTCGATGAGATCGCCTCCCTGGCGCCCCAGCGCATTTGCATTTCGCCCGGACCGTGCACGCCCAATGAGGCCGGTGTGACGCTCGGTTTGATCGCGCGGTTCGGCGGTTCGATCCCGATTCTGGGCGTTTGCCTCGGCCACCAGGCGATCGGCCAGGCCTTTGGCGGCAAGGTCGTTCGCGCCAAGCAACTGATGCACGGCAAGACCTCGCGCATCGAGCACAACGGCGAGGGCGTCTTTACGGGCCTGCCGCGCGCTTTGGTGGCCACGCGCTACCACTCCTTGGCCGTGCAGCGTTCCGATCTTCCCGAGTGCCTGCAGGTAACCGCGTGGACTCCCGACGGCGAAATCATGGGCCTGCGCCACAAGGCGCTTGCCGTGGAAGGGGTGCAGTTTCACCCCGAATCGATCGCCACGGAATACGGCCACGAAATGCTGCGCAATTTTCTTACGCGCCACTGACCGGGCGCGCGTAGCCGATGGACATCACCCCCGCCGAGGCGCTAGGCCGCTGTATTGATCACCGGGAAATCTTCCACGACGAGATGCTCTCGCTGTGGCGCCGGCTGATGCGTGGCGAACTCACGCCCGTGCAGATTGCCGGATTGCTCGTCGGGCTACGGGTGAAGAAGGAAACCATCGGCGAGATCGCGGCGGCCGCCCAAATCATGCGCGAGTTCTCCACCAAGGTGGAGATCGCCGACCACAGCCACCTTGTTGACATCGTCGGCACCGGCGGCGACGGTGTGCACACCTTCAACATTTCGACGGCGGCAATGTTCGTCGCCGCCGCGGCCGGCGCGCGCATTGCCAAGCACGGCAATCGCAGCGTTTCCTCCAGTTCGGGCAGCGCCGACGTCCTCGAGGCCATGGGTGCCCGCATAACCTTGGCCCCCAAAGAAGTGGCAGCCTGCCTGGAGCGGACCGGAATTGGCTTCATGTTCGCTCCCAATCACCACGCGGCGATGCGCCATGCCGCGCCGGTGCGCAAGGAACTGGGCGTGCGTACGATTTTCAACATCCTGGGCCCGCTGACCAATCCGGCCTCGGCGCCCAATCAGCTGATGGGCGTATTTCATCCGGACCTGGTCGGCATCCAGGTGCGCGTGCTGCAGCAACTCGGCAGCCGGCACGTACTGGTCGTGCATGGCAAGGATGGCATGGACGAGGTATCGCTGGGCGCGGCCACCATGGTCGGGGAGCTGCGCAATGGCGAAGTGCGCGAATACGAGATCCACCCCGAGGATTTCGGCATGGCCATGGTCTCGCATCGCAACCTGCGTGTGGCCAATGCGGCCGAGTCACGGGCAATGCTGCTCGATGCAATCGACGGCAAGCCCGGTACGCCCTACGAGATTGTGTGTCTGAATGCCGGGGTCGCGCTATACACCGCCGATTGCGCGGCTTCGATCGGCGCGGGCATCGCCCTGGCGCGCGCTGCCGTGGCCAGCGGCGCGGCGCGGCGCAAGCTCGATGAGTTTGTCGCCGCCACCCATGCGCTTGGCGCCGGTTCCTGAGGCGGCGGTGCAAGGCATGGTGGCCGACGTCCTGCAAAGGATTCTGGCAGTAAAGCGCGAGGAAATTGCGTTGGCGCAGGCGCGCGAGCCGCTTGCGGCCGTGCGTGCGCGCGCCCGGGGCCGGGGGGAGGTTCGGGATTTCTGCGCCGCACTCAATGAAAAGGTCGCTACCGGCCGGGCTGCGGTCATCGCCGAGATCAAGAAGGCATCCCCTTCGCGCGGCGTGCTGCGGCCGCAATTTGATCCGCCGGCCATTGCCGCGAGTTACGAGCGCGGCGGCGCCGCCTGCCTTTCGGTGTTGACGGACACCCAGTTCTTCCAGGGCAGTCTTGCGGACCTGGCATCGGCGCGCGCCGCCACGCGCCTGCCGGTGCTGCGCAAGGACTTTGTCGTCGACGAGTACCAGGTGTACGAAGCGCGCGCCGCCGGCGCCGATTGCATCCTGCTTATCGTTGCCGCGCTCGAGACCGCGCACATGCGCAAGCTGGAACGGTGCGCCCACGAGTTGGGAATGGCCGTGCTGGTCGAAGTGCACGACGCGGCCGAAATGGAACGTGCGCTGCAGTGCACGACGCCACTCATCGGCATCAACAACCGCGACCTGCGCACTTTTGCCGTCACGCTGCAGACCACCCTGGGCCTTGCGCCGGCGGTCGGGGCCGGGCGTCGCGTGGTTGCCGAAAGCGGCATCCTGGCGCCGGTCGATGTCGCCCTCCTGCGCGCCGCCGGCATCGACGCCTTCCTGGTTGGTGAGGCCTTCATGCGGGCGCCGGATCCGGGCGAGGAGTTGGCGCGCCTCTTCGGATGAACGCAGACGCCGTGCGGGCACCGGCGCGCTCCTTGCGGGGGCAATTTGCCGCGCTGCCCGAGGACTGGCGCCGGGCGCTGGCTGCGCCGCATTGCGCTGGCGCGATCCGCAGCCTCATTACCTTTGTCGATGCGCGCGTCGCGGCCGGCGTAAAGGTCTTTCCGCCGCAACCATTTGCCGCTCTTCAGGACTGCCGTCCTGCCCAGGTACGCGTCGTGATTCTCGGGCAGGATCCCTATCACGGTGCGGGTCAGGCACACGGCTATGGCTTCTCGGTACCCGATGGGGTGCGTCCGCCGCCCAGCCTGCGCAACATCCTGGCCGAGGTCGCCCGCGATTGCCCGGGATCCTCTTCGCGTCCCAACCGGCTGCTCGACTGGAGCCGCCAGGGGGTGCTCCTGCTCAACACCGTGCTAACGGTCGAGGAAGGAGCACCGGGTAGCCACGCGGGGCGCGGTTGGGAGCTTTGCACGGACGCGCTCATCGATGCGCTCGCCGCGCTGCCAACGCCAAAGGCGTTCCTGCTCTGGGGCGCGCATGCCCAGGCCAAGCGCGGGCGCATCCTTGCCGCCGGCACCCCGTCCCGCGTGCTGTGTGCCAACCACCCTTCGCCCCTTTCGGCGCGCCGGCCGCCCGCGCCGTTTCTCGGTTGCGGGCATTTTTCCCGGGCCAACGACTACCTTGCGAGCTGCGGGCTGCCACCTATCAACTGGTGAACTCAGGCCGGACCGAGCCAAGCTCGACCGAGACGTTGCGCCTGGGCGCTAGCCTTCGGGTTCCAGGAAAGCTTCCATTTGACCGGCGCGCGGCTGGCGAGCCGGACCGAAAAGCGCAGCAATTCGTCGCGCCGGAATGCTTGGACCTGCACCAAATCACCAGGCTCGTAACGAGCCAGCAGCGCATCAACGCGATTGCCGGTGGCCCGTAGACCATCGAGCGCCACCAGATGATCGCCCGCCGACAGGCCGGCCGCCTGCGCCGGGCTGTCATCGAGCACCTGGCTGATACGCCCTTCGCCGCCGGCGGCAAGACGGCAACCCAGCAGCGCAAAGTGCGGCGAGTCCAGTGCGGCCGCGCGCTCGACCTGCACGCCAAAAGCCGGCAGGAGTTCGGCCAGGTCCGGATCGCGCATCTCGCGTGTCCAGGCGCGCAGCGGCCGAACCGCGTCCACCCCGGTGGCTTGCAAAATGACGGGTGCCACGTCCTCCTCGGCGATGCCGGCATACGCGTCTCCGGCACTCTTGTACTGGCGCCACAGCAGGCGCATCGCATCGTCCAGACTACGGCGCCCCGCCGTTTGACTGCGAATCAGCAGATCCAGCGCGGCGGCCACGAGCGCGCCCTTTTGGTAATAGCTCACGATCGCGTTGGGTGCGTTTTCGTCGGCCTTGTAATACTTGATCCAGGCGTCAAAGGAACTCTCGGCAAGGCTTTGCTTGCGCCGCCCGCTGTGCTGGGAAACGGTGGTGATCGTTGCGGCAAGTTCGGCGAGATACTGGTCGGGCGTGAGCAGGCCCGCGCGGCGCAAACCCAGGTCATCGTAATACGCAGTGAAACCCTCGAAGAGCCACAACAGGGGCGTGTAGTTCTCGCGTTGCAAGTCGTAGGGAACGAAGGCGGTCGGCTTGATGCGCTTCACATTCCAGGCATGAAAATACTCGTGACTCGCCAGGCCGAGAAACCGCCGGTAGGCCTGCGTCGCGGATTTCATGCCCCGGTAAGGCAGGTCGTCGCGCCGGCACAGCAGGGCTGTGGAGCTGCGATGCTCCAGCCCGCCATAGCCTTCATCCACGGCCATGGTCAGGAAGCAGTAGCGGGCAAAGGGCGGTTTGCGCGTGCGTGGTTCGAACATGCGCACATGCGCCTCGCAAACCTTCGTCAGGTCCACGCCCAGGCGCGCCAGGTCCAGGCGCGGGCCAGCGCCAGTGACGGCGATCTGGTGTTCCACCCCAAGCACGTCGAAGCGGTGCAGGGCAAAGCGCCCCATTTCAACGGGGCAGTCGATCAGTTCATCGTAGTTGCGCGCGCGATACGCGCCAAAGTGTCCGCGCGCCGTACCGGCCATCGGCTCGAGCGCTGTTGCCAGCCGCCAGTCGCGCAGGCGCCGCTCGGCCGGCGCGATGATGTCTACGCGGCACGGCTCGCGCTCTCGGCCCAGGGGCAGCAAAAATACGCTGGGGCCATTGAAGAAACCGTGGGTCGTGTCCAGGTGCGCAGCCCGCACCGAAAGATCGTACGCGTAGACCTCGTAGGCCAGGTTGAGCGTCCTGCCCGGTTGCAAGGCGGCGCAGCGCCACCCGTGCTTTTCTTCCTTGACAACGCGAACGGCCCGGCCGGTGTCATCGAGGGCCTTCAGGCGCACGATGTTGCGGGCAAAATCGCGGATCATGTAACTGCCGGGGATCCAGGCCGGCAGCAGGAAGCGCTGCCCCTGGGGATCGGGCTGATCCACGCTAACGGTTACCTGGAAAATATGGGCGCCGGGGTTTGCCGGACGGATGGCGTAATGGAGGGTCATGCGCGCGATCTTACGGCGCCGCGCAAGTCCCCGGGGCTGTCTACGTCCAGCAGCACGCCCGGATCGTCGGCTTCGACGCGCAGCGGCGGGTACCGCTCCAGGACGGCGCGCGCACCCTGGTCGCCCTGCAAGGACAACAGGGCTGGCCGGCAAACCGCAGCAAAACCCACGGGATGACCGCGCTGGCCGCGGTAGTACGGAGCCGCGCTGGCAGCGCCGCCAGCGATGGCCGTGCGCAGCGCCGCGATCGTGGCCGTGCGCACCCAGGGCATATCCGCCAGCGCGATGATCCATCCCCCGGCATTGGCGCTGGACCGCACCGCGCTGGCGATGGAAATTCCCATGCCCTCGGCTACCGCTGCGCCCGCGGCGCCATGGTCCGGGCCCGGCACCGCGGCAGTGACCAGCGTGCATCCTTGCGCGACAAGAAGCGCACGCAGCTCGCCGTACGCGCCATCGGTCTGCGGCCGCACCACCGCCAGGAGCGGACCGCCCGCGGCGCGCAGCGCGCGGGCCGCGTGCACGGCAATGGCGTGCGCCGGCTCGCCGTCGCCGGCCGAGACCGGCGCGAGTAGTTTGAGCTGCCGGCCCGTCGGGTCATAGCGCTCGCCCCTGCCAGCGGCCAACAGGATTCCCACGATTTGCATGCGTCCGTCCCCGGTCAGCCCACACCGGGGGCCAAGCATACGCAACGGGACGCGGCGCCGGGCACGTGGCTTCCGCAGGCGAGAGCCGATCTTTGGTGGCCAGCCCTGCGCCGGACCACAAGATGTTGTGTTTGGCAGGATTTTGCGGCTACGGATATTCCGTTACGCGCAGCTCCCATGGCACAATGGCGAATCTCCGTGCGCACGAGGCTGGCTCCGCAGACCGGCCCATGCGGCGCACCGGTGTTCAGGGGGAACGTTGGGACCAGCTGTAATTCCGCTGCGTCAATCTGCAGTCGAATCGGCGCTCAAGAATGAGGCGTTCGACTTCCTACCGACTCCCGGTCTGTGCTGCAACGCGGCCGGCCAGTTGCTCGCCGCCAACCGCGCATTTGCCCGCCTCGTCGCCATTGACCTATCCGACCTGATCGGTCGCAATATTTCCGAATTGATCGCGGTGCCGCGCGCCGAGGTGCTCCAGCGTCGCTGGGCCCGGCTGTGGCAGCGCATGGTCGAGCGGCGCAGCGTCCAGCAGCGCACACGTCTGGGCTTCGTCGGTGGGCGGCGCCTGACCATCGACGTTGCTGCGGCGTTGCTGCGCTCGGAAGACGACGCGGTCGCAGTGTTGACGCTGCGCGAGATCGATTCGGATGTCGGCGCACGCCTCTCCGCAGCGCGTGCCGGTGCGCTGGGCGACGGCGCTTCCGAGGGCACGCTGCTGCTGGCGCCTGACCGCCGCGTCCTGGCAACTGGCGGGCGCGTGCGCGAATTGCTGGGAGTAAATGCCGCCGGTGCGGCCGGCGTGCCGTTCGAGTATCTCGTGGATGAAGCCACGGCGCGCGATTTTCTTGCGGCCATCGAGCGCCTGGGTGGGCAGCCGACGCGCGCCAGCGTAACGGTGGCCGGCGCCGCGCGCGCGTTTTCCGGGCATGCCGCGTCGCGGCGCCTGTCGATCACCTTGGTCAATTTCCTGGGTTATCCGAAGGTCAACGGCACGCTCGTGCGTATACGGGAAGTCGATGAACGACTGAACCTGCGGGACCGGGCCGAGCACCTGCAGGAGCGCCTGAGCGGCTACGCCGAGCACGTTTCCGATCTCATCATGCTCACCGATGCCGCCGGGGTGGTCGCCTACCAGTCGCCCTCCTTGCAGGAAGTGCTCGGTCGTTCCCCCAAGGAGTCGATCGGCAAGCCGGCCTCCGCCACGTTCATCGAGGAAGACCGCCCGGGTTTTTCGCGCGCCCTGCGTGGGGCGGTCGATGGTGGCGCCGGGGAGGGCCGGCGCAATTATCTTGCGCGCGCCCGAAGCGCTGGCGGGCACCTGCACACCTTGTGGGTGAGCGTGCGCAACTGCCTGCAGGATCCGCAACTGGGCGGAATGGTGATTACCGCTTCCGATGTCTCGACCTTGATTGCGGAGGCTGGGCCCGACGCGCGCCAGGCGCGCCAGCTCGAGTTGCGCGACCGATTGCTGCACCTGGCGATCCAGTCCCGTGCCGATTTCGTCCAATCGCTTTCGGGCGTCCTGCGCTCGAGCGCCGACGCCTTGCGCGCGGCCACCGCGAGCTTCTGGCGCTTTGACCGCTCCAGTGGGGCGCTGGTTTGTGAGTCGCTGTACTCGCGCACCGAGCAGCGCTTCTTGCGCGACTGGATCGGCGTGGACTTTCCCGAGGCCGGGGTGGTCGAATCGTTCGCCCGGCTGCGCGATCGCACGCCGCTCGCCCTGGCCGACTCGGCGGCGGGGGGTGCGCTGCGCGATCCGCGCTGGGGAGCCGTGCACGCGTTCTTGAGCGCGCCAGTGCTCCTGGAAGGGGAGGCGATCGGCGTGATTTGCGCGACTGATTCGGTTGCGCGCCGCTGGGAGGATGACGAGGTGGGTTTCATCGCGACGGCCTCGCTGATGGTTGCGCTGGCCGTGGAAGCGGCCCAGCGCATTGAGGCAGAGGGGCGCATCGAGCAGCTTGCGTGGTACGACCCGCTCACCGGCCTGCCCAATCGCAATCTTGTGCGCGAGAACCTGCGGGATGCACTGCTGTCGGCGAGCAGCCGCAAGCGCCGCCTGGCCGTGCTGTTGATCGACCTGGACCGATTCAAGGACGTCAATGACACGCTGGGCCACCTGGTCGGCGATTCGCTGATCAAGTCGGCCGCGGAGGTGTTGCGCGAGGTGGTCGGTCCCATGGGAACGGTCGCGCGCCTGGGCGGCGACGAATTCATCGTCCTGGTCGAGGAGTTCACGCACCGCCAGGAAGTTGCGGAACTGGCCACGCGCGTGGCCCATGCCATGTACCGCAGCGACTTCGTGCCAAACGTTGTCACCCAGGTCTCCGCCTCCATCGGCGTGGCCCTGTTCCCTGAGCACGGCCGCGAGATTGGCACGCTGCTCAAGAACGCCGATGCGGCGATGTACCAGGCCAAGCGCGACGGGCGCAACCAGGTGAGTTTCTTCAATCCCATCCGCTACGAACGCGCCGCGCGCGAGGTGCGCCTGGGCCTTGAATTGATGAAGGCGGTGCAGGCCGAAACCGCGCAGTTCTTCCTCGAATACCAGCCGCAGGTGAATATGGCCACTGGCCGCGTCACCGGCCTGGAGGCGCTTATCCGCTGGCGCCACCCGGTGCACGGCGTGCTCACGCCCGACCGATTCATTGACGTGGCCGAGATGAGCGGACTGTCCGAGCGCATTACGCGCTGGGTGATGCACGAGGTCTGTGGCCAGATCCAGCGCTGGCGGCAGATCAGGCCGGATTTTGATATCCCGATCTCCGTCAACGTGGCCGGGCGCGAACTCGGCTCCAATGTGCTGCCCATCCTGGTGCGCACGACGCTGACCCGCTTTCGCATTGAACCGCGCATGATCACGCTGGAGATCACCGAGCGCACGCTGGTCAAGGATGGCGAAATCAACAACGATGTCGTGAGCGAGCTCTCGTCGTTGGGCGTGGGATTGGTGCTGGATGATTTTGGCACCGGCTATTCGACGCTGGGCTACCTGCGGCGCATGCCGATACGGGCGATCAAGATCGATCGCAGCTTCATCAAGGGGATACCCGGGGACGAGGACAGCTGCGCGCTGGTGCGCGCCATGCTCAACCTGGCGCACCATTTTCAGCTGGGCGTCGTCGCCGAGGGCGTGGAAAGCGCCGCCCAGGGCGCGTACCTGCGTTCGATCGGCTGCGAATTCGCGCAGGGGTACTACTACTCGCGCGCGCTGCCCGCATCAAAGATCGTCGAACATCTTTCCGGCGGGCGCCCAGCGCCGGTCGCATAACCGGAGCCGTCCATGACGAGCCAATTCGTGCAGACGCAAACCGAAGGCGGCGTCGGCATCGCAACGCTCAACCGCCCCCAGGCGCTCAACGCGCTCAACGATGCCCTCATGGACGAGCTGGGTGCCGCGCTGCTCGCCTTTGATGCCGACGAAAGCATCGGCGCGATCATCATCACCGGGTCGGCCAAGGCCTTCGCCGCGGGCGCCGACATTGCGGGGATGAAGGATCTGGGCTTCCACGACGTCGTGCGCGGTGAAATGATCACCCGCAACTGGGAGACGATTCGCAAGGTGCGCAAGCCGGTGATCGCTGCGGTGGCCGGCTATGCCCTGGGCGGCGGCTGCGAACTCGCGATGGCGTGCGACATCATCCTGGCCGCTGACACCGCACGCTTTGGCCAACCGGAAATCAAGCTGGGCATCATCCCCGGCGCGGGCGGAACGCAGCGGCTGCCGCGCGCCGTGGGCAAGGCCAAGGCGATGGACCTCGTGCTCACGGGGCGCATGATGGATGCGCAAGAGGCCGAGCGCGCGGGGCTGGTTTCGCGCGTGGTCGCGGCCGACAAGCTGCACGAGGAGGCGCTCGCGCTGGCGCAGGGCATCGCCGCACTCTCGCGCACGAGTGTGTTCCTGGCCAAGGAGGCGATCAATCGTGCGTATGAAATGCCACTATCCGAGGGCATGCTCTTCGAACGGCGCCTGTTCCATGCGCTTTTTGCCACCGAGGACCAGAAAGAAGGCATGGCCGCGTTCCTCGAGAAGCGACCTGCCCAATTTCGTCAGCGCTAAGGAAAATTCCTAGCGCAAAATTTTCCCTATATTATTCAACGGCTTGTCGGCATCCGCCGCGGCACTCGCGAGCGGAATGTGTCGTTGACTTGACAGCATTTCTGCAACAACCCATAATCTCGCCTCTTCGCTCCTCGCGTTTTGCAAAGCAACAGACCCTCGGTCTTTGCCGGGCGGGTGGCGGCGTTCTTTAACAAACGAAACAGCCGATAAGTGTGGGCGCTTGATGAGTAGGCGCAACCCTTCCTTGCATTCTCACGGATGCATGGCGGGGCGTATCTCGACTCAAAGAGTGGCTCACGAAATTGAATCAAATCAATTCCGCGAGAGCATTGAGCAGACCTAAGTAAGTTTGCTAAGGATATAAACTGAAGAGTTTGATCCTGGCTCAGATTGAACGCTGGCGGCATGCTTTACACATGCAAGTCGAACGGCAGCACGGGGGCAACCCTGGTGGCGAGTGG
>Ga0075030_100002476_pt1 | contig 16746 bp, 10 predicted proteins | sample LitLauG_LLR_2012_FD_71393 | JGI IMG/M metagenome (GOLD analysis project Ga0075030, IMG submission 71393) | Freshwater sediment microbial communities from Pennsylvania, USA - Little Laurel Run_MetaG_LLR_2012 | ecosystem: Environmental > Aquatic > Freshwater > Creek > Sediment | place: USA... | reverse complement strand
GAGAAGTAGTTTTCACGACCCACACCCCGGTCCCCGCGGGTCACGATCGCTTCGACGCTCGCCTGGTCGAAGAACACATTGGCCCTCTTCGTGAAGCGTTGGGACTTTCCCCGGACAGCCTGCTGGGCTTAGGCCGCGAGAATCCCTCCGACTCCGATGAGCTTTTCTGTATGACAGTTCTGGCTCTTCGCCTTTCCCGCCGCGCGAACGCGGTTTCCGCGCTGCACGGCGAAGTCTCGCGCGCCATGTGGACGGGCCTCTTCAAAGGCAAACCCGAGGACGAGATTCCGATCGGTCATATCACCAACGGCGTCCATGTTCCGTCCTGGCTCGCCCCGCAAATGTTCCGCCTGTACGACCGTCATCTCGGGACCGACTGGCACCATCGCAGCAGCGAGGCGAAAATCTGGCTGGGCATCGAAAATGTCGATGATGGCGAACTTTGGGAAACTCACCTCAACCTCAAATCCCAACTGATCGAATTCGTTCGCAAGCGCGCCATCCAACAGGCGGACCGCCGCGGAGAATCATCGGAAGTTCTGGAGCGTCTGGAAGGGGTCTTGAGTCCCGACGCGCTCACGATTGGTTTCGCGCGCCGCTTTGCTACCTACAAGCGTGCCAACCTTATCCTCACCGATATGGAGCGGCTTGCGTCGATGGTCAACGACCCCAATCGACCGGTGCAGTTCGTATTTGCCGGGAAAGCGCATCCGCTCGACGAGCCTGGCAAACGCGTCCTCCAGCAGATCGCCGATCTCATGCGCGATCCTAAGTTCCGCGATCGCTTCGTGTTCGTCGAGGACTACGACATCAACGTCGGACGCCATTTCGTGCAGGGCGTCGACGTCTGGCTCAACAACCCTCGTCGTCCGCTCGAAGCTTCCGGAACCAGCGGTCAGAAAGTCGTTCTGAACGGTGGACTCAACCTTTCGGTTCTCGATGGCTGGTGGGCGGAAGCCTACGACGGGGTGAACGGTTTCGCCATCGGCACGGGCAAGACTCACTCCAACATGAATGTGCACGATTCTCGCGATGGCGAAGACCTGATGCGCACCCTGCGGGATGAGGTGATTCCTCTTTACTACCAGCGCGACCGGGACGGCCTGCCCCGCGGCTGGATCAAGCGCATGAAACGCACCATCCGAACCCTGGGCTGGCGCTTCAACGCCGACCGCATGGTCATGGACTACACGCTCAAGTGCTACGTCCCAGCGGCTGGCGGAACTTCCAGCGATCTGAGAGCGAACCCTTAGCGGGAATGAATAGCGGAAGTCTGGCGGCGACGGGATTCCATCGCCGCCAAACTGCCGTTTCCGTTAGCCAGCTGTCTTTCCTACAGTTGCGCTGTGCGCCGACGTCCGCAGCGTTCACAAGCGAATCCGAATTCCTCGGTCCAAATTGTCAACTTCTCACCCTTTTAAATTTATTCCGATTGCTTGAGCCAATTTTGCTGCAAGTGCGCGCTAACTAGACAGGACCAGAGTTGAGCGTCGCCTGGCTCGCGGTTGTGTGGGTTGCGAGGCTCGACGACCCGGTTCAAATCGAATTCTTCTAAGGAGAAATCTATGCAGAACCGAACCATCAACGCGCACCATCTATTTCTGGTCGTGCTCACCGCCCTGATCCTCGCGGCGTCAGCGACACAAAGCTCAGCAACCATTGGCACTATCGTCAAATCCGACTTGACGGGCACGTGGGCGATTTCCTTGCGAGGAAACACAGGCTGTGGATTCGCGACGATGCTGGCCACGGTAACGATTGGCTCTACCGGATCAGGTACTGGAACTCTTGCAACCCATGGCCAGTGCGGCGACTCCAGCCTTTCCGGGCAAACCTTCTCGATCAAAACTCTGGCCGCCAATGGAAGCGGCACAGCAGGCCTGAGCTGCGGCACCGGCTGCGGTTGGACGTTTAACATTCAGGTGTCGCCGGACCGATCCAAAATCGCGCTAACGGATGTCTCAAGCAAGAACCCGGGAAACTACCTGGAAGGCGAAGCCATTCTGACTTCACCAGATGGGGACATCGTTCCTGCGGACCTCGCGGGTTCCTGGCAAGTCACTCTGTTGGGTCAGGGAGGCTGCGGTCTGGGTTCTGAAACGGTGAACTTCACGCTTGATTCCACCGCTTCCACCACCAATGCAACGGCGGTGGCCAAAACCGCGGGTTGCGGCGACGTTACGTCGACCGGTAACACGTTCAGCGTTTTGTCTCTGAACTCTAACGGCGGCGGTACGGCAGGCTTGAGTTGTGGGGCGGGTTGCGGGTTCATGTTTGCGATTCAGGTGTCGCCGGACCGCTCGTCTTTCAATCTGGTCGACGTGACCGATCCCAACAACTTCCTGGCTGGCGTAGCCATTCGCAGTTCGAGCAACGGATACATTTCCGCTGCCAATCTGAGTGGTTCGTGGACGCTTGTTCTCTACGGCCAAGGTGGCTGCGGCGCAGGAGCGGCATTGGTTACGTTCACGCTGAACAACAGCGGAGCCGCGACCAATGCAACGGAAGCCAACCACAACGCCGGCTGCGGCAACACCAAAACCACTGGCAATACCTTCACCATTCAATCCCTCAATTCCGACGGCAGCGGGGTTGCGGGCCTCAGCTGCGGCACCGGTTGCGGGTTTACGTTCACAATTCAGGTTTCACCGGATCGGTCCACTTTCAACGTTGTGGATATCTCGAATCTCGATCCCGGCAACTACCTCGTCGGCGAAGCAGTCCATCAGTGAAGGTTTGTTTCTGGAATTTCTTCCGTGAGCGGGAGGACCAAATGCGTCCTCCCGCAAATTCGTTGCAGATCAACTCCGAAATGCAAACTTCAATTGAGCGCCAAAATTGTGCCGGCCTTCCGAGCGAGGAGGCGATAGTCCTTGGCGGAAGCTTCCTTCTGGAGTTCTATCAAAGCGGCAGTTGCGGCACGCATCTGGCCGCGCTTTTTGTCAATTTCGCTCAGGCTGAGTCGTGCCTCGAACTCTAGTTCCGCCAATCCGATCCTGCGCGCGCGATCCAAACAGTGTCGCAGGAGTGAAATGGTCCCGGCGCTATCCCCTTTCGCGATGCGCACCCGCGCGTCGGCGAGATCCACCTCGATTTTCAGGCTCGCGCTGGGACTCTCCTTGGAGAGGTTTCTGGCCTGTTTGATGGCAATCTGCGCCTCGGGCAACTTCGATTCGGCCAGGAAAATCATAGCCAGTGAAACCTGTGTTCGAGATTGGCCCTCGAAGTCTTCTGCCTCTTGAAATATTGGCAGAGCTCTTCCTGCAGCTCTTTCAGCCTCGCTCAGTTGTCCCTGCTCACGATAAACATCAGACAAAGCGCGCAAGCTTTCGGCTGTTTCCTTCTTTTCGCCAGCCTCCTGCCGAAGCTTGAGGGTCGCTTCGTACTTCTGACGAGCACCCGTCAGATCGTCACGCTGGAGTTGGATATCTGCCAAGCCGTAAAGCGGCCAACTGGCGAACACAGCCTGTCCGCTGGACTGAAAGACCTCGTAAGACTCGGTGTCGAGTTTCTCAGCGCCCGCCAGGTCCCCAAGCGCGAATTGCACTTCCGCCAGATTAATCAGAGCCGCGCCGATCCCGAATTTGTTTCCCACGTTGCGGCTGATCTGGAGTGCCTGTTCCAGGTTCGAGCGCGCTCCGGCCAAATCGCCCTCAGTGGTGAGCATCAGGCCAATATTGCTCATCACACTGGCAATCTCTGATTGGACTCCCACTTTTCGATCGGCTTCGAGCGCTTCCCGGAAGCTCTTGCGGGCAGCGGAATAATCATTGATGTTTCTTTGCAGCTCGCCCAGGTTGTTGAGGGTTACTCCAACCTGGGCCAGATTGTTCAGGTCACGTGAAATCTTGACCGACTCGTTGTACGCTTTCATGGCTCCGGCAATATCTTTTTGATGTGCGAGCACGACCGCGAGGGCATTCATTTCGGCGGCAGCGCCGGCCCGGTTACCGATTTGATGGCGAATGGCGAAGGCTTCCTCGAAAGCCCTACGCGCTCCACTGAGGTCGCCTCGGTCGTAGGCGACGGCCCCGATGTTGTGCAAGGCTCGGGCTTCGTTCATCCGGTCTCCCGCGGCGGCAAACAGGGAACGCGCTGTTTCCGAAACGGCCATAGCCCGATCGAGTTCACCTAGGTTCCGAAAGGCGCGCCCTTCGGCAATTCGCGCCTGAGCTACGATGAGACGACCTCCCTGGCTCTCTCCTTTCTCCGCTGCGATACCTGCCGCTACCAGCTCACGTCTATAATCAGAAATTGCGTTGGTCGCATCCGCTTCGGCCTGGTCAATTCGCGGATCTTCTCCTTGCGGAGGAGGGATCCTGCGCAGCATGCTCACCGTTTGCAGGGCGTCCTTGCTCCTTCCTCCCTGGATCTGGGCAGTTGTGAGTAGGAGGCCATAGTCAAGATTGTCGGGGGCGGCGGCGAACAGATCCCGGCAGATCGCGATCGCCTGTTCCCACTGCGCCGTGGCCAGGCGGTATCGTGCCTCGTTCAGCTGCTTTGACAATGGCGGTAAATTTGCCGATAAGTCGAATGCCTGCTTCGCCTCGTCACGACCTCGATCGCCATAACCCAGCCCCGACCAGGCTTCTGCCAGTGCTGCATGCATATAAGGATCGTTGGGATCGGCAGTAATGGCACGTTGCAGTAGAGTGCTGGCGCCTAGAGGATCGAAGACTCTGAGTTTTGCCAGTGCTTCCGCATAGAGATGTGCCGCTTCTACAGAAGAGGGCTGAGAAGCTCGTAACCGCGCGCGCTCAGATTCGGATACCTTGCCCGCTCCGAGTCTTTCCCTCAGATCGTCACCCGTCCTCGATACCAAATCCAGCAGCCCTGGTTCAGTTCCGTTCTCTGTCAAAGAAAAAACTGTTTCTCCCGAACGGGTGTCCTGGATCTGCAGATCCAGCCGAATTTGCCCTCCTGCGTCCTTCCCCAGATCGATGTACGAACCACGGACAATCAGATCGCTCGCCAGACGCTTGCGGATCAGGCTCAGCGTGTCCCCCGCAAGGCTGCCGCTGTCGATCAGTTTCAAGTCGTTCTTCGCGCGCGCCACGCTCTCTCCGGAAATCGTCCGCAGTTGCTGCCCGGCTTCAAGTTCGGTGGTTAACATTTCGGATAGTGCATCGGAGAGCCATGCTGCATCGGGTCGCCCGGCCAGATCTTTGAAACCCAGAATGGCGATCGACCGGCGAACGTGGGGCACGGTGGCTGTTGCCTTCGGACGTTTGAAGGTGATCCAGGATGCGACGGCCACCACAATGACCACGCACGCAGCCAGCCACCACTTCAGGCGCCCATACGACCTCGGAGCAGTGCCCGTGCGTATGTGTTCCAGGTCCTGCGCCAGTTGCTGCGTGGTCTGGTAGCGCTGCCCCGGATTCTTCTCAATCGCCTTAAGAATTACGCGCTCCAAGGTGTCCGATATCTGTCCGCCGATCTCGCGTGGCCGTTGGGGCGCGCGATTGAGAATCGCATCCAGCAAAAGGGCCCCTCGTAATGCCGAAAACGGACGCTGACCTGTGCACATTTCGTAGAGAACACTTCCCGCTCCCCAGATGTCCGTTCTTGCATCGACCGCTTCACCGCGCAATTGTTCTGGCGCCATGTAGGGCAGCGTACCCATTGCAGTATGAGATTCGCTGAAGGCAAGGTTGTGGGTGGCGTCGCTGCGCGTCTGGGTCAGTTTGGCCAAGCCGAAGTCGACAATTTTGACCTGCCCTCGTGTGGTAACAAGGATGTTCGCCGGTTTGAGGTCGCGATGAAAAATTCCCTTCTCATGCGCCGCGCCCAGTGCGTCGGCAATCTGAACACCCATCTCCACCACGTCTTTTTGGCACATCGGTCCCTTCGCCACGCGTTTACTGAGAGGTATACCCTCCACGAACTCCATGACGATGAAGTTCCTTCCGTCATGCTGCTCCATGTCGTGAACGGTACAGATATTGGGATGATTCAAGGCAGACGCGGCTCGGGCCTCGCGGCGGAATCTCTCGATCGCTTTCTGATCTTTTGCGATTCTCTCCGAAAGAAACTTCAAAGCAACAGTTCGGCCGAGATTCTGATCTTCGGCCTTGTACACTACACCCATCCCTCCGGCGCCAATCTTTTCGAGAATCTGATAATGCGAAATCACCGTCCCAGCGAGGGCGGGTTCATTCGCTTCATTTGGAGCGACAGTCGAACCGAGGCTAGGCGTTTCGGACAGCAGCACGTCGAGCGGAACCTCGAGAACGTCTTCGCCTGACTCGGGCAAGGCTGCGAGAAAGGAGTCCACCTCTTGGCGCAGTGCGGAGTCGCCCGAGCAGCGCTGCGCCAAAAAGGCATCGCGCGCGGCGGGCTTCAACTGCATGGCGCCATGCAGCAGACCCCGAACTTGCTGCCAGCGCTCCGGAGTCATGGCTGCGGAGCCCGGCTCATCTCATGATGCAACCAGGCACGGGCCGTGGCCCAATAACGCTTTACCGTCGCGGGCGACAGTCCTAGCACACCCGCAGTCTGTTGGATGGTCAGCCCACCGAAAAAGCGTAGTTCAACGATGCGGCTTTGCTCCGGGTCAAGCCGCGCCAGCTCATTGAGCGCGTCATCCAGCGCTAGCAGATCTACACTGCGCTGCTTCACCAAGCCAGACGCGTCGTCGAGGGTCAGCTTGCAGCCGCCGTCGCGCTTGGCCGCGGCCCGGCTTCGCCCATATTCCACCAGAATGCGGCGCGTCATCAGCGCGGAAATGGCCAGAAAATGCGCCCGGTTCCCTAAATTAAGCGGCGGGTTGCAAGCCAAGCGAAGGTATACCTCATGCACCAGTGCGGTGCTTTGCAGTGTGTGATCAGGACGCTCTTGCTGGAGTTGGTAGTGTGCAATTCGTCGCAGTTCGCGGTAGACCAGCGGAACGAAACCCTGCAGGGCTTCCTGGTCGCCCGCTGCCCACTTTGCCAGCAACTCGCTGACCGGCTCTGACGCAGAACCCGGCAAACTTCTCTCCTCGGCGCACCCCATTTTGCACGAAACCATACCCTTGCGCCTCATCGAAGTCAATGCTGAGAAATAGAGAGGATCTTTTCTAGGAGAGAACGCCGACTGATCGTCGAAAACATACGCTCTTCGCCCAAAGGTAGGCCTTGCCGGCACTCATTCCGATTCGTGCAATCGACTCAGGATGGGTTGGACTACCGCCAACCAGCGACTGCGGTTCTCAAGCTAAAGATCTGGCGGAGAGGGAGGGATTCGAACCCCCGGTACCCTTTCGGGTACGCCGGTTTTCAAGACCGGAGCCATCAACCACTCGGCCACCTCTCCGGATACGCAATCTGTGGGAAGACCCCGTCTCAAACCCCGAGAACACTCCCTTAGTCTACATGACCCGCCACGTGTTCTCTGTGGTCCTCTGTGCCCTCTGAGGTGATGGACCTTCTCTGAGGTGACGAATCAGGGCTGCGCCAATAACCCGAACAACTGGGAATGAAATTCCATCACCTCGGCGAAATGCGACAGAAAATAACCGATGCTGTGGTCTCCAGGGTAGGAATGATATTCATGCTTTACGCGTTCCTTCGATAACTCTCTGTCCAGCGCCGCCGCGCCTTTCTCAAATCCATAGTTGTCTTCCTGTCCACAATTGAAGTAAATCGCGAGTTTTCGCAGACCCACCACATTCTTCTTGGCCAGCGAAAAGGGATTGTTGGTGTTCCAGTAATCCACGTTGATCGGCTGGCCGAAGACCGGGCCGAGCACTCTCGGCAGAGGAGACCCCGAACCGGAGGCCGCGTCAAGCTGCTGTGGACTCTCAGTGATCAGCGCCGCGCTTTGCGCGCTCGCTGCGGAAAACAACTCTGGATGTGCAAACGCCATCCGCAGCGCACCGTATCCGCCCATTGAGATTCCGCTGATCGCCCGTCCCGCCCGCCCCGCGCGCACGCGGTATTTGCTTTCCATGAGCGGCATGAACTCTCGCAGGAAAAAATCACTGTACCGTTCCGAACCATCCGCCGAATTGACGTAGAAACTGCGCCGCCCCTCGGGTGCCACGATCAGAAAGTCTCCCATCTTGTGCTGGCTGCGCAGGTCATCCAGCAGCGTCCATCCGCCGCTATTAAACAGCGTCTGTTCGTTATCGCCCAGTCCGTGCAGAAAATATAAAACTGGATACCGTCGAGGCGGCCCTTGCCTTGCTCTCTCGTCATACCCCGACGGAATGTAAACACAATATCGGACAGGTCGTTTCAGAATGCGGCTATCAAGGGCTGAGCAATCGATTCGACTCTGCGCGTGGGAACTGCCAGCAAAAGCCACAAAGCACAAGGCGGAAAGCAAGAAGCGGATGCACCAACGAACGAGCATTTCCTCAGTCTACTCGTAACGTAATGCCTGTACCGGGTCAAGCCTCGAAGCTCGTAAGGCGGGATACGAGCCAGAAATCAAACTTACGAAGAACGAAAACGCGATCGCCCCAACGACCAACATCCAGGGTACAGCCCAGAAGTGCTCGGGTGGGAGAGATTGGCTCTTCAGATAAACATTAGTTCCGAAGTTGATCAGTTGACCGATCGCCCAGCCCAACACTACCCCTATCATTCCTCCCAAAACCCCCATAGCCCCTGCTTCGGTAAAGAATAGCCACATTACGTCGCCGTCACTGGCGCCGATCGCCTTCATAATGCCAATCTCGCGCCGCCTCTCGAGAATCGCCATCACCAGAGTATTCACGATCCCGATCGAAGCCACGATCAATGCCAGACTTCCGAAGATCCCCAGAAACGCATAGAGCACTCCGAAGAATTGCCGCAAGCCGCGGCTGGCATCAGCAATCGAGAAGGTCGTGAATCCCATCTTCTTGATATTGTCTTCGACAGTTTGAATCTGCGCCGGATTTTTCACCCGCACGCTGATGGAGGAATAGACAGGTTGATCGCTCGCCCTGGAGATTTCCCGCAATTCGGTCGGAAGCATCACATGCAGACTTTCAGCCAGTTTCAAAGGCAGGAATACTTTGGCCCGTGTCGGCCCGCGCATGCTCTCCGGATCAAGATCCGCAATTCCGACGATCTTCAGTGGCTGCTCGCGTGAGATCACAGAGTAGGACGCTCCGTCGAAGTTATCATTCTTCGAGTCTGTTCCCGCGGTTGCCGGCTGTGCTGGCGCACGTTGCGCATATCGCATCACCAACTCTTTCCCAAGCAGTTGGGGCGCGAGTTCGCCGACACTGGGCTCGGCCGCTCCTAAGGGCGGAGTCTTTCCGAGCAATTCCTCCGCGAACGACTTCTGCAGGATCGCTTCCGCCGCGGAATCGGATGTGAAGAAGCTGCCCTGCATGCCGTCGAACGCATCATTGGACCGCGCCGAGGGCGGTAGAGCCGTAATCATGGTCAAGTGCGGTTTGTCTGCAAACCGCAACTCGGTGGCAAAACGGATGTCCGGATACGCTTCGCTCACATTCGGCATGCGCTCAATTTCTGCTCGCACTGCCTCGTCCAGAATTCGGCTCTCGCCCGGAGTCGGCCCGTTCCGTTCTTCTTCCCTCCCCATGCCCCGCATCTCACGCCGGGAACTCACGAGGATGGTGTCAAAAAGCCCTGACTTGATCAGCCGGCGCGAGGCTAACTGCTGCAGCCCGATCCCGAGCGACAACATCGCTACCAATGAGGCCACTCCCACCGAGATTCCTACCGTGGTGAGCGAATTGCGAAGCATCGACTCGCGCAGATTGCGGAGAGCAAGTTCGGTGAGATCAGGAATCTTCACGACGTTGGTCCCGCCGGGCGATTCGGCCGATCATCGACTAATTTCCCATCCGCCAAAAAGATCATCCTCTCGGCATACCGTTCCGCCAGCGCTCGCTCGTGCGTGACCATCACCACAGTCATGCCAAGCTCGCGGTTAAAGCCGCGCACCATGTCCATGATTTCCGTTCCGGTATGGCTGTCGAGATTCCCCGTAGGCTCGTCGGCAAGCAGCAATTGAGGCCGGTTGATCAACGCCCTCGCCAGCGCCGCCCTTTGCTGCTCGCCTCCCGAAAGTTCGCTTGGCCGGTGATTCATCCGCGCTTTCAGGCCTACCCTCTCCAGCGCTTCTCGCGCCTGGGCCTGGCGGCGTGCCCGATCCACTTCAGCAAAACGCAGTGGCAACTCCACGTTTTCGATCACGGTCATGCTGGCGATCAGATTGAACGACTGAAACACCATCCCCACGACGTGCAGCCGGTACTTGGCCAATTCCTCGCGCGAGAGCTTAGCCAGATCGCGATCGTGAACCATGACACTTCCCGAAGTCGGCCGATCGAGTCCAGCAATCAAGTTCAGTATGGACGACTTGCCTGAACCCGAACTGCCGAGTAAAGCCAGGAACTCGCCGGAATGCACTTCGAGCGACACGCCATCCACGGCGCGAATCAGATTCTCGCCCATGCGATAGTGGCGGCACAGATTTTCGCTTCGGATTGCGGTGGTACTGGGAGTGGCAGAAACCTCTGGGACGCTCGTCATGGCCGCTAACGTATCTCTCCTCGCAGCACGCTCAACGCGTCGCCCGACTTGGCGCCGCCATTCTTCTCGCCCGCGCCATTCTTGCCATCCACGGCAACCGCATCTCCCTCGCCCGGCGCGAGAAACAGGTTCTCTTCCACTCCGTGCTGACGGGTGTACAAGTCGTAATACCGTCCCCGTGCGGTGTAAAGTTCTGCGTGAGTGCCCCGTTCCACAATCCGCCCCTGCTCCATCACCAGAATCTGATCGGCTCGCCGAATCGTCGATAGCCGGTGTGCAATCACGAACGTTGTCCGTCCCTGCATCAGGTAGGAAAGCCCGTGTTGAATCAACTGCTCCGACTCGGAGTCGAGGCTCGAGGTAGCCTCGTCGAGAATCAATATGCGCGGTTCGGCCAGGATGGCTCGAGCGATCGAGATCCTCTGGCGCTGTCCTCCAGAAAGCTTCACGCCGCGTTCGCCGACAACCGTCTCGTATTTCTCGGAAAAGGTCTCAGCAAACTCGTCCACTCGCGCGATCCGGCATGCCCGCATAATTTCTTCTTCCGTCGCATCCGGACGCGAAAACGCCACATTCTCGCGAATCGTGCCGTCAAACAAAAATGATTCCTGCAGCACCACTCCCAGACGCGTGCGGAACGAATCCAGCCGGACCGTGCTCAAGTCCACGTCGTCGATTCGCACCGTTCCGTTCGTAGGTACGTAGAACGCCGAGATCAACCCGATCGTGGTCGACTTACCTGAACCCGAGGAACCCACCAAAGCTGTTACTGTCCCTGGCAGAGCCGTGAACGAAATGTCGTGCAACACCTCGTGTGTCCCGTCATAACTGAAGTTCACATCCTGAAACGCGATGGTGCCGACAATGTCTTCCAGCTTTACCGATCGGCGCGGGTCCTGATCTTCGGGCCGCTCCCGCATGATCTCTTGCGTTCGCTCCAGTCCCGCGAGCGCTTCCGTGATCTGCGTGCCAATCGAAACGATCTGCAGAATCGGTGCTACCAGAAAGACCAGATACAAGTTGTAGGAGATGTATCCACCGGGCGTCAGCGTATGACCAATCATCTGCCGTCCACCCACGAACATCGTGGCCGCCCCCACCACTCCCAGCAGTACACTTGCGGAAAGACTCATGAGTGAGGTGGCCGTCAGAGTGCGCATCACGTTATCCAGTAACCGCCGTACTCCACTGGCAAACGTCATTTCTTCGCGCTCTTCGGCGTGATAACCCTTGATGACTCGAACTCCACCCAAAGATTCGGTGAGACGTCCCGTCACCTCTGCGCTGATTTTTCCGCGCTCGCGAAAGATCGGACGAATCGTCCCAAACGCGCGGTTCAGCACCAAGGCAAAGCAACCCAACGAACCAACCGCAATCAGGGTTAGAGGCACGCTGGTCCGCAACAGCAGAACCACCGCAATTCCCGCCGCCACTAAGCCCCCGGTAAAATCGACCAGCCCCGTGCCCAACAAATTTCGTACGCCTTCCACGTCAGTCATGATTCGTGAGACCAGGGAACCGGTTTTGTTGGCGTCGTAGAACGAAACCGGCAGCCGCGAAATATGCTTCTGCACCTGTTCGCGGAGTTCTGCGATCAACCGTTGTGCCGCCTTGGAAAGCAACTGGGTGAGAGAAAAAGATGTGATGCCCTGGACCAGCGTCGCCACCAAAACCGCAAAAACCAAAGGCCGCAGCAACGAAATCTGATGCTTGGTGACGACGTTGTCGATCAGATACCGCGAAGAATAGGGCAGCACAAAGCCCGCGATCTTGTTGATCACCATCAGCACAAAGCCAATGGCCAGCAGCCCGCGCCGCGGCTTCATCAGCGTCCAGACTTCCGGCAGAACCGCCTTCAGTCGCTGGATCTTGGGGGGCTTCGCCGCGTCTTTAGCTGCAGAACTCAATCTAGTGTTTGACTCCCGGAAGGACCAATTCGGTTCATTTATTACAGCAGCATTGTCACACATTCCAGGGCTTCAGGTGGGCGCTCGCCTGTGACACGCCCCATCCCTCCGTTGTATCCTCGGGTCGTGTCCCGCCAGTCTCCGCCGGACCGTTCGCCGACCATCGGCCTCGTTTTGGGGCTTCTCATCACGCTGTCTGCGGTGCTCGCCTATTCCGCCTATATCACCTGGCAGGTGACCGGCCTTCGCAAACTGCAGACCGATCTCGTCGATCGCAATCGCAAGGATTCCCTTCAACTATTGCGGATTCAGAACGATCTCAACCTGCTGGCCGTCGCCATGCGCGACATGGTCAGCAGCGGTGAACCGTATCCTCTAACCGCCTGGTCCGCCCAATTTCAGCGCATCCGCACCGACCTCGACGACGCCATGCGACTCGAGTCCGGATTCGCCGCCGCCAGCCGCACTCCTGAGCAGAGCGCATTCCTGACAAGTTCCGTAGCCCAGTTCTGGGACGCTGTCGACCGTGTTTTCACTCTCGCTCGCCAGGGTCAGGAAGCGGAAGCGCGCACCCAGATCCAGAACTCCCTTCAGGAGCGCCAGGCCTCCCTGAGTACAGCCGTCGCGCGCTTCCTCGTCCAGAACACGGAAAACGAAGAGCAGGCCGGCCAGCGCATCGTCCAGATCTACGACCGCGTCCAGCGCCAGGTCTATTTCTTCCTTGCCGCAACGCTTCTGGCCATTGTCCTGAACGGACTCTCGCTCATCCGCTGGAATCGCCGCCTGTTCGCTCGCCTGGCTGAGATCTCCGAGCGTCGCAGCGAACTCGCCCAGAAGCTGATCTCCACCCAGGAGTCCACTCTTCGTTACATCTCCCGCGAACTGCACGACGAATTCGGCCAGATTCTGACCGCCATCGGATCCATGCTTCGCCGCGCCGGCACTCATGCCCCTGAAGGCTCCACTTTGCGCGCAGATCTGCAGGAGGTATTGGAGATCGTCCAGTCTACCCTCGAAAACGTCCGCAGCCTTTCCCAGGCATTGCACCCGGTCATGCTCGATGAAGCCGGACTGGAGAGTACTCTCGACTGGTACATCCCGACCGTAGAAAGACAAACCGGAATTGCCATATCCTATGAAAAGCAGGGAGAGCCTTTCCCGGTCGACGGCGCCGCGGGGGTCCACGTGTACCGGATCTTGCAGGAGGCGCTCAACAACGTGGCGCGTCATGCGGGAGCGAAGCAAGCTTGGGTACGCTTACGTTTTCTGCCGCGCTTTCTGGAGCTGGAAGTGCAGGATCGCGGCATCGGCTTCCCCGAGCGTATCAGCAGGCGCGGCATTGGATTGGTTGCCATGCGCGAGCGTTCCGAACTGATGGGTGGCCAACTCTCTGTTTCGCGGCCGGCGGACGGGGGAACGCTGGTACAACTGACGGTACCGAGGGAAAAAGCGGAGTCTTATGCAAAAGAAGATCACAGTGTTGCTGGTGGATGACCACAGCCTCGTCCGCCGCGGCTTCCGCCGCATGCTCGAGGACGAGTCCGATATGGAAGTCGTCGGCGAGGCCGGCGACGGAGAAGAATCCGTCAAACTTGCCAGGCAACTCCACCCGCAGGTGGTCGTAATGGATTGCGCCCTTCCTCGCATGAACGGACTCGAAGCCACTCGGCAGATCATCGAGGAATGTCCCGACACCGCCGTTCTCATGTTGAGCATGCACAGCGAGAGCACTTGGGTTCGCCAGGCAATCGACGCAGGCGCGAAGGGATATGTTCTCAAGAACGCTCTCGATCTCGAGCTCGGTTGCGCCATCCGCAAGATCGCTGCCGGAGAAACGGTCTTCGATCCGAAAGTCGAGCAGAAAAGCACCCTTCGCGGCGAGCGCACCGCCGCCCTCACCCAGCGCGAACTCGAAGTCCTGCAGATGATTGTCGATGGTAAGTCGAACAAGGAGATTGCCACCGCGCTCGACCTCAGCGCCAACACCATCGCCGTTCACCGCGCCAACATCATGAACACCCTCGGCATTCACAAGACGGCCGAACTCGTCGTCTATGCCATTCGCTCCGGGCTGGTGAACGTTCCGTGAATCGCCGGTCTTTCCTGGGCACAATCGCAGGACTCGCAGCGTGGCCGCAGTTGTGGCGGCTGCCTTCGTTCGCCACCCAGGCCGCGTCGAATTCTCCTGGATTCCGCTTCACTGATGTCACCACTCAGGCCGGACTCCAGTTCCAGCACAATAGCGGTGCTTTCGGCGGAAAGTTCCTGCCCGAAACTCTAGGCTCTGGTTGCGCCTTTCTGGACTACGACCGCGATGGCTGGCAGGACATCCTGCTGATCAACGGTGCCGACTGGCCTGGCCACAAAAAGTCCCGCACCACACTTCGTCTTTATCACAATAATGGCAACGGAACCTTCACGGACGTAACAGCGCACGCGGGCCTCGATGTGGAACTCTACGGCATGGGAGTAGCTGTAGGTGACTACAACAACGACGGATATCCCGACATCTTGATCACCTGTGTAGGCCAGAACCGTCTTTTCCGCAACACTGGCAAGGGCACGTTCGTTGATGTCACCAACGCAGCCGGCCTCGGAAAGCGCGAAGGCTTCAGCACCTCCGCCGTTTGGTTCGACTACGACCGCGACGGCCTACTCGATCTTTTCGTCTGCAACTATGTCAAATGGTCCCTCGAGAGCGATATCTTCTGCAGCCTCGACGGCAAACACAAGTCGTATTGCACGCCCGAGGCCTACCGCGGCGCCACCTGCTGGCTCTTCCACAACCGCGGCAACGGCACATTCGAAGATGTCACTGCCAGCGCCGGTATCTTCGACAGCAGTTCCAAATCCTTGGGCGTGGCCCTGTTGGATGAGAACCGCGACGGCTGGCCCGATCTCCTCGTCGCCAACGACACTCAACCGAACAAGCTTTACCGCAACCAGCACAACGGAACCTTCAAAGATGCAGCCGTCGAAGCCGGTATCGCCTTCAGCAGCGAAGGCAAAGCCCGCGCCGGCATGGGCGTCGATGTTGCCGATTTCGACAACTCCGGAGCCCCAGGCGTGGCCATCACCAACTTCGATAATGAGATGATCGGCCTCTATCGCCTGAACGGTAAGAACTTCGAAGACATTGCCCCACAATCAGGCGTCGGCATCGCCTCGCGCAACAGCCTCGGGTTCGGCTGCTCCTTCGTCGATGTGAACCTCGACGGCTGGCTCGATTTCGCTGTCGCAAACGGACACATCGACGAGACCGTCCGCAACATTCGCGGCAATGTCGGGTACGCCCAACCGCCTCAACTTTTCCTGAACAATGGCAAAGGAAATTTTCGCGACGTCGCCCCCGAAGCCGGCGGTGGGTTCGACAGCCCCAAAGTTGGACGCGGGCTGGCTTATGGCGACTTCGATCGCGACGGCGACTCCGATCTGCTGATCACCACCAACAACGGTCCGGCACATCTCTATCGCAACGACCAGCTGGCGGGAAACCGAAGCATCCGTTTCCATCTTACCGGCACGAAATCGAATCGCGACGCCATCGGCGCCATGGTCCGCGTGTTCACCGGCGGCCTGGCGCAATCAAGAATGGTGAAGGGAGGCTCCAGCTACCTGTCCCAGTCGGAACTCCCGGTGACGTTTGGTGTGGAAAAGCGCGACCGCGTCGACCGCGTCGTCATCGACTGGCCCAGCGGACAAAGCCAGGAGTTCAAGAATCTCGCAACAGGTAGATCCTACGACTGCACCGAGGGGAAAGGAATCGTAGCGAAAGATGGATACTGATTAAATCCGGCTATTGACCCGACCGTGCCGTGTGCCGGACCACGGTCCCCGCCGCCACCAGATCAATCTCAACCGTATCACTGACTCGCAGAAACAACGTGCTGGGATTTTTCATGCCCCACTTCTGATACGGCACCGTGAAATGAACCGTCGCCGTCCACTGCTCTCCACTGCTTTCGATCTGCGCAGGAACCGTGATCTCGCGGTCGGCCCCATGAATGCTGAACACGCCGCGCACCATCACGCTGGACTTTCCGGAACTCGCGACCGCTCCGTCGATCTGCTCGGGACGAAAGGCAATCTCCGGGTAGAGCGAGCTCTCCAGAATTTCCTTGTTCATCTTTCGATCTCGCATCCCGCTGCCGCTATCGCCGCTGCCCGCGTCGACCACGATCTGCCCCGATACTCTTCCTCCCGGTTCAAGTTGCAAACTGCCCTGCTTCACCTTGAACGTTCCGTGCACCGTATGCAGCACGTCCCCTAACGTGAACTGGACTGAACTCTGTGCAGGATCCAGTCTGTAATCCGCGTCTTGCGCGAACACAACGGTACCAGCCAGCAGCGCTGCGAAAACG
>Ga0075030_100002475_pt1 | contig 16746 bp, 10 predicted proteins | sample LitLauG_LLR_2012_FD_71393 | JGI IMG/M metagenome (GOLD analysis project Ga0075030, IMG submission 71393) | Freshwater sediment microbial communities from Pennsylvania, USA - Little Laurel Run_MetaG_LLR_2012 | ecosystem: Environmental > Aquatic > Freshwater > Creek > Sediment | place: USA... | reverse complement strand
TACGGCGGTAATGTTGGCGGCCCCGTGCACGGTTACGCGACGCCACCCATGGCGATCATGGCGCAGCCCTCCGTCCGCGCCAAGGCCATGGCCGATAAGAATCAGAACGAAGTTTGGAACGAGGTGAATAAACAGAAAACGGAAATGGCCGAGCAGGTCACGGTCAACGCGCCAGCAGCAGCGGCCGACCTGGGCCGGACCTCTTCCTACGCCAAAGTAAACGAAAACGCGGAAGTGAAAAAGCAGGTTGACTCCGTCGCCCGTCCCATCGAGCAGAGCTATCAGAGTTTGATTCATCAACTGCGCGACCGCAACGCGGTCGGCGTCGTTGTGGCCGTGAATGGCCGCATCATCTGGGCCGACGTTTTTGCCAGCACCGACCTGCTCAATAAGTATTGGCCAAAACTGGTTCGTTCCTACGCGTCAGAAGCGGTGGTCACGCGGGCGAAAGAGACCGAGGTCACCACCAAGCAAGCCGACGCCTTTCTCGCCGACATGGAAGGCCGCCGCGAAATGATCGAGAGCGAGCCCGGCATTTATCGCCATACGGAAGTGACTGGCGACGGGTTCAAAGCATTCGCCCTGACATCGCTGCTGCCGAAGACAGGCTTCGACGTCCACGTCGCAAAGATGGCCGACTAAGAATGGCCGCGCAAATGAAAGGGAAAGAGCACGGCTGAAAGCCGTGCCGATGGGGCCGTCTGGATTGCGAGCTTCAGCCTCGGCCGGGCTGGGCTTTGGCGTCGGAATCGGCGTTCTACGCCTTGTGTCCCTTCCTCTCCAACTCCGGAATCGTCGGATACGAGCGCGGTGGAATCAGCGTTCGCTCGGGCGGCTTCGATCCCTCGTGAACCGACTTCACCAGCAACTCCAGCGCGGTCCCCGCAGCCGGAGCGGTAACGATCGTGGCCTGCAACAGCCCGCGCCGCACCCATTCCTGGCCGGTCTTGGTCACGCCATCGCATCCGGTAATGCCGCGACGAGCCCAGGCCCAGCCACGACTCCACCGCGCGCTGCCCGCTGCGCTCAGTCCAATCTCCCCGCAGCGTTTTCAGGGTCACGGCAGCGGGCTTGGTCGTCAGCATACCCTTCGTTCGTTGTTGCGCCGCGGTGCTGCTGGCAGGGCCTTCCACATACAGAATGTTTCCCTGCGGAACCAGCGCAGCGATCTGGCAGCCCTGAATCCTTCCCACCTCCGACTGATCGGTGCTCACCGAGAATACCGGCGCGTTCGCACCCCGGCGCAACTCTGGGATGTAGTCCGGATCGCTGTTGATCATTCCCCATCCGACGCCCGCCGCGACGGCAGCCTTGGCCACCTGCGGCATTCCCGTTCCGACAGGCTCCACCAGAATTGCAGAAGGCCGTTGCGCAGCGTCCTGAATGATCTTGATTAACTGTTGCGTCTGATGCACCGCGTCGTTATCGGCGTAGATGACTTCGATTTTGGCCCCAAGGCGGGCGGCCATGTCGGCCACTACAGCGGCTTGTTCAGCCTGGTAATCGTTGTCTCTCGTAGTAAGAGCAACCACCACAGTCAGATTTTTCATTGGGGGTTGGGTGGCTTCCGCACTATCACCCTTTTGTGAAAATTCTTTCACACTGCGTTAACACTTACAAAGAATTGCTCAGGCCGGAACACACTTTCGTACCAGCTAGCGGTTACCGTAAGTCGATTCGTACCAGTTGCGCCAGGCGGCCGAATCTCTTGGCAGCCGCTGATGCGTGATGTCGCCCAGCGCCTGGAACGCCCAGGTCTGCGTCTGCACATCGAGCGCAGGATCGTCCGTATAGCCCAGCAATTGCGGAACGGCGGTCATCCGCTGCTCCGGGGTAAACATGCCCGACTCCGCCAGGCTGCATGCGGCCCGCTCGCGTACCTGCGGTGACGAATCGTTGTGCATGGTCGCCAGAAGCGGCGCAATGGCCTGGTCGCTACCGGCCAGCGCCAGCCCCTCTACCGCCCACCGGCGCGAATCCGGATCGTCGTCCTTCAGGTGATCGGCGAGTACCTCGACGATTCGTTCGCTCTCCACTCCCCGGTTCGCCATCAGTCCAAGTGCCCACAGCGCCCAGATCTTCTGGCTGTGGTCCGGCGAGTCTACAGTCTTCAGCACATGCTCCAGGCTGGCGGCATTTTTGGCGAGTCCATAGGCCGCGAGCTCCACCTCGACGCCCGACTCGCGCACACGCATGTCGTTCGAGTTCAGCGCCGCGGTGGTCAGAGAAGCAATCTGCGAGTTCCACTCCACTTTTCCATTCCAGCGATCGACGCGCGAGGAAATCTGCTCGACCGCGCCTTGCGAATGCCCGACCGCAAGCTCGAGTAGGGTCTCCGCCTGCTTCTGCGGCTTCATGCGATCGAGCTGGCGTAAGTCCTTGGCCGACGCAGGCGCGCTCGAGTGCGACGAAGACCAATCCGGAAACACAGGATGGGCCTTGTTCATTGTTCCCACTACAAGCGCGCTGACCATTCCGACCACGGCGGCGATTAAGTGCGCAGACCGTAACGCGGACTTTTGCGAAGCCGGCGCCGCCTGTCCAGGCCCAAGACCCGTAATGTCCGATCCCGGTCCCAGCGTGCCGTAATCCGGTGTAGGTTGAAGGCGCGGATCGACCGGTGCAGGGGTCGCGGTCTCCGATCCTGTGAAAAATGCCGGGGAAACATCCATATAGAAGAAGTCTAGGTTGACCTGCAAAATGGGGTAAAGTTACTTTCGGGTCGAACCTTGGCAGGTTCGATGCAAGAACTTGCATTCGCGCGACCGGGAAGGGGCCCCGAGGCGCGAAAAGCAACTCGCAGGAAATTACAGGAGGAAGTCATGTCTACGAAGTGGAAATGTCTGGTAACGGTCATCAGTCTGTCCCTGGCGGCTCTGGCTCTGGCCGCCGCTGGTCCGGGATACCGTGTGACAACAACGTTCAAAGTAGGCGGCGAGGGCGGCTGGGATTACCTCACTGCCGACGCGAGTGCGCGCCGTCTCTACATCTCCCGCGGCACTCACGTCATCGTGCTCGATCTCGACTCCGGCAAGAATGTCGGCGATATCCCCGACACACAGGGCGTGCACGGCATCGCGCTCGCGCCTGAGTTGGGACGCGGCTTCACCAGCAACGGCCGCGAAGGCACTGTCACCATCTTCGACATCAAGACGCTCAAACCGATTGGCGAGAAAGTGAAAGTTGGCGAGAATCCCGACGCGATTCTCTACGATCCGGCGACCAAGCGAGTCTTCACCTTCAACGGACGCAGCCAGGATTCTACCGCCATCGACGCTGCCAGCGGCAAAGTGCTGGGCACGATCAAGCTCGACGGCAAGCCTGAGTTCGCCGCCAGCGACGCCAAGGGCGAGATTTTCGTCAACATCGAAGACAAGAGCGAGTTGACCGCAATCGATCCCAACAAGCTGGAAGTGAAGGCCAAGTGGCCGCTCGCGCCGTGCACCGAGCCCAGCGGACTCTCCATCGACCGCAAAAACCGCCGCCTGTTCGCCGGATGCGATAACAAGATGATGGCTGTGGTCGACGCCGACAGCGGCAAGGTTCTGGCAACTCCCGCGATCGGCGAAGGTGTTGATGCCACAGCGTACGACGAGGGAACCGGACTGGCGTTCGCCTCATGCGGCGAAGGCGTTCTGACAGTCGTAAAAGAAGAATCACCTGACAAGTTCAGCGTCGCCGAAAGCGTCCCCACCGAGAAGTCGGCCCGCACCATGGCTCTCGACACAAAGACGCACAACGTCTACACGGTCGCGGCGAAGTTCGGCCCGCGCCCCGCTCCCACCCCCCAGAATCCCCGCGGCTATCCGCCGGTTCTCCCAGACAGCTTCGTAGTGCTGGTAGTCAGCAAATAACGGGTGCCCCACTTCTGGCTGGTTTTGCAGAAGTGGGGGTTTTGCTCTTCTCAACATAAATGCTCTTTAGCTCGGCGGTCGCATTGACGTCCAGATTACAATCTCCCTGTCTACCCAAGACACTCGCCGACTCGAAGGAGCATTCTCGTGGAGGAACCGAGGCAGGACCATTCATCCGAAAAATCATCCACCTGGGCGTCAATCACAAGAGAGTTTTACGTAGATTTGCTCGGCAGCCTTGTACCTGGCCTGCTGTTTACCATCACAGCAGCCCTCCCGGCCTGGTGGTCTGTTTCGCTCGCCTGGCGGGCAATCTACGCGGGGACATTCGCTGCTCTGGACTATGCAAAGATGGCTCAATTTCGGGTCGAGTTGTTGTGTCTGTTATTCGTTCTTTCGTACGTCCTCGGTTGTGTATTTTACCGGCGGGATCCGAAGGTGCCGGATCAAGAGAGTGCTGCATATATCTTGTGGCGGGAAGTTGGAAGCAAGACTGGAGAGGAGAAGGCAATTGCGCTCTCTCGATGTGTAATCCAACCCACTGATGAGGGAACCATCAATTCGCGGGAAGAGGCTCGGAAGTGGGCCGAAGGCGAAGGTGGGCAGTTTCCGTATTCACATTTACGTGAGTACCTTGACGCCAGGGGCCTGCAACACTTGGCAAAGATCGTTCCCTGGCGCGGAAGTGACAAGACCAGTCATCGCTATCGCACAAAGATATGTTTATCAACATACTGAAGGTTCGTCTGCAGTACATGGTGCCTCAGAGGTGCAGCGAGATCGTTCGCAACGAGGCACACATCAGAATGATGTCTTCCGTTTGGTACGCAGCCGTTACACTGCAGCACCTTTGCTATGCGGCCGCAGTCCTCGTCCTGATTTCTATTGCCAGCATTGCCGTGCGCCGGCTGCTCTTCTCAGTCACTCTAGAATCCTATTCGTTGCTTTTCTTTTTGATCCTGATGGTTCTTGCGGCCCGATGGCTTAGACTGACGATACGCAAGTTCTTCCACTATCAGCGAGTTCGCGAAACAATCTACGTATTGGAAACCGCATTTTGGGCCGAGAAGACAACGTGCCCTGAAATTCTCAAGGGTCTGAACGACGATCAGAGCGAGCGCCCATGACCATGAAAGTCCGCAAAGCCGTGTTCCCCGCCGCTGGCCTGGGCACCCGTTTTCTGCCCGCCACCAAAGCCCAGCCCAAAGAAATGCTCCCTGTGGTCGACAAGCCCATCATCCAATACGGCGTCGAAGAGGCCTTGGCTTCCGGCTGCGACCAGATCCTGATCATCACCGGACGGGGCAAGCAGGCTATCGAAGATCACTTCGACGTCAGCTACGAACTCGAAAAGATGCTCGAGGAACGCGGCAAGCACGACCTGTTGAAGATCGTGCACTCCATCTCTGACATGATGCACATTGCCTACGTCCGCCAGAAAGAGGCGCTCGGCCTGGGTCACGCCGTGCTCATGGCGCGCGAACTCGTGGGCAACGAGCCTTTCGCCGTGCTTCTGGCTGACGACGTGATCGACAACCCTGTGCCAGTTCTCAAGCAGATGGTCAACGTCTTCGGCGAAAAGCAATGCAGCATCATCGCGGCGCAGGTGGTCGAGGGCAAGATGATTTCTTCCTACGGCGTGTTCGACGCGCAGCCCACCGAGGGATTCAACGGACGCCTCTTCGAAATCCGCAACATGGTGGAAAAGCCGAAGTTCGAAGAAGCCCCGTCGAACCTTGCCGTGATCGGCCGCTACATTCTGACCCCGGAAATTTTCGATTGCCTGGCGAAGATCCAGGCCGGCGCCGGCGGCGAACTGCAACTCACCGACGGCATGCGCATGCTGCTGAAGAAAGAAAAGATGTACGCCTACGTCTACGAGGGCAAGCGCTACGACACCGGCGACAAGCTGGGCTTCCTGAAGGCGACGGTAGAGTTCGCGCTCAAACGCCCGGACCTAGGTGGACCGTTCCGCGAATATCTGAAAGAGCTAAAGCTCTGAGAATCACGTGGGGACAGCCGCTTCGGCTGTCCAGCAAAGCGAAGCGAGCAGAGAGACGATTTTTAGATTGCAGATTCAGATTACTGAGTAGAGAACGCGCGAGTGTTTGACTTTCAATCTAAAATCTTCAATCTGAAAGTTTCCCTTTCGCCTTCTGCATTTCCCTGAGCTTTTTCGACTTCTCCTGCACCCCGCGCGCCAGCTTCTCTTTGTGGGTGTGAAGCTTCTTCGCGATCCCCTCATCGGCGAGCGCAATGATCTGCGCCGCAAGAATGCCCGCGTTCGTCGCCCCAGGTTTGCCTATCGCAACGGTCGCTACCGGAATCCCAGCCGGCATCTGCACGGTCGACAGCAGAGAATCCATCCCGTTCAGCGACGTCGAGGGAATCGGCACGCCAATCACAGGCAGAATTGTGTGCGCCGCGATCACTCCCGCCAGATGTGCCGCGCCGCCGGCTCCGGCGATGATAACTTTGATCCCGCGCTCAACTGCCTTCTTCGCGAAATCGGCACTGCGATCGGGCGAGCGGTGTGCCGAGATCACATCGATCTCATACGCGATCCCGAAATCGTCGAGCGCCTTGCCCGCCTCGCGCATGATCTCGAGGTCGGAATCACTCCCCATCACAATCGATACCAGCGGCTTGTTCATCGTACCTTCCGTGAAAGTTTTTCGTGCCTCTTAGTGTCATCCTGAGCGGAGGTTCACTTTCGCGAAGCGAAGCAACCCGCAGTCGAAGCATCCCTTGCGCCGAAATTCGACTCACGTAGGGATGCTTCGACTCCGCGCGAGGTCCGCTTCGCTCCCCTCGCGCAGCGCTCAGCATGACAGTATCAAGTTCGTGGGCAGGTCATGACAGCGTCAATTCTGTAGGCGTTGTCATGCTGAGCGAAGCAGTGAGGAGCAAAGCGACTCACTGCGCAGTCGAAGCATCCCTACCTCCCAACGATTGCCTGCGTACCGTCACGTTGCGACTCTAGAGCACGTCCTACTTCTTCAGGGCCCTCGCCGCGATATCCTTCCGATAGTGCGCGCCGGCGAAACTGATCTTCCCGCAAGCCTCATACGCCCGCGCAACCGCCGTTTTCAAATCCGCGGCTCGCGCCGTCACACCCAGCACGCGCCCGCCCGCGGTGTAGTAAATCCCGTCTCGCTTGGAAGTCCCGGCATGAAATACCTTCACGCCCTCCACTGCGTCAGCATCCTCTAACCCGTCAATCCGTTTCCCCTGCTCAAACGTCCCCGGATACCCTCCCGACGACAGCACCACGCACACCGACGCATCCCGCGACCATTTGAAATCCCCTTCACTCACGCGGCCGTCGATCGAGGCTTCGAGCGCGTCGACCAGGTCGCTCTCCAACCGCATCAGGATTGGCTGCGTCTCCGGATCGCCGAAGCGGCAATTGAATTCCAGCACCATGGGCCCGCGCGCGGTCATCATCAGCCCGCAATAGAGCACACCCTTGAACTCGGTGCCCTCGCCCTTCATGCCCACAACCACCGGCCGCGCGATGTGATTCACCAGCCAATCGCGCATCTGTTCATCGACAATGTCGGTCGTGGAATAGGCGCCCATGCCACCCGTATTCGGGCCGGTATCGCCGTCGCCCACGCGCTTGTGGTCTTGCGCCCCGACCAGCGGAGCGACGCGTTCGCCGTCGCTGAATACCAGGAACGAGAGCTCGTCGCCCTTCAAGCACTCTTCCAACACGACCCGCGACCCGGCATCGCCCAGCATTTTGCCGCTGAGCATCTCGGCCGCGACGCTTGAGGCCTCTTCCTTGTTCTTGGCGATGACCACGCCCTTGCCCGCGGCTAGTCCGTCAGCTTTCACCACAACCGGCGTGTGGAAATGCCCGAGCGCCGATTTGACGTGATCGATAGAATCGCAGATTGCAAACGGAGCCGTCGGGATGTGATGCCGCTGCAGAAATTCCTTGGCGAAACTCTTGCTCGATTCCAGCCGCGCTGCCGCCTGGGTCGGGCCAAACACGCGCCAGCCGCGTCGGGTAAACTCGTCGACGACTCCCAGCGTCAACGGCAACTCGGGTCCGACGACAGTCAAATCCGGTTGTAGACGGGTCGCAAGGTCGACAATCGAATCCAGACTCTTGAGATCGGCGGGCAGGCATTCGGCCTCGTCCGCGATGCCGCCGTTGCCGGGTGCGCAATAAAGCTGCGAGATACGCGGCGACTGCTTCAGTTTCCACACCAGCGCGTGCTCGCGCCCGCCTCCACCTAGGACAAGTACTTTCATAGCCAGAGAAAATCAGGTTAGGGGTTCAAGCGCAATGCTGTCAAACCGGGTAGTGGCGCGGGCGCCCCGCCCGCGTTCTTCGCATGCGCTGGGCTTCCGATTGCTGATGCCTCGAGCCGACAACAAACTTGTAACACTGCTGTAACTAACCCTGCGTAGGCTCGTGGACATGAACCGTGCGCCATATCGGTCGTCCGGTTGTCCCGAAGTATTAACTACGATTAATACGTAAGGGAATGCTATAGTTAATCACGCGGAGTTTGGGGTTCGCATCACAGACGGACAACTATTCGGAACTGGTCCGACGACGTTCACCGCGGACCTCTCCGATCTTTGTCCAGAGCGGGCTGATGAAGAAAGCATTCAATGTCGATGCGACAAAGCGACAGCCGTGCGCTGACGCCTTTCGTCGCGGCTATGGCTTGGCTTTTTTCGTCGCTGTGGTGCTCCTGCTGGTCGTCCCTGCTCTCGCCCACCAGTCAGAATCTGTTTCGTCGTCGCAACCGGACCGCCCCGTCGATCCTCCGGCGACCGCCTCCCTCGCGGATCCCCCTCCCGATGACCCCACAGAGTCCATGCTCCCGCATTTCAAGGACTCACGCTTCTGGCTTTCGGGACAGGCGAACTTTGTTTTTCAGACGCATCCCGAATTCCATGCACTCTACAGCGGCCCACACAGCCTGGACCCGCACTATGAGAAGGCCACCTCGCGCGTGATGACGCTTTACACCGGAGCGCGACTCAACAATTCCACGGAATTTCTCGTCGACATTGAAGAAGCCGGAGGTGCGGCCCTGACGCAGGGTTTCGGCCTGGCGGGCAACACCGACCTGGACATTGTTCGCAATCCGTCACTCAGCAAAGCACCGTACCTGGGCCGCGGCGAGTTCCACCATGTCTTCGCCCTTAGCAAAGACAAAGTGGAGAACCAGCGCAATATGTTCTCGCTATTTGAGGAACTGCCGCGCCGCCGTCTCGAATTCCGCTTCGGCAAGTTCAGTATGCCGGATTTCTTTGACGTGAACTCCGTCGGCTCCGACACGCATCTGCAGTTCCTCAACTGGACCACCGACAACAACGGCGCGTGGGACTACGCTGCCGATACGCGCGGCTACACCGTCGGGTTCACAGCCGACTTTGAAGACCGCAACTGGGGATTCCGCTTCGGCGAAGGCCTCATGCCCAAGGTCGCCAACGGGATCGATTTGGTATGGAAGCCATGGCAGGCCCACGCGGAAAATTATGAACTCGAATTACGGCGCGGCGTGATTCCCAAGAAGTCTGGGGTGATCCGCCTGCTTGCGTACACCAATTTCGCCAACATGGGGATCTACCGCGACCAGGTGATCAAGGCCGCCGAGGCCGGGACCGCGGCTGACATCACCAACCACCCCTGGCACATCACGATGAAGTACGGCTTCGGCGTTAACGTCGAGCAGAATCTCTCGCGCTGTTTGAGCGCGTTTGCCCGCTTCGGATGGAATGACGGACGCACCGAAGAATTCGCATATACAGAAGTCGAGCAGACATTCGCCGAAGGCGTGGGAGCCAGCGGCGCCTGGTGGCATCGCAAGCAGGATCGCGCCGGCGTGGCGTTCATCAGTAATGCCATCAAGAAAGATCATCAAAACTATCTCAACGCCGGCGGCCTGGGGTTTCTGCTGGGAGACGGGCATCTCAACTATGGCCGCGAGAACATTTTCGAGACCTACTACACGGTGCACGTCTGGCGCGGAGTCTATCTGGCTCCGGGCCTTCAGCACATCGTCAATCCCGGCTACAACCGCGACCGCGGCCAGGTGACGGTGCCGTCATTCCGGGCGCATGTAGAGTTCTGATCCGCTTAACCACGAAGCCGTAAGCGGCCGTTGTCGCTCTTCCCGGGTGCGTCTGCTGACGGCACTGGCCCAGTACTCGAATCTGTCGGATGAACGGTAGAAGTCTCTACTTGAAGCATTATCATCTGAACAAGCGAAGCAAACCGCGCAGTTGATCCTGGACCCCACTCATGATGCGCCCGAAGAAGTAAGGAGCGCAGCGGTGGCTTCCCGGAACTGGGCATACTCGAACCGGGTATCAGCTCGGAATCGAGGGGCGATCGCCCGCCGAACACCGTTCTGCCGCCTCGCTAGGGTCGGCTAGCGCCTTTTCTTTCGGACTTCGGCTCGACTACGCTCCCACCGGCTGCGGCTTCGTTGCCACCAACTGCCTCAACACGTACTGCAGAATGCCGCCGTTGGCGTAGTAGAGCGCTTCCTGCGGGGTGTCGATGCGGACCAGGGCATCGAATTCGATCGGGTCTTTTCCTCTTTGCGTGGCTTTCACCTTCACCGTGCGGCCGGCGGCGAAGTGGTCGACTACGGCGCGGATGCCTGCGACCTCAAATGTTTCTTCGCCTGTCAGTTTGAGCGAGTCGGCGTTCTGTCCCGCGGGAAATTGCAGGGGCAGGATGCCCATGCCAACCAGGTTCGAGCGGTGGATGCGCTCGTAACTTTCGGCGATCACGGCGCGGACGCCGAGAAGCGCGGGGCCTTTGGCGGCCCAGTCGCGGGACGATCCAGAGCCGTACTCTTTGCCGGCGAGAATGATCAGCGGTGTGCCGTCGGCGTGGTATTTTTCCGAGGCGTCGAAGATCGACATCTCGGTGTTGGTCGGCAGGTGGCGGGTGAATCCGCCTTCGGTCGCGACCAGCTTGTTGCGCAGGCGGACGTTGGCGAAGGTGCCGCGGACCATGACTTCGTGATTGCCGCGGCGCGAGCCGTAGGAGTTAAAGTCCGCCGGCTTTACGCCATGTTCCTGCAGATATTTTCCGGCGGGGCTGTCTTTCTTGATCGAGCCCGCGGGAGAAATGTGGTCGGTGGTGACGCTGTCGCCGAGAACGGCAAGCACGCGGGCCTTTTTGATTTCCTGTACGGCCGCGGGTTTCACGGCCATTTCATCGAAGTACGGGGCGCGGCGAATGTAAGTGGAGTCCTTTTCCCAGGCGTAAGTCTGGCCTTTGGGGACGCTGAGGCCGCGCCAGCGCTCGTCGCCCTGAAAAACATCGGCGTAGGACTTCGAGAACATTTCCGAGGTAATGGAATGCTGAATCGCTTCTTCGACTTCGCGCGACGTTGGCCAAATATCGGCAAGGTATACCGGGTGGCCATCTCGGCCCTTGCCCAGCGGATCTTTGCGAAGATCGGTGTCGATGCGTCCGGCGATAGCGAAGGCGACGACCAGCGGCGGCGACATCAGGTAGTTGGCGCGGACTTCGGAGTTGATGCGGCCCTCAAAGTTGCGATTGCCGGAGAGAACCGAAGCGACGACCAGTTCTTTCTCGTCAATCGCTTTCGAGACCTCTTCCGGAAGCGGACCGGAGTTGCCGATGCAGGTGGTGCATCCGTAACCGACGAGATGGAACTTCAGCTTCTCGAGATAGGGCATCAGGCCAGCACGTTCGAGATAGTCACGCACGACTTTCGAGCCGGGAGCGAGAGACGTTTTCACCCACGCCGGAACCGTGAGGCCTTTCTCGACAGCCTTCTTCGCCAGCAGTCCGGCACCGATCAGGACGGAAGGATTCGACGTGTTAGTGCACGAGGTGATGGCGGCGATCACGACGCTGCCGTGCTTGAGCGAATCTTTCACCGAGGCCGGAACGTGCTCGCGAACGTTAGGATCTTCGACGCCAATCGCGGCGGGGCTTCCACCCTCTGCTTCCCAACGCGGACCATTCGCAACCCCAGGCGCAGTGGTCTTCGCCGCGGCCTTCGGCTTGGCCAGCGAAGGCAGCGCCTTGGTGAATGATTCTCCGGCTTGCGACAGGACCACACGATCCTGCGGACGCTTCGGCCCGGCCAGCGACGGTTCAACGCTCGCGAGATCGAGCGAGAGCAGTTCGGAGTACTCCGCTTCGGGAGTCTTGTCGTCGTGGAACAATCCCTGCTCGTGGCTGTAGGCTTCGACGAGAGCAATCTGTTCTTCCGATCGTCCAGTGAGCCGCAAATATTTCAAAGTCTCCTTGTCGATGGGGAAGATGCCGCAAGTCGCGCCGTACTCGGGCGACATGTTGGCAATGGTCGCGCGATCAGCAAGAGGCAGATCGCGGAGTCCGGGACCGAAGTACTCGACAAACTTGCCGACGACTCCATGCTTGCGCAGCATCTCGGTAATAGTCAGTACGAGATCTGTGGCGGTGGCTCCTTCGCGCAGCCGCCCGGTGAGCTTCATGCCCACAACCAGCGGAATCAGCATAGAAACCGGCTGGCCCAGCATCGCTGCCTCGGCTTCAATTCCACCCACTCCCCACCCCAAAACTCCCAACCCATTCACCATGGTTGTATGACTGTCTGTGCCGACTAGGGTGTCTGGGTAGGCTACGCGTTTGCCGGGGCCCTCGTGGAGGAACACGACGCGCGCCAGGTATTCCAGATTGACCTGGTGGACGATGCCGGTGTCGGGGGGGACGATGGCCAGGTTGCGGAATCCGGTTTGGCCCCAGCGTAGGAACGAGTAGCGCTCTTTGTTGCGCTGGAACTCGAGAAGGGCGTTCATGTCGAAAGCATTGGAAGTGCCGAATTCGTCGACCTGAACGCTATGGTCGATTACGAGTTCGACAGGCTGGAGCGGATTGATGAGCGAGGGGTCGCCTCCGAGTTGCTTCATGGCGTCGCGCATGGCGGCGAGGTCGACGACGCAGGGGACGCCAGTGAAATCCTGCAGCAGGACGCGGCTGGGGGTGAAGGCGATTTCTTTGTCGGGCTTGGATTGGCTGTTCCAGGCGGCAAGCGCGCGGACTTCTTCCTTGGTGACGTTGCGGCCATCTTCGGTGCGGAGCAGGTTCTCGAGCAGAATGCGGAGCGAAAAGGGCAGGTGCTGGGTGGAGATGCCTGCTTTATCGAGCGCGTCGAGGCGGTAGATTTCGAACTCTCGGTTGCCAACTTTGAGGGACGCGCGGCTGTTGAAACTATTTAACGGCATGTTGGCCTTCCTTGCGGGATGAATGCGATGGATTGCAACCTAACAGTGTAATGCGTCGGGAGGGGGAATTAGTAGGGCTGGGGAGGAAGTCAAACGCCCCACCCCTTCGACTTCGCTCAGGGCAGGCTCTGTCGCACAAAACGCGACAAGTGTGGGCACCCTCGTGAGCTTCAAAGCAATCTGAGTTTATTCGGCGAACGTCGATTACAGGACACTAGGTGCGCGGGTCTTGAGCACCTCGACGGCTTTGTTCAGTTGCTCGTCGATTGGGTTCTTCGGCTTGGCTTCTTCGTCTGAGGGAGCAGCGGCGCCATCATCGGTTATTCCGTCGCCGGCGCCGTCATCGATGGCGTCCGCCACCAAGACGTTGGGAGTAATCGCAGCGTCCTGAATGGCCTTGCCGCTCGGCGAGTAGTACTTCGCCACGGAAAGAATGAGCGCGCCGCCATCGGGAAGCTCGAGGGTCTTCTGGACCGAGCCATCTCCGAAGGTCTTGTCGCCAACAATGTCTCCGCGGGCGTTTTCGAGGATCGCAGCGGCCACGATTTCGGCGGGGCCAGAAGTACCACGATTCACCAGCACCGCAACGGGAAGTGAGGTGACGGCCTTTGCGGGATCAGCATTGAAAGCCTGCCGGGGATACTTTTGTCCCTGCAGATAGGTGATGGTGCCGTGATTCAGGAACAAATTCGCGACCGCAACGCCTTCGTTCTCGTCACCTTCGGCGCAATAGCGAAGGTCGAGGAGAATCTTCTTGGCTCCGGATTTTTCCAGGGACTTTACTTTCGAGGCGATCTCCTGGGCCTTGCCCTTGGTCAGCGCTTCGACTTTCACGTAGCCAATGCCATCGTCCATCATCTTGTCGGTGACGGGCGGAATCCCGACGACGTCGCGGGTGATGGAGACTTTCTGCGGCTCGGCTTTCCGGGCGCGGACGACCTGAACATTCAGGATCGATCCTGGCGCGCCGATGATAAGGTTGCGGATTTCAGGAAGCGACATTTCGCGCGTGCTCTGTCCTTCGATCGATTCGAAGATGTCGGTGGCTTCAATGCCCGCTTTCTCGGCGGGCGAACCCGGCAGCACAGCCACGACGGCGGCGTAGCCGAAACGCTTGGAGACTACGGCTCCGATATCGGCTTTGCCTTCCGCCTTGTGAGCCTTGAATGCTTTGTAGGCATCGGCGGAGAGATAGCTGGAGTTGGAGTCGAGCGATTCGAGGAGGCCGTGCAGAGCTCCATCGGTCACCTTCGGGATGTTGGGCTCTTCGACGTAGTCGCTGCGCACGCGCGAGAGTACTTCGCTGTAAACCTGCAATTGGCGGTAAGAGCCGTCGCTCGAGGAGGCGTGAACGCCGCCCATCGAGCCGACAACGACGAAGAGCAATACGGCAAAGGAGGTGACGAGAATCGCTGCTTTAATTTTCATGGACATCTTTTCGTGATCTTCTTCCGGAAGGAACGAACTACTTCCTGTGAGCTGTTTCTATTATATCTCTAGATGCAATGGCACATTATGGGGGCTTGCCGTTTTCGCGGTTTCTTTGGTCATGGAGTCCTTTTTCGAGCAAAGCTGAGCCTTATCGCGAGTCCATTTACAACATAACAAGCCACTTAAGGTAAATGCTCGGAATTGTGTGTCCGCCCTCAGCGCCTAAAGGTGCGCCCTTTCGGGACGCTTATTCGGCGCTAAACCAGGGGGCGTGGGAAGTCTTCTTTCGCCCCGCTGGGGCTTGCTCACATCCCCACTGTCGACCCACGGCTTGCGCCGCATGGCGGCTGTTCTTCTGAAGAATCTGTCCACTAAATCTGTCCAGCGCACTGGCTGCAAACTGAGTTCTCACTCCCATACTAAAAAGCGGCACGCTTTCACAACAGAACATGAGGGACACATCCGCTCGGGAGTCAGCTCGTGAGTCCACTCGGGAACCGCTTTAGCTCATTGTGCCGGGGAGAACTTCAGGGTCAGATTGGTTTCGACGGAGACGGGGCGGCCGTTCATGGTGTAGGGCTTGAACTTCCACTGCTTGACGTTGTCGATGGCGGCATGCGCAAAGGCCAGGGAACCTTGCAGGAACTTGGCGTCCTGCACGGTACCATCGCGCCCGATGAGAACCTGCAGGGAAACAGTGCCTTGCTTTCCGGCCGCATTTGCAGGATAGGCCAGCGTCGGCTGATCGGTGAGAAGAGCGCGCTCGGTGAGTTCAGGGATAGCGACCGGTTCGATCGAGGGGAGTGCGGCCTCCATCGGTTTATCGCCCCCGGCGTCGGGCGCCATGGTCGCCATTTGCGACTTCAGGCTGGATGGAACTTTGGTGGGAGCTGGAGTGTACTGCGTGGGCTGCGGTCGAGGAGCCGGGGCCGGCGGCTGCTGGACAGTGACTGGAGGAACCGGGTTCACAGCAGGAACGTCGGGGTGGGCTGACGCATCCGGGGAAGCAGCCCTTGGAGCTGAAGGTCCAGGTGCCACGGTTGGTTGGGTCTGATCAGGCGTGCTTTGCACGGGCTGAACTGCGGGAGTCGCAACCGAGTTGGGCTGGATGGCGTCGGGTGGAGCAGAAGCGTTGCTGGTTCCTGTGGATTGATCGGTGCCGGGGTCGACTGTTGTTGGTTTCTTGGCCGTCGGGTCTACGACGGGGACCACGCTGATCTGCGAGGGATCGGTGGTGGCGTCGGGAATATTTTCGGCAACGGGGAGCTTGTACTCGTCACCGGGGCGGCCGAAGTCTTCGTGGGTGGTGGGCGCCTGCGTAACCGCGGTTACGGGCTGCGGGTTGAGCCAGCCATGGAGCGCGCGACGCCCCCGGGCGGTCAACCCTGCAAGGCTGCCATGCCAGGGTGCTTGAGGCGCGGCCACGATCGCACAGGCAGCCAACGCAAGCGCGGCGACGATGGCTCTCTTTCCCATTCTGAAGCGCGACTCCGAGGGCTTGGAAGTCTCCTGGTTTTCTCCGGTGATGTAGGAGAAGAGTTGCGCTTCCTGCTTTTTCTCCTGCGCTTCCTGCGCGGCGGGGTCCTGCGTGTCGGGGGTCTGACTGTGCTTCTCTGCGTCAGTCTCGCTGGCGATCAGAGGCTGGTCGTAGCCGAGTAATTCCGGTTTTTCGCTGGCGGGAGGAGGAGGCAGAGCAGGCGTAGTTCCGAGCACCGATCCGGGCTGCCGTGCCACTCCACGAGCTTTCAGATACCATTCGAGACCTTTGGGTTCATCCGTTGGAGGTGGAAGAGGAGGTGGCGGGGGCGGCGAGGGGCGTTCCTCGACGGCTGCGGCCACGGGCTCCAGGTCTTTCAGTGGATCGGTCTGGTCTGCGGTCGACTGTTCCTTAAAATGGGCAACTTCGGAATCGGTCTCGAACCGGCCACCGGTGGGGATGGGAGTTGAGTGCAGAAACTCACCGACTCGCAGAGGGGCTGGTGCAGTTGGTCCGCCGGGCGCGGGAGCAGCCGAGGAAGCACCAGCGGCAGCGGCGGTGGCTGCGCTGGCCGCGGACTCTTGACGCGAACGCAAGAGATCCCGCGCGGTCCTCAGAGTGTCCGTGACCTGGTTCACAAGCAGCGGCTTGCGGAGAATGGAATTGGCGCCGGCTTGAAGCGCCTTGGGAGCGCCGGCATCGTCGCTGACGATCACCAGAATCAGTGGGCGCTGTGCAGCTTTCCGCTCTCGGGCCGCG
>Ga0075030_100002471_pt1 | contig 16760 bp, 14 predicted proteins | sample LitLauG_LLR_2012_FD_71393 | JGI IMG/M metagenome (GOLD analysis project Ga0075030, IMG submission 71393) | Freshwater sediment microbial communities from Pennsylvania, USA - Little Laurel Run_MetaG_LLR_2012 | ecosystem: Environmental > Aquatic > Freshwater > Creek > Sediment | place: USA... | reverse complement strand
GTTGCGCCGGCCCTGTGACTGTAGCCTTTCGCCCGTCAATCGAAATATTCGCACCCATGCGCATCATTTCGCTCGCATGCAGATAGCGGTTCTCAAAGATCGTCTCTGTAATTGCCGACGCGCCCTCTGCCTGCGTCGCCAGCGCCATGTACTGAGCCTGCATGTCCGTCGCAAACCCGGGGTACTCCTCTGTCGTCATGTCAGACGCCACCAATTTCTTCGGCCCTCGCACGCGCAGCGTCTTCTTGTCCACGATCTCAATCCGGACTCCCGCAATCTCCAACTTTTCAATCACTGCCCCCAGATGCTCCGGCTTGCAATTCGTGATTGCCAAATCGCCGCCGGTAATCGCTCCCGCCACCAGAAACGTTCCCGCCTCAATCCTGTCTGGAATCACAAAGTGATCCGCCCCGTGCAACTCTTCCACCCCGCGAATTCTCAGCGTCGAACTTCCATCGCCGCAAATCTCCGCGCCCATCTTCCTGAGCAACACAATTAAATCCGTCACTTCCGGTTCCCGCGCCGCATTCTCCAAAACGGTCTCGCCGTCCGCCAGCGCCGCCGCCATCAAAATATTCTCGGTTCCCGTCACCGTGATTTTCTCAAACGCAATGTCCGCGGCCCTCAGACGTCCCACTTTTTTCCCATCGAGCGGCGCCCGCGCCTCGATATATCCATGCGAGGTAGTAATCTCCGCTCCCATCTGCTCCAGCGCCTTCAAATGCAAATCCACGGGACGCGCTCCGATCGCGCACCCTCCCGGAAGCGAAACGCGGGCCATTCCCGTCCTCGCGATCAACGGCCCCAGCGTCAAAATCGACGCCCTCATGGTCTTCACCAGATCGTACGGTGCTTCTTCATGATTCAGTTTCGTCGCTTGAATTTCGTAGTCGCTCGCGGGGATACTCATCACCGCCACTTTGGCGTGCATGAACGTCAAGAGCTTTGCCATCGTCACCAAATCGCGCACCATCGGGATGTTGTGCAGCGTCACTTTTTCCGCGGTCAACAGCGCGGCCGCCATTGCTGGCAGCGCGGAGTTCTTCGCTCCGCTGATCGCCACCGTTCCTCTCAGCGCCTTCCCGCCCCGTATTAGAAACTTATCCATCCCGTTCGCTCTTCTCTTTGTAGGGGCCGGGTTTCAGCCCGGCCCTTTGGAGTGCGAGGAGCTTGCTGCCGCTTTTCTTCCCTGCGCCCAGCGTCAGAAAGTGCTCCCGGCACCCTCGGCGTTTACCCCAACCCAGTCGGGACGTTCCTCTCTTCTCCGCGTCCTCGCCACTCGCCACTTCTTCCCTCACTCTCCCAACGCCTCCCTCAAATCTCCGTGCACTCTCGCCAATAATCGCTTCGCCTTCCCCGCCCCTACTCCCTGTTTCAACATCACCAGCGCCACCCGCATCCCGTGTCCCGCAAGCCGCAACGCCTGTTCCGCCTCAGACACACTCTTCCCACTCTCCCCCGCCAATATTCTCAGCCTGCGCGCCCGAAGCTTCTCATTTGTCACAGCTAAATCAATCATCAAGTTCTCATAAGCCCGTCCCAGCCTCACCATTGCCGCTGTAGACAGCATGTTCAGCACCATCTTTTGTGCCGTGCCCGCCTTCAATCGGGTCGACCCCGTCAGCACTTCCGCTCCTGTCTCTGGAGCAATCGCAATCTTTGCCACTCGCGACACCGGCATTCTCCGGTTTGACGTCACCGCAACCGTCGTCGCCCCGCGGCTTTTCGCGTAACGCAGCGCCCCCACAACATACGGCGTCGTCCCGCTCGCCGCAATTCCCACCACCACATCGTTGCGCGTCAATTTCTTCGCTCGCAAATCCCGCTCCCCATTTTTTTCTGAGTCCTCCGCTCCTTCCACTGCTTCCCGCACCGCACGCTTTCCGCCCGCAATCAGCGCTTGCACCAATTTCGGCGACGTCCCAAACGTTGGAGGACACTCCGCCGCATCCAACACTCCCATCCGCCCGCTCGAACCCGCTCCCACATAAATCAACCGCCCGCCATTGCGAATCCCGCTGACAATCGCGTCCACCGCCCGCGCGATCGCCGGAATCTCCCGTTCCACCGCCGCTGCCACTTTTCCATCCTCGCGGTTCATCAATCGCACAATCTCCCGCGCCGTCATGCGATCCAAATTTCTCGACGCCGCATTCCGCTTCTCGGTCTGGCGCTGCTCCCCGCCACTTCTCCTCATCGTCTTTGCCATGCCCCGCATTATACGCAACCTGTAGCTCAGGACTTCAGGCCTGAGGTCTCAAACCGGCGCGTTGGCGTGCGGGGAGCTTGCTAGGCTTTTCTTCCCTAGGCCGCTTCTCTTCCCAATCCCTGCTCTTCTTTAGGCACACTCGCAGTTCTGGGCACAACCCTTCTTTCTACCTGAATTTTCTCATTCGGAAATCAGCTATGCTAGAAAGCGGTTAACTCAGCGACTTTGTAGAGGCCGGGCTTTAGCCCGGCCCATTCATCAAGCGCGATCGGGCAGGAATTCATGTCCCTGGACGTTCTCAAAAAACTTTTCGAGCGCCATTTCCATGCTCCTCCCGAGCACATCCTCCCCCTCCAGGGCGAACTCGGCGGCTCCGGCCGCAAGATCATCCGTCTCTCCTTCGCCAAACACTCTGCCATCGGCATTCTCTACGGTGTTCGCGAAGAAAACACTGCTTTCATCGAATTCTCACGCCATTTCCGCCGCCACGGACTTCCTGTCCCAGAAATCTACGCCGAAGACCTTGACCACGACGCTTATCTAGAACAAGACCTCGGCGACACCACGCTCTTCGAAGTGCTCTCCAAGAACCGGTCCGGTTCGACCATCGCTCCCGAAGTCGTCGAAGCCTATCGCAAAGTCGTCGCGGTACTTCCGCGCTTTCAGGTCGAAGCGGGCCTCGACCTGAACTACAAAGTCTGCTATCCCATCGCCAGTTTTGACCGCCAATCCATCGCCTGGGACCTCAACTATTTCAAGTACTATTTCCTACGCCTCGCCGGAATCCCGTTCAACGAGCACGCCCTAGAAGCCGATTTCAATCAGCTCGCCGATTTTCTCCTCACCGCTCCCCGCGACTTTTTCCTCTATCGCGATTTTCAATCCCGCAACATCATGCTTCGCAACGGCCAGCCCTACTTTCTGGACTATCAAGGTGGCCGCAAAGGCGCTCTCCAGTACGACATCGCTTCTCTCCTTTTTGACGCCAAAGCTGACCTCCCGCCCGAACTTCGTCAGCAACTCCTCGACCATTATCTCGACCGCCTCGCTTGCTTCACCGAGCTCGACCGCGAAGCCTTCATGCGCCACTACTACGCCTATGTCTATATCCGCATTCTTCAAGCACTCGGCGCGTACGGCTTTCGGGGCTTCTATGAACGTAAAGCCCATTTCCTCCAAAGCGTTCCGTACGCGCTAAAAAATATTCGCTGGCTCTTGCATCATGCGACTCTCCCCATCGAGCTGCCCACCCTCATGGCCGCGTTCCAGTCCATGCTCGCTTCTGAAAAATTACAGGGCATCGCCTCGGTAGCCGACAATCTCGTTGTCCGCATTTTCAGTTTTTCGTTTCATCAGGGATTGCCGCAGGACGATTCCGGCAACGGCGGCGGCTTCATCTTCGATGGCCGCAGCCTCCCAAATCCCGGCAGGGAAGACCGCTTCAAGCCCCTAACTGGCCGCGACTCCGCCGTCATTGATTATTTGAATCAGCAGGAATCCGTTCACCAGTTTCTCGCCGGAGTCTATTCGCTCATCGATTCCAGCATCGGCAACTACCAGCAGCGCGGCTTCAAGAATCTCATGGTCGGATTCGGCTGCACCGGAGGCCAGCACCGCTCGGTCTACCTTGCCGAACAACTCGCAAGACATCTCCGCCACCGCCCCGGCGTCCAAACCGTCCTCCGCCACCTCAACTTGGAGTCCCTACAAAAATGAGAGCGCCTGGCTCGACACTTCTGCTCTGTGAACTCTGCGCCCTCTGTGTTCTCCGCGTAAATTCCTTCTTTTCTCTGACCGCTCGCCGCTCGCCGCTCGCCACTCGCCACTTCTTCAGGTTCACCCCATGAAAGCCATGATCCTCGCCGCCGGCCTTGGCACTCGCCTCAAGCCACTCACCGACTCCAGTCCCAAAGCCCTTGTCGAACTCTCCAGCCGCACGCTCCTAGAAATCACCATCGAGCGACTAAAATCTTTCGGCGTCACCGAACTCATCATCAACGTCCACCATTTCCCGGACAGAATCACCGACTATCTCAAATCCCGAAACAATTTTGGCATCCGCATCGAAATCTCCCGCGAAGACGTCCTACTCGACACCGGCGGTGGCCTGAAAAAAGCCGCCTGGTTTTTCCTTGAAAGTCCCGCTCGCCACTGGTTTACCCCGGCCCCGTCGGGGCCACTCGCCACTCGCGACTCTCTTACCGAACCCTTCATCCTCCACAACGTCGACGTCATCAGCTCCATCGACCTTTCCCGCATGCTCCAATTCCACAAAGACAATCACGCCCTCGCCACGCTCGCCGTCCAGCGGCGCGAATCTTCCCGCCAACTCCTCTTCAACGACCACCTCCAACTCGTCGGCCGCGCCCCGAGTGCCCAGGATTCCGCCATTTCGAGCGAAGCGAGAAATCCCTCTTCACGCGAGCTTCAACACCTCGCCTTTTCCGGCATCCACATCCTCTCCCCGCGCCTTCTCCCCATGATCACCGAGGACGGCATCTTCTCCATCATCCCCACCTATCTCCGCCTCGCCGCCCAAAACCAAAAAATCCTCGCCTTCCGCGCCGACCAATACTATTGGCGCGATCTTGGCCGCCCCTCCGACCTCGCCCAAGCGGCCCTCGACCTGGAAAGCGGTTTGCCTGCCGAAAGCTGAATCGCCACACATTCACATGGAGACCCAAACTATGACCATCCACGTCGAAGACTCAATTGCCACGCACGTGGGGAGCACTGAAGGTACTCTCGATTTGTTCAGGGAAAACTACTTAGAACCCGGGGCCGTACAGAGAACGCCAATATCAGGGGAAGGGAACAGCCTCGTAGATTTTTTCATTGTCGAGTTGAAGTTAAGATGACGCCGTGCGAACTACGGACCACCGTCGAGAGAACACGGAACACGGCTTTACTTCGCAGGCGCTGCCCCCGTCGCAAATCCCAGCGCTTGCATCACCGCATCATGCAGCGCAGGACGCACCTGCGCAATCTTCATATTCTCCCGCGTCGGATGCACGCGGTTCGTCAGCAGCACCACAAACAATTGTTTGTCCGGATCGATCCAAATCGAAGTTCCCGTAAATCCCGTATGTCCAAAACTATGCGTCCCAAATAAATGACCGCTCGACCCGCCCTCGGTCGGCACTGCCCAGCCCAGCGTCCGCAGCCCGCCGGAAAGTTGCTGCGGCGCGGTGAACTGCGCAATCGTCGCGCGCTTCAAAATTCTTTGATGCGCGTAGACGCCGCCATTCAACAGCATCTGGCAGAACGCCGCCAAATCCGGCGCGGTGCTGAAAACTCCCGCGTGCCCGGACACTCCGCCAATGGCAAACGCATTTTCGTCGTGGACTTCGCCTTGCACCAGCCGCATTCGCAAATTCTTGTCGAACTCGGTCGGAGCAATCTGCGGCCAAAGTTTTTTCGCCGGACGGAACATCGAATCCTTCATTCCCAGCGGCTCAAAAACAAAACTGTCTGCCAGCTCATCCAACGGTTTGCCCGTCAGCCGCTCGATAATTTCTGCCATCAAAATAATCCCCAAGTCCGAATAGATTTCTTTCGTTCCTGGTTCGTATTCCAGTGGTTCTGAAAAAATCTTGTCCAGCGTCTCTTGCTTGCTCTTCGACGTCCGCCAATATTCCTTGAAAGGGGGCAATCCCGAAGTGTGCGTCATTAAATGCCGCACGGTTACGTTCCGCCGCCATTCTAAGTCGGCCAGGTTTTCGCGAAAAAGATTTTTTAATCTAGATTCTGGTTGCCGGCCCCTGGTCCACTCCGGCAGATAACGCTCGACCTTCGCATCCAAATCCAGCGGAACAGCGAAGTCGCCCTCGGCCAATTTCGCAACAATCGTCGTCGTCGCCACAACTTTGGTCAGCGAAGCAATGTCATACATCGTCGCAGTCGTTGTCGCTGCTGCTTTCGCGTCGTAACTCAATTTTCCAAACGCATGAACCGAAACTTTTCCCTTGTATCCAATCGCCAGCGTCGCGCCGGGAAATGCTTTATCCGCAACCGCTTTTTCGATCACGTCAAAAGCCGGCTGCAGTTGCGCTTCGCCGCGCACGTCCATGGGCTGCAAAGTCATCGGATTTGCCGGCAACTCCAACCCAAATCCTCGCGCAAGATTCACACCCGGCACCGTCACAGGCAAATGTCCGTGCACGGGAATTTCTCCAAAGAGCGCACGCGCCGCGGAAATCTGCGCCACGTCGCTGATGCCAAACGCCGCCAGCCACGTCTCCGCCTCCGGAAATTTTTCAATTAAATAAGGACTGCCCAATCCCACGGTGATCACCGGCTTTCCAGTTTTGTAAACCTGTTCCGCTAGCGCCGCTTGATCCACAGGCACATCCACATTTCCTTTGCGGTCGCTCACGCGCACAAACAGCGCGAGAATCGCCACGTCATAGCTTTCCGGCGGCGGCAATTTCAGCGTTTCCGCTTTGACAAATTTCGTGTCCGCGCGCAGCGAAATCACGGAATCAAATCGCAACTTCAACTCGCGTTCCAAATCTTCTCCGGGATACGGTTCCGGATCGGCATAAAATGCCAGCAGCAGCGCCCGCGATGGCTTGGTTCCATCGAGCGGCAAACGGTGGGCCGTGTCTCGAAGCATCGTTACTCCGCCGTCAGAAATATCCTGAGCCGCGTGCCGCCATGCGATGCTTCCAAATGTCAGGTTGATCTTTTCCAGATCCACCATCCGGTTTTTGTTCAGCCCAAGCCGCGCCTTCGCCTGCAAAATCCTGCGCACCGAGCCGTCCAAATGCTCACGCGAAATTCTTCCAGTTTTCACCGCCGCTTCAAGCGCTTCAAACGCCGCATCCGGCACCGGCGGCATCAACACACAATCCGCGCCAGCTTCCACCGCTCGCACCGCCGCTTCTCCCGGCGCGAATCGTACGGTAATTCCGCCCATCTCCATCGCGTCGGTAACAATCAGTCCGTCAAATCCCAATTCTTTCCGCAAAAGTCCCGTCAAAATATTTTGCGAAAGCGTCGCAGGAGTATTCAGGTCCGGCTCCAGCGCTGGCACGGAAAGGTGCCCCGTCATCACGCTGCCCACGCCCGCCGCAATCGCCGCCCGAAAGGGAACCAGTTCCAACTTGTCCAACCGTTCGCGGTTCGCGGAAATCACGGGCAAATCAATGTGCGAATCCGCTGACGTATCTCCGTGCCCGGGAAAATGTTTCGCCGTAGCAATCGCTCCGTTGTCTTGCACGCCGCGCACGAACTGCGTCACGAATTCCGCCACGCGTTCTGGATTCTCCCCAAACGACCTCGTGTTAATAATCGGATTTCCCGGATTGTTGTTCACATCCGCATCCGGCGCGTAGACCCAGTGCACTCCAACCGCCCTCGCTTCTTGCGCGGTAATCTTGCCCATCTCGTACGCGTTACCGGGATTGTCCCCCGCCGCCACCGCCATCGCTGTCGGGAACGAGGTTCCTTCATCCAAACGCATCGCCGTACCGCGCTCGAAATCCGCTCCCACCAGCAGTGGCAATTTCGATTTGTCCTGCAGTTGATTGATCAGCGCCGCTGTCGGATAGGCCTGGCTCTTCACGATTCCCAGCGGCGATCCGTGCGTGATGACGATGAATCCGCCCACGTGCAGATCGCTTACGTCATGCATAATCTGGCCGTAACCTGCCGAATCATTCGCCGTAAAGCTTCCGTGATACGTCGTGAAAAGAAGTTGCCCAACTTTTTCCGCAACGCTCATTTTTTTTAGCGTCTCTTCCACCCAGGCGTTCGCGGCAGGAGTCAATCTGTTCGAGGGTCTGTTCGCGGACGAATCAGCGCTTGTGCTTGCAGGGTCCTTCGATTGCGCGCGCGCTTTCTGGTTGGGTGTTGTGTAAGCCATGAGCGATAAGCTCAAAACAAAAATCAGAAGCAAAATCCGGGCAGCGCTCCGCTTCATCGGTTGGACTCCCCACGGCCGCCCCTGGGCTGCATTAATTGATAGCACACGCCAGGGGTGCCCTCAACGCAGCATCTGCAGCGGCGTTCCAGAATATCATTGTATTGTTAAAGGCAGGGGGCGCTTTGACTTCATACAAGAACGCTATTTGTTTGTTCGTTCGCTTCGGAATTGTTTTTGGAATTTTAGCGGCTGCGAACCCGCCGCTGAACGCGGTTCCCGCAAAATCCGGCCGCTCCCCGCGCGTACAGACTGGCATTGACGTCCTCGAAGCGCTGAAATTCGCGCCGCTCAAAGGCAAACACATCGGCTTGATCACCAATCACACCGGACTCGATTCGCAGGGCCGCAGCACCATTGAAGTTCTTGCGCGAGCCCGCTCGAACGGAGTCGAGCTCGTCGCGCTCTTCAGTCCCGAGCACGGACTTGCCGGGCGCAAAGATGAACGCGTTCCCTCCACGAAAGATCCAACCACTGGCCTACCAGTTTTCAGTTTGTATGGCGACACAAACCGGCCCACCGACGAAATGCTGCAGGGCATCGACACACTGGTGTTCGATGTGCAAGACGCCGGTGTCCGCTTTTACACCTACACCACCACCATGGGTTACTGCATGGAGGAAGCCGCGAAGCGCAAACTTGCATTTTTTGTTCTGGACCGCCCCAATCCGCTCGGCGGAAATATTGTCGAAGGTCCGATTCTTGACGCGGACAAAACAAGTTTCGTCGCCTACTATCCGCTGCCCGTTCGTTACGGCTTGACCATCGGCGAACTCGCGCAGTTTCTAAACACGGAAAATCATATCGGCGCCGATCTTCACGTGATCGCCATGAAAAATTGGCACCGCAACTATTTCTTTGACAGCACAGGTTTTCGATGGATTCCGCCGTCGCCAAATCTCCGCACATTCAAGGGCGCGGTGCTTTATCCGGGCATTGAAATTCTGCAGAACGCCGGCGTCTCGGTCGGACGCGGCACGGAAACTCCTTTCGAGCAGTTCGGGGCGCCATGGCTGGATGGAGAAGAAGTTGCTACTTCACTGAATGCGCTGCATTTGCCGGGTGTGCGATTCGTTGCCCAGCCGTTCATTCCGATTTCCGAGCTTTACAGCGGCCAGCGCTGTGGCGGGGTGGCGATGCGCATCACGGATCGTGGCGCTTTGCGTTCCATGCGGGTTGGGTTGGAGATCGCCGTACTGTTGCGCAAACTTTATCCGCAGCACTTCGACCCCGCAAAGCTCATTCTTCTGGTCGGAAACACCTCCACATTGGAGCAGCTCCAATCCGGCGTTGCGCCCGAGAAAATAATTGCCAGCTGGTCCACGGATTTGGCGAACTTCGATCAGCTCCGCCGTAAATATTTCCTCTATAAATGAGCAATTTCGCCCGAGTTGCATCAAACGAGGCCACAACCCGCTCGTCCCCAAACCCTCTTAGGTTTGGCACACCCGTCCCAAAAGACTCTTGACAACTCAGGCCGCGATATATAAGCTTCCTATATATGAAGAAGAGCCTGATGATCGGAACAGAGATCAAGCGCGGCACGGCGGAGCTGGCGGTTCTTAGCGTGCTCGAAAGCGGGCCGCTCCACGGCTACGAACTGGCGCGCCGCATCGAACTGCAAACCAAAGGCGCGCTGAGTTTTACGCTCGCCGCGCTCTACCCGATGCTCTACCGCATGGAGCAGCGCGGCTGGATTCGCGGCGCCTGGGAAACCAGCGCCAACGGCCGCCGGCGCCGATGCTACCGGCTGACCCCAGCGGGGAGGAAGAAGCTGTCGCCGCTCCAGCGCGAATGGGCGGAACTGTTCCGCGCATTGCAGCGGCTTACAAGGACGGCTCATGTCTGATTGGCAAGAACTCGTTCGTCAGCGCCTCTCCGGTCTTTCCCTGGACCCCGGCGAGAAAGAAGAAGTTTACAGAGAACTCGCCAGCCACCTCGAGGAAACCTATGAATGCTTCCGAAAAGGGGGCTTGGCCGACCCGGATGCGATGCAACGAACCCTGGCGCAGGTAGTGGACTGGCACGATTTGCAGCACAGAATTCTCGACGCGAAAAGGAGAGGACGTCCCATGAAGAATCGTACGCATCAGCTCTGGATACCGGGTTTCCTGACGCTGACAGTCTCGATGGTTTTCTTGGCGGTGCTCCAAAAACTCGGATTTCAACCGCGCATTGTCTGGACCGGCTCGGCCGGGAGCGGCGCTACTGACGTTCTCTTGTACGTGCCTTGGCTACTATCGCTTCCATTCCTCGGAGCTCTGGGAGCCTACGTCTCGTCCCGGGCGGGCGGCTCGCGGGGCACTGTGCTTCTTGCCAGCGTGTTCCCCGTCCTGGCGCTTACCGCCGCCTTCCTCCTCATGTTTCCAATCGGCATGACCGTCGAGCGAATCACCGGAAACAACATTGATTTCAGTATTGTGGCCACCGGTCTTCTGAAGAACGGCATCGGCTGGCTCTTGGTTCCGGGAGCCGCACTCCTTGCTGGCGGTTTGCTTGTGCAGGTTCTTCTTTCGCGCCCGTTAGATTCCCGGCGAATTGCTGGCAGCTAAGGCCAGACGCTTCCAGCGGCGATAGAGGCGAAGCCGCCTGCGGCCAGTGCCGTGTTGTTGAATTACGGATACGTCCTAGCGGATTGGGCAACCGAGGCGCGAAGTTCGACGGGACCAGCAGATAAACAGCGCCTTCCCTTGTATCATATCTCGTTGCACGAAACCGAACCCGGGATATCGGCTGTCCAGACTGCGATTTAGATTGTCTCCAACCACGAAAAAAGAGTCCTTCGGGACGGTCAAAGCCTTAAACTCGATCGATTCGCCAGAGGCCGATTTGTCCATGACCGGGTCGCCGCAGACAAACGGCCAATCCATTGATTCTCCATTTACAAGGATTGCGTTTGCAGGCCCCGGCGCGATGGTGTCACCGCCGACCGCCACGACCCTTTTCAAAAATGTTTGTCCGCCAGGCGGGTGCTCAAAAAGAATTACTTCCCCTCTCTCTGGCGTTCGCCGATTGAAAGCATCCATTCCCGCGATAATTCGCTCGTTCAGGCAAATCGTCGGACACATCGAATCGCTGGTAATGCGAAATGCTCGGAGTTCAAAAGAGTTCACCGTACGGAAGAACAGGAAGACGGCGGCGGCTATAAGCAGTCCGATGACCGCCCCCAAGTTAAGCAATAATCTGATCAGCTTGGTCTCTGCGCAGGGCCTTTTTATCGAGGCAGAGCTAGGCACGGGAATCATTTCTGCCATTTGAATCCAATCCTTTTGACCACTTCCGATAGAGAGGAAGTCCGGCCAGAATCAAGAGCAAACCGATTGAGGAGCGGCCTGGCCGTTCGAGCCAGATATTGAAGGTAAGCGCCAGCGCTCCGGCGACGAAAATCCCCGGGACCCAGGGATAGCCCCAGCAGCGATAGGGACGTGGCGCATCCGGTTCTGTTTTTCTCATGCGGAACAGCGCGACCACGGCGGAGCCGTAGAAAATCCATCCGGCAAAAATAAAGAGGTTTGTGAGTTCTTCAAACGTTCCCGTTAACGCCATCAAACTGGCCAGAATCCCTTGGAAAATCAGCGAACGCCCAGGTGTCCGGAATTTTTCGTGGATGCCGCCCACAATCTTGAAGAAGATTCTGTCCCGCGCCATGGCATAACCAACGCGTGCTCCGCTCAAGACAGAAGAGTTCATCGAACCGAGTGCGGAAATCACCATCGCTAATGTGATCCAAGCAGCGGCACTGCGGCCGGAAACTTGCGCGACCACATCCGAAGCAATGTGCTGCGACGAGGCCACGCTTTCAAACGGCAAAACCTTCAGGCAGGCGGCGCTGAACAGCAGGTAGACCACGGCGACGAATCCAACGCCACCTACCAGCGCGAGAGGAAAATTCTTTTCGGGATCTTTCACTTCCGAGCCGACCAGATTCAAATCTTCCCAGCCGTCATAAGCCCAGAGCGCTGCCGCAAGCGTTGCGAGGAACCCGCTGAAGATCGCGCCTCCTCCCATTCCTCCCGCCGGCCAGAACGGTTGAATGCTTCCGCTCTGCGAACTTGCTGGTGAAAAGAAAGCCACGCCAATCACTATGGCGACGGAGGTGACCTTGATGGTCGTCAGAAAAACCTGCACCGCGCCGCCAAGCCGGACGCCAAGATAGTTGACTCCGGTCATGATGAGGAGCCAGACCACGGCCAGCGGCTGCGCCCAGGTGAAAACAAAGTCGTAAGGCTTGATCCAGCCGGTCAGTCCCGGAATTGCGATGTGTACCGTGAAAAGCGGCACGGCAATTACAGGGATAAGAAAACTGAGGAAGCGCATCATTCCCGCAGCAATCGAGGCTAGCGAGCTCGGCCGCCCCACAATCGAATGCATCCAGCCAAAAAGAAATCCGTAGACGGGGCCGAAAGCGCGGCGCAAGTAGGCATATTCGCCGCCCGCTTCGGGAATCATCGCGCCCAGCTCCGCAAACGAAAACGCGCCGAAAATGGAAAGAATCGCGCCGATAATCCACGCGGCGAAAACGACGGAGACGCTTTTCCCTTCCCGCGCCATTTCCGCGGGCTTCAGAAAAATTCCCGTTCCAATCATCGTACCGACGACGATGGCTCCGGACGCCCACGCGCCTAGTCCCCGCACCAGCTCCAGCCGTTTTTCGCTCAAAGCGCCCTCACCTTTGGAACCAATGTTCGAGTCATTGCGCGCTCTCTGCGTATTCTCCGTGAACTCTGCGTCTCTGCGTTATATTTCCTTTTTTCTAGACTTGTTGACCCGCTGCCTGCCCCGCGAACCGGCTAATCAGCATTCCCACCGCAAATGTGGTGCAGGCTCCGATCAAGACATACCACGTAAACGCCACTTGCGTCCGCCAATAAACGTAAAGATAGAGCACGCTCGCAAGTCCCACAAACATTCCTCCCAAAGCACCGCGAGCATTCGCTCCGCGATCAAGAATTCCCAGCAGAAATAAACCGAGCAAACTTCCGAACGGCAGCGAAGCCACGGTCAATCCTGTTTCGAGGAGCGGTCCCCATTTCACCAAGCCGAAGCCCATCAGCACCAGCCCCCAAGCGAGAGTTGCGCCTCGCGAGAGCCGCAAAAACTGTTTCGCATCCGTGCTTGGTCCGCGGAGCTTTGCAAAATCCATCACGCTGGAAGCGGCCAGGGAATTGAGCGAGCCGCTGGCGTTGGACATGGCCACCGCAAGAATGGATGCGAGGAGCAGTCCCGCGAGGCCCACGGGCATTTCGCGCACCAGGAACAGCGGGAGGATGCGATCCGCGCGTTCGCTGGGCGCAAGGAGCGGAACGTGTTGAGAAAAAACAAAGAGCATTACGCCGATCAGCAAAAATACCGTGAACTGAACGAGAACGATTCCGCCGCTGGTGAGCAGAGCTTTTCGGCTATCTTTTTCACTTTTTGCTGCGAGCAGCCTTTGCACAATGGTCTGATCCGTTCCGTGGCTCGCCATCGTGAGAAACGCTCCGCCAAGGACTCCAGACCAGAACGTATATTTCGTCGCGAGGTTCCAGGAGAAGTCCAGCGCCTGGAATTTATGGCCCGCTGCCGCGGCCACCTGCATGACTTCGTTCCATCCGCCCGGAATTCTGTGGAGCAGGACAAACAGTGTTACCGCGCTTCCCGTTAGATAGAGCAGCAATTGCGCCACGTCGGTCCAGATGACGGCTTTCATACCGCCTTCGAAGGTGTAAAGAACCGTTAGAGCAATCACCAGAACGACGGCGAATTTTTCAGAGGTGCCGAGCACCACGCTCACAACCAGGGCGATGGCGGAGACGCGCACACCCTCGGCGATGGCTCGGGTGACAAGAAAAGTGGAAGCCGCGACGGAGCGCATCTTCTCGCCAAACCGCTTTTCAATCACGGCGTAGGCAGTGAGAAATTCGCCGCGAAAATAGCCAGGAAGGAGCAGCAGAACGATCAGCACTCGTCCCACGAGATAGCCAAACACGAGTTGAATGAACGTTAGATTTCCGCTATAGGAAATTGCCGGAGTGCCGATGATGGTCAGCGTGGAAGTTTCAGTGGCAACGATTGAAAACGCCAGCGCCCACCACGGAGCAGTCCGTCCCCCGAGGAAATAGTCGCGCCCGACGCTGGTGCTGTCTGAAGCGACGCCCGCTTTTTGCGTGCGCCGAAACTTCATGCCGAGCGCCGTAACCGCGAGCAGGTAAGCCACGACAATCGCCAGGTCAATTGGATGCAAGCGCATGTGAGGGGAGATTATACGCAGGCTAGAGCCAGCACGCGGCGTCTTCTTTTCCATGCCACTGGTATGAACTTGTGTGTTCTCCTTTCGGCAGACTGTGCGATTCCGCCTCTCCTCGATTATTCTGTGTGCATGAAGTTCGTCCTTGGATTCGACGGCGGCGGCACAAAGACCGATTGCGTCTTGCTGGATGGGGAAGGAAGAGTCATCGCGCGAAGTCGCGGCGGACCATCAAATCCCTACCGGATCGGCGTGGAAGCGGCGGCTCGTGCCATTCGGGATGCCGCCGAGCTAGCAATTGGGGAAGCAGCAATCGATCGACACGCTATAAACGCCATCGGCGCAGGGCTGGCGGGAACCGGCGATCCCAAACTGAAAGAGGGAATGGTTGCAGCTCTACAGGTTGATTTTCCCGGAGTTCGCGTGTCCGTTTTCACGGATCTGGAGGCAAGTTTGCTTGCGGCTGGTGAAGGGCCGGTGATTGTGCTCGTCGCGGGAACGGGGTCCGCCGCCATCGGGCGCGATGCGCATGGGAAGATCTGGCGTTCCGGCGGACTTGGATTCCGCTTCAGCGATGAAGGCAGTGCGTTTGATATTGGCCAGCGGGCCGTGGTGCAATCGAAAAAAAGTTTTCAGCGAGAGGGAAACGATTCTTCCTTGGGGAAGAAAATTTTGGCCAGACTCGAAGTTGAGTCTTGGGAAGAATTGCAGAAGATCGCGGAAACCGCCCCCGACGATGTTTTTCCGCGCGTGTTTCCAATCGTCGCGGCAGCCGCGGATGAAAACGATTCGAGTGCACAAGAGATTCTCCGGCGCGCGGCGGGCCAGCTTGCCGATCTCGCAAAGTCAGTTGCCGATCAACTTGGGGGCAGCGGGAACGAGCTCAAAATTGTGAAAACGGGTGGTGCGATGGGGCAATCAAAATTTTTCGACGCTGAACTAGGCGCGGCCTTGGAGCATGGGCTACCCCAAGCCGAACCAGGTTCTCTCAAGATGTCAGCAGCAGAGGCCGCTGCACGGGCCGTTCTGACCTGATATGAAGGATGGAATCTCTCCACGCGAACAAGCACTGGTCGCAACGGGGGCGGAGCTTGCGGAGTTGATTCGTCATCGGTCGGCGGAAGTCTTGCTGGCACTTCTGGATAACCCGGCGCTGGATGAGACTCAGCTTAGTTTGTTGCTCTATCGCAAAGACTTGCCTGCGGAAGTTCTGGCCGAAGTCGCGCGGCGCAAACAGTTGTTGAAGAGCTATCGAGTCAAACGCGCGCTTGCTCTGCATCCGCTGACACCGCGGCTCGAGGGGATGCGGCTTCTGCGCGATCTCTATCCGATGGATTTGGTTCAAGTAACACTGATGCCGGGAATCTCTCCGGAATTGAAACTCAAAGCGGAGCAGCAGGTGATTGCGCGGTTGCCGCAACTGCCCCTTGGCCAAAAAATCGCACTTGCGCGGCGCGGCCCCGCGAGGGCCGTGGGTGCATTGCTGGCAGAAGGCCATCCCAATATCGTTTCCGTAGCGCTGGATAATCCGCGGATGACGGAAGCTCAGATTTTGAGAGTTCTTTCGCGCGAAAAATTGTCCGTGACGGTGGTCCCCGCGATTCTACGGCATACAAAGTGGTCGTTTCGCTACAATGTCCGCTTGGCGCTGGTGCGCCATCCCATGACGCCGCTTGCGGCGCTGCTCTCGTTCCTGCCAAATCTGACGGCCTCTGACCTGCGGGATCTGGCTTCGCCGGGTATCGTTCCGGAAAACATTCGGCGATATCTTCAAGCAGAAGTTGTGCGGCGCACGCGCCCGAAACCTTGACCGGCGCGGGCACCGTATCAGGAACAAAACAGTACCTAGTGGTGTCCTATATCTTATGAAGCGATTCGATGTATGCTGTTTGCACAGGAATCGCAATCCCTGCAGCCCGAGTTGGGGTCGAAGCCGCTGCGGCGAATTGCACCGGGCCAATGACAGATCCAAACCAGAAGACGGGACCACTCCCATGGGCCCGGCCACAGCGGTATGCGTTTCGGGCCACGCTCGAAATCGAATGGGGCTCCACCATTATGAGGGGAGTCACGCGCGATATAAGTTCCAACGGAATGTTCATCGAAGCGGACTCACCCCTCTGGGTTGGAGCTGGATTTACGGCGCGAATCAAACTCGAACAGCCAGTGAAAGTGGATTGCGCGGTGAAACGCGTGGAGCCGGGACACGGCATGGGAGTGACGATTACACCGTCCGGGCCCGAAAGCGAACAGTTTTTTCAACAACTCATTGCGGCACTTTCGAATTCCAATCCCTGATCCCGCCTTATAATAAGAGTAATGACACGCTGCCTTGATTGCGGCTCTCCGCGGTTTGCGGATCAGTGTGAGTCCTGCGGGCTGACTTCCGCGGCCGCGGAAGT
>Ga0075030_100002466_pt1 | contig 16784 bp, 10 predicted proteins | sample LitLauG_LLR_2012_FD_71393 | JGI IMG/M metagenome (GOLD analysis project Ga0075030, IMG submission 71393) | Freshwater sediment microbial communities from Pennsylvania, USA - Little Laurel Run_MetaG_LLR_2012 | ecosystem: Environmental > Aquatic > Freshwater > Creek > Sediment | place: USA... | reverse complement strand
GGGTCCTTGCGCATGAGCACCGCCGCGAAGCCGGCAAGGCTGCGCAGGGCGGCGGGGCCGGCCGCCGTGAACCAGGTCTTGCCATCGGCCGGCGCGCCCGCTTGCTCCAGGCTTATGGGGAGCGCCAGCGCCCGCACCGCACCCTGATCCCAGGCCAGCGCCCGCGGCGTGCACACCCAGACGGCATGCCCGCGCCGCGCCAGTTCGCGCATCATGGCGATGCTCGAGTCCTTGGCGGGCTTGAGCTGTTCCGGGGGATCGATGACGAACAGCAGTTCGTGCTGTGCGCCCGGGTTGCCGTTTGCGGTATCTGCCACGCGGTCTGGGCCGGTTGTCCTGCGGGCGCCCAGGCTCAGCCGGCGAGCGCGGGCGATGTAAGAATGCCGTCCAGCGACGGGTGGGCGCTGGCAAGGGCCGGATCGCTGCGTTCCAGCTCCAACGCGGCTGCCAGCAGCGCCAGCCGGCCGATGACGCCGTAGACGTAGAACCGGTTCAACGCGCTCTCGCCGGGCTCGGCGCGCTGGTCCGGCAGGTTGCAGCTGCAGTGGAATGCCAGTGGCACGAAATGCATGCCCGGCGCATTGAGGTTCTCGTCGATGCCGCGGTCCGGGTGAACGCGATAGAAGCCGCCCACCACATAGCGGTCGATCATGTAGACCACCGGCTCGGCCACGCCGTGCGCGACCTTCTCGTAGCTGGGCACGCCCTCCTGGATGATGACCTCGGTGACCTGCAGGCCTTCCTTGACCACCGCCATCTTGTTGCGTTGCTTGCGGTTGAGCGAGACCACCTCGGAAGCGTCGTGGACGGTCATGATGCCCATGCCGTAGGTGCCGGCATCGGCCTTGACGATGACAAAGGGCTTTTGCGTGATGCCGTGAGCCCGGTATTTCTCGCGGATCGCGGTCAACAGCATGTCCACCTGGCTGACCAGGCATTCGTTGCCGGCCGTTTCGCGGAAATCGACCTCGCCACAGCGCGCGAACAAGGGGTTGATCAGCCAGGGGTCGACCCCGACGAGCTGCGCGAACTCGGCCGCGACATCGTTGTAACAGGCAAAGTGATGGGACTTGCGGCGGACCGCCCAGCCGGCATGCACCGGCGGCAGCATGGTCTGCGCCGGGTCCAGGCCCTGCAGGATTTCGGGGATCCCCGCCGAGAGGTCGTTGTTGAGCAGGACCACGCAGGGGTCGAAGTCCGCAACCCCCACCCGGCGCCCGCTGCGGCGGATGGGCTCGACCAGCAGCGACTGTCCGCCGGGCAGCGAGATCGTCGTGGCGGCCGTCACCTCTTCGGAAAGGCTGCCCACCCGCACCGCCAGGCCGCTGGAGGACAGTATGCGCACCAGCCGTGCGACGTTGCTCAGGTAATGTATGTTGCGGGTGTGGCGCTCGGGCACCAGCAGCAGGCGCCGTGCATCCGGACAGGCCCGCTCGACCGCCACCTGGGCCGCCTGCACGGCGCAGGGCAGCGCCTCCTCCGACAGGTTGTTGAATCCGCCGGGGAACAGGTTGGTGTCGACCGGCGCGAGCTTGAATCCCGCATTGCGCAGGTCGACGGAGCCATAGAACGGGGGCGTGTGGTCCTGCCACTTGAGCCGGAACCAATGCTCGATTTCGGACATCGAGTCCAGGATCCGGCGCTCGAACTCCAGCACGGGACCAGCGGCAGCTGCCAGGTTGGGAACGCTCGGGGTGGACAATTGCTCGCTCCGTGGAACATCTTGGGCGATTCTAGTGCATGAGCCGGCCGGTACCGGCCTTGTGGCCGACGTCGCGCTGGCCCGCCCGGTAGCCGGCCCGCCGCGCGCCGCCGAGGCCGGCGTCGGCGGCCATGGCTTTGAATTGCCTAAGAGTACGGGCTATTGTCCGACGAGAACCTGGAGGCTGTGCTCGTAGCGTTCCGTCAGTTGGTCAAAAATGTCCAGCAATTCTTCGCTGGCGCGGGCGATTGCAAGCCGCCAATGCGGCAACGGGGACGCATCGGCGGCGCCATGCACGATGGCCCATGACAGATCGGCGGCGGCCAGCCCGGCCTGCGCCTTCGCGGTTGTCAGCGGCGACTGCCGCAGGAAGGTCATGGCGCCGTCGAATTCCTGGCGCGTGGCCGCCATCCGGGGCAGCAGGGACGCCGAATCCATAGGGGAATCGGCGGCGCTGAGCAGCAGCGCGAATTTGGCGTAGCGTTGCGAGAGCATCCGCTGCCGGCCGGATACATTGACGACCTGGATCCGCGCTATCGGCCCGGCCGATTCAAGCGCCGAGGTGAGTCGCTCGGCGGCCTCCAGCAGCTGTTCCGCTGCCCGATCCAGTTCGTCGAGCCCGTCGGGCAGCCGGTGCCCCCGCCCGGCGGCCGCCAGCGCCGGCTCGAGCGCGTGCCACGCGGCCAGGCAGGCATCGAGCAGGTCGCCAAAGGTTGCCGTGGATACCAGGTCGGCCAGCACCGACAGGTTTTCAACCAGACGGTCGACGGAAGCCCGTTGCAGTGCCACGGCGCCGTGCCGCTCCACGCCTAGGGCGGCCAGCAGGTGCAGCTTGACCAGCCGTTGGGAGAGCATGCGCAGTTGGCCGGCGCGATTGATCGCCTCGGCATTGCGTGCGGCATCGATCAGGCGCAGCGCCACCTGGCCGACGCGTTCCTTGCCTTCCATGGCAGCCGCGCGCAACACGCGAAAAGCCTGATCCTCCGGCATGTTGGCAGTGTTCATGAGTATGCCCTTGGCGCGGTCGACCAGTTTGCGCTCCTCGAGCTGGCTCGACAGCTTGATCAGCGCATCGCGCTGCAGCTTTTCGCGCGCGAACCGCAACTGCGCCAGTTGCAACTCGGCACGCAACCTTTCACTGCTGTAGCCGCGCACCACCCAGCCGTGGATTCCACTGGCGAGCGCCTGACCCATGGTTTCCACCCGCACGTCGTCGGTAAACACCACGACCGCCACCGGATGCGTCGATTCAAGCAGGGCGGTAGCGGCGAAAAGCCCGGCGGGTATTGCCGGTTCGAACACGACGACCACGTCCGGTTTCAGGCGCATGCTGTCCTGCACCAACTGCTCGCAGTTGCTCGCACCAAGTACGTGCGCACCGGCCCCTTTGAGGTCGCTTTCCAGCGTCGTCAACGCACTGCCGGCCCCGGCCAATATCAGTGCGGTTCGCACCTGCGAGCCTTGGCGCGGGGCCGTTCTGCCAACCAGCGTTTTGAATTCAGGCACATAGAGGAGTCTCCCGGAACCCTGGTTGCCGCAAGAAACCTGCCAGGCATGAATGTTGCGACTGCATAACCGACGCAACGACGCGTCGCTATCGCCCCGACCCCGGCGGCGGTTCTGCGCCCAGCGCGGCGCGCAGTGAAATTGGCAGGTCGCATACGGCTGCCGCCCCCAGGCGCAACCGCGGGCGGCTTGGCGCGGTCCTGATCCGCGCGGCATTGCTGCTTTCGCAGCATCGCGGGGTACCCGCCCCCGAAATCCTATTTTCCCATCCGAACCGCTGGAGCAACCATGAGCTATTTCCGCAACTTCCTGCGCGCAGGGCACCCCCCGACACTGGCGGCCGCCTTTTTCTATCTCATGTTCACGTTCGTCATCTGGGTTCTCAACGGCGCGATGGCGCCATTCATCAGCGAGGCCTTCGCCCTCACACCAGCCCAGAAAGGGCTCATGCTGTCCATTCCCATCATCGCCGGCGCGCTCATGCGCTTTCCGCTGGGCGTTCTGGCGCAATATATCGGCCGCAAGCGCGCAACCCTCGTGGAAATGGGCCTGATCGCCTGCGCCATGCTGTTCGGCTACCTGCACGTGCAAAGCTACAGCGACTTGCTCACCATGGGCGTGCTCCTTGGTGTGGCCGGCGCAAGCTTCGGTGTCGCCATGTCGCTGGGCTCGGGATGGTTCCCGGCGCAGTACAAGGGCCTCGCGATGGGTCTGGTGGGCGCGGGCAACGTCGGAACGGCCGTCGCCGTGCTGCTGGCGCCGCCGCTCGCGCAGGCCTTTGGCTGGCGGGCGGTCTATGGCATTGCGGCGGCTTCGGTCGCTCTGCCCGCATTCGTGATGATCGTATTTGCCCGCGAACCGCCGGATATCGATCGCCATGCGGGTGTGCGCGAGCAGCTGGCCTGTCTGTTCCAGGGCGATGGCTGGGCCTTCAGCCTGATCTACGCCATCACGTTCGGCGGATTCATCGGCCTGGCCTCCTTCCTGCCCACCTATTACTACGACCAGTTTTCGGTGAGCAAGGTGCAGGCCGGCCAGCTCGCGATGCTGGCCGCCTTCATGGGCTCGGCGGTGCGCATCTTCGGCGGCGCCATTTCCGACCGCTGGGGCGGCATCAATACGCTCTCGCTCGTGCTCGCGGTCGTCGTGGCCGCCCTGTTGCTGGTGGCCTCGTGCGGCGCGTCCATTACCGGCACGACGGTTTGCCTGATGGTCTGCTTCGCGGCGTTGGGCGCCGGCAACGGCGCACTGTTTCAACTGGTCGCGCTGCGTTGGCCCACGACCACGGCGGTGGCGGGCGCCATGATCGGCGAGCTTGGCGCCCTGGGCGGCGGGCTGGTACCCAACGCGATGGGCCTGGCACGTCAATATTTGGGCAGCTATGTCTGGGGTTTCGTGCTGTTCGCCGCCCTGGGAGCCGTGGTCCTTTTTGTCATGCGTCGCCTTCAGGTTCGCTGGACGCAGACGTGGGCCGGCAAGGGCGGCCGCGCCCGCGCGGCTTCGCCGGTCGCAGCGACCGCATCGCCCCCTGCCGGCCTTCAGGGCGGCGACCTGCCCGTCGTCGCCTGAGGAGATGCCATGGACGCAATGTTGTCTGGGCCGATTTCTCCGGAACGCGCGCTTGCGGCTGCCGCCAGCACCGGGCAGGGCGCGGCGCAAGCGCTGGCCGATGACGTGCCGCGCCAGCGGCTGGTGATGGTCGGCAATGGCATGGCCGGCGTACGCGCGCTCGAGGAACTGCTGCGCCTGGCGCCGGACCTATACGACATCACCGTCTTCGGCGCAGAACCCCACCCGAACTACAACCGCATACTGCTGTCGCCCGTTCTGGCCGGAGAACAGACCGTCGACCAGATCATCCTCAATCCGCGATCCTGGTACGAGGACAACGGGATCCGCCTGCATCTGGGCAGGAAGGTGACGGCAGTCGACCGCGCGCGCCGGATCGTGTACGCCGACGACGGAACCGAAGTTGCGTACGACCGGCTGCTGCTGGCGACCGGCTCGCATCCGGTGATGCTGCCGGTGCCGGGAGCCGACCTGGATGGGGTCATTGCCTATCGTGACATCGGCGACACCGAGGCGATGATAGCGGCGGCCAGCCGCTATGACAGCGCGGTGGTGATCGGCGGCGGATTGCTGGGACTCGAAGCCGCCAATGGCCTGATGCTGCGCGGCATGCGGGTCACGGTCGTTCATCTGATGTCGCATCTCATGGAGCGCCAGCTCGATGCGACCGCCGGCCGGATGCTCCAGGCCTCGTTGGAAAAGCGCGGCTTGCACTTTTGCCTGGACGCCAGGACCGAGACCATCGTGGGCGGGCCGGACGGGCGCGTTACCGCCGTGCAGCTGGCCGACGGGACACGCCTTGCCGCCGACCTGGTCGTGATGGCCGTGGGCATACGCGCCAACACGGACCTGGCGCAGTCCATGGGCCTGCATTGCCAGCGCGGCATCGTGGTCAGCGATACGCTGCAATCGGTCACCGATCCGCGCATTTACGCCGTGGGCGAATGCGTCAACCACCGCGGCACCACCTATGGCCTGGTGGCGCCGCTGTTCGAACAGGCCAAGGCCTGCGCAACGCAGCTTGCCCGCTTCGGAATCGGCCGCTACTGCGGCAGCCAGGTGTCGACCAAGCTCAAGGTCACGGGCATCGATCTTTTTTCCGCCGGCGACTTCCAGGGCGGCACCGACGCCGAGGAGATCGTGCTGAGCGACCCCGTGGCCGGCATATACAAGAAGCTGGTCATCCGCAACGACCGCCTGATCGGCGCCTGCCTCTATGGGGATACGGTCGACGGCGCATGGTACTTCTCGCTCCTGCGTGAAGGCCGCTCGGTTGCCGACATCCGCGATCACCTCATGTTCGGCCAGTCGCACATCGGCGATACCGGTCACGAGGGCAAGACCCGCGCCCAGTCGATGGCCGATACCGACGAGGTCTGCGGTTGCAACGGCGTGAGCAAGGGCCGCATCTGCAGCGCCATCAAGGACAAGGGCCTGTTCACGCTCGATGACGTGCGCCGCCACACCAAGGCCAGCGCCAGCTGCGGCTCGTGTACCGGCCTGGTCGAGCAGATCCTCATGTTCACCGCCGGTGGCGATTACTCTGCCGCGCCCGCCAAAAAAGCCATGTGCGGCTGCACGGACCTCGGCCACGACGAGGTGCGCCGGGCGATCCGCACGCCGCTGGCCGACGGCACCCGCCTGCTGTCCGTGTCGGCTGTCTACCAGGCCCTGGCGTGGCGCAGCCCGACGGGCTGCGCCAGCTGCCGGCCGGCCATCAACTATTACCTGCTGAGCACGTGGCCGCGGGAGGCCCAGGACGATCCGCAATCGCGCTTCATCAACGAGCGTGCCCACGCCAATATCCAGAAGGATGGCACCTTTTCCGTCGTGCCGCGCATGTGGGGCGGTGAGACCTCGGCAGCGGAGCTGCGGCGCATCGCCGATGTGGTCGACAAGTTCCGCATTCCCACCGTCAAGGTGACCGGCGGCCAGCGTATCGACCTGCTGGGCGTGAAGAAGGCCGACCTGCCCAAGGTCTGGAGCGATCTGGGCATGCCATCGGGACACGCGTATGCCAAGGCGCTGCGAACCGTCAAGACATGCGTGGGCAGCGAGTGGTGCCGGTTCGGAACACAGGACTCGACCCGCATGGGCAAGGAACTCGAGCGGGCGCTCTGGCGCATGTACGCCCCGCACAAGGTCAAGCTGGCCGTGAGCGGGTGCCCGCGCAACTGTGCCGAATCGGGCATCAAGGATGTGGGCGTCATCGGCGTCGACTCCGGGTGGGAAATCTACGTGGCCGGCAATGGCGGCATCAAGACCGAGGTTGCCCAGTTCCTGGTGAAGGTGGCGACCCACGCCCAGGTGCTCGAGTACGCCGGCGCCTTCCTGCAGTTCTATCGCGAAGAGGCCTGGTACCTGGAACGCACCGTCCATTTTGTCGCGCGGGTCGGCATGGATGCCGTGCGCAAGCGGGTGCTCGATGATGCCCCCGGCCGCGCCGCGCTGTGGGAACGCCTGCAGTTCGCCCTCGACAAGGAACCGGACCCGTGGAGCGAGCCCGCGCGTGCCGGCGTCGACCTGCGCCAGTTCGAAACCCTGCCGATATGAGCAATCCGAGCGTGTCCTTGAGCGCAACCGGCAAGGCCGCCGCGGCAGCGGGGCTGCGCACCGAATCCGGCGCTGGCCTTGCTCCAGCCAAAGGCGCGGCCAATTGGCAGAGCGTCTGCTCGGCCGATGCCCTGGCGCCGCTGGGTGCCCGGCGGATCGAGCGTGCGGGATTTCTTCCCGTAGCCGTGTTTCGTGCCCAGGATGATCAATATTTCGCTCTGGTGGACCGCTGTCCGCACAAGGGCGGACCGCTGTCCCAGGGCATCGTCTTCGGCCACCGCGTAGCCTGCCCCCTGCACAACTGGTCGATAGGGCTTGCCGATGGTTGCGCGGCGGCACCCGACAGTGGATGCACGCAGCCCATCGGGGCGCGGGTGGTGGACGGCATGCTGCAACTGGACCTTGCGCAGTTCGTCCGCAATCCGGACCCGCAGGCCTGAAGCGGGCGCCTGCACACGACACATCGTTCATCCGCCGCGATGCCAGCCCCCGTCGTTGAAACCCGGTCGACCTGCTGCTACTGCGGCGTGGGCTGCGGCGTGGTCATCGCCGCGCAAGGCGGGCAGATCATCGATGTCCGCGGCGATGATCGGCACCCCGCCAATCATGGGCGGCTGTGCTCCAAGGGCAACACCTTGCACCGCACGGCGACGGCGGCGATCACGCAGCAGGCGCGTCTGCTGCGGCCCATGCGGCGCCCGGCGCGCGATCAGGATCCGCAACCCATCAGCTGGGATGAGGCCCTGGACGCCGCCGCCGCGCGCCTCGATGCGGTCGCCGCGCAATACGGTCCCGATGCGCTGGGCTTTTACGTGTCCGGGCAGTTTCTCACCGAGGACTATTACGTCTTCAACAAGCTGGCCAAGGGGCTGCTGCAAACCAACAACATCGACTCGAACTCGCGGCTCTGCATGAGCAGTGCGGTGGCCGGCTACAAGATGACCCTGGGCGCGGATGCGCCCCCGGCGTGCTACGCGGATATTGCGCTGGCCGATACGATCTTCATTGCCGGCGCAAACATGGCGTTTGCGCACCCGGTCTTGTTTCGCGCGATCGAGGACGCCCGCCAGGCCAATCCGCGCCTGCGGCTGATCGTCGCCGATCCGCGCCGCACCGATACCGCCGAGGCGGCCGATCTGTTTCTGCCGCTTGCGCCGGGCACCGACGTGGCACTGTTCCACGGCATGCTGCACGTACTGCTTTGGGACGGCTTGCTCGATGCCGATTACATCGAGCGGCATACGTCCGGTTTTGCCGCACTCAAGGAGCGCGTGCGCGAGTTCACGCCGCGCGAGGCTGCTCGTTTGTGTGGCATCGCGCAGGGCGATCTCGTGACGGCGGCACATTGGTTCGGCCAGAAAGATTCCGGCGGCCCGCGCGGTGGCGCCACGCTGTCGCTCTACTGCCAGGGCCTGAACCAGAGCGCCGACGGCACGGCCAAGAATGCGGCGCTCATCAATCTGCACCTTGCCACCGGCCAGATCGGCCGGCCTGGCGCGGGCCCGCTATCGCTTACCGGGCAACCCAATGCGATGGGCGGCCGGGAAGTCGGGGCGATGGCGACGCTAGCCAGCGCCCATCGCGACCTTGACAGCGCGCAGGACCGGGCACAGATCGCTGAGCTCTGGAAAGTGCCTGCGGTGCCGGGCGGACCGGGCAAGACGGCGGTCGAGATGTTCGAGGCGGCGGCGGCGGGGCAGATCAAGGCGCTGTGGATCGCCTGCACGAATCCGGCGCAGTCGATGCCCGACCAGGCACTGGTGCGCCGCGCCCTCGAACGCGTCGAGTTCCTGGTCGTGCAGGAGGCCTACGCGAACACGGAGACCACACGCTATGCGGATCTGCTGCTGCCGGCCGCAAGCTGGGGCGAGAAGGACGGCACGGTCACCAATTCCGAACGCCGCATCAGCCGGGTTCGCGCGGCTGTCCCGGCCCCGGGCGAGGCGCGGCCCGACTGGTGGATAGGCGCCGCCCTGGCGCAACGACTGGAAGCGCGCCGTCATCCGGGCGCGCCGGGCAGGTTCGCCTACGACTGCGCCGAGACGGTCTGGAACGAGCATCGGGAAAGTACCCGCGGGCGCGATCTGGATATCACGGGCCTGAGCTACGCATTGCTCGAGCGCGACGGCCCGCAGCAATGGCCGTATCCGGCCGGCGCATCCGGCGGTCAAGTACGCCTGTATGCCGACGGCTGCTTCCCTACTGCAGACGGTAGTGCGCGATTTGCCGATGTGGGCTACCGGCCGGTGGCCGAGCCGCGCGATGTCCGCTACCCGTACGCCCTGCTGACCGGGCGCCTGCGCGACCAGTGGCACGGCATGAGCCGCACCGGCACGGTCGGGCAGCTCTTCGGCCATGACCCGGAACCGGCGGTCGATCTGCATCCGCGCGACATGGAACGGCTGGCGATCGATGACGGCGATCTCGTTTACCTCACCTCGCGACGCGGTTCCATCGTCGTGCCGGCACGCGCCAGCGAGGCGATGGCGCGCACCCATGCCTTTCTGGCGATGCACTGGGGTGACGAGTTTCTCGGCGGCAGCACGCGAACGGGCAGGGCGGCCGGGGGCGTGAATGCGCTGACCTTGCCGCAATCGTGCCCGACCAGCCGGCAGCCCGAACTCAAGCATACGGCGGTCAAGATACTGCGCGCGGAATTGCCCTGGCGCCTGATGGCCATGGCATGGCTGCCAGCGGATCGCGCCGTCACCGTCCGGCGCCAGCTGCGTTCGCTGCTGGGGCACTTGCCATATGTGGCCAGTCTGCCCTTCGGCAGCGACCGCGGCGGCAGTGACCGCCAGGGGGTGCTGGTGCGCGCGGCGGCCCACGACGCGGCCGACACCGCGCTCGTGGAACAGGTGGAGGCGCTGCTGGAGCTCGATGGCGAGGGGGTATTGCGCTACGTCGACCGCCGGCATGGGCGGCGCCGCTGCATGCGCCTGCGCGATGCCGGCGCTGGCAGGCGCCTCGAAGGGTTCCTGCTGGGGGGCGACGCGAGTTCCGGCGCGTGGCTGCGCGAACTTCTAGAACGCCAGTTGCCTGCCGAGCCGTATGGCCGACTGTTGCTCAAACCCGGCGCGGCGGCGCCGGAGAGCCTTGCCGAGCGCAGTCCGCAGGTGTGTTCCTGCTTCGATGTCTGCGCCGGCCAGATAGACGCGAAACTCGATGAACTGGCGCGCAGCCAGGCCCACCTGACATCGGCCCAAAGGCTCGACAGCCTGCAAGTCGATTTGCGCTGCGGAACCAACTGCGGCTCCTGCCTCGTGGAGCTGCGCAAGCGCGTCTTGCGCAGCATGGATGCGGCCGCAGGGCTGCCGCTCGCCGCGGTCTCCGAGGCGGCGGCAAAAAAAGAGGGCCTACGTGCAGGCCCCTAAATTGCTGCCCTCGCGGGCAACATCCCTTGGAAAGAACCTGGTGGCTTCAGCGCATGTCGTGGTATTTCTTTGATGGGCTGGAAACGCGTTGGTGAGGTTTCCGGTGGCGGCCGCTGAAGGGCGGGCCGCCTACAGGGCTTCCTTGCCGGTCTCGCCGGTGCGTATGCGGACAACCTGCTGGAGGTCGTAGACGAAGATCTTGCCGTCGCCGATCTTGCCGGTACGGGCGGAAATCTCTATGGCTTCAATGGCGCGGTCGAGCAGGGCCTCGTCGACGGCCGCCTCGACCTTCACCTTGGGAAGGAAATCGACCACGTATTCGGCGCCCCGGTAGAGCTCGGTGTGCCCTCTTTGGCGGCCAAAGCCCTTCACCTCGGTCACGGTGATGCCTTGCACGCCCACGCCAGAAAGCGCTTCACGCACTTCGTCGAGCTTGAATGGCTTGATGACGGCAGATATGAGTTTCATGGGCCTGCTCCAAAGGTCGCGCCTTCCGGACGCCGCGATATCCCACTTTTGTAAGCAAATCACGTGCCACGTGATTGTGGCGACTCCCTATGAGGAAAATGCCTGCCAACCGCAGTTGGCGAATTTCTCCGCACTATTATGGTGAGGGTTGCACTAATTGAGTGATAAATGCCGGTGCCACAGGAAGCCCGAACGCTTTCCACCTCCCTGGGGTGACCGTCCGTATGTGGCGCGAGCCGTCGCAATGGCAAAGGCGGCGAGGGCCAATGCCGGCTCGGCCGGCCCCCTTACCCGATTATTGGTACGGGATTTGCTTTGAACCTCCCGGGGCCCTCAGCCTTACCGGTGTTTCTTACAAGTCTTACGGTGGTGATGCGCGCGCTGCGCCGCCGAACGGCGGCACGGCAACAACTTTGGGACCGCGAAAACGACATGCATCCATTGCAGGCAACGACAAATATGAGTTCCAGCGGTCCGGATCGCGCACCGCGGCCATCCCGGTGCGCCCCTGGTCTTGTTCGCCATGGCGCATTCATCGCGCTTGCGCTGACGGCCATCGTCACCGGTCCGACCGCGCGGTCCGAGCAGGCTGCACAACCGGCCGCCCAGCCGGCCGCGGCGCCGGGCACCTTCAAGCCGACCAAGCCGCAACTCGACAGCCTCAAGATCGTGACGATCGCCAGCACCACGTTTCGCGCGGTCCACACCACGGACGGCAAGATCTCCCTCAATGCGGATCGCACGACGCCCGTCTTTTCGCCGTATTCGGGGCGCGTCACCAAGGTGCTGGTGGGGCTGGGTGAGTACGTGAAGCAGGGCCAGCCGCTCCTGTCGCTGCAGGCCGCGGAATTCGTGCAGGGACAAAGCGACCTGCTCACCGCGCAGGCCGGTGTCGCCAGCGCCCATGCCCAGCTGTCGATGGCGGTGACCACCGAGCAACGCAAGCACGCGCTGTACGAAGCCAAGGCCGGCGCCTTGCAGGACTGGCAGCAGAGCCAGAGCGATCTGGCGGCGGCGCAGAGCGCTGCGCGCACGGCCGATGCGGCGCTGGCCGCCGTGCGCAACCGCCTGTCCATCCTGGGCAAGAGCGACGCGGAGATCGATGCGCTCGCCAGCGCGCAGAAGATGGACCCCGTGGCCTACGTGCTCGCGCCCATATCCGGCACGGTCACCGACCGCCAGGTGGGCCCGGGCCAGTATCTGCAGGCTGGCGCCGGCAATCCGGTCTACACGGTCGGCGACCTTTCCAACGTCTGGCTGGTGGCCAACGTGCGGGAGACCGACGCGCCGTACGTCAAGAAGGGCGACACCGTCGAGGTCCACGTGGTCGCGCTGCCGGAGCGCACGTTCTCCGCCCGCGTCACCTACGTGTCGCCCACCCTGGACCCGTCCAGCCGTCGCGTCACGGTGCGCGCCGAAATCGCCAACGGCGAGGGCCTGCTCAAGCCGGAGATGTTCGCAAGCTTCAACATACTGTCGGGCAGCCCGGCCAGCGCGCCGGCGGTGCCCGACAGCGGCGTCATTTACGAGGGCAGCGATGCGCGGGTTTGGATAGCCGGCGATGACGGCACGCTGTCGCTGCGCAAGATCAAGCCGGGCCGTTCGGCCAACGGATTGCTCGAAGTGCTCGAAGGCGTCAAGCCTGGGGAGAAAGTGGTCGCCAGCGGTGCGCTGTTCATCGATCGCGCCGCCCAGGGCGACTGACGCCGTGGCCTTGCCTGTTCCCGCGCATGCCGCCGGGCGCTGCCCGGCGACCCGTAACAACGAATAAAACCGATACTGCGAGCCCCCCATGAACGGCATCATCGCCTATGCGCTGAAGCAACGGATCCTGATGCTTGCGCTGCTGATCGGCATGCTGATCGCCGGCGTCGTGAGCTTTCTCAAGCTCAACATCGAGGCCTACCCCGATCCGGTGCCGCCGCTGGTCGACATCATCACCCAGAGCACCGGCCAGTCGGCCGAGGAGATCGAGCGCTACATCACCATCCCCATCGAGATCCAGATGGCGGGCATCCCGAACGTCAAGGCGATCCGCACCATATCGCTGTTCGGCCTCTCCGACGTCAAGCTGCAGTTCACCTACGACTTCACCTACCGGGAGGCCGAGCAGTGGGTGATCAACCGCCTGTCGCAGTTGCCGCCGCTGCCCAACGGCGCCCAGCCGGGCATATCGCCGTGGAGTCCGATCGGCGAGATCTACCGCTACCACGTCGTCGGGCCGCCGGGCTATTCGGTCACCGACCTCAAGACCATCGAAGACTGGATCCTTGAGCGGCGCTTTCGCGCCGTTCCGGGCGTGGTCGACGTCAACGGCTGGGGCGGCAAGACCAAGACCTACGACGTCACCGTCAACATGGAGAAGCTGGTCTCCTTCGGGCTCAACTTCCCCCAGGTGCTGGCGGCGCTCAACAACGGCAGCAGCAACGTGGGCGGCCAGACCGTGGAGATCGGCCCGCAGGCGGCGGTGGTTCGCGGAGTCGGGCTGATCCGCACCATGGACGACGTGCGCAATACGCTGATCACGTCGGCCAACGGCACGCCGGTTCTGCTCAAGGACATTGCCACGGTATCGGTGGGCAATCTGCCGCGCCTGGGTATTGCCGGCGAGGACGATGACGATGACATCGTGCAGGGCATCATCCTCATGCGCCGCGGCCAGGAGAGCATGCCCACGCTGGAGCGCGTCAAGGCCGAGATCCAGAACATCAACACCTCGGGCATCCTGCCGCCGGGCGTGCACCTGGAAAAGATCTACGACCGCACCGAGCTGATCAAGATCACCACCAAGACCGTGCTGCACAACATGCTCGAGGGGGTCATCCTCATCTTCCTCGTGCAATGGGTGTTCCTGGGCAACTTGCGCAGCGCCGTCATCGTGGCCACGACCATACCTTTCGCCCTGTTCTTCGCCATCATGATATTGCTGGCCAAGGGGGAATCGGCCAACCTGCTTTCGGTGGGCGCCATCGACTTCGGCCTCATCGTCGATGCCACCGTGATCATGGTGGAGAACATCTTCCGCCACCTGGTCGAATCGGGGCACGGCCGTTCGGCCGATTACAACGTCCACGATATGCGCTCGGACGTCGGCCTGCGCGGCAAGTTTTCGGTCATCGCAAATTCGGCGCGCGAGGTAAACAAGGGCATCTTCTTTTCCGCCGCCATCATCATCGCGGGCTTTCTCCCCCTGTTCACCCTCTCCGGGGTCGAGGGCCACATCTTCGGCCCGATGGCCCGCACCTACGCCTACGCCATCGCCGGCGGCCTCATCGCCACGTTCACCATCTCGCCGGCCCTCAGCGGCCTGCTGCTGGTGGGTGACCTGAAGGAGGTCGAAACCGTCGTCGTGCGCTTCCTGCGCCGGATCTACGGGCCGGCCTTGCGTTACGCGCTGGACCACCAGCGCCTGACCATGGGTCTGGCGGCCGGCCTGTTCGTGGTCGCCGTCGCTGCCGCGACGACGCTGGGGCTCGAGTTTCTGCCCAAGCTGGAGGAAGGCAATTTCTGGATTCGCGCCACCATGCCCAATTCGATCTCGCTGGCCGAGGGCAACAAATACGTCAACGAGATGCGCCGGCTCATCAAGAGCTACCCCGAGGTGGTGACGGCAGTTTCGCAAAACGGCCGGCCCGACGACGGCACGGACTCGACCGGCTTCTTCAACGCCGAGTTCTACGTTCCGCTCAAGCCTTTCGACACCTGGCCGGACGGCGTGGACAAACCCAAGCTCACGAAGGAGATGAGCGACGCCCTGGAGGAAAAATTTCCGGGCGTGGATTTCAACTTCTCGCAGACCATTGAGGACAACGTCGAGGAGGCGGCCTCGGGCGTGAAGGGCGAGAACTCCGTCAAGCTCTACGGAACGGATCTGGCCGTGCTGGAGAAGACCGCCAACAAGATCAAGGATGTGATGTCCACCATCCCGGGCGTCGTCGATCTTGCCGTGTTCCGTTCGCTGGGCCAGCCGACGGTCAAGATAGAAGTGAACCGGGAGCGCGCTGCGCGTTATGGCCTGGCCCCGGGCGACGTCAATGCCACCATCCAGGCGGCCATCGGCGGTCAGTCGGCCGGTGACGTCTATGAGGACGGCAGCGACCGGCACTTCCCCATGATGGTTCGCCTGGCTCCGGAATACCGCAAGAGCCTGGACGCCATACGGCGGATCACCGTGGGCACCACCAGCCCCACCGGAAACGGCATCGTTCAGGTGCCCCTGAGCGAACTGGCCAGCGTGAAGCTCGTATCCGGCGCATCGTTCATCTACCGCGAAGGCCAGCAGCGCTACATCCCGATCAAGTTCGGGGTGCGCGAGCGCGACCTGGGCGGCGCGGTGCTCGATGCCCAGCGCCTCATCGCCGAGAAGGTGCCGCTGCCGCCGGGCTATCGCCTGGACTGGGCCGGCGAGTTCGGCCAGTTGCAGGACGCCCTGGAGCGGCTGGCCATCGTCGTGCCGATCAGCCTGCTCATGATCTGCCTGCTGCTGTACATGAACTTCGGTTCGGTGGTCGACACCCTGCTCGCCGCCAGCGTCATGCCCATGGCGCTGATCGGGGGCATCATCGCGCTCTTTCTCACGGGAACCCCGTTCAGCGTCTCGGCCGCCATCGGCTTTGTCGCCCTGTTCGGCATCGCGGCCATGGACGGCATCATCGTCCTCTCCTATTACAACCACCTCATCTACGATGGCATGGAGGCCGGGCAGGCGGTGATCAAGGCTTGTGAAGTGCAGATGCGTCCGGTGGTGATGACCTGCATCGCGGCCTGCGTGGGCCTGCTGCCGGCGGCGTTTTCCACCGGCATCGGCTCGCAGGTGCAAAAGCCGCTGGCGCTGGTAGTTGTTGGCGGCATCACCCTGGCGCCGGTGCTGATCCTCATCGTGCTGCCCGTGCTCATCCGGCAGTTTGCCGGCAGCCGCAAGCAACAGGCCGTCCAAGCCGAGGGAGAAAGCTGATGACGCCGCAGTTCCTTACCGCGCGCGCGGCGCCGCGCGTCCCGCCGGGTGCGGCCCCGCGCCGCCTTGCCATGGCGGTCGGCCTGGCGCTGTTGGCGGCCGGTTGTTCGGTCGGGCCCAACTACCACCGTCCGGTGACCAGCGTGGGCGACACCTACACCGCCACGCCGCTACCGGAGCGCACCACGGGCTCGGAAGGTGCCGCGGGCGCTCCGCAGCACCTGGTCGCCGGCCAGGACATTCCCGCGCAGTGGTGGAAGGCGTTCCACTCGGAACCGCTCGATGCCCTCATCAAGGAAGCATTCCGCGCCAATCCGAACGTGCAGGCAGCGCAGGCGGCGCTGCGCCAGGCCAATGATCTCGTATGGGCGCAGCGCGGCTATTTCCTGCCCAACCTGCAGGCCGGATTCGCCCCGACGCGGCAGAAGAACCCCGTCGGAACGATCGCCCCCACGTTGACCTCCGGGGCGCCGATCTACAGCCTGTATACGGCGCAGCTCGGCGTCGGCTACACGCTCGACGTCTTTGGCGGCAATCGGCGCCAGGTGGAGTCGCTGATCGCCCAGGAGAATATGCAGCGCTATCAGCTGGAGGCAACCTACCTGACCTTGTCGACCAACGTGGTGCTGGCGGCGGTGCAGGAGGCGGCGCTGCGGGC
>Ga0075030_100002465_pt1 | contig 16787 bp, 14 predicted proteins | sample LitLauG_LLR_2012_FD_71393 | JGI IMG/M metagenome (GOLD analysis project Ga0075030, IMG submission 71393) | Freshwater sediment microbial communities from Pennsylvania, USA - Little Laurel Run_MetaG_LLR_2012 | ecosystem: Environmental > Aquatic > Freshwater > Creek > Sediment | place: USA... | reverse complement strand
ACGAACCGGCCGAGCGTGTCCGATTCCTCGCGGTATTGGCGCACGGCCTCGGCGATGATCGGCGGTGGCTTTAGACCCTCGGCCTGCCACTCCCGGCAGCCGGCTAGGGCCCAATTGAGGATGCCCGGCAGCTCGGCCTCTAGCTTGGTGAGCAAGTCACGATCCTGCTCCTCAGGAGGTATCGAGACGGTAAATGGCACCAGGCGCAGGCGGCGCCAGATGCCCTCATCGGTCCCGTTGATCGTCGGCTTGTGGTTGCCGCGGATGAGCAGCCGGTGCGTAGGGTGAAAGTCGAAAAACTCCTGGTGGAGAAACCTGGCGGTCAGCGTGTCGCCGCCTGTCAGATCCTTGAGCTTGGCCTCATCGAACCGGGCTCCCTGGCTGGTCTCGTTCATCAGCGCCGCCCGCACGCCGCGAAGCCGGGCAACATCGTTCGGGATGCCGCCATGGCGGCGCAGCATGATCAGGTCAGGAGATACTGCAACGGCGTAGTCGCCGAGGAGACGCACCAACACCTCGCAAAACACGCTCTTGCCGTTGGCGCCCAGGCCGTACAGGAAATGCAGGCTCTGCTCGCGGGTGTCGCCAACCAGGAGGTAGCCGACGAAGCGCCGCAGGTAGGCGTACAACTCGTCGTTCTTGTCCAAGACCCGCCACAGGAACGCGTCCCACAGGTCGAAGTCTGCATCTGGATTGAAGGCCACCTCGACGAGGTTAGAAATCAGGTCCTCGCGGCGATGTGGCCGCAGTTCACTGGTACGCAGATCCAGCGTGCCATTGGCCACATTGAGAACCCACCCGTCAGCATCGAACTGCGTCAACCGGGCGGGTATCCCAGGCTCAGACCGCGCGCACCAGATCATAGCCTCAAGCGCGTTCTTGCTCTGCGCATGCTTCGCGTGCTTCATCCGGGCATCGCGATCCGAGGAGTTCTTAATCTCATCAAAGATAGACAGCGCCGTATCCTTCGCTCTCACCTGCACTGCGACGCCTCTCTCATCGACAGCCCAGCGACGACCGTCCCACACAAACCAGCCGCGCTCGACGGTGAAACGTAGATCCTTGCCATGGCGAGCAGCGAGGCGCCGCCCGTTAGCAATATCAGTATCGTCAATCTCTGCGGCCTCTCGGTCGAACTGTCGCTGTAGCTCGACGATCTTGTTCTCAGCGGCCATGGACGTACACCTTTGCCGCGCCGAGGCGCCTGGCTGCGGCGGCGATTCTCTGCCAGGCGAGTTCGCTGATCGACCGGCCCTCAACTACGCTGGCCAGGATGATGGCCGCGGCGTCAACCTCGAAACTCACCAGCTCCAGAACGTCGCGCGCCGGAATTCGTGATCTCGTCGGCACTACGTGCTGTTCGATCGGTGCGTCGAATAGATCAGAGATTTGCAGTCCGATGGCGGCGAGCACTGATTCGGTAGAGCATTGGCAGAATGCATGGAGCAATACGCGGCCGTCATCGAGGGCGCGCACCGAAACCGGGCGTCCGCGTCTAGACCGGCAAACTGGGCAGCCGGCAGCCCACTGGCCAGGGCGTGTCTGCCGCGGGTGTGGAAGGCGATCGAGGATTCGGCCCGCTGCAGTCATATCGTATCGACGTCGTCATCGGCAGGAACGAGTTTGGGCGCTAACCGGCCGAATGCGGAATCCATCATTGAGGGCCTCGGAGGGGGCTGCTCCGATAGCGATTTTTTCAGCTCATGAGTCCCCAACATGATTGCCGACGCGGATTCACTAATCGCCGCAGTGATAGAATTGAGCAGCACGTCAGGTTTCACACTCACTGAACTTTCGTGGGCCTCCCGCAAAGCGTCGAGTAGCTTGAGCATCGCAGTGGCCTGCTGGCGCAGGCGCATAATCAGGGCTGCCGAAATCATTGCGCGCGCCCCCGCAGAAAGTCATCGACAGCCGAGCGCGCGTAGAGCACGCGGCGACCGGCATGCACGAACTCAGGTCCGCCGCCTCGTGCTCGCCAGCTTTGCAGCGTTCGAACGCTGATGCTTAGGCGCTTAGAAACCTCTCCCTCGCCCAGAAAATCAGGCGGCTTGGTCGATGGCGCCGCGGGAACCGTGGCCTGAATCTGCGCTTTCAGACACGTAGCCAACTCTCTGGAGAATGCGTCGAAGCATGCGGCGAGCGCATCGCCGAGTCGGTCGCTCTTGGCGACCGCGGCCTTGCGACTCATGCCCGTTTCCTCGGCGTCGGTTTGGCAAGGCGAACCAGCTCACTGTAGTCGACGAGAATGGTTCCGTTCGGGAGGCGGTAGAGCGTCAAATTGGGCTCCAGATTGGCCCATTCATGCTCGTCGACGGCTAAGCGCATTCTCGCCAGGGGCGGGGAGATTAGGTCGCGTTTTGCGTGTCGCATGAGCCCTCCGATTGAGTGGGCTCAAGCTAACAATGATCCATCCAATTTTGGGGAAGGGAGGAGTCGTCCCTTCCGGTCAGCCCCGTTGTCTGACGCGAAGCGCCTTAATTACAGTCGACTCTTTGCGGTCGATGCTCCGGGCACACGCCTCAATCTGGCTAATGGGTGATCTAGAGGACAATGTGGCGCCATTGTCCCGCTCCCATGCTTCGACCAAATCAACGGCGCTTTTGCCGTCACGATTATTAGCCGCCTGTCGGCCTCGGTTTATTTCTGCGTAGACCTTTGCCGCATATGGAGGAATGTGCAGCTCGAACTGCTGTGCGATAAACAGGGCAAATGTAAGGCACGCTAGAAGCGGCTCGTTCTTTGCGGCAATGGCCGCATCGATATGTGGCTTGAATATTGGGAAATGGCTTAGAGGCCGCATGCCAAGTTTCGGCAGTCCGCATTGAAATGCGTTAAGCAGCGTGCGAATCAGACGCCTATCCGTCTCAGATATTTCAGGATGATCTGGAGAGGCACAGTGCTTTAGTGTTTCCCAATATGACTTTAGGTCCGCTTCGTCTTGCGGCGGCGTGACCGGATAGCGAGCCTTTCGGCTCATAACGTTGCGCCAGTCTTGATGTCTCGGACCTCCGCCCTTGGTTTTTCGACGATGAATTCCGCCGCGAGCTTCGCGTGGGCCGATGCAAGCTGACGCTTTAGATTTACAGCCTCGCCAAGCTGTACATAGACACGGCTGGTAATGTCGGTCTTATGGCCGAGCATCGCGCCAATCTGCTTTGGGCTGAAGCCCGTTGCGCCGAGCCATGAGCCAAAGGACCGGCGGAGATCATGTAGCCGCAGCTCCGGCAGCTTTGCGGCAGCGCGGACCTTATGCCAGTACTGCTTGGGGTCCAGGTGAGTGTGTTCTCCCGTCTCCCTGCTCTTACGGGCTCCGACGAAGACGTAAGGGTTTTCGGTGCGAACCATCCCCTCAAGGACCAACACTGCGGGCTCCGATAGCGCCACCGCTCGCGGCTCGCCACCCTTGGTTTCCCTGAGGGTGATGGTTCCGGTGCGCGGCTTATCTTTCTCTGCCTGCTGAATCTTGACGTCTTTCCATTGCAGCTTGAGTAATTCGGTGCGGCGGCAGCCGGTATAGAACAGCATCCACAGATAGGCGCGGGCAAACGGGTCGGTAACATCGTTGAGCGCCTTTGCGAGCTTTGGGAACTGGTCCGGCTCCAGAATGGTCTGCCGGGGTTGTTCCGGGTTTGGGGTGACCGCAGCGAACGGGTTGGCAAGTTTGCGGGGGATGCGGTCGTATTTCAGGCCGTAGTTCCACGCTGCACGGAGGAATTGCATCGCCCGGTTGGCAACGTATGCCCCCTCCTTGGTCGTACGCCGGTGCCAGTCGCGGGCCTTTTCCGATGTGATGTCTGCCAGGGCGCAGGAATTGAACTCCTTGGTGCAATGGTTATTCCAAAGCAGCTTGGCGTCCTCGCGGGCGCGCTTCGACACGGCGTCGGACTCCAAGTGCTCGGATTCGTAGTAACGCCAGACTTCCCCGAGGTTCTGGGAGCGCGCGCGCTTCAGTTCATCGAAGTAGTCGATTCCCTGGCCCGCCTGGCGCAGGACCTCGCCGGCAATGCCCTGCGCATGTCCGAAGGTGAATGCAGGTGACGGCTTTCCGATCCCCCGGAGTCTCTGCGTCCTTGAGCCGCGAAGGCGATAGCGGACAATGTAGGTTCGGACGCCCTGTTCAGTGACTCGCAGGCCGAAGCCCGCAGGCTTCGCGTGCCAATAGATCACCCAGCCTGCGCTGGAGGGCCGATAGGGCAGACGGTCAACAGTGGTAGAGCTAAGCTTCGAAGCAGCCATGCGCGCCTCCAATTTAGGCGTAGGTGGTCAGGGCGCGCGTTCCGTTGGCGCGGAGCGCGTGACCCGCTTAGACGAGGCCTACAGGCGATTTGCCATGTAAGCCCCATGTAAGCCACGGGCATGGAACTGTAGCGTAATCGGCCGTGTACGGAAAGGCCTAATAATCCAGTGATTTCTGGCCGTTAGCGTAACGCATAGAAATCGGGAGTAATGACTGAAACTGATTTGTAATCAGGGGGTCGGGAGTTCGAGACTCTCCTGCGGCACCAGGCAATGCCCAGGCCGCTGGGCCGGGCGTTGTGACGCGGTTCACGCTGCGCCGGGAATCCGGCGAAAGCGCCCAGCTGTGACCGCATCGGCGGTCACCCCACTGATTCACATGCCATGTTCGCAGCAGCAAATCCGCGCGCGGCGTGGGAGTACAGCGTTTGGCGGCGGACCTCAGGGCTTTCGGACAACTCGTCAGAACCATCGTGCCGCAGGCCGGCACGGTCGCGATCTTCGATCGCGACGCGCAGCTCGTCTGGGCGCCCGGCGAGGCTGAGGTCGCGTCGCTCAGGGCGCTGGCCGCGGACCTGCTGACGGGCGCCGGCGGGGACGCACCGGCCAGCGCGATGCGCTGCGCACCCGACGCCGCGACCAGCTACGCCTTCGTGGTCCGCGACCCGGCCGGGGCCCTGCTCGGTGCGCTGGCGCTGGCCGTGCCGGGCCCGTTCAAGCGCGAAGCACGACTGATGCTGGAGCCGCTGGAAGCGCGGATCGCACCGCTCCTGGAACTGCTGGCGCAGGATCTGCTGCGCAGCCGCGCGCTGGCCACGATTCACCAGCGGGTCGAGAAGACCATGCAGCTGGAGTGGTTGCACGCCTCGAGCCTCGCCGAGGCCGATGAGGGCGGCGTCGCCGACCCGATCGAGCGGCTGATCCGGGCCCTGACCGATTCTCTGGATGCCGACGTCGCCATCGCCTGCATTCCCGGCCACCAGTTCGAGCGCTGCGTATCGGGCAGCGATTCGCAGCTCGCCCAGGTCGAGGCGTTGCGGCTGGTCGCGAGCGGCGATCTGGCGCGGCGGGCCAAGGAAGACGGGCTCACGCTGTGCGTCAACAAGGCGCGCACCTCGGCCGGGACGCCCGCCTTCCGCTTCGCGAGCGCTCCCCTGCGGCGACATGGTGCCGTGATCGGCGTGCTGGCCGTCTTCGCCCATCATGCCAGGCGGGCATTGGGCACGCGCGATACGCGCCTGGTCGAGCGCAGCGCGCTGCGACTCGTCGAACTGGTCGAGTCGCGCGTCGATCGGGCCACGGGCCTGCCCACGCGCGCGGTGCTCGAGGACCACGTGCTGGCTTCGGCGCAGCGGCGCGCGGACGGGCAGTGCCTGGTCTACCTGGATGTCGACCAGATGCATGCCCTCAACGATCTGTTCGGCTTCGACGTCGGCGACGACGTGCTGCGCCGCATTGCGGGCCTGTGGCCCGCCGGTGAGATCGCGGAGGGCGGGCTGATGGGCCGGCTGTCCGGCGACCGCTTTGCGGCCGTACTCGACGGCTGCACGCTCAACCGCGGACGTGGCTGGGCGGAAGCGGCGCGTGCGCGGGTCGAGGAGCTCATCCTGCCGCCCGGCTGCAAGGGCTTCAGGCTGTCCGCGAGCTTTGGCGTGTCCACCATCGAGATCGGCGAGCGCTTCGAGACGGCGCTGGCGCGCGCCACGACCGCCGGCCGCGCCGCCAAGGATCGCGGCCGCAACCGTGTCGAGGTGTTCGCGGCGACCGACCTGAGCCTGCTGCAGCGCCAGGACGACCTGCATCTATTCCGCGAGCTGTGCATGGCCATCGAGGCGCGGCGCTTCAGGTTGCTGGCCCATGCGATCGTCCCGCTCGCGGATCCGACGCAGCCCACGCATTACGAACTGCTGGTGCGCCTGGTGGACAGCTCCGGCGCACTGCTCGAGCCCGCCCGCTTCATGTCCGCCGCCAGGCGCTACCAGATGCTGCCGCAGCTGGACAAAGGCGTGATCGAGCTCGCCCTCGCCGAGATCGAACCCTACGCCGCACTGCTCGAGGCGCGCGGCGCGGTGTGCTGGATCAATATCTCCGGTTCGACGCTGGGTCAGCCGGACATCGCCGATGCGATCCGCCTGCAGATCAAGCGCTCCGGCATTTCCGGCCGCATGATCGGCTTCGAGATCACGGAGAACGCCGCGATCGAGAACATCGAGGCCGCGACGCGCTTCATCCAGCGGGTGCGGGAACTCGGCTGCGGCGTCGCGCTGGATGATTTCGGCACCGGCTTTTCGTCGCTCGCCTACCTCAAATCGCTTGCCGCGCAGGCGATCAAGATCGACGGCTCGTTCATCCGCGACCTGCTGAGCGACGGCCGTTCGCAGGCGCTGGTGTCGGCGGTCCTGGAAATCGCGCGGCAACTCGGGCTGGACACGGTGGCCGAGTACGTGGAGACGGCGGCCGTGGCCGCCCGCCTCAAGGCACTGGGGGTCACCTACGGGCAGGGCCATCTGTATGGCAGGCCCGCGCCGCTGCGCGAGGTCCTGGACGCCCTGGCGGCCGCAAGCGCCGGTGACGAAACCCGCCGGGCCATCGCCTGAAGGGTCCGCGGACGGCTGCCGGCGGCCGTCCTAGTACTACTGTGTCATTAAGTTAAGTGAACGCAAGGTGCGCCTGCAGCATGGACAGATCGGTAGCTTCTGGACCAACAAGGTGGCGAACTGCAGGCGCATAGTACGGATCGAATCGGCCGTGTGTCGTTCAGGCCGCACGGGGAGATCCACGCGGGATGAAGTTCTTGGGCTGCGGCGGGAGGCGCAGGAGCGGTTCGCTCGGGCGGATGTCGGAGTTTTTTTTGGCGCGGCCGGTAAGGCGCGCTCGCATCAGAAACCCGTAGGCGGCGATGCTGAGGGTGGCGTGATGGTGGAAGCCACGCCAGTTGCGCCCCTCGTAGTGGCCCAGCCCGAGCTCCTGCTTGAGCTCCTGGTAGTCGCGCTCGATGCGCCAGCGCAGCTTGATCAGGCGTACCAGCTCCTTGAACGTGACACTTTGCGGCAGCGTGGCCAGCCAGTACTTGCTCGGCTCGGTCTCGCCCAGCGGCCACTCGATCACCAGCCACTCCTCGGGATAGACCTTATCGCGATGCGCGGCCCGGACCCGCACGCGAGCGAACCGCGAGGCCATGCTGCCCTGCGCGCCTTCGCGCCATTCGACCCGACGCCAGGCGCTTCCGGGCAGCTCGTGCGCGAGGCTGTTCGTGTCAATCGGCTGATGCGTGCGGTTGCGGCGCAGCCGTTGGCTCGGAAAACCATGCCCAGTGTAGGGCCTGGGCGGCAGCGGTTCGTGGCCTTCGGCCCATACCGTCGTGGTGCTTTGAATGCCCACCGCATAGGTCAGCCCCAACGCACTGATGCCGAGTCGAAAATCCGTGTCATTGCCGTAGCCCGCATCGGCCAACACCACACCGGCGGGGACCTTCGCGGCGCGCGCGGCCCGCAGCTGCTCCAGGGCAATCTCAGACTTAGTCGCAAAGCCAATGGCAGCGGGGACTTCGGCCTTCTTGCGACGCGCAGCATCCTCGGCCCACTCGTGCGGCAGATACAGCTGATAGCCGATCGGCAGGCTCGAACGCTCGTTGGCCACCGACACACTCACGGCCACTTGGCAGTTGTCCTGCTTGCCAACCTGCCCGCAGTACTGGCGCGCTACGCCGACCGAATGCTTGCCCTTCTTCGGATACCCCGTGTCGTCCACGATCCAAGCTTCTACGGTGCCCAACGCCGGCAGCACTTGCCGCCGTACCGCACTCAACAACGCCACATCGCTCCACTCCGCCTTGGCTACAAAATGATGCATCGACTGGTGCTTCGCGCTCGCACGCCGCGGCGCCACCAGCGCCGCCATCGGCTCGACGCTCTTGCGATCTCCCGAGAGCATCAACCCACGGCAATAGTCCCCAAGCGGTCCGACCCGGTCTGCATGCTCAAGCGTCTCCGCCAGCTCACTCACGTACTGGGCAAACTCCCGTTCCTGGTCCATATATCCTCACCCTGTAGACGAAGATACGTGGATAATGCCATGATATTAAATGACACAGTAGTACTAGGCGGCCGTCCTATTTGAGGAGCCGGCGACCGATCAGCCGTATGGCCAGCGCCAGGCCGCCGACCGCGTAGCCGCCAAGCACCATCAGATCGGTGAGCGGGTGCGCCATCGGCAATCCCAGCGTCAGCCCGCGCGCCAGGTCCGCGCCGTGGGCGAGCGGCAGCACTGCGGCGATGCGCTGAACGGCGACCGGCAGCGCATTGCGCGGGTAGAACACGCCGGACACAAACATCATGGGCGTGATCAGCAGCGTGAAATAGAAGATGAAGAAATCGTAGGAATTGGCAATCGCCGTCGTCACCAGCCCGAGGCTGGCAAAACTCAGGCCGATCAGCAGCACCACCGGCATGACCGCCAGCGGGCGCAGCCCGTGGACGATCCCGAGCAGGTACATGGCCAGCAGCATCGCCGCGCCCGACAGCGTGGCCTTGAGCGCAGCCCAGACCCATTCGCCGACGACGACATCGGCGGCGGTCATCGGCGCATGCAGGATGCCCTCCCAGGTGCGCTGGATCTTCAGGCGCGAGAACGCCGAATACAGGGCTTCGAAGGTGGCGCTGTTCATGGCGCTGTAGCAGAGCATGCCGGCGGCCAGAAAGTTGATGTACCGCATGCCGGCGATCGGCGGCATGAACGACCCGAGACCGAAGCCGAGGCCGACCAGGTAGATCATGGGGTCCGCCATATTGCCCACCAGGGAGGCGATCACCAGCTTGCGCCACACCAGGAAATTGCGGTCCACGACGTACAGGAAGCGCAGTCCCAGCCGTTCAATCACGGATGTCGCGCCCGGTGAGCTTGATGAAGACGTCCTCGAGGTTGGCCGCGCGCGACAGCGCGCGCAGCGCGCCGCGCTCCTGGAGCGATTCCAGCAGCGGCGCCGGATCGAGGCAATAGCAGAAGGCCGTCTCGCCGGTCATCTCGACGCGCTGGGCATGCCGCCGCGCCGCCGCGCGCGCCCAGTCGTGCACGCCTTCGCCGTAGACCTCCACGACGTGGGGTTCGATCCGCGAGCGGATCAGCTGTCGCGGCGTATCCTCGGCGATCAGATTGCCGCGGTCCATGATGCCGACGCGATCGCAGAGCCGTTCGGCCTCATCCATGAAATGCGTGGTCAGGATCAGCGTGCGGCCGGACGAGGTCAGGCTCTTCAGCCGGTTCCAGATCAGGTGCCGGGCCTGCGGGTCGAGCCCGGTCGTCGGTTCGTCGAGGAACACGATCTGCGGGTCATTGACGAGCGCACGCGCCAGCGTCAGGCGGCGTTTCATGCCGCCCGAGAGCGTGTCCAGCCGCGCGCCGGCCTTGTCTTCCAGCCCGGCGAACTCCAGCAGGCGCGGCAGCCGTTCGACCATGATGCGTTTCGGGATGCCGAAGTAGCGCCCGTAGACGATGAGGTTTTCGGCCACGGTGAAGTCGGGATCGAGATTGTCGAACTGCGGGCAGACGCCGGTGCGCGCACGCGCGGCGCGCGCGGCGCCGGGAACCGGCAGTCCCGCCAGGCGGATGGTGCCCGCGTCGCTGGCGGTGAGGCCGAGACAGCAGCGCAGCGTCGTGGTCTTGCCCGCGCCGTTGGGGCCCAGCAGGCCATAGCATTCGCCGGCGGCGACGCTGAATTGCACGCCGCGCACGACCTCGATGCCCGAGTAGGACTTGCGGAGATCCCGCACCTGCAGCATGCGGGTTATTCTACGGCAGCGACGCGGTCGGCGGGCGCAGCGATTGGCGCTGGTGGGCTGAGCGGCAGGCCGTCAGCGCGACGCGTACGCGTCCATCATCAGGCCGGTGCCGCCGCCGGAAATATGAGCCACCACGGCCGTGCGGCGATGAACCTTGGTGACCACGCCCAGGTCGATCGCGAAGGCAAGCTCCACCTGCTGACCCTTCTTGAGGCCGAGCGAAGCGGTGCGGATGAAGACGCCGTTGGCGCTCAGGTTGATGGCACGGCACAGGCGGCGCTTGCCGGTCGGCATCATGATGTAGACCGTGGTGCGCGCCCGATGACGTGTATGTAGGCGTCGTTCCATGAACCTGATGAACCCCCTCGTACGGACCCCGGTCGACGCGGGTCGTTGGTGCGGCAGGGTTCGATTATGCCTTGCGTCACAGAAATTCCAACGCAAAGCTTACTTAATCATAGATCTATATCTGGGTTCACGATCCGGACCGCGCGTTGTGCCGCGCGGCGCCAGCGGGGCGGGTTCCCCGCCGCGCGCGCGCCGAGGCCGCGTATAGTCGGCTTAAGGTAAATGCGGCCCCCGGCTGTGCCGTTCATCCCCCGATTCCGGCCGCCGGTCGGCTTCCCGTGCACGGCCCTTCCCACCCAGATTAGGATCCCGGCCATGGATGATACGGAAAGGTCTCGCCCGACCGGCTTCACGCTGGTGGAACTGATGGTCACCCTGGCCGTGGCGAGCATCCTGCTGGCGGTGACGATCCCGAACATGCGCACCTTCGTGCAGAACAGCCGCCTTTCCGGGGGCGTCAATGACCTGCTGCATTCGCTGCAGGTGGCACGTACCGAGGCCATAAAGCGCCAGAGCATCGGAGGATTTCCTGCCAATGTGGTGGTGTGCGGTACGGCCGATCCGACGCTGGCCGACAATGCGCTCACCTGCAGTTATGCCAATTTCACCGGCTGGTTCGTGTTCGTGGACACCAATGGCGACTGGCAGCATGCCAATGATGGCACTGAGCCGGTCATTGAACGGCACGGCCTCCTCGACAGCAGCGTGACGGTCAAGGCGGGACCGGCCGGCAATAAGTTCATCATGAGCTACGCGCCGACCGGTTTCTCCAACCTGCCGGGCGCGATCCTGCCCACGAGCACCGTGCTGCTGTGCGACGTGCGTGGCGTCCAGAAGGTCGGCAACAGCGCCACGGCGCGCGCGCTGCTCGTGTCCGCGACCGGCCGGGCGCGCGCTTCGCAGACCTGGAACGACGTCGGCGTCACCGCCCTGCCCACGGTCGGGGGGGCCTGCCCGTGACGAGACCACCGATCCCATCGATCGCATCCTTGCACGGCGCGCGCCGCGGCCGGGGCTTCTCCCTGGTCGAGGTCATGGTGGCGCTGGTCGTCCTGGCCGTGGGCCTGCTCGGGATTGCCGGGCTCTACGTGACCACGCTGCGGTCCGGGGGCGGGTCCATCTACCGCATGCAGGCGGTGAATCTGGCCGGCGACATGGCGGACCGGATTCGCGCCAACCGGCTCGCCGGCCTGAACTACAACGGCGCGGCCGCCAACAACAACTGCTATGGGGCCGGCGCCGTGAACTGCTCGCCCGCTCTGATGGCCGCCAACGACCTGCTGGTCTGGCAGGCCCAGGTGGCGGCGCTGCTGCCCGCCGGCAACGGCGCGGTCCTGGCCGCGGGTGCGGCCATCCCCTACACCTACACCATTACCGTCAACTGGACCGAACAGGGCGGTCTCGGTCAGTCCTACGTGATGACCCTGCAGATATGAGAACACGGCAGACACATCGGATCCGGAAGGCGGTCCCGGTACGCAGCCAGCGCGGCCTGAGCATGATCGAGCTCATGGTGGCGATGACGATCGGCGCCGTCCTGCTGTTCGGGGCCACCCAGGTCTACGTCAACAGCCAGAAGTCCTATGGCGTCAACGAAACGGTGGCGCGCCTCCAGGAGAATGCCCGCTATGCCATGTCGGTCATCGAACCGGACGTGCGCGAGGCCAGCTACTGGGGATTGCTCAACGACCCGACGGTCATTGTCAATGCGGCGCCGCAGACGGCTCCGGCGGGCGCCGTGGCACCCGGCGCGGGGGCCAATGCCTGCGGCACCAACTTTGCCATCGACCTGACGACCACGCTGCAGGGCGACAACGACGGCTACGTGCTGAGCCCCACGCGGACGGCGGCCTGTGATGCCCTTCCCGACATCACCAGCGGCGTGGTCTGGGCCACGACGCCGGTCACGACCGCCGACACGCTGGTCGTGCGGCGCGCCTCCACGCTGCCGACCAACAACGTTCCCTCGCCGGCGACGCTGCAGGTCTGCACTTCGCGCAGCGGCGGGTTCCTGGTCAGCGACGGCACCGGCTGCGCGATCACCGGCGTGCTGCCGCCGGTGGTGCTGCTGTCGAACCTGTCGGTCAACGCCTATTACGTGGACCAGAACTCGCTGCAGCAGGCGGGCATGCCGTCGCTGCGCCGCAAGGTGGTGACCAGCAACGGTGCGGCCATCGTCTTTCGCGAGCAGGAAGTCATGGCGGGCGTCGAGGACATGCAGGTCCAGTTTGGCATCGATCCGGGCGTCACCGGCGTGGTGCAGCGCTATGTCGATCCGGGCGGCGTACCGGCCGGGGCACAGATCGTCGCGGTGCGGGTCTGGCTGCTGGTGCGCGCCGATGCCCCGGAGACGGGCTTCACCGACACCACCATCTATCAATACGGCAACCGCTCCGCCGTCAACGGCGTCACCGGGGACCTGAATGCCGCGGCCGGCGCGGGCATGGCATATCAGCCCTCGCTGAACCCGAATGCCACGCTGACCGGACCGCAGCATGTGCGGCATCTGCTGATCTCGCGCACCATCCAGGTCCGCAACGCGCTGATCACCTGAACCATGAATACGAACCTGCAGACCCTGGGCGGCAGATCGCAGCGCGGCGCGGCGCTGGTGGTCGGGCTGATCCTGCTGATGGTCCTGACGCTGCTCGCGGTATCGAGCATGAATTCGGCCAGCCTGGAATACATCATGGCCGGCAACGAGCAGTATCACTCCAATGCCTTCCAGGCGGCGGAGGCCGGCATCGCCCAGGGCATGTCGCAGGGCGTGTTCAACCCCGCCGCGGCAACCCAGGTCGTCAACGGCAACAACACCGCCTCGGACACCTATGTCGCCAACATCGTGCCGCAGCTGGGCGGCGCGGCGCTGCCGGGCCCCTGGGAGACGTCGCAAGGGCAATACTCGAGCTACGATTTCGAGATTCAGAGCACCGGCACCTCGACGCGCGGCGCGTCGGCCCTCAACGTGCAGGGCGTCACGGTGATCGCGCCTTACAACCCGGGGCAGCAGCCTAATCCCACGGCCACCGCGAAATCCGGCACCAAACAATTGCTTTGACCGCAGCCGCCCGGCCGGCGGCCCTGCGCTACCCCTTAAGGAGTAAGCTCATGATCAAGTCTCTGGTTCGAACGATCGCGACGCTGATGCTGGTCACGCTGGCCGTGACGGCGCGCGCCCAGTTGCCGCCGGTGTCGGTCGTGGAAGCCTCCATCGAAACCGCCGGCAGCGGCGTGCATTTCCCCTCGACCCTGTCGGGCAAGCTGATCGTGCAGGGATGCCCCCAGTGCGTGGACCAGGCGCTGCAGCTGGACGCGCACACGCAGTTCTACCTGAACGGCAGGTCCATCACTTTCGCGCAGTTGAGTTCGGCCGCCCTGGGCGCCGCCGACAAGTCGCTGACGGTTCACTATCGGCTCAAGGACAAGGTCGTGACCCGTGTCGACCTGACCGAGTTCGCGTCCTGAGCCGGACGCCCAAGCAGGAGTTTCAGACATGAATACCCGGACGATGAGACAGCTGGCGGTGATCTGCAGCGGCCTGTTGCTGGCCTGCTGCGCCACGATCGCGGCCGCCGATGACACCGAGATCTTCTTCAACGGCGCCAATGGCGGCGGTGACGCCAATGTCATGCTGATCCTGGACACCTCGGGCAGCATGAACGACGTGGTCACCTCGCAGGTGCCCTACGACTCGACGCAGACCTATGCCGCCGACAAGTGCGCGTCCAGCTTCAGCACGGCCAATGTGTACTACGGCACGGGCGGCACGGTGCCGGCCTGCGGTTCGACCGCGTCGATCCCGCTGACCAGCTTCAAGTGCGTCGACGCCAAGGCCGCGCTCGCCACCGGTGCCGGCACCGCCGCGCCCGGGTTCTACAGCGGCACGCTGATCCAGTGGGGCCAGATCACCACCGGCAAAGGCACGACCAAGGTGGTGACCAAGGGCTGGCAGAAGAAGCTGGGTGATACCGCGGGCACGGACGTGGAGTGCAAGAACGACGCCGGCGTCGCCGGGAACGGGGTGACCGGCGGCACGCTGCTGTGGCCGAGCAAGAACAATAGCGCCGGCAGCGCCGTCGGGGTGTGGGACGTGGCGGCGAATTCCTGGTGGAGCGTCGTCGGCAATACCGGCAGCCCCTACGTGATCTACAGCGCCAACTACCTGAATTATTACTACAATTCCACCACCTCCAGCACCAACACCAAGGTCGCGGTGCTGCAGCAGGGCGTGGCCTCGATCCTCTCCAGCGTCTCGAACGTCAACATCGGCCTGATGCGCTACGACGCCAGGGGCGCCGGCGGCATGGTGCTCGATCCGGTGCTGCCGATCGCGACCAATGCGGCGCCGATCCTCGCCAACGTCAATGCCGACGCGCCTTCCGGCTCCACGCCGATCTCGGAGTCGCTGTACGAGGCCTACCTGTATTACTCGGGCGGCGGCGTGTATTTCGGCAACAATTCCTACACCACCACCTGCAACAACTGGGTGACCAGCGGCGCCGGGCTGAAGACCTGCGCCTCCTTCACGACCGCCAAGCAGCCCAGCGTGGCCGCCTCGCGCACGCCGGCGACCGCCACCGGCGCGAACTACAACAGTCCGTCCAACAGCTCCTGCCAGAAGAACTTCGTCGTGTTCCTGACGGACGGCCTGCCCAACAGCGATTCGAAGGCGAACTCGCTGATCACCAAGCTGCCGAATTTCGCGAAGACCGCCGGCAGCTGCTATGCGAGCGCCTCGGCCATGTACGCCTCGCTCGGCGTCGCGCAGCCGTCCGGGACCGACGGCTCCGGCCTGTGTTCTGCGGCCATGACCGCCTACATGTACAAGAACGACCTGCGCCCATCGGTGGCCAGCGTTCAGAACGTGACCACCTATTTCATCGGTTTCGGCAATGACTTCGCCGACAGCTCCGGTGCGCCGACCGCCTCGTTCGACTACCTGCAGGACGCCGCGGCCAAGGGCGGCGGCCAGGCCTTTACGGCCACCAACCTGGCGGATCTCACCTCGGCCTTCAATACCATCCTGGGCAGCGTGGTCAAGACCAACACGCTGTTCTCGGCGCCCGCGGTGGCCGTCAACGCCTTCAACCGCACGCAGACGCTCAACGACATCTATGTCTCGGTATTCAGCCCGCAGACCACCTTTCACTGGCCGGGCAACGTCAAGCACTACAAGGTCCTGAACGGCATCGTGGTCGATGCCAACAATGCGCCGGCCGTCGATCCGGCCACGGGCTTCTTCCTGTCTACGGCGCAGAGCATCTGGAGCGCGGCGCCGGACGGCTTCGATGTGACCCAGGGCGGCGCGGCCAGCAATATTCCCAACTACGCCTCGCGGAACGTCTACACCTACATCGGCGCCAATCCGAAGGGTGCGGGCGCCAAGGTGCCGCTCACCGGTTCGGCCAACGTGCTGTTCAACGCCGCCAACACGCTGCTGACGCCGACCGTGCTGAAGATCGGCGCGACCGGCGATCCGACCGCGGCCAATCTCATCAGCTGGGCGCGGGGCCAGGACCTCCTGGACGAGAACAGCAACGGCAGCACCACCGACATGCGCCAGGACATGGGCGACCCCATCCATACGGCGCCCGCGGTGATCATCTACGGCAAGAACGCCGACGGCACCGACAATACCGTGGCCTTCGCACCGACCAATGACGGCTACCTGCATGCCATCAACGCCAACACGGGCGTGGAGCTGTGGTCGTTCATTCCGCAGGAGATGCTGGGGCACCTCATCGACCTCTACAAGGACCAGCCGACCGCCACCAAGCACTACGGCATCGACGGAGCGATCACGGTGCTGAAATACGACATCAATGGCGACGGCACCATCGACCCGGTGGCGGGCGATCGCGCGATCATCTACTTCAGCACCGGCCGCAATGCGGACGTCAGCGTGTACTACGCCGTCGACGTGACCAACCAGAACGCCCCGGTGCTGCTGTGGGCCATCGACGGCAGTACCCTGCCGGGCCTCGGCCAGTCCTATTCCCAGCCGCAGCTCACCCGCGTCAACATCTCCGGCGCCACGCAGAACAGCCAGCAGCTGACGCTGGTCATTGGCGGGGGCTACGATCCGGCCGAGGACGGCTTCAGCTATCTGAACGTATCGGCGGCCACCCCGGAGGCCGGCAGCCACCTGTACATGATCGACGCCCTGTACGGCACCCTGCTCTGGGACGCGGGCAGCACCGCGACCTATAACTTCGTCAACACGCGCATGGATCACGCGATCCCCGCCAACGTCGCGGTCATCGACCTGAACGCGGACGGCTATGCCGACCGGCTGTACGTGGGCGACATGGCGGGTCAGCTGTGGCGCTTCGACATCTGGAACGGCCAGCCGGTCGCCACGCTCGTCACGGGCGGTGTCATCGCCTCGCTCGGCGCCCGGGACGTCGCCGGCACGCCGACCAGCGC
>Ga0075030_100002462_pt1 | contig 16800 bp, 13 predicted proteins | sample LitLauG_LLR_2012_FD_71393 | JGI IMG/M metagenome (GOLD analysis project Ga0075030, IMG submission 71393) | Freshwater sediment microbial communities from Pennsylvania, USA - Little Laurel Run_MetaG_LLR_2012 | ecosystem: Environmental > Aquatic > Freshwater > Creek > Sediment | place: USA... | reverse complement strand
AGAGCCACCTGGGCGTGATGCTGCATCGGGCCAATCGGCGCCTGCGCGACCTGCTGCACGGCTCCTGGGCGCCGGCGAAGGGCGAAGCGCAATTCACGTAATGGAAGTCGAGTCACGCCGGCCGCCATGCGGCGGCCGGTCCGCCGAACCGGCATGAAGAACAAGAAGGGAACCGTCATGGAGCATTCATGGAGCACGTAACCGAATCGGGCGGTGCGCCCGTCGCCTCCGCCCAGCGCGCGGCATTGCCCGGCCAGGTCGTCATGGTCTTGCAGGGCGGCGGGGCCCTGGGCGCCTACCAGGTCGGCGTCTACCAGGCGCTGCACGAGGCCGGGATCGAGCCCGACTGGGTGATCGGCACGTCGATCGGCGCGATCAATGCCTCGCTGATCGCCGGCAATCCGGTGGCCCAGCGGATGGAGCGGCTCGAAGCCTTCTGGGAGCAGATGCTCCGCCCCAACACGGCGTCGCCGCTGCTGGCCTGGTTCGGCCTGGGCAACGTGGCCACCAATGCCTCGACCGTGCTGCGCGGCATCCCGAATTTCTTCGTCCCCAACGTGCATGCCTTGCGCGGCTCATCGGCGGCCCTGGGCGTCGAGGACGCCTCGTACTACAGCACCGCCCCGCTGCGCGACACCCTGAACCGGCTGGTCGACTTCGAATACCTCTGCGAGTGCCATACGCGCATGACGGTGGGCGCGGTCAACGTCTGCAGCGGCCGGATGCGCTACTTCGACACCAGCCGCGAGCACCTCGACGCCGGGCACGTGATGGCTTCGGGCGCCTTGCCGCCGGCCTTCGGCGCGGTGCGGATCGACGGCGAGCCGTACTGGGACGGCGGCATCTATTCGAACACGCCGATCGAGGCCGTGCTCGACGACAAGCCGCGGCGCGATTCGGTGATCTTCGCGGTCAACGTCTGGCACCAGACCGGCGCCGAACCCGAAACGATCTGGCAGGTGATGGGCCGGCAAAAGGACATCCAGTTCGCCAGCCGCGCCGACAGCCACATCCTGCGTCAGAAGCAGATCCACCGTCTGCGCCACGTCATCCGCCAACTGAATGGGCACCTGCCCGAGGCCCTGCAGTCCGACCCGAAGGTGAAGGAGCTGGCCTCGTGGGGCTGCGGCACCACGATGCACGTGGCGCACCTGCTGGCGCCGCGGGTCGAAGGCGAGGATCATACGAAGGACATCGATTTCACGCCGATCGGTGTCAATGCGCGGCGCGCGGCGGGGTATGCCGATACGATGCGCATGATCGAGCGCTCCCCCTGGCGCGAACCGGCCGATCCGATCGAGGGCATCATCGAGCACCTCTGATCGGCGTTCCGGTGCAACGTATCGATGCCCGGGTAGCGGGGCCGGCGATGGGCGCGGGCTCGGGTGCTCCGCGCCCGGCGACACAACCGACGACGCGGGCGGCGAACTTGGCGCGATGAAACCCTATCCACCATGATGCCGATCGTCCTGGGCAGTCTCGCCTTCTTGTTCGCCGCGGCCTGCGCCGCCGTAATGGGCTACGCGATCCAGCGCGGCGCCACGTGCACGGTGGCGGCGATGGACGAGGTGGTCAACCGGCGCGGCATGCGCCGGCTGGTGAGCCTGGTCGAGGCCGCCGCATGGGTGACGGGCGGCCTGCTCGTGGCGCAGGCGCTGCACAACCTGCCGACCATGCCTGCCGGTTACCCGCTGAGCGCCTGGACGGTGTCGGGTGGCCTGCTGCTCGGGCTGGGCGCGCTCATCAACGGGGCGTGCGTCTTTGGCGCCATCGCCTTGCTCGGTTCGGGGCAATGGGCCTATGTCCTCACGCCGCTGGGCTTTTACCTGGGCTGCCTGAGCGCGAGGCAGGTATTTGCGCTGCCGGCCCATGAGCCCTTGCCGTACGGCTCGCCCGTGCTGCAGGCCCCCGCGTGGGCGGCGCTGCTGTTCCTGCTCTTCGTGGCCTGGCGCCTCGTCCGACCGCTGCTGCAGGGACCGGGCGCCGGCGTGGGCATGCCGCTGCTGCGCCGGGTCCGCGATGCCCTGGGCCAGCACATCTGGTCGCCGCACGCCGCAACCATCGTCATCGGCGTCACCTTTTTGCTCATGCTGCTCACCGCCGGTGCCTGGGCCTACACCGACGTGCTGGCCGAGCTGGCCCGCGGCATGGCGGCCAGCCTGCCGGCGCGCATCGCACTGGCCCTGGCATTGTTCCTGGGCGCGGCCTACGGCGGCTGGACCGCCGGGCGCTTCCGCGCCACCCGCGTCACCGCCTTGCAGGCCGCCAGGTGCCTGCTGGGCGGCGTGCTGATGGGCTGGGGCAGCCTGCTGATCCCGGGCGGCAACGACGGGCTGATCCTGATCGGCATGCCCCTGCTCTGGCCCTATGCCTGGGTGGCGTTCCTGGCAATGTGCCTGTCGATCGCGGCGGGCCAGCTCATCTGGAAGGCCGCTGCGCCGCGCTTCGCGCGCGCCAGCCACCCGTGACCGAACGGCCGGAGCCGGCGATGCCGGGCGGGCCGCAGGCTGCGCCGCCGGATGCGCCGCCGGGCCCATCGCTGGCTAGAATCACGGCTACGGCAGCGGCGCTGCCGGACGCCAGCGCGGCTCCGGATCCGCCGCAGCAGATCGGTGCTGCACCCACGATGAGTCGCAGAGTACTGGTGGTCGAGGACGATCCGGACATCGGCCGGCTGGTGATGCTGCAGCTGACGGAACTCGGCTGTGACGGCCAGCTGATCGACGACGGCGTGGTCGCCCTGGCGGCGGCGCAGGCGACCCGTTTCGACCTCGTGATCCTCGACGTGATGCTGCCGCGCCTGGATGGCCTGCAGATCTGCCGGCGGCTGCGCGCTGCCGAGCACTACACGCCCATCCTGATGCTGACCGCCAAGTCGGCCGAGATCGACCGCGTGCTCGGGCTGGAACTGGGCGCCGACGACTACCTCACCAAGCCCTTCAGCATGCTGGAGCTTGCCGCACGCGTGAAGGGCGTGTTCCGGCGCGCCGAGCAGGCGGCCGGCCCCAAGGGAGCGGCACCCGGCGATGTGCCGCGCATCGAAGTCAACGGACTGTGCATGGACCTGCAGCGCCATGAGGCGCTGGTCCACGGCAGGCCGGTCGAGCTGACCGCACGCGAATTCGAATTGCTGGCCCATTTCGCGCGCAGCCCGGGCCGGGTCTACACGCGCACGCAGCTGCTCGATCAGGTCTGGGGCCTGCGCCACGCCGGCTACGAGCACACGGTGAACACCCACATCAACCGCCTGCGCAACAAGATCGAGCGCAATGCGGCCAAGCCGGAGTTCATCCAGACCGTCTGGGGGGTCGGATACCGTTTCGGCGCCTGAGTCGGTGGCCGTAGTGCGACCTCGGTTCGGCCGCAGCGCCGCGCCGCGGCCGCCGGTGATCGGGTCGCCCGGTACCGGCGGGGTCCGCAGCCGCCTGCCGGGCGATCCCGTACGAGAGCGGCTATTGCACGTCGGCGACCTTGCCGTTGACGAAGATGATCTTCATGTCCGAGTAGACCCAGGTCTTCTTGGCGCCGAGGTCGATGATGCGCGGCGGTGCGCCCAGCGCACTGCGGATCTGGTCCATCGACTGGCCCAGGGTGATCGTCGGCGGCGGGGCGCTGGGCGCTGCGGCGGCCGCGACGCCATCCGAACCGCCTGCCGCCTCGCTCTCGGCACGGTCGGCTTCGGCCAGCTGGGCCTTGATCGCACCGGCCGGGTCGGGATCGGCGGGCGGCGCGCTTGCCGCATAGCCCGGGGTGGCAGGCGCGCCCAGCGCATCGGCCGGCGCCGCCGGAATGCCGCCCTTGCCCTGCTTGGACTGCAGCTCGGCCAGGCCTTCGTCGAGGTTGGAGCGCAGGTGGTTGTGCATCTCCTGCAGGTCGGCCAGGGTGAGCGCGACCTGCGCCGCGATGGCGCATTCCTTGCCGCCCTTGCTGGCCAGCACGGTCGCGTCGACGGTCGTTGCATTCTGCGGCGGCAGGCCGCTGACGCGCAGCACGTCGCCGGGCGTCACGGCGCATTCCTCGCCCGTGGCGGCGACCAGGTCCAGTTCCTGGCCGGCGACGAACACGTGCGGCTTGCCGTCGCCCAGCAGGTGGAACACGCTGGTGCTCGACGGATCGACGTCGCGGTTCTGCGCATTGGCCTTGGCTTCCTCGCCCTCGAGCTGGACCGCGGCCTGCAGCTCCGCGGCGAGCAGGGTCCGCACCTCGGGCGTGAGGGCCGGCGTCGATGTTCCGGCGGCCTCGGCACGGGCGATGAAGAAGTCTTCCAGGCGCATGGCGAAGCGCGCCGCACCGCCCTGGGCAAACGGCGCCGGTTGCGGTTCGGCCTGGCCGGTCTGCTCTGCGACGTAGGCCGCCTGCAGGGTGGCCGCGAGCAGGAAGTCGGCGAGCCAGACCGAGGAGCTGACGTAGACCGGCGCCGGCGCGTAGTAGGCGCCGTAGTAGCCGTACCAGGGCGCGCCGTACCAGCCCCAGGCGTAGGGCACCGGCGCGGCCCAGGGATAGTAGGCCCAGCCGTAGTAGCCGTAAGGGTAGTAGCGATAGGGCGCATAGACGTCGTAATACACGCCGTAGTACGGATAGTGATGGTAGTAGCGGTCGTAGGCGCGGCCGTTCTCGTAGTAGGCGCGGTGGCCGAATTCGTGGCCGTGATAGGCGTAGGGCCGCTGCACATAGCCGCCGCCATGGCTGCTGGCGACGATCCGCGAGTGATCGGCGCGCTCCACCGCGACCTGCCGCGTGCCGTTGAGCGAATGATGAATATCCATGCCGCGCTGCGGATCGTGCACGTCGCTGCGCGCGCCGTTGGGCCGGCTGCGCACGTACGAACCGTTGGCCGCCTGCGCCACCCGCGAACCCACCGGAGCCGGATGGCCGCCGAAGGCGCGCGCCGGCGGTGCCGCCGCGGCCGAACGGCCGGCCGGCGAATTCACGCCTTGCCCCGGGTGCCCCGGCTGGCCGACCGACGGGCCGTTCGCCCGCATCCCGCCGCCTGTCGTGGTGATGGGCGTGCGGGCGTTGTTGGATGTTCCGGGTCGGCCCTGCTGGCCCACCTGTCCGGCAACCCCAGGATGTCCGGGCTGGCCCACGCCGCCCGGGTTGCCCGGATAGCCCGGGCGTCCGGGCTGGCCCACGGCACCCGGATTGCCCTGGTGCATCGGTTGGCCGGCCATGCCGCCCGGCCGGGCGCCGCCGTTGAACGCCGGCGCCGGGGCCGGTCGGGCCGCAGGGGCGGGTGCCGGCGCTGGCCTGGCTGGTGCCGCTTGCTGCCGCTGCTCGTTCGCCTCGGCGAAGCTGCCATGCAGCAGCGCGCCGGCCGCAACGGCGAGGACCAAGGCCGCGCGAACCGCGGCCGTCTCGAGATGTTTCGGGTTCACCATGACATCGCATCCTGTCGATTGGGATTGCGCGCGCGCCACGGCGCAGCGCGGCGGCGCCATCACTGCACGTCCGAGACCTTGCCCTGCACGAAGATCACTTTCATCTTTGGAAAGTAGTCGATCTCCTTGCCCGGCAACTGCACGATCTTGGTCGGCTGGCCGAGCATCGCGACGACCTGTTCGCGAGTCTGGCCCAGCGCGATGGTCTGCGTCGCGACCGGCTGTGCGGCGGCCGATGCCGCAGCCGGAGCCGGTGCCACTGCCGGTGCCGGCGCGGGGGCCCGAGCGGCGCGCGCTGGCGCGGGTGGCGGCGGCGCGGCGGCCTGCCCGCCGTCCTGCGCAATGACCTCGGAGATCGCGCCGAGCACCGTGTACGCGCTGGGCGCGCTGTCCTTCGGATAGGGCAGCATCAGCGTCGCGTGGTAGCGCTGTTCCTGGTACGGGTCGCTCATGAGGAAGAGGGTCACGCCCTCGTTGTCGACCTTGATCCGCGTCATCCAGAATTTTTCGCCGGCGACGAACGTGCGCGTCGTGGGGATGCCGGTGCCATCGGTGGCGAGCAGGGTCATGTGGCCGAAGAATCCGCTGACCTTGATCTGGCCGCCTTCATATGCGTTGGACGTCGGCCGCAGATGCACCTTGTCCATGACCAGGTTGTCCTTCTTGAGCACGATCACGGCACCCGCGGCGACCAGGTCCATGCCGTCGGCCGTCGCCTTGGCCAGCGGATACATCGCCTCGACCTGGGCCAGGATCTCGCGCTTTTGCGCCAGGCTCAAGCCGGCCGCTGCGCCCCCGCCCGACGAAGTCGTCTGGCAGCCGGTGATGACGAGCAGCAGGACCAGCCCGATCGATGCGCCGGCAAGGCCGCGGCGCGTGCCGTGTCGCTTGAACATCCCAACCCCCTTGGAACCGCCTGGATCCGCTTCGTTGCCCGACGGAGCTTGTTGTCGCCCTGGGCCGGACTCGCGCCGCGGTGCCGTGGGCCTCGACCGGCCGCGACGGGCACCGGACAAGTGGAACAACTCTATCAAGACTTTTTCGGGGAGTGAAGATGATCGCTAGAAATATATCTTGGTGTCCGGATGTCGGGATTTGGCGCTGCGCAACGGTCGCGGGCTCGCTTCCGCGACCCACGCGTCGGCCGGCGGCAGCCTGACCAGCGCGCGCGCCTGGGCCGGCGTGGCGCCGAGCCATTGTTCGAAATCGGCCGGGTCGATCAGCACGAGGCTGCGCTTCTCGTCGCCCGGCCGGTGCATACGTCCCATCACCGGATGGCCATCGGCATGGACCGTCAACATGGTGAAGGAATGCACCACCTCGCCGGTCTCCATGGCGACCCACCGCTCCCACAGGCCGGCAACCGCGAACGGCCGGCCATCGGCGGCGCCGATGCGCCAGCGGATTGCCTTGCCGCTTTCGTAGCACGGTTCGTAAAACGACTCCATCGGCACCAGGCAGAACTGGGCCTGGCGCCACGGCCCACGAAACGAGGGCTTTTCGGCGACGGTCTCCGATCGCGCGTTGTACGTGTTGCGCGCGATGCGCGGGTCCTTGGCCCAGTGCGGGATCAGGCCGAAGCTCGCAGCCAGGCATTCGCGGCCGTGCGGCGCCGTGCGGCGGATGACCGGGGCCAGGTAGCCCGGATAGCTTTCCTCGGGAAAATCGACGTCCGGCGCGGCGACGCCGAAATGTTCGCGCAGGTGGTCGCGCGCGGTCGGGCGATAGTTGGTGCACATGGAATTTTCTGCTGCGCTCCGGCCGCTGCGCGTACCGTGCGCGGCCTTTGCTGCCTGCCCGATCAGTGGTGCGCCTGGCTGGTCATGCGCCGATAGATCGTGTTGCGCGAAATGCCCAGCGCGCGCGCGGTGGCCGAGACATTGCCGTCGTTCCGCGCCAGCGCCTCGCGGATCGCCTGCCATTCCAGATCCTCGAGGCTGGCGTGCGGCGCAGCGGGCGGCGCCGGCGCCACATGGATCGATGTCGCGGTCGGCGCGCCGGGCGCGGCAAGCGGCAGCGGCGCCGGCAGGCCATCGAAGAAGTCGTCAGGCAGGTGTTCGCGCCGCAGGACCCGATCGGCGTCGACCATGCGCTCGGCCGTGCGCAGCAGGTTGGCCAGCTGGCGCACGTTGCCCGGCCAAGGGTGGCGCTTGAACAGGTCGAGCACCTCGGGCGCGATGGCCAGATCGCCCAGCCGGTTGGCCTCGAGGATGTTGCGGATCAGCACCTCCAGGTCGGTACGCTCGCACAGGCGCGGCAGGCGGACCACCAGGCCGTTGATGCGGTAGTACAGGTCCTCGCGAAAGGCCTGCGCCTCGATCAGGGCGCGCAGGTCGCGGTGGGTCGCGCACACCAGGGCGATGTCCACTTCCAGGCTCTTGTCGGTGCCGAGCGGCGTGACCTGGCGCTCCTCGAGCACGCGCAGCAGGCGGGCCTGCAGCGGCAGCGGCATGTCGCCGATCTCGTCGAGGAACAAGGTGCCGCCGCTGGCGCCGAGGATCTTGCCCGGGTGGCCGCGCTTGCGGCCGCCGGTGAAGGCGCCTTCGGTGTAGCCGAACAGCTCGGATTCGATCAGCCCTTCGGGGATCGACGCGCAATTGATGGCGATGAAGGGCCCGTGGCGGCGCGGCGAATCGGCGTGGATGGCGCGGGCCAGCAGCTCCTTGCCGGTGCCAGTCTCGCCCAGGATGAGCACGGCGATGTCCCGGCCCTGGACGCGCTGCAGTTGGCCAATCACGCGCGTGATCTGCGGGTCACCCGAATCGAGGCCGTGCAGGGTCGACGCGCGCAGCGGCGGCCGCGGTTCGCCAACCGGCGCGGCCGCGGCGCGCGGCTCGGCGCCGATGCGCGGCGGCAGGAAGCAGGGCGGCTCGTCGTATTCGAGGCGCAGATGGACCGTGACGCCGTTGTGCATGCAGCAGGCGAGCACGCCGGCGCCGGCGCGGCGCTGCCGGTCGATCAGGCTGGCGACCGAGATGCCGAACAGCGAGCAGAACGTGTGCGCCTGCAGCGCGCGCAGCGACAGGCCGAGCTGGAACTGGCCGCTTGCATTGGCCGACAGGAACTTGCCCGCCGGCGAGAACACGGCGATGCCTTCGACCAGCGTGCCGAGGAACTCCGGCCGCGAATGGAAGCGCACGCGCACCGACTGCGGGAAGGTATCGGCGAAGAAATGATTCTCGATCATCTGCGCGGACATGCGCACCAGGGCCAGCGTGTGCTTGTGGAACGAATGATGTTCGCCCGTGATGTCGAGCGCGCCGACGATCGCGCCGAAGGGATCGACCACCGGGGCGCAGGAGCACGTGAGGAAGTGGTTGACTGAGAGAAAATGCTCATCGGCATGGACCACGGTGGGCTCGCCGGCGGCCAGCGCCGTGCCGATCGCATTGGTGCCCTTGCTGCGCTCGGACCAGTCGACCCCGCTCTTGAGCGCGACACGATCGGCCCGCTGCAGGAAGTCGTCGTCGCCGCAGGTGTGCAGGATCAGCCCCTCGGCGTCGGTCAGGATCACCATGTTGTGCGTGTTCACGATCTGCTGGTACAGGGTCTCCATGACCGGCAGGGCGTGCGACAGCAGGCTGCGGTTGCGATCGAGCGCGTCCTCGAGCACCGAATGGGAAATGCCGAAGTCGGGCTGGTCGCGCTCGCTCAGGCCGAAGCCCAGGCTGCGTTCGTGCGACGCGCGGATCGGCGCGGCGAACCGGTCGCCCGCCACCAGATCGCCGACGGCGCCGGGCCGCGCGGTTACGGATCGCTTCATTTGTCTCCTCCGTTCTCCTCGTCTGCGCGGGAGAAACCAGGGTCGTTCCTGGCCGAACCGCGATGATCCGCGGCTGCGGGGTTTCCTTGTTGTCCGGCGAGGCTACACCAAAAACCACGCGCTGGGGCAGGTGTTGCAGATTGGGACAGTAGCCGTTGGCCGCTGGCACACGGCGCGTCGCGCGACGTCGGCTCGAGCGTTTTGATGCAGGGCACAAGAGACGGCGATGTCGATCCGCGCGCCCTGCGGCCACCGATCGCGGCCGCGTCGCGCCGCAGCGCCGCTGTCGTCTCGCGCATACGCGGCATGAACGGGCGATCCATTGCGCGCCATCAAGCCTGCTCATTGCCATTCACGCCGATTGCGCCCACTGTTCGGGCCGCGCTGTCGCGCCCGGGCAGGCTGGAACGCGCAGGCTGGCACGAGTATTGCCACGTAAGTGCAGACGCCCGCGCGGCGTTGCTCGCGACAACATGAGAAGCAAACATGACGAGGAGATCCGAATGGCTGTGAAGAGTATGGGGATCGGCCGATGGCTGTGCGGCGTCGGCTGCATGGCGTTCATCGGTGGTGGCCTGGCGGCGTCGGCGCATGCGGGCGGCGTGACCGATGAAATGATCGTCAACGGCGGCAAGGACACGAAGGAGGTCCTGACCTGGGGCATCGAGCCCAACGGCCAGCGTTTCAGCCCGCTGTCGCAGATCAACACCAAGACCGTCGGCAACCTGATTCCGGTCTGGTCGTTCAGCTTCGGCGGCGAGAAGCAGCGTGGCCAGGAAAGCCAGCCGCTGGTCCATAACGGCAAGATCTTCGTCACCGCGTCGTACTCGCGCATCTTCGCGCTCGACGCCAAGACCGGCACCAAGCTGTGGAAGTACGAGCACCGGCTGCCCGAAGGCATCATGCCCTGCTGCGATGTCGTCAACCGCGGCGCCGCGCTGTACGACGACCTGGTCATCTTCGGCACGCTCGACGCCCAGCTGGTCGCGCTGAACCAGGACACCGGCAAGGTGGTGTGGAAGGAGAAGGTCGACGACTACCAGGCGGGCTATTCCGAGACCGCGGCGCCGATCATCGTCCACGGCCTGGTCATCACCGGCGTGTCGGGCGGCGAGTTCGGCGTGTCCGGGCGCGTCGAGGCGCGCGACGCCAAGACCGGCGCGCTGGTCTGGTCGCGGCCGACGGTCGAGGGGCAGATGGGCTACCAGTACGACAAGGACGGCAAGGCGGTCGCCAGCGGCATCTCGGGCACCACCAACGCGACCTGGCCCGGCGAGCTGTGGAAGACCGGCGGCGCGGCCACCTGGCTGGGCGGCAGCTACGATCCGACGACCAACCTGGTCTACTTCGGCGCCGGCAACCCGGCGCCTTGGAACAGCCACCTGCGGCCCGGCGACAACCTGTTCTCGAGCTCGACCCTGGCAATCAATCCGGCCGACGGCAAGATCGTCTGGCACTACCAGACCACGCCGCACGACGGCTGGGACTATGACGGCGTCAACGAGTTCGTCACCTTCGACATGGACGGCAAGCGCTTCGGCGGCAAGGCCGACCGCAACGGCTTCTTCTACGTGATCGACGCCAAGGACGGCAAGCTCAAGAATGCCTTCCCGTTCGTGCGCAAGATCACCTGGGCCAAGAGCATCGACCTGGGTACCGGCCGGCCGCTGTACGACGACAGCAACCGTCCCGGCGAGCCGCCGGCGGCGGCCGCGGGCGCCGAAGGCAAGGGCAAGGTGGTGTTCTCCGCACCGTCCTTCCTCGGCGGCAAGAACCAGATGCCGATGGCCTACAGCCCGAAGACCGGCTACTTCTACGTGCCGGCCAACGAGTGGGGCATGGAGATCTGGAACGAGCCGATCGCCTACAAGAAGGGCGCGGCCTTCCTCGGCGCGGGCTTCACGATCAAGACGGTCAACGATGATTACATCGGCGCGCTGCGCGCGATCGATCCGAAGTCGGGCAAGATCGTCTGGGAAGTGAAGAACAGCGCGCCACTGTGGGGCGGCGTGCTCGCCACCGGCGGCGATCTCGTTTTCTACGGCGTGCCCGAGGGCTACCTCAAGGCGATCGACGCCAAGAGCGGCAAGGAACTGTGGCAGTTCCAGACCGGCTCGGGCGTGGTCGCGCCGCCGATCACCTGGGAAGACGGCGGCACGCAGTACGTCGCGGTGGTCTCGGGCTGGGGCGGTGCGGTTCCGCTGTGGGGCGGCGACGTCGCCAAGAAGGTCAATTTCCTGGAGCAGGGCGGCTCGGTCTGGGTGTTCAAGCTCGCGAAGTAGCGCGGACTCGCGCGGCACCCGAGGGCCCGGCGACGCCGGGCCTTTTTTTTCCTGCGTCTCAGGCGAACGGCACGCCCGGCGTGGCCGTGCAGCCGCCGTCCTTGTCGATCCACAGGCCGTCGGTCCGCGCGAACGCGCCGAGCAGGCGCTCGCCCGCCGCGCGGTCGAGCACCATCATCGCCGTCGACAAGCCGTCGGCCAGCAGGCCGCTGGGCGCCAGCGCGACGGTCGAGGAGAAGCGCGGCGGCGAGACCCCGGTCGCCGGATCGAAGATGTGGTGGTGGCGAAAGTCGCCGCTGAACGTCGTCGCGTAGTCGCCCGAGGTCGAGACCACCCGGCCGTCCATGCCGATGCGCGCGATGAGGCCGCTGCGGTCGCGCGGGTGCTGCACGCCGACTGTCCACGGTCGCGCCGGTGCCCGTCGGCCGAGGTTGCCCAGCTCTCCGGTATCGACCAGCGCCGCGGCCACGCCGCGTGCGCGCAGCATGTCGAGGACCACGTCGGTCGCATAGCCCTGGGCCAGCGAATTGAGCGTGACGCGCGCTCCGGGGCGGTCCAGGCGCACCGTTGTGCCCTCGATCACCACGGCACGGTGATCGACCCGGTCGCGGGCCTGCGCGATCGCCCGCGGCGCGGGCAGGACGCCGTCCGCCTTGGCCCGGGTGTACAGCTCCCAGAGCGGCTGCACGGTCACGTCGAAGGCACCGCCGGTCAGGGCGGCAAGCTGCGCGGCGAATTCCAGGTTGCGCAGCAGGTGCGGATCGGCGTCCTCGATCCGGCCATCGCGGTTCAGGCGGCTGAGCTGGCTGTCAGGCCGGAACAGGCTAAGCAGCGCATCGATGCGCTGCACTTCGTGCATCGCCGCGCGCAGCGCGTCCTGCGCCAGGCCGTCGGCATCGCCCAGGGCGCACAGGCTGATGATGGTGCCAAAGGCCGTGCCGGCGACACGCGCGACTGGCGGATCTTCGCCCGCCACCGGCGCCCGCGCCCCGCTCAGCAGGGCCCACTGGCGCGGATCGAGCGTGCCGGAGAGCAGCAAGGGCGTGGCGGCGAACAGTCGTCGTTTCAAGATGCGGGCTCCGGGGGTCGGTGCGCCAGGCCGGGCACGGCGGGCGCCGCGGCGACGGGCACGATGGTGATGACGCGCCGCTTGGCCTCGAGCAGCAGCGGCGCGCATTCCTGCGGACTGTCGTGGATCGCCACGCAATCCATGCACTGGAAGCACTCGGCATAGTCGATCCGGCCGTCGGGCTCGATCGCCTGGTAGCCGCAGCGGTAGCGGCAGGTCTGGCACGGCGTGCCGCATTCGCTGCGGCGGGCGATCCAGTCGAAGCGGCGCAGCCGGCCGAGCAAGGCCAGCGCCGCGCCCAGCGGACACAGATAGCGGCAGAAGAACTTGTTGATCACCACGCCCACCAGCAGCAGCCCGCCGGCCCAGGCCACGAACGGCCACGAGCGAACGAAGACCAGGGTCACCGCCGTCTTGAAGGGCTCGACCTCGACCAGGTTGTCGGCGAGGCGGGTCGAGACCAGGGCCGAGGCGAGGATCACCGCGAGGATCGGATACTTCAGGAGCTTGAGGCGCCGGTCGGTGGCGGTCTTCAGCCGCCGCTCCGGCACCCGCAGGCGCCGCGCGACCAGGGCCAGCAGCTCCTGCATCGCGCCGTACGGACAGAGCCAGCCGCAGAAGGTGCCGCGGCCCCATGCGACCAGCGATCCCAGCACGAAGACCCAGAGCAGGGTGCTCATCGGATCGTAGAGGAAGAAGGCCCAGCTGCGCCCGACCAGGCTGGCCTGCAGCAGCGCGACCAGGTTGACGATGGACAGCTGGCCCTGCGCGTACCAGCCGATGAAGCCCACCGTGAACAAGAGGAAGGCCGGCCGGAAGCGGCGCAGCAGGTCAAAACGCGTCACGACCGGCGATTGGCGCGCCAGCAGCACGCTCAGCAGGGCCAGCGCCAGCAGCAACACCACGATCTCGGCCCAGCGCCCGCGCCAGATCGCGCGCCAGCCTTTCTGGTCCTCGGCGGCCGGGATCAGGTAGCGCGGCGGCACCTCGATGGTCATGGTGAAATCGCGCGCCACCCGCTCGGGGTAGATCAGGCCGACCGAGCGAGTCACCAGAAGCCGCAGTTCCACCGGCCGGCCCAGGTCCAGTCCCGAGGCGCCGATCACCCGGAACACCTTGTTCAGCGTGAACTCTGGCGTGCCGCGCGGCGCCACGTCCAGATCCATGTCGCGCAGCTCGATCGGCAGCTGGTCCTGGATCAGCGCCAGTCGGTCCGGCACCGAGGCGCGCACGTAGTCGTCGGCCAGGAAACCGTAGCTGCCGCGCGACATGAGCAGCAGCAAGTGGTCGTCGTCGTGCGCTCGGGCATGCACCGCGGCCAGGCCGCGCTCGTCGAACAGGTTGCGCCCGGCGCTCGGGATCTCGACGAAGGCGGCGTACAGGTCGATGAACGTGTCGTCGGGCGGTCCGTCGCCCGGGCCCGGGCGGTGCGCGGCCACGCTGCCGGCGTAGGCCTGCTCGACATCGCGGTTGCGCAGCTTCAGGTGGCCGACCAGCCCGGCATCGAGCAGGGCGTTCCAGTCGCGCGGCTCGAACACGTCGGTGCGCACCTGGGCCACGCGGTCGGGGTCCTGGGCGCCGGCGTAGCCGAGCTTGCTGCGCGCCACCTTGAGCGCCGCCGACAGCAGGGTCTGGTTGAGGATGCGCACCGATGCCGTGGCCTTGGCCACGCCGTCGATCAGCACGTTGTTGCCCTGCGACGGCGCCGCCGCGCCGTCACGCGGCTTGGTGCCGATCTTGATGTTCTGCTTGAGCGACAGGCCGGGGTACTGGGCGACGAAGCGGAACAGCGGCTCCTCGCCCAGGCCGTCGAGAAATACCGGCTCGTGATGCGAAAGCACCTTGACGTCGATGAATTCGCCCTGCGGATTCATCGCGATGAGCAGGTTGGCCGGCGTCCCGGAGAAGCCAGGTATCGGCGCCAGGTCGATCGATTCGAAGACGTAGCCGACCAGATCGGTCGCCGGCCCGTTCTGCTTGAAGATCGGCCAGACCGGCAGGTCGGTCATCTTCTCGCCGACCACCAGCGGCGGCGGGAAGCGCGCCTGCAGGTCGGGCGCCTGCAGCACGCCGGCGGCGGCGGGTCCGGCCAGCCAGAGCGCGGCGGCCAGTGTGGCGGCGGCCAGTGCGGCGCCGCGGGCGCGCCAGCGCCGCGCGGCGGTCGCCCGCCGCTGACCCGCGCGCCGATAGTTGCTCATGTCGACCATATCGTTGCGAGCGCCTGGCATCCGTTGAAAGTTACCACGAGGGGACCCACGAGGATGCACGGTTCATGCCGTGTGCCGCCGCCCAGGAATCATCGGTCGCGCATCGGTCGCCATGGTCCGCCTGTTCCACTCTGCAACAGGTGTTGCAAATTCCGCCTGTGCGCCGCTCGAGCCGGCGCCGCCGGGACAGCCTGTATCCACGGCAGGCGGGCAAGCGGTACATTCGTGCATCGTCGCGCGCTGGCACGCGAATTGCGACAGGCATTGGATCGGATTCGCAAGATTGGCCCATAAGAAGAGAAGAAGGAGAAGACATGAGGAGCAGACGCAGTTGGTGTGGCGGCTGGCCGGGCGGCCTGCTGCTGCTGGCGGGTGCCGGGTTGGCCGGACTCGCCCTGGCGCACGGCAACGTGACGCCGCAGGCCGTGGATACGTCCTCGCTGCCGCAGCTGGGTGCCGATTGGCGCAGCTCTAATCCGTACACGGGCAACGAGCAGGCGGTCAAGATCGGCTCGTCGGCCTTCAACCAGAACTGTGCCCGCTGCCACGGCCTCGAGGCCATCTCCGGCGGCATCGCGCCCGACCTGCGCAAGCTCGACCGCGACTGCGTCGAGCTGGCCAGCGAGGCGCGCAAGAGCGCCTGCTACGACGAGACCAACGCCTACTTCCTCACCTCGATCCGTCACGGCAAGGTGCGCAACGGCGCGGTGTACATGCCGCCGTTCGAAGGCATCCTGACGCAGGAGGCGATGTGGGCGATCAAGGCCTACCTCGAGACCCGCCGGATCAACGAATGAGCGCGCGCTGCGCGCTGCGGGCCGGTGCACTGGCCTGGGTCGTGGCCGGCGCCGCGGCGCTTGGGCTGCCGTGCGCCGCCGGCGCCGACGAAGTGCCGGCCGATGCGGTGACGCGCACCGGCATCCTGAAGGTCGCCGTGTATAAGGAATTCTTCCCGTTCTCGGACGCCAAGGACGGCGGCATCGACGTCGACCTGGCGCAGGCGCTGGCCGACAAGCTCGGTGCGCGGCTCAGCCTGCTGCCCTTCGACGCCGGCGAGACCATGGCCGACGACCTGCGCAACATGGTCTGGAAGGGCCACTACCTGGGCTACGGCCCGGCCGACGTGATGCTGCATGTGCCGATCGATGCCGTGCTGGCGCGGCAGAACGAGAATGTCGATTTCTTCGGGGCCTACCATGTCGAATCGGTGATGCTGTCGATCGACACGCGGCGCATTCCCGAGTGGGATGGCTTCGACGTCTTCACCAAGGAGAAGATCGCGGTCGACGGCGCCTCGTTCTCGGCGCAGATCGTGCTGGGCCTGGAAGGCGGCCGCTATCGCGAGCAGATGATCAACGCCCGGCGCATCCAGGATGCGATCGAAGCCCTGCGCGACGGCCGCGCCGCGGCCGTGATGGCCACCCGCTCCGAGCTCGAGGCGGGCGGCCTCGCCAAGGCACCCTACCGGCTGATCGACATCAGCCTGCCCGGCGCGCCGCGGCGCAGCTGGGCGGTCGGACTGGCGGTCAAGAGCGGGCGCAAGGAACTGGCCGCGCGCCTGGCCGCGGCCATGAAGGACCTGCAGGACTCCGGCGCCCTGGCGCGGATCTACGAGCGCCATGGCGTGCGCTACATTCAGCCCTAGGGGCACGAGCAAAGGAACGGTCAATGGAAGTTCATGCGGACGATGTTCATGCGGACGGGCTCAGGACCACCCTGCGCGCCTTGCTGTTTGCCGCGGGCGCCGTGTGCAGCGTCGCGGCCTGGGCCGATGCCCGGCTCGACGCCGACATGCGGACCCTGGCCACCAACAGCGGCTGCTTCATCTGCCACCATGTCGAAACCGGCGCGAAGGGGCCCCATGGCATGGCACCCATCGGTCCGAACTGGGAAGACGTTGCGCTGCGCTACCGCGCCCGCAAGGACGACGCCAGCGAGACGCTCGTCAAGGCCGTGCTCGACGGCTCCAATGCGTATTCCAGCCACTGGACCGGCAAGGTGAGCGGCATGGCGATGCCGCCCAACGCCGTGGCGATCTCGGAAGACGACGCGCGGCGCCTGGTGCACTGGATCCTCGCGCTCAAGAAGTAGGCTTGTCGGG
>Ga0075030_100002461_pt1 | contig 16802 bp, 9 predicted proteins | sample LitLauG_LLR_2012_FD_71393 | JGI IMG/M metagenome (GOLD analysis project Ga0075030, IMG submission 71393) | Freshwater sediment microbial communities from Pennsylvania, USA - Little Laurel Run_MetaG_LLR_2012 | ecosystem: Environmental > Aquatic > Freshwater > Creek > Sediment | place: USA... | reverse complement strand
CTCCTTCGCGAATAACTCATTGCGAGCCTCCTTTCCGGGGGAACCGCGATGTCAGCACATCGACCCCGCTCTGGACAGCGCCTCCGCCATCATTCATCGGGGCCCTCCTTCCCGCGGAAACACATCCGGGCGGTACTGCTTGTGACAAGTGGTGCAGGACCCATCGATCCGTTCCGCCACGGCGGTCAGCGCCTTGGGGTCCTTCGCCTCGGCCGCCTTGTACGCAGCGGTTCCGGCGTCCGCCAGCAGTTTCGCGTTCTTCAACCAATCGCCCTGGTCTCGCGCACGGCCCCGCAAGATAAGCAGGTTTCCGGATTCCGCCAGCGTCACGGCACCGCGCCGAACGGCAGCCCATTCTTTGTCGTCTTTAGGCCCGCCGCGATAAACCAAAAGCAGGATGTCATTGGAAGCCGGATGGATCAGGTCCGTCATGAGTTGCTTCATGGTGGCTGCGGATGGAAAAGCGTCGGGAGGGGCCTGCGCAAAGACCAACGATCCCATCAGAATGAACCCCGCCAGCCGTACTGGTTTCATGCTCTCTTCCACCGATCCAGTCTACCGCTTGCCGGTGGCACGCGGAGCGAATCGTTCACGGACTATTGGAACGGGAAGGCGGTTTGTAGTATTCAACGTCCGTAAACCAACAGGCGGAAGGTTCCCGGCTTGGCCCTGGGCTGCGGATTGGCCTGCTTCGGAGTGGGCGGCCCAGGCGGATCGAAGTCCGAGGTGTCCACAAAGAGATTATGGGTCTTAGGGTCAAGCCCCATCGTCTTGGCGCCGAACTCAGTCTTCACGGTCTCGACCACACTGAGCTTATCGGGGGAATCTTCGTGGAATATGTGGATGGTGCCCTCACGCGTGGCGGCGGCCACCATGCCGGTTTCGGGCTCGAAGACGTTGGTGTCCACGCGATCGCCGATGGGGAACGGTTGGCCGATGATCTTACCGGTGTCCGCATCCATGACCACCAGCAGTTTGGGGTTGCGGCCGGAGATGAATAGCCGCTTGTGTTTCCGGTCCATCGCGATGGCCACCGGCTGCCCGGCGGGCGCTACCGGCCACCGCGATTTAACCGTCATCGTGCGCGAATCAATCGCGATCACCTCGTTGGTGTCTTCGAGATTGTCGTAGATCATGCCTTTACCGTCGGCGACGGCCTGCTCCGGAGCGCCGCCGAGGGGAATCGTGGCCAGCACGGTCCCCTTCGCGGGGTCGATCACGGTGGAGTTCTTGGACGAACCATTGAACGTGAAAACGTGCTTGGACGCGGGATCGTAAATAATCGAGTCGGCGTCCGCCTCGGCTTTTACCTGGCCAATCGTCTGCAGCGTCTTCAGATCTACGATGACGGCCTGGCCCAGGTCTCCGTCGCTGATGAACCCGCGGTGCAACTCCGGCACCAGGGCGATTCCGTGGTTTCGCTTAAAACCACCGGTTATGGTGCCCACCACGCTGAAGTTATCCGCGTCGACCACTTTGAACTCCGTACCGTGCGACAGGTAAACACGGCGCGCGGCGGCATCCACGTTGATGTAGTCGAAATACTCGCCGCCGCCGGGGGCGGCACCCAAAGGAATTGTCTTGAGCAGGTGGTAACCACCCGCCGGAGACGCCGCCAGCAGGTACGCGGAAAGGCCCACGGCGCACACCACCACGCTCCAAAACCCGCGATTCGAACTGTTCATCAAAACCTCCGATCGTTCTAGAAGATTACCTTAATCGCAAACTGAATGTCCCTGGGGAGCGTCGACGTAACCTGCAGACTTCCGTTTCCGGTGAGCGTTCCGTTCTGATTGAACAACGTGGCTTGCCCAGAGCCATTGATGGGCAAGGGCGGCAAGAAGTTGGCATGATTCAAGATGTTGAAAAACTCCGCCCGGAACTGCACATTGAAAGCCTCCGAAACTTTCTTGACCGGGACGTTCTTAAACAGTGAGAAATCCACGTTGAACAGACCCGGGCCGACAATGCTATTGCGGCCGGCATTGCCCAGGAGATTCGAACAAGTACCCGGGAACTGAGGGTTCGCCAACGTGCCATTTCCGACAAACGGCATGCATTGGGCGGCGATCGCCGGAGTCGCCTTCGGCAGAGTGTAGCAACTGGCGTTGATGTAACCCAGAAAAACGCCGCCGGGGCTGCTTTTGAAATTGGAATTCACCGGATTGCATCCGGGAACCTTATCCGGGAAGGAGAACAGGTCGCCACCGGCATTTTGTATACCCAGAGCGTCGCCTCCGATTACGGGAGTCGTCGGAATGCCGCTATTGACCTTGACAATGCTGCCCAGTTGCCATCCGCCCAACAGCGCTCTGGTGGGTCCGTGGAGAGATTGAGACACGGGCACCGTCCAGATGCCGTTGATGGCCGCGCTGTGGGTCACGTTGTAGTCCGCGGGTCCGTGGCTGATTTGCGGGGCAAACCAGTACCATTGTGAGGGGGTGTTCGAAAAGGCGTCGCCGGCGATGGTCGCGGAACTGTCGTCCATGGCTTTGCTGTAAGTGTACGAGCCCCCGAATTGGATGCCATGGCTCATCCTCTTCTGGATATTAAACACGAGGCCCTCGTAGGAGGCCGTGGTCCCATAGGTCAAGAACCGGATACCCCCGAAGTTCGGGTTGATCCTCATATCCTTGCCAGTGGGGTTGTAAGGCCACAGCCACCCTGCGGATGTATAAGTCGGGATGACCATATCCCCATCATCGCCTCGCATCATCATGTGGACGCCCTCGGAGCCGATATAACCCAGGGTCGCCGTCAGGCTAGGCGTGATTTGGCGTTGGATGTTGATATTCCACTGCTCGACGTAACTTCGCTTCGGATTTTGCTGCATAAACGAGGCAGTGAGCGAACCTGCTCCAAACTTCGAGAACGCGCTCCGTGGATCATTGGCCGGAATGCCTAGGGTTCCGGCGAGCGGCGTAGACGGACTATTGTTCACAATGCCGTTCAGGAAAAACGGCGACTCTATGCTTAACTGGGTGAAAAAGTATCCTGGCAGCGGCAAAACGTCAAAGATGGCGAAGCCGCCACGAACGGCCGTCTTCCCATCGCCGTGCGGGTCCCAGGCAAAACCGACGCGCGGCTCGAAATTCCGCAAGGTGGGGTTGGAGTAAAACGAGCCGACGCCGGAGCAGCCCGGCTGTCCAAATATGAGGGTACGGGCGGGATTCGAAGTCCCGCAGGTAGGTAGCGGGGAGGTCATGGTGGCGAGGCTGGTGGTCATGCCCTGCACCTCATTGAGCACCGTGGTCATTTCATAGCGCAGCCCAATGTTCAGGGTGAGATTGTGACGCATACGCCAGTCATCCTGGATGTACCCGCCGAAGAGGGTTTGCCGCAAGCCCCGCGGGATATCTCTGTCGGGAAGCCCTCCCTCTAACGATTTGGGCTGGTTGGTGAGGAAATTCGCCAGGGACGCGAAACGCCATATTCCAAAAGGGTTATAGTTCTGAAAGGTATTGTATCGCATCCGCTCCATGCCATAGCCGAATTTCAGAGAATGGGTTCCGCGGGTCACAAAGACGTCGTCGTAAAACTGGATGGAATTCCAGTTGAAATGAGTAAATCCGCCGCCCAAGCCCGCTCCCGGGGCTGAAATGCCCGGGATGCTCATGATGTTGGGGCTAAAAGCGTTCGGAAAGCTGCCCAGAGAAGGGTCCGCGAACGCGGGATTAATTGCCGAGACGCTCTGGTAGTTAATCACTGCGTTACGGTTGAAGCCAAGCCGCGCGATATTGGCCAGGGTCGGGCTGAAAACGTGGTTCTCTTCCAGGGCCGCGACTTGGCGCCCGGTCTGGGACAAGATATTCAAGCTATCAAATGCGCTTTGTTGAGTGAGGGGCGCGAGGTCGTACATGTACGTGGCGAACAGGCTATCCTTAGCGCTGATGGTGTGATCCACTCGGGCGGTATAGAAATTTTCCGTGGTGGCATACACAGGGGAAAAGGTGAAGACGCCTTTGTCCCCGTTGACCGCCCCGTTGGGGAGAGGATAGAGCGCCAGGTACTTCGCCGAGGCCGGGTCCACGTTTACGTGCCCGCTCACCAGATTCCCCGCCCGCGCCGCGGCGGACGGAACGTTGCTGTTCACGGGGATCCCTTGCGACTGGCGTATCCCCTCGTAGTCGAAGAAGAAGAAGGTTCGGTCCTTTCTGATCGGACCCCCGACCGCGGCGCCGAACTGGTTCCGTTTGTAAGGCGGTTTCTTCTGGCCCGCGGCGTTCACGAAGAAGTCTGTCCCGTCCAGCTTCGCGTTCCGGAAGAACTCGTAGACGTCGCCATGGAACGCGTTGGTCCCCGACTTGCTGATGGCGTTGACAACGCCGCCGGAGGTTCTGCCATAGTCGGCCGAGTAGTTGCCGGTGACCACGGAGAATTCCTGAATCGCATCCACGCCCAGGCTCACCCCGAGCACGCTACCCGGCCCGCCGTTGCCGTAATCGTTAATGCTGAGCCCGTCCAGCCGGTAGTTGTTTTGCGTGGGCCGGCCCCCGGAGATAGTCAGTTGCGACCCGAAGCCCCGGTTCCCGCGCAGGGCGCCGCTGGTGTAAGGCATTTGGGTTTCGATCGCGTTCACGCCGGGCGCAAGCGTAGCCAGCGATGCCCAGTCCCGGCCGTTCAGGGGCAGATCGCGAACCTCGTTGCCTTCCACCTGGGAACTGATGGTGGACGAGCCGAGTTGCACCTGCGGCGCGGTTGCCTCCACCTGAACGGTCAGACTGGCTTCTCCAATTTTCATCGGCACGTTCAGCACTTGCTGGGACCCCACCGTGAGCTCGAAGTCAGACTGCTTCGCGGTGGAAAACCCCGTGGCCGATACCGTCACGCTATAGTTCCCGGGCAGCAGGTTGGGGACTGAGTAAAAGCCGGCGCCATCCGTTACCGTGGCGCGGCTCACGCCCGTCGCCCTATTCGCGATGGCCACCTGTGCCGCGGCGATCGCTGCCCCGGAAGGATCTGTCACACTACCCGAAAGCGTGGCTCCGGATACTTGCGCAAATGCCGGACGGATTTGAAAAACAGTAAGGGCCAGAATGGCCGATACGAAGAAAGTCACCCAGACCCGATGTGTCACAGGCTCACCCTCCTTCAAAGATCACCCGCAGATCCCTGAGGTAGGTCCTCGATCCTGCCTCCCAAAATACGATCCCCTGCTCTCATTTACCGAGAGACTCACCCATCAGGGGCGCCGGGCAATCTTGGTGTATAACCTATACACCTGGCAAAAACCGAAGTCAAGCGGAATCGGCGCGAAACCGCGATTCCGCGTGACGATGACGTTCGACACCGCCGCGATTCTGGCGTATGCTAGCTACTGCCGAACGCCGCTAGGAGCGCAAGAAGGAGGAATTCGAGAATGAGCGCCAGACTGCCGCTCGCGAGTTGCCTGTTTCCATTCGTGCTGGCCGCACAGACGGTTCCTCATTTTGAAGTGGATCCCTCATGGCCTAAACCCCTGCCGGAAGGCTGGATCACCGGGCAACTCGGAGGTGTCTGTGCCGATTCTCACGATCACATCGTGGTCGTCAATCGCCGCGACATTACGGCCGAAGAGGCCGAGACCTCGCAGCAAGCGCCGCCGATCATCATGTTTGATTCCGCGGGCAGCGTAATCGCCTCCTGGGGCGATCCCAACGTGGTCCCGCACTCCATCCACGGCTGCGCTTTCGATTCGGACAACAACGTGTGGGTGGGAGGAAATGACGACGGAATCATTCAGAAGTACAGTCACGATGGAAAGCTTCTGGCGCAGATAGGAACGCGCGGTACGTTCGACTCGTCCGACGGCACCAGCAAAGGCGCATTTCAGAATGCCAGCCATGAGCGCTTCTTCAACCCGGCGGGGATCGCCATCGATCCGGCCAACGGCGACCTCTACGTCGCCGATGGGTACGGAAACCGGCGCGTGGCGGTGTTTGACAAGAATGGAAAGTTCCTGCGCCAGTGGGGCAGGCAGGCCTCCGAAGAAGAAGCCCGGTCAGGCGCCGGAGGCGCGTTCATCCGGATCGTGCATTGCATCGCGCTCGGCAATGACGGGCTCGTATACGTGTGTGACCGCCAGGGTGACCGCGTCCAGGTGTTCGACAAAACCGGCAAGTTTCAGCGCAACATCTGGATCAGAACCGGCACGCCAACCTTACCCGATCCGCGCGGCACGGCATGGTGGGTGGCCTTCTCGCGTGATGCCCGGCAGCAATACATGTACGTGATGAACGGGCGTAACGAAGCGGTTCACATTCTCGATCGCGAGAGCGGCAAAATCCTGGCGAGCTTCGGCCGGCCCGGGCATCAACTCGGGAGCTTCATCCACGGCCATACCATGGCTGTTGACTCTGGAGGCAACATCTATATTGCCGAGACCGATTGGGGCAGGCGGGTCCAGCGATTTGTGCCGGCCCCAAGATAGCGGTCTTTTTATGGTCTAATGTTCCCCCAGGAGGATTTCAGATGTTAGTTGCTGGTCGAGGAATACTCGTCGTGGCGGCCATGCTCGCGGCCGTGACGGCTTACGCGCAGGCGGATGCCGTGCCCAATTCCCAACCCAATCCGTATACCACTATCGAGAACTGGGCCAAGCTCCCGGAGGGGAGAATGTGGGGTTCCACAAGCGCAGTGGACATCGACCGCGACGGCAAGAGCATCTGGGTAGCCGAAAGATGCGGCGCCAATAGTTGCGCCGGCAAAAGCGATCCTTCGGTACTCAAATTCGACCAAACGGGCAAGCTCGTGCAGAGCTTCGGCGGCGGCATGATGATTTTTCCCCACGGCATCTCTGTCGATAAGGACGGCAACGTGTGGGTCACCGATGGCCAGGGGAAGGATGGCAAGGGCCACCAGGTCTTTAAGTTCAGTCCCGCGGGAAAAGTCCTGATGACGCTCGGCAAGGCCGGAGTGGCCGGCGACGGCCCGGACACCTTCAACCAGCCGAACGACATCGCCATCGCTCCGAACGGGGACATTTTCGTCTCCGACGGCCATTCTCCCGGCACCGGCAACGCGCGGGTCGTCAAGTTTAGCAAGGATGGAAGGTTCATCAAGCAATGGGGCGGACACGGATCGGGGCCCGGCCAGTTCGAAGTGCCCCACGCACTCGCCTTCGATTCGCAGGGCCGCTTGTTCGTCGGCGATCGAGCGAACAATCGGATTCAAATCTTCGACCAGGATGGAAACTTCCTTGCCGAGTGGAAACAATTCAGCCGCCCCAGCGGAGTTTACATCGACAGCCACGACATCCTCTACGTGGCGGATTCGGAGTCTACCGACAAGGACGGCTACGGACACAATCCGGGCTTTCAGCGGGGGATCCGGATTGGCAGCGCCAAAGACGGCAGAGTGACTGCGTTCATCCCGGACCCTTCTCCCGGAACGGGCGCGACCAGCGCGGCCGAGGGCGTGGCCGCGGACGCGGCGGGCAACGTGTACGGCGCCGAAGTCGGCCCCAAGGCGCTGAAGAGGTACGTCAAGAAATAGGCCAACGATCCTCGGATCCCTGGGGCAGGTTGCCGACCTGTTCGGCGGAGTTAACATTCTCCCTCTTGAATGATCTTGACAAGGATGTTTGGATCGCCATAGAATACCTACCGATCGACAGGTTCCGGGATGGATCTGCGAAGGGGGATTAGTCACATGAGCAAATTTCGGATTGCCGTATGTCTGGCGATGGGTCTGGGGCTGCTGCCGTGCTTATGCCTGGCGCAAAGCACAATTTCCGGCGTCGTGAGAGACGCCTCGGGCGCGGTTGTGGCGGATGCCTCGGTCGAGGCCTCCAGCGACGTTCTCATCGAGCGGTCGCGAACCGTCACCAGCAACGCGGAGGGAAGATACGTGATCGTGGATCTGAGGCCGGGGACCTACGTGGTCACCGTCAATAAATCGGGATTCAACACCATGAAGCAGACGATCGTGGTGCCTGCGAACGTGACGGTGCCGGTCGACGCCGAGTTGAAGATCGGCTCGGTCGGCGAGACCGTGAACGTGGAGGCGCGCGTCGCGACCGTCGACGTCGAAAACACCGCCCATCCGGAAACCTTGACGCGCGTCGACATGGACAATCTTCCCACCGGGCGTTACATGCAATCGATCGCCTCATACGTGCCGGGCGCTCATCTGAACCTCCCAGACATCGGCGGCTCCCAGCAGATCGAGCAGAACTACATCGCCCTCCACGGCAACTCGCCGACGCAGGATGTGTACATGTACGATGGCATGCTCATCAACACCACGTACCTGGACGGCGCGATCCAGCAATATGTCGACAACGAGACGATTGCGGAAACCACCTATCAAAACAGCAACAACACCTTGGAGGCGTCCGGCGGCGGCATGTTCACGAACATCGTTCCCAAGGAGGGTGGCAATCAATTTCACGGGGACTTCTTCGGCGGCGGCAGCGGAGGCAGCAATTTCTGGCAGGGGAACAACCTGGATCAGACGACTGCGCTGCGCGGCCTGGCAGCTCAGGATAAGACCGTCAAAATCGAGGATTTCGACGGCTCCTTCGGTGGGCCGATCAAGCGGGACAAGCTGTGGTTCCTGATTACGGGGCGGCGGCAAGTGACGTTCACGCAGGCGGGAGCGACTACGTATCCCAACGGAGCGCCGGGAATCCAGCAGGGATACATTACCAGCGGCTCCGGGCGGCTCACATACCAGTTGAACGCGAGGCACAAGATCAGCGCGTTCTGGCTGCGCGACTGGAAGACAAAACCGATCGAGATCGTCGATGGCGGCCAGGAGGGATATGTTCCGGCGGACCCGTCCGTCGCGTCGACGTTCCGCCACAATGATCCGTACTACATCGCGCAAGGCAAGTGGACCGGGACGCTTACACCAAAGCTGATTACCGAAGTCGGGTTCACCATCAGCCAGCTCAATTATGTGGACATCTACCAGGGGGGTATCAATCAGACGCCATTTACCCAGCAATGGTACGCTCTGACCACTGCCCGCGATCAAGGAAACTTACTCCGCTACTTTGCCGGACGGAGCAACCAGTATTTCCAAACCCGGCGCACGTTTTTTACGGCGAATTCGACCTACGTGACCGGGCCGCATCAGATCCGTTTTGGATTGCAGTATAGCTACGGGCCGTTCCACTATAGCGTCACTGAGAACGGCGATGGCTACACGACGTTCACGAACGGTGTTCCCACCAGCTTCACGGCCATCAATACGCCCTATTATCAATGGCCGCATCTGAATGCGGACGTGGGGCTGTTCGCACAAGATACGTGGCATTTCGGGCACTTCGCGCTCACCGCGGGCGTGCGGTGGGAATACCTGTCAGGGGAGATTGAAGCCGAAAACGCCCCGGCGGGCCGGTTCGCCGGAGCGCGCACGGTTCCCACGACAACCTGCTCCACGGTCAAAGGGATGGGTTGCTGGAAGGACTGGGCGCCGCGAATCGGGCTGGTCTATGACGTCTTAGGGAAACACAAGACCGCGCTGAAGGCCGGCGCCGGCAAGTTCAACGACCAGTACAGCACCGGGTTCACCAACAACTTCAACCCGATGACGGGTCTGACGCTGCCGGTGACGTGGTCTGCTGTGGGCGCCAATTTGCCGCAATGCGTTCCGGTCACTGCCGCGGGCCGGCAAGCGCCAAATCCCAATTGTTTTCCGACAGGCGGTTTCGGGGGCGTGGGCGCTCTTCCCGGCGTCGGAGCCGGGACGCTGGGCCCCAGCACCAACCCGACTTTCGGAAGCGTCTCCGCGGGCACCGGCGTTAATCTCGACCCCAACTGGCACCGCAGCTACAGCTACCAGTACAATGCCGGGATCCAGCAGCAACTGGCCAGCGGCGTCACGCTGAATTTCAATTGGTACCGGCGTTCCCAATACCAGCAAACTCTGATCACTAACTTTGCGGTACCGTTCTCGACGTGGCAGACTGTCAGCGTCACCAATCCGCTCGATGGCTCGCAAGTCCCGTTTTATTATTTGCCGTCGGCCGCGCTGCCCGCTCCCGTCGCGGTCCAGACCAACGCGCCGCAAAGCCTGGTCAAGAACGTGTACACCGGGTTTGAAACCTCGGTGGTAGCCCGTCTTCCCCGAAACACTTTCGTCGTGTTCGGCTGGACCGTCGACCGCGACCTCGACCGCGCCTGCGCGATGAGCGCCGGCACTGCCACCACGATCGCGGGCAACCGGTTGAATGACCCGAACACACTGCGCTTCTGCGATCAGTTCGGCGTGCTGGATCAAAACCTGGGCTCGGTGCCGAGCCTGCCCTGGCAGAACGAATTTAAAGCGAACGCGGCGATCCCGATCCGCTGGGGTTTTATCGGCAGCATGTCCTTCTACAGCAACCGTTACCAGGGAAGCTTCCCGGCGGTTACGGGCGGCGGCTCCAACAATGGCTTCCTCGCGCGTACCTGGACGCTGTCTGCGAGCTCGGTCTATCCGGCCAATTGCGTCAGTTGCACGCCGGGCGCGCGCGTCTTCCCCACGGGTTTTGTGATGGGGCAGGGGCCCGAAACTATCAACCTGGTGGCGCCCGGACAAGTGCTCACGCCACGGCTTAATCAGCTTGATTTGGGCATGAAAAAGACGTTCCGGTTTCGAGAGCGGCTGTTGGTCGAGCCCGAGGTCCAGGTTTTTAACGTAATGAACAGCAATGCGGCGGTGCTCCAGGCGACCGCGCTGGGAACCAACACCGCGCCGTACCTGCCGAAATCCGCCTGCACGGGCGCGGCGAGCGGCCCGACCTGCGGCCTCGGTGGTTCCATCTCCACCATCACCAATCCGCGGCTGCTGCGGGTGGCGCTGTTGGTCCGGTTCTAAGATCGCCTTACCGAAGCTTCTCCAGCCGTGCGCGGGCTTCTTCGCGCGTAGCAGGGTCGGAGGAGGCCGCCGCCTGCCTCAAATACGGCAGCGCGGCAGCCACATCGCCCGAGTCTACCATCGCTTCCCCGAGGTGGAGTTGGGCGCGGGCGAAGGCGGGGCGGATGCGAAGCGCGGATCGATACTGTTCGATGGCCGCGGCCAGTTGGCCACCGGCCGCCCTCACGGTTCCCAGCAGTTCATGAGCTTCGGCGAAGTTCGGATCCTGCTGTATGGCTGCCGCGAGTTGCTGTCCCGCTTCCTCCAGGCGCCGTTCGCGCGCCAGCGCAACCGCATAGTCGTAGCGCGTCGCGGCAGTATTGGCCTTAAACCGCAGCGCGGCTTCGAAATGATAGCGGGCTTCCTCAAAACGCCCGGTCGACGCCAGAAGATTCGCGAGATTGTTGTGCGCCTCCGGATAGACCGGCTGTAGCCGGAGGGCCTCGCGGAGCGCCGGTTCGGCTCTCAAGAAATCGCGCGCCTGAAACCAGAGCGCGCCCAGGCTGTTGCGGCCTTCCGGCAGATCCGGATCGCTCTCCATCGCCTTCTGGAAGGCGGTGAGGGCATCCGCCGTTCGACCCGCCTCGACGTTGGCTGTCCCCAGCAAGTGCCAACTGGTGGCATCGTCGGGGGCAGCCTCCACGGCCCGCTTCAGCACGCCGGCCGCGGTTGCTGGTTGCCGCAACGACATCAGGCAGAGGCCCAGGTTTCGCAGCGCCACGGGATCCTTCGGTTGACGCCGGAGCGCCTCCTCGTAAACCGGGACCGCCCGACCCGGCTGCCCGCTGTCACGCCACGCGTTCGCCAACTGCAGATAATAGTCTGCGCGCTCGGGGTGGTATTTCTCAATCGCGGCCGAAAGCTGTGCGATTCCTTCGCTCAGGTTGCTCCCTTGCCTCACTTGAGCGATTGCCAGATACAGCTCGTCTTCCGGTTTCGGCAGAGTTTTCGGATAGTACAAAAGAACCGAGCCACGGTAGGGATTGGCCTCGGAAGGCCGTTCCGCGAGGGGCGCCAGCAGGTCGCCCGCCGGCTTGCGCCGTTGGATGTAGTGATCGGTCATCACCGCGTGAACCACGTCATCGGTCCGGCGCTTCGGCATATGGCAGCCCGTGCAATCGGTGGAGCGGGTATGTTTGCCGCCCGACACCAACTGGTTAAACGCCGCACCGTGGCATTGGCGGCATACCGCGACGAAGTGCTGGGGCGGGGCGGAGCCCGCCGAGTGTGGGTCGTGACAGGTGGTGCAGCGGAGCGCGCCGGCGCTTTTTTCGAAGCACTGCGATTGCCGGAGCCGGTACGCCGCGCCCGCAATCTCGAACCGGTCCTCCGCGCGAGCCTTATCGAACGCCAGCCGGAATTCGCCGAGCGGTTCGCCCGGCCGATACGAAAATGGCGGCCGCTCGAATCGCACGATCGCATTCGGCAACGCGAGGCTGGTGGTTTCGAGGTGGCATTGCAGGCACACTTCCATCTGCCGTTCCGGAGTCAGACGTGCGGGGTTTACGATGGCGGCGCGTATCGTATCTAGCCGCGCTCCCGGGCTGCGCGCCGCGCGGACGTGGCCCTCTCCGGGTCCGTGGCATCGCTGGCAATCGATGCCTTCAGGCAGCTTGGAGAAAACCGGTTCCGCACCTGCGTCCCCTGGAATCTCCGGATAGGCGTTGTGGCAGAACAAGCAGTCGTACCCAATGACTCGCCGGAAGCCCTGGTGGGCGGGACGATCATAGCCCGGGTTCATCGCCCAGGAGCCGCCGTTCTCCGCGTACCAGGCCAGCGGCAGCTCAATCAGCGTGTTGCGGCTGGTGCGGTGCAGATAGGTCCGCGAGTGATTCCCGGAGCCAACTACATAATCGACCTGCTTCTCCAGTTCGTTGGTCCGCTTCCCTCCGAAGCCGAGTTGATATTGGATTTGAAAGTAGCGCCCATCGCGGCGGATCATCTGAAAATACGTATCCGACGCCGGGTGATAGTAGGTGCCTTCGGGCTGATTTTGCAGGCCGGGACGGTAAAACGAACGCCCCATACCCGTACGGCGAAAACTCTGCGAGATACCGGCGTGACAGTTCGCGCAGACGCTCGAGTCGACGTACCCGGGTTGGGCCGGAGCCAGGGGTACTGCCAGCCCGACCGCCAGAATCACTTCCCACAGCGGCGTTCCGCGCACGGCGCGAGCTACTTCCCTTTCTTCATCCAAGCGAAGATCGACACAAGCGAAGATCGGCCCCGACACGGTCTGATCGTTGGTGTATTCTATGGCGATCACACATCCCTGTCAAGATCATTCGCAACGATCCGCAACGATCCAGCGGTTCGTTGTCCGCCAACTGCGGCGGCTCGTGCTGCTGTTCCGGTTCTAAGTGGGGGCGACCGGCAGTCGGCGATCTCTAGAACCATCGTTCCAGAACTACTACTACCAGTAACGGGGTAGGGGATTTCGCAAATGGGTCTTGATTGAGGCCGTTAGTCGTGTAATACTCGCCCTATTCTTTTGATCTCTTACAATCGAGGGGAGGCGGGAATGTTCCTTAATCTCGCTTCACAGCAGGCTGTTGCGGCGGGTAGTTGGGCTGTGGATCAGCGGTCACATTCCCGAGATGCGGTCGAATTGGATTTGCGCTACAAAGTCTCGTGGCGAGGGCGGGTTTTGCACGAAGGCGCTCGCAAACCCGGCGGTCTAAGCAGCAGAGGAATATTCTTCCGCATCGAGCGAAGGCTGCCCCGGGGCCTGCCGGCGGAACGGTCCATCGATTGGCCGATGCCACTCGAAGGTACTTTTCAGTTGCAACTGCGAATCGCCGGCAGGAGTGTGCGCAGTTCCCATGCAGGCACGGCCGTCAGGATCGCGCTCCCCGAGTTTTGCACGCGTTGCCACGGGTCCGCAACGGCCAGTACAGCGCCGCGCAGCGGACTGTGATAACAGCACACCCGTTTTCGGGGGAAAGGTCCACCGCCAGTATTCGGCCGAGACGATGCCACCACCGGACCATATACCGCCGCCCGTTATTCTGATCGGGGATGAGGATCTTGGGTTTGTCGTTTGGCTGGGACTTATGTTGACTACAGCCGGCTATCTGGCGCTACCGATTACCAGCCTGCCGGAGACGCTGAAAATCGTCTCTGAATTGGATATCGCGGCCGTGGATTTGCTGATCCTCAACCCCGCATGGGACGCGGCTCCCGAAATCCTGGAGGCGCTGCAAAACCTGCAAGGGCCTGTCAAGATGATTCGAATCGAAAGCGGCGACCGCGATGCCTCCGATATCGACGCGATTCGATCGGAGTGGATCGCCCGAGTCGAGCGAGAGTTGCAGTGGGCCCGATCGGCAGACGATTTCTCTTAAGGCGGCCCGCCGCAAGGCTTACGCCGGCGGTTCGCAGGCTCGCCGCAGCGCTTCTTCCAAAGTCTCTTGTTGGCCCAGTTCCAGCTTCTTGCCCCCGGCGGTCAAATAAAAAACATCGATGGCCTTGTGCGCCTGGGTATCGATCAGGACGACCTCGATGTTGCAGCCAAGCTTGGAGATAGCGGACGCCAGATCGTAGAGCAGCCCGGGCCGGTCCTGCGCCACAATTTCCACCAGCGTCGCCGTGGCGCTGGCTTGGCTATTGAAAGCGACCCTGGCCGCGATGCGCGCGCTGCGACTGGGCAAGGACGGCTTGGGGCGATTCCGCAGCAGTTCCTTGACATCGGTTTTGCCCGCAATCACGCGCTCGGCGATCATGCGGAGCCGGTCGATCTCGGTCGGGTTCAACTCCAGGGTGCGCGAAGGGTCAGCGAAGGTGAAGGTATCGAGGATGAGGCCGCGCCGGTTGGAAAAGGCCTCGGCCTTGAGAATGTTCATGCCGAAGCTGGACAGCGTTCCCGCCACGGAGGCGAATAATCCGGGGCGGTCGGCCGTGGTCACCATGGTTAACTGATAGGCCGAGTCGAGCTTGCGGATATCGACGCCGACGCCACGTTTCCGGTTCTTGCTTTCGAGCGCCAGGTGCTCGTCGATTTCGGTCTCGCTACGGGTGCGCAGATACCGCGTGGGGAAGCCGCGGAGAAACTCCTGCCTCTCGGGAGGACCGGAGGAATCGATTTCGATGCGCTCCGTTTCGAGCTCGCGAGTCAGCTCGTTATAAACCATCAGGTAAAGCTGCCACAACTGTTCGGCGCGCCAAGGCGTCATGACATCGGGGTTGACCGCGCTGATATCGGCGTAGGTGATCAGCACGAGCGCCTTGAGGCGTTCCACGGTCTCCACCTGGTGGGCCACGTCCAGCACAGTCTGGGGATCGAACAGGTCGCGCGCCTGCATGGTGGAGGACAGCTCGAGATGGCGGCGGATCAGGAAGAGAGCGGTCTCGCGGTCGTGGGCCGGCATTTGAATGCGCGTCATGGCGCTGCGGGCCAGCCGCAGTGAGGCGTCGATGTGCCCTTCGCCGGGTGATCCCTTGCCGGAATCGTGGAACAGGAGCGCAAACAACAGAACGGCGGGCTGCTGCATCTCACGCAGCAGGTCGCCATAGGGCCGGAGCGGCAGCTCGTCGGCATCGCGCAGGCTCCAGAGGTTTTGTAAGGCCACCAGGGTATGTTCATCGACGGTGTAGCGATGATAAAAGTCGCGAACCACGAGGCATTCGATCTGCTCCAGCTCGGGGAACAGGGCCGTAAGCGCGCCGGTACCGCCCATGGCGCGCAGCGCCAGGGGCGCGTGCGGTAGCGCGAGGATGGTGCTCAACGCAGGCCAGACAGGCCGGATATCGCGGAAATAATCGCGCAGGCGGGGGAGCCGCGCCTCGATCTGCTGCTCGGCTTCGAAGGAGGCGCGAATACCGTGGCGGGCCACAAATTCGAACAGACGGAGCACCAGCTCCGGCCCGGCATCCAGGGCCTGCGGCGAGCGGAAATGCGCCCGCTCGCGATGCACGCTGAAATCGGCGTTGGCGAGGCGGGACCGCCAGTCGCGGAACTGCGCAAACAGGGAGCTGGACTGGGCCTCATTCGACTCCAGTTGCCGAATGGCCGCGCGGTAGATGGCACGGGCGTGGCGGTAATACTGCCGCATCCATTGCGCCGCATCGCCCATCCGCCACTGTTCGGCGGCGGCATCCTGCGCTTCATAGGAAAGAACATTGTTGTCGCGAGCCGACTGGCAGTGCAGATAACAACGCAGCCGGGCCAGGAAGCGAAAGGCCTGCTGCAACTCGGCAGCCGGATCGGCCATCCCCAGCCGCGAGCCGTCGGTTTCGCGCATCTGGCTCAGCCAGCAGACGAGCTGAAAATCCCGCAGGCCGCCGGGAGTCTCTTTGACATTCGGCTCCAGGTGGTAAAACGTGTCCGCGTATTTTCCGTGGCGCTCGCGGGTGAGTTGCGAGAGATTGCGAATCAGCGCGTCGCGGTTGGCGGTGATGAATCGCGGCAGTTTTTCCACGAGCCGGGCATAGAGGGCGCGGTCACCCGCCAGGTACCGCTGGTCGAGCAGGCTGACATTCAGCTCGATATTCTTGTCGTGCACTTCGGTGCATTCGGCGGGGGTGCGCACGGAGTGGCTGACGCGCATGCCGGCATCCCAGAGACGCTGGAGGAAAACCGCGATGGCCTCCTTGTTCGCCAGAGCCAGTTTCTCGGACTCGAACAGCAGCAGCACATCGACATCGGAGTAGGGGAACAACTGGCGGCGGCCGTAGCCGCCTACGGCCAGCACGGCCAAGCCCGCAGGGATGGCCGGGAACAGCAGGCTGGCGGCGGAATCCGACACCAGGTGGTCCACCTGGGCGGTGCGCTCGGCAAGCGCTGTGACCGCGTCTCCGGTGGCCAGAAACGTTTGCTGAATCGGCGGCGGACTAACGCTAAAGTGCGGATTCCCCACGGTCGTCATTACGGATCCGGATGGCCTCGGCCACGTCGTAGACGAAGATTTTCCCGTCGCCGATTTTGCCTGTCCGCGCCGCTCCTGCCAGGGTCTTGATCACTTCGTCGGCGCGGTCGGAGG
>Ga0075030_100002456_pt1 | contig 16817 bp, 15 predicted proteins | sample LitLauG_LLR_2012_FD_71393 | JGI IMG/M metagenome (GOLD analysis project Ga0075030, IMG submission 71393) | Freshwater sediment microbial communities from Pennsylvania, USA - Little Laurel Run_MetaG_LLR_2012 | ecosystem: Environmental > Aquatic > Freshwater > Creek > Sediment | place: USA... | reverse complement strand
GCGAACGTCGCCGCCCATGCGCGTAGTTTTCGCGTCCGCGCCCTGCGGAATCCAAACCAAATTACCCTTGGCCGGCAGCACCATCGCGGAAATGCGCTCGCCCTGATTCCAGCGCGTGCCCGTGAAGTAGTAGAGGCTAGTCCCGCCCTCCAGCACAATCGCCCCGAGCTTGTTTTCGCCCATCAGCCGCTGAGCCTTATCGATCCGCGCACGCCGCTCAGCGTCGGTAATCGGCACGACGCCGTCGAGCATCGGCCTCAGCTTCCTGATCGCCTCGGGGACGTCCTGCGCAATCCCAGCCGCCCCCGCCGCGGCCACTGCCATGAAGACTCTTCGATTCATCTAGAGAACACTCCTCATCTGCCCGCCATCAGCCTGCAACGTTGCGCCCGTTATATACGATGCCGCATCCGAAAACAGGAACACCGCCGCGTTGGCGAACTCCGACGGATCGCCATACCGACCCATGGGAATCGTCTGCATCATCCTCTTTTGCTGATCTCCCACGCCGATGCCCGCGCGCTTCGCGTTAGCTTCATCTAGCTCCCGCAGACGATCCGTCGCAATACGCCCCGGTATCAGGTGATTCACGCGGATTTTCTGCGACACCAACTCCCCGGCCAGCGTCTTCGACAACGCCGCGACCGACGCGCGCAGGATGTTCGACAGCGCAAGGTTCGGAATCGGCTCTTTCACGGAACTCGACGTGGGAAGCACGATGCTCCCTCCTCCGCGCGACGCCATTGACGGAACCACCAGCCTGACCATGCGCACCGCGCTCATCAATAGGAGGTCGAATGCCTTCTGCCACGCCGCATCGTCAAACAGCAGCGTCGATCCCGGCGGAGGCCCTCCGGAGTTGGTCAGCAGCAAATCGATGCCGCCGAAGCGTTCGATTGTCCGCTGGTGCCATTCGTCGATGTCCTGCGCCGAAGAAACATCGGCGGCCACCGCGATCACTTCCGCGCCCGTCTCGTGCGCAATCCGTTCCCCCGCGGCGGTGACCGACGCCTCATCGCGCGATGCGATGGACACCTTCACGCCCTCGGCAGCCAGCGCGCGCGCCACCGCGTATCCCAGGCCGCGGCTCGCGCCCGCCACCATCGCCACCTTGTTCGTCAGGCCAAGTTTCATAAAAGTCTATTGAATGAAGATACATTAGAACCTATGACCAAGTCGATCATTGCCGCCATTTCGTTCGCAACCGCGGCGTTCGCGCAACTCGGCTCCAACCCTCTCACGCCCTTGCGCGAAGGCATGGACCGTACGGAGGCCGTCAGGATCACCGACAACATCTATCAGGCCGTGGGCTTCGGCAACACGTTCCTGGTCACAACCTCCGAAGGCAACGTGATTATCGACACGTCGTCGATCTTAGCCGCGCCTCTGCACGTGAAGCTCTTGAAAGCCCGATCGGCCGCGCCCGTCAAGTACATCATCCTGACGCACGGCCACCCGGATCACACCGGAGGCGTCGCGCTATGGAAGCAGCCAGGCACGGAGGTAATCGCGCAGCGGAATCAGAATGAGTTCCTGAATTATCAGGACCGGCTCAGCCGGTTCTTCGCACTGCGCAACGCGGCACAGTTCGTATTTCCCACTCCGCCCACTGCTCCATGGCACGGCAATGAGAACGCAAAACAGCTCGCCACGATCTTCTTCGACGACCACTACGAGTTCACCTTGGGCGGCGTCAAGTTTGAGTTGCATTCCACGCCCGGCGAGACGCCCGATCATCTTTCAGTCTGGATTCCCCAATGGAAAGCCGCCTTCACCGGCGACAATTTCTATGCGTCGTTCCCCAACATTTACACCCTGCGCGGCACCGAGCCTCGTCCGCCCCTGAATTATGTTCATTCTCTAGACAAGGTTTTGTCCTGGAAGCCCGAGCTCTTGCTTCCAAGCCACGGCCCAGTGACGCGCGGTGCCGAAAAAATCGCCGCCGATGTCACGAAGTACCGCAACGCGATCCTCTACGTCCACGATGCGGTAGTGAAGGGCATGAACGACGGCAAGGACGTCTACACGCTGATGCGCGAGATCAAACTTCCCCCCGATCTCGATGTGGGCGAAGGCTATGGCAAACTGACGTGGTCCATCCGAGGTATCTACGAAGGCTACGCGGGCTGGTTCGACCTGAATCCAGCCACAATGTACGAAGCACCTCCGTCGTCGCCCTACGCCGACCTGGTAAAGCTAGCAGGTGGGCCAGGGCCGGTCGTCGCCCGGGCAATAGAAGTGCTTAACGCAGGCCGCGCCCCGGAAGCGCTGCGGTTGATCGACGCCGCGCTGGCGGCAGACCCCAACAATCACGCCGCATGGGAGGCTCGGCTGAAGGCGCTGGAAGCGCTCGTCGCACAATCCAAAAATTCAAACGAGCGCGGCTGGTTAGACTACAGCGTCAGGGAGACAAAAGCGAAGCTCACACGACCCTGAGCGCCGCCGCCGGAAACTCGATCCACCAAGATTTATTGTCCCGCTGGCGCTCGAAATCGGCGCGCGCTAAATCTGCGGCGATGCCGTCTTCGAATTCGAGCCTCACGCCGAACGGCTTGTCGATTACCCTCTGCAATTCGCCTGCGATCTGGTTTGCGCCCTGCCGTCCCATGCGCGGCGTGACGCGTAACTCCTGAGGCCGGACGCACAGCGTCACGCGATCGCCCTTGAAACGGCCCGGGAAGTAAGGTCCGTCTAGCTCCGCTTCGCCCATCTGGATCTTGCTGGTATTGCGCCCCGGATCCAGTGCGCGGATTTCGCACGGGATCAGGTTATACGCGCCCAGCAGCCGCGCAACGTCAATATTGGCGGGCTGGTCCAGCACCGCGCGCGGCGCGCCGCTCTGCACGATTTTTCCATCGCGCAGAATCAGCATTTCCTCGCCTAGTTCGAAGCTTTCTTCCAGATCGTGCGTCACCAGAACCACGGGCGTCTTGAATTCTTCCCGCACTTGTCGCAGCACGCCGTACAGTTCCGCCCGCAGCGGAGCATCCAAACCCTGCGCCGGCTCATCCAGCAACAGCACCTTCGGCCCGACGATCAGCGCCCGTGCGATGGAGCAGCGCTGGCGCTGGCCGCCGGAAACTTCATGCGGTTTGCGGCCCGCGGCGTCGGCCAGGCGGAACGTCTCCAGCATTTCGGTAACCCGGCGATGGCGTTCCAGGCGCGGGCGGCGCTCCGCGGCGAACATCAGGTTCTCGCGCAGCGTCATATGCGGAAACAAAGCGTAGTTCTGGAACACATACCCGCACTGCCGCGCCTGCGGCGGCAGGTGCACGCCGGTCGCCCCATCGAACAGCAGATCGTCGTCCAGTAAAATGCGCCCTTCCTCAGGCCGGACGAAGCCCGCGATCGCGTCCAGCACCAAAGTCTTTCCCGCACCGCTGGGTCCGAACAGCACCGTCACGCCGGCGGCGGCCTGAAACTCCACGTCGAGCGAGAAACCGACTGAATCGTTTCGCTGGGGAAATGTTTTTTTTAGTTTGGCGCGCAGCATGGGATCACCGCGGACTCAGCCGGTTGGCCAAGGTCAAAATCAGCAGCGCCACAGCAGAGACCAGCACCACCAGAACGCGCGCCGTGGTTCCATCGCCGGCCTCGACCGCGTCATAAATCGCCACGGCGACCGTTTGTGTTCGGCCGGGGATGTTGCCCGCCACCATTAATGTGACGCCGAAATCGCCCAGCGATCGCGCGAAGGCCAGCGCCGCCGCGGCGAAGATCGGACGGTGCGCCAAGGGCAAAGTCACGCGCCAGAACAAGCGCCATTCCGATGCGCCCAGCGTGCGCGCGGCTCGTTCGTAGCTGCGGTCAACGCTTTCCAGCGCAGCGCGTGCGGACTTGATCAGCAGCGGCAGCGAATGCAGCAGCGCCGCGACGACGGCGGCTTTCCACGTGAACACAAGCGGCGAGCCGAAGATCGCCTCCCACAATTTACCCAACGGACTTGCGCGGCCGATCAACACCAGCAGATAGTAACCAAGCACCGTGGGCGGCAGCACTAGTGGCAGCGTCACCAGCGCGTCCACGACCTCTTTGAAGCGAAATTCGCGATTGGCCAGGATATAGGCGATCCACATGCCTGCGCCGATGGCGACGGCGGTGGACACAAACGCCACGCGCAAGCTGAGCCACAAAGGGAACCAATCGATCATTTTTCACTTATCAGGAAACGGGATGGGTCAATTATAGCGGTTCGAAACGCGCGGTGAAGTGGCGCAGAAACGGAGGCTCATAAACCATCCGCAGCCCCTTCAAGTGCTCCTTGCGGGCATTCACCTCCAAGATGGCCTCCACCAGATAATCGATGTGGCTTTGCGTATAAACGCGGCGCGGAATCGCCAGGCGCAACAGTTCATGACGTGCGTGTTCGCCGAACATCACTGACCCGATCTCAACGCTGCGCACTCCCGCGTGGCGATACAGCTCCACCGCCAGCGCCTGCCCCGGAAATTCATGCTTCGGAATGTGCGGCAGCATGCGCCCGGCATCGATGTAGATGGCATGTCCTCCGGGAGGCTCCACGATGGGGACACCATGGTCGGCAATGTGGCGTCCGAGGTAGCGAGTCGAGGCGATACGATACTCCAGATAATCGCGGTCCAGCACCTCTTCCAGTCCAACGGCGATGGCTTCGAGATCGCGCCCGGCGAGGCCCCCGTAGGTGGGAAAGCCCTCGGTGAGAATCAACAGATCGCGCTCTTTCTGGGCGACGAGATCGTCGTTGGTGCAAAGGATGCCACCGATGTTGGCGAAGGCGTCCTTCTTTGCCGAGAACGTGCAGCCGTCGGCGTGCGAAAACATCGCCTGCGCCACTTGTTTCGGCGAGAGGCGCTCAAAGCCGGGCTCGTTTTGCAGAATGAACCACGCATTTTCGGCGAACCGGCAGGCATCCAGATAGAACGGAATGCCGTGCTTTTTCGCGACGTGATGCACCGCGCGAATATTCGCCATCGACACCGGCTGGCCTCCGCCGGAGTTGTTGGTCACCGTCAGCATCACCAGGGGAATCTTCGACGCGCCTTCGGTTTCGATCAGCTTTTCCAGGGCAGCGACGTCCATGTTGCCCTTGAAAGGGACTTTTGCCTGTGTGTCCGCGGCCTCGGGCAAAGGCAGATCGACGGCTCGTGCGCCTGTGAATTCGATGTTGGCGCGCGTGGTGTCGAAGTGGGTGTTATTCGGCACAATATGGCCGGGCTTGCACATCACCGTGAACAAAATGCGCTCCGCCGCGCGGCCCTGGTGCGTGGGAATCATGTGCGCGAAACCGGTGAGTTCGTCCACGACTTTCTTCAAGCGGAAGAAACTCTCGGAGCCCGCGTACGATTCGTCGCCGCGCATCATGGCGGCCCACTGCGAGGTGGACATGGCGCTGGTGCCGGAATCGGTCAGCAGATCGATCAGAATATCGGCGGCGCGCAGTTCAAACAGGTTATAGCCGGCCTTGGCGAGAAATTTTTCGCGCTGCACGGGCGTGGTGCGCCGCAGCGGTTCAACGCTGCGGATGCGGAATGGCTCGATGATGGTTTTCATCCATCCCTATCGTGACACAACACGCGCACGGCGAACGCGGTTGCCAGAAGCGGATCGTCTTCTTTCACAAGGGTGTTGGTGTTTGCGAAACTGCCGTTTTCGCGCTGCGGCGGCAGCGTCACGGGCAGGTCCGGCATGGCTCGTGTGACGGCGGCCGCGTAGTAAAAGCGCAGGCCGTCAGACCAAGTCATTCGCGCTGGCTCGATGTCGAAGCCGGGCGCGCGCTCTTCCAGATGATGCTGCTTCACCCACGCTTTGGCCCGCACGATGCGCGCGTCCGATTCGGGAACGCCGGCGGCGCGCAGAGCAATGATGCCGTCGCACGTGGTTGTTCCATAGCTGCGATAGTGTCCCGCGGCCTCCCCTGCTTTGTTGGTATCGAGGTTGACGGTGGAGAAGAAAAAGCCCCCGTCGGGATTCTGGCAGCGGCCGAGATAGACCTGCGCGGCCTGCATCGCGGGATCGGAGGCAGGCACGCCGGTTGCCGCGAGCCCTTCCACCACGTAGCGGGTCATCGCCAGATCGACGTGGCCGGGCTCCGGTGGACGGCGCACCTCGCCTCCCATACCCCATGCGCCGTAGGCTGGATCGGCGTGAGTCCAGCCGTTCTGCTCGGTGAACTGCTGGGCTCGAAGATAGTTCACCCAGAGCGACGCGTCGCGCTTCAGGCGCCCGGCGACGCGGGCTGCGAGCCCCGCCGAGTAATTTGGATAATCCACCGGGTCGAAAGCGGGGTGCGTCCTCAGAAATTCAACCGCTTTATCGAGCGCCGCAGCGTCATGCGGATGGCCGAGCAGCGCGTCGAGCATGAACGGCGTGAGCGACTGGCCTCCGCGCAGCATGCCGTAGGTATGGCTGTGCCATCCGCCGTCGTCCGCGGACTGCTGCTCCCACAGCCAACGCACCGCGCGACCCAGCGGCGTGTTTTCGCGACGCCCACAGGCCGCGGTCCCGAGCGTCGCCAGTAAGAATGTCCTCCGATGCATGGCTTAATTTACCGCGAGGTTCAGGATGGCCGCGCTGGTCACCGCGACGCGTCCGGTGATGCAGTGCGAGCCGGACCAGGTGCCGTCCTCATTCTGGAGCCTCAAAATGCGCACCGTGATGTCGGTGTGCCAGTGGTTCCATTCCTCGCCACCGGAGCGGCGCAGACCGTCGCTGACGTTGAGATACGAGAAGAACTCTTCACCTCCCACGGAGCCGAAGCCATCCACGAATTTAGCGTCGCGCAGTTGCTTCTTGATCTCGGCGATGCGCGGGGCGTTCTCGGCGCGATCGGCCGAGGTGCGGCTGAGCTGCTCGAGCGCCTGCGCGCTCTGATACAGACCGACCCCGGCTGCGGCGGGCGTGGCCATCGGCGCGGCTTTGGTGTAGTCTTCTGCCTGCTGTATGGTCTTATCTTTCACTGCGACTCCCTTCTGTTGCGCCGCGAAAAGGCTGCGCGACGCGAGCGACGTGCCCAGAATGGGAGCCCATCCGCCACCGGCGTTCCAGCTTCCGTCGCGCTGCTGATTGGCCTCGATCTTGGCGATACATTTCTCCAGAGCCTTGCGGACTCTTGCGTTTTCCGCGGCTGTTGGCATGGTGCCGTCGACTTCGGACAGCAGCATGGATGTGAGGAACGTATCGATGTATGGCCCCAGCTTGCGCTGAATTTGCGTGCCGTTGCGATTGGTGACTTGCAGGCCGTTGGCCGGCGCGTTTTCGACCTCGCGGAGGATGAAGTCGAGAGCGCGATCGACGTTTTGCTTGTACTGCGGACCGGCGCGCCGCAGCGCCAAGGCTGCAACGGCGGTGTTGGCGACGTCGTTGCCGTTCGATTCCATATGCTCGGTCTGGCGGATGTAAGAGGTTTCGCCTCCGTCCTGGCCCCAGCCTCCGTCGCGACCCTGGACGGAAGCGATCCATTTCGCTCCTTTGGCGATGGCCGGCGCAGAGGGCGGGTTATTGGTCGCGGCGGGAAGAGTTGCGAGCGCCAAAGCAACTGCGCTGGTGATACCGATGGTTTTGATCCACATTAGGATCTCCTTTCAGCCTCGTCAATGCCGCGGCGTGGGCGATCCTTTCAGGATTTCCTCTGGGCAGTCACACGAGTTTGCTTGCAGAGCTCGGCGGCGCGGCGTGGGAGCATTTCGCGTTAAAATAACGCCCCGAAAATGAGGACGAACTGTTTTGGAATCATCGGTTTCCTTTTTTCAACCGGCGGAGGCGGCGTTCCTCCTCAGGCAAAGTGTACATGGGGAATTGCGGGGTTGGGGTGAGTGGAAGTGGTATCTGGTTTAGGCGGGGGTGGTTATGGTGCGGATTGGGACGATCTCGTCCGGCCGCGGTTTCGCCTCTTACCCTGCTGACATGTTATAGGTAAATCACTATGTTGGTATGGGCGAAGCGTGACCTTTCGGTCCTTCTTAAGGGTTCGGATACGCACCCCGGTCTGGGGCACGTTCTTGTCATCGTCGATGATATAAGCGACCCCTTCGGAGTAGGATCCCAGATCGTCGATGTTCAGCATCACTGACCCAGCGCTCGTGCCAGTAAATTTCCCCCTCCATTGTCCGTTCATGCTTCGCATCTTAACGCGGAGTGGTGAGATGGTGCTGCGCCACTCAAGCACCTGATCTAATCCCGCAACACCCCATTCGAGGGCCAACGGGTTGCGCACTCGGCTTAATGCTAGCGGCGTGTCCCCCGGCTGGCGAGTCTGTGTGAGAACTCGCCGTCCCGCGAGCATCCCGAGAGCGAGGGGGACAGCCCGCTGTGTCCACTGGTCACGTTTTGTTGGAACGGCAGCATTTGTGGATTGGGGACACAGAAGGCTGTCCCCCTCGCCACTGGAAGTTTTGCCCCAGGACGAGTTTTCGCCCAGAACTCTGCTGCCGGGGGATGCGGATTGGTTATTCTGCTTTGTCGGCTAGGACGCGGACGTGGTTGTCGCGGATTTCTATGTAGCCGCCGTTGATGGTCACGTTGGTGGACTGGCCGGCTAGGGTGATGGTGAGCTTGCCCTGGCCTAGCTCGCCTAACAGCGCGGCGTGGCCGGGGAGGATGCCCAGATAGCCGTCCTTGCCCGGGATCTCCGCATAATCGGCCTGCTGGTCGAGGACCAGTTTTTCGGGGGTCACGACCTCGACGTGAAGCATGATCTCAGCCCTTCTTCTTCATCTCGGCCCAGGTTTCTAGGACGTCGTCGATGGAGCCTTGCATGTAGAACGCCTGCTCCGGAATTTCGTCGTGCTTGCCTTCGACCACCTCTTTGAAGCTGCGGACGGTGTCGGCGACTTTGACGTACTTGCCCTTGCGGCCGGTGAAGGCTTCGGCCACGGTGAACGGCTGCGACAGGAAGCGCTGAATTTTGCGCGCGCGGGCGACCGTCGCTTTGTCTTCGTCCGAAAGCTCATCGACGCCCAGGATGGCGATGATGTCCTGGAGATCCTTATAGCGCTGGAGAATCTGCTTGACGGCCTGGGCGGTGTCGTAATGCTCCTGCCCGATGATCAGAGGATCGAGAATGCGCGAGGTGGATGCCAGCGGATCGACCGCGGGGTAAATGCCGAGCTCCGAGATGGCGCGCGATAGGTTGGTGGTGGCGTCCAAGTGAGCGAACGTGGTGGCAGGCGCTGGATCGGTGTAATCGTCGGCGGGCACGTAGATCGCCTGAACCGAGGTGATGGAGCCGTTGCGCGTGGAGGTGATGCGCTCCTGCAGATCGCCCATTTCGCTAGCGAGGTTGGGCTGATAGCCCACGGCGCTGGGCATGCGGCCCAGCAGCGCGCTGACTTCCGAGCCTGCCTGCGTGAAACGGAAAATATTGTCGATGAACAGCAGCACGTCCTGATGCTCTTCGTCGCGGAAATACTCGGCGACGGTGAGCGCCGTCAGAGCGACGCGGAGACGGGCCCCTGGAGGCTCCGTCATCTGGCCGTAGATCAAGGCGCACTTCGATTTGGTCCAGTCGTGCGGATCGATAACGCCCGATTCCTGGAATTCCAGCCACAAATCGTTGCCTTCGCGGGTGCGCTCGCCGACGCCGGCGAAGACTGAGACGCCGCCGTGCTTGGTGGCGAGGTTCGAGATCAGTTCCTGAATGATCACCGTCTTGCCGACGCCCGCGCCACCGAACAGGCCGATCTTTCCGCCCTGGAGGTACGGTTCGAGAAGATCGACGACCTTGATGCCGGTCTCGAACATTTTGAGTTCAGTGGATTGTTCGTCGAACGCCGGAGCGGGGCGGTGAATGGGGTACTTCAGCTTGGTGTTCACCGGACCCATCTTGTCCACAGGTTCGCCGATGACGTTCAGCACGCGGCCGAGGGTTTCCTTGCCAACGGGCACGGTGACGGGGCGCTCCAGATTTTCGACGTGCATGCCGCGCACCAGTCCGTCGGTGGGCTGCAAGGCGATGGTGCGCACACGGCTTTCGCCGATGTGCTGCGCCACTTCGCAGATGATATCGATGGGCTCCGGCACGTTGAAGCCTTCGCTTGTGATGCGCACAGCGGTGCGGATCACCGGGATCTGCCCCTCGGGAAACTCGACGTCCACGGCCGGTCCGGCCACCTGGATTACTTTTCCAGCTACGCTCATAAAAGTCCTTTACTCCAACGCGGCTGCGCCGCTGACAACTTCAATAATTTCACGGGTGATACTGGCCTGGCGCACGCGGTTCATATACAGCGTCAACTTGTCGATCACGTCGTTGGCGTTCTGAGTGGCCGCATCCATGGCTGTCATGCGCGCGGCTAAGTATGCCGCCGCCGATTCGAGCAGGGCGCGATGAATTTGCATGTTCAGATAGCGCGGCAGCAGGCTGCTCAGGATTTCCTCAGGCGGCTGTTCGTAAATATAGTCGGCCTGCGCCGGGGATTTTGGCACTTCCACCGGGAGCAGACGCGTTTGCGCGATGTGCGAGCTCATCACGCTCTTAAACTCATTCACAAACATGTACACCGCGTCGATTTCGCCCTTGGCGAAGCGGTCGGCGATCGATTTGGCGATCCGCTCCGCGTCCTCGAACTTCACGTGGCGGAACATGTCCAGATGCTCGCCCGCGATGTTGGGGAAGCGGCGCTTGAAATAATCGCGGCCCTTGCGGCCAATCAGCTCAAAGCTCAATTCCTTGTCGCTATTTTCGTTGGCGAACTTGTGCGCGGTCTTGATCAGGTTGGCGTTGAAGCCACCGGCGAGGCCTCCGTCGGCGGTGATGACGACGAGCAGCACCTTTTTTTCTGGACGCACGGCGAGCAGAGGATTCGGCTCATCCTCTCCCCCCTGCGTCGCGGCCTCGGCGACATTGGCCAGCATCTGCTGCAGCACCTTGGCGTAGGGGCGCGCGGCCAGAGCCTTTTCCTGCGCTTTACGCAGCTTCGCCGCCGAGACCATCTTCATGGCCTTGGTGATCTGCTGCGTGTTGCGCACCGAGCGGACGCGCCGCCGGATGTCGATCAAGCTCGGCATTTACTTTGCTCCGTGCTTTTGAACGAACTTCTGCTTGAACTCCGCCAGGATCGAGTTGAGCTGACCCTTCAGCGCGTCGTCCAGGTTCTTCTTTTCCTTGATGGAAGGCAGAAGGCCGGGGTGGGCATTTTCGGCGAAGTGATAGAGCTCCTGCTCAAACGCCTTCACCTGATCAAGCGGCAGATCGTCCAGGACGCCTTGCGAACCGGCGTAAATAATCAGCACCTGCTTCTCTACAGGAACCGGTGAATACTGGCCCTGCTTGAGGAGCTCCACCATGCGGCTGCCACGGGTCAACTGCGCCGCGGAGGCCTTGTCGAGTTCGGAGCCGAACTGCGCGAACGCGGCCAGTGCGCGATATTGCGCCAGGTCCAAACGGAGCGAACCGGCGACCTGCCGCATCGCCTTGATCTGCGCGCTGCCGCCGACGCGGCTGACCGAGATGCCGACGTTGATGGCGGGACGGACGTTCGAGTTGAACAAGTCCGACTCGAGGTAAATCTGGCCGTCGGTGATCGAAATGACGTTGGTCGGAATGTAGGCCGAAACGTCGCCTGCCTGGGTTTCGATGAACGGAAGCGCCGTAAGCGATCCGCCGCCTTTGTCGGCCGACAGTTTCGCCGCGCGCTCCAGCAAGCGGCTATGCAAATAGAACACATCGCCGGGGAACGCTTCGCGGCCCGGAGGACGGCGCAGCAGCAGCGAGATTTCGCGATACGCCGCGGCGTGCTTGGAAAGATCGTCGTACACGCAGAGCGCGTGACGGCTGGAATCGCGGAAATATTCGCCGATGGCGCAACCCGCGTACGGAGCCAGATACTGCATCGGCGCGGGGTCGGACGCGGTGGCCGCGACCACAATGGAATATTCCATCGCGCCATAGGTTTCGAGCGTCTTCACCACCTGCGCGACCGTCGAACGCTTCTGGCCAATTGCGACGTAGATACAAATCACGTCGCCGCCGCGCTGATTGATGATGGCGTCCAGCGCGACGGTGGTCTTGCCCGTCTGGCGGTCGCCAATGATCAGCTCGCGCTGCCCGCGGCCGATGGGGATCATGGCGTCGATGGCCTTGATACCGGTTTGAAGAGGCTCTTTCACTGGCTGCCGTTCGACGACGCCCGGAGCGATGCGCTCAATCGGGTTGTAGCCTTTGTTGGCGATCGGACCCTTGCCGTCGATGGGGTTGCCCAGCGCATCGACGACGCGGCCGATCAGGCCTTCGCCCACCGGCACGGACATAATGCGTCCGGTGCGCTTCACTTCGTCGCCTTCTTTGATGTTGGTGTAATCGCCCAACATGACCGCGCCGACTTGATCCTCTTCCAGGTTCAGGGCGATGCCGGAAACGCCGCCCTTGAATTCGATCAGCTCGCCGGCCATGACGTTTTCGAGGCCGTAAATGCGCGCGATGCCGTCGCCTACCGAAATGACCGAACCGGTTTCCGATACATTAACGACGCTTTCGTAATTGTCGATCTCCTCGCGCAACACGCGCGAGATTTCATCCGCCCGGATCTGAGCCATAAAATCCTTTTCGCGAACCCTAGCTTAAAAGCTCGGCCCGCAGCCTTTCCAATTGTCCACGTACACTGCCGTCGTACACCGTCGAGCCGATGCGGGCAACAACTCCCGCGACCAGCGACGGATCGGTTTGAAAATCGACCTTGGCCGTCCTGCCCGCCATGCGCGTCAACTGCGCCTGGAGAGAGGCTTTTTGCCCGTCGGTCAGGTCTTTTGCGCTCGAAACGCTGGCGCGAACAAAGCCCGAATGGTCGTCGATAAATCGCTCGAACGCTTCCACGATCGAAGGAATTTCGTGCACCCGGCGATGATCGATCACCACGTAGAGAAAATTGCGAATCTTGTTCGAAATGCCTAGCGGCGCGGTCAACTTAGACACCACCGCGCGCTTGCGGGAAGGAGAAACCGCGGGGTTCAGGAGGGCGCCGCGCAAATCCGTCGAGGTTTCCACCATCGCCGCGACCTGCCGCAACTGCACCACGGCCTGCTGCGGGTCGATTCCTGAACCCGCCTCCGTCACCACATCGACCAGAGCCCTTGCGTACCGCGATGCCACTGCCGAAAGCATTTAGTTGTTCGACCCCTGCTTCTGCAAATCGCGGGTGAAATCTTCCACCAGCGCTGCCTCGGTGCCCGCGTCGAGCCGCGTGCGAATTCTCTGCTCCGCCAGATCGAGCGAGAGTTTTGCGGCGTAGGCCGTGAGCTCGCGGCTCGCCAGACTGCCTGCGGATTCGATCTGCTGCTCGGCTTGTTTTTGGATTTTTTCGATGAGCTGCGCGGTTTCCTGACGGATGCGGCCGGCTTCCACTGCCATTTCAGCCTTGGCCTCGGCGCGGAACTTTTCGATCTCGGCTGCAAGCGACGCCAAACGCGCGTCCATCTCAGCCGAGCGCTTCTCGGCCGCGGCCTTCTGCGCCTGCGCTTCGTTAATGTCTTTCTGAATGTCGCTGGTGCGCGCGCCGAAGTAGGCCGGCAGGTGCTTCGACAAGAAGTAGCCGCCGCCCACCACGATGATGGCGAAATTGGCCCACTTCCAGACGAGCAGTTCGTCCTTGGTCTCGGCCGCTTCCTTCTTCTCGGATTCTTGCGCGTACATCGCGCCGACGGTTAGCGCCAGCGCCAGTAGAAGCTTCCTCACGAGGCCCTCCGCGCCAGCACGGTGGTCGCGATTTTGTCGGCCAGAACGGCGCTGGTTTCGACTAAGCTCTGCTTGGCCGCGACCGTGTCGGCTTCCAGTTGAGCGCGTGCCGCGGCGAGGGTTTCCGCTGTCCGCGCCTGTCCGTCGGCCACCTGTTTCGCCTGATCGTCCATCCAGCCCTTGCGCGTATCTTCCTGTTCCTTATAAACCACGGCGCGTGCGTCGCGGAATTTGGCTTCGAAATCCTGCGCCTTGCGCTCGGCGGCGGCCAGACTATCGGTGGCGGCCTGACGCGCGCCCTTGGTCAGCTCATGGCGTTTTTTAAGCACTTCCTGAAGCGGCTTAAACAAGACGAATTTCAGGTAGAAATGCAGAATGACGAGAATTAATGCGGTAGGGATGGCATTCAGCAGAATCCCACTCAGAGCTTGGAGTGTCTGTTCCATCAGGATGTGCAGGGATCGAACGAACGAAACGAACTGGCGATCTAAAAGACTGTCCCCGAATGGCCCAAATTAGCACATTGGCGTAGGCGGGGTCAAATTCAGCGGCACTTTGCGTGGATTTCCTAGGGAGAATTCGGGGGGACCCAAGACACAACTACGTTAGGAAACCCTGTGGCCCCCAGACCAAGCGGCCCGGTTGAGGCGCGAATCTGAATAAGAGCGGGATCAAGTAGGCCCGCGCCGCAGTTTTAAGATGTCTTCGCCGCGATTGCCTGGGGCTTATTGGCTTCCGGCAGCCCCATCTTTTTCCGGAGCGCTGCGTCGATCTTGTTCCTAACGTCGGCGTGCTCTTTCAGAAACGTCCTGGCTGTCTCCCGGCCCTGACCTAAACGCTCGCCCGCGTAGCTGAACCACGAGCCGCTCTTCTCGACGATCCCCATTTCCGAGCCCAAGTCGAGAAGATCGCCTTCGCGCGAAATGCCGTGGCCGTATAAAATGTCCACCTCGGCCTCCCGGAACGGCGACGCGCATTTGTTCTTCACAATTTTTACTCGCGTCCGATTACCGATGGCCGTTTCGCCGTCTTTGATCGCTCCGGTGCGCCGCACATCGACGCGCACCGAAGAATAAAACTTCAGCGCGCGGCCGCCGGTGGTGGTCTCCGGATTGCCGAAGACGACGCCGATTTTTTCGCGCACCTGGTTGATGAAAATGAGGCAGGTATTGGTCTTCGCGATGCACCCGGTGAGCTTGCGCAGCGCCTGCGACATGAGCCGGGCATGCAGACCCATGAAGCTGTCGCCCATCTCGCCTTCGAGCTCCGCCTTGGGAACCAGCGCGGCAACGGAATCCACCACGATCAGGTCGATCGCGGCGGAGGAAACCAGCGCGTTGGTGATCTCCAGCGCCTGTTCTCCGCAATCCGGCTGGGAAATGAGCAACTCATCCACGTTGACGCCCAGGTTGCGCGCGTAGGCCGGGTCCAGCGCGTGTTCGGCGTCGATGAAGGCAGCCGAGCCTCCTTGCGCCTGCGCCTCCGCGATCGCGTGCAGCGCCAGCGTGGTTTTTCCCGACGATTCTGGCCCGTAAATTTCGGCGACTCTGCCGCGTGGGAAGCCTCCCACGCCCAGCGCCGCGTCGATGGAGATCGAGCCGCTTGAGATGGTCTTCACGGGCAGCACATTGCGCGAGCCCAGTTGCAGCACAGCCCCTTTGCCGAACTGTTTATCCATGTCCAGAAGCGTCTGGAGAATCACCCGATTGCGTTCCGCTGTTGCCATGCTTATTTGTGCTGAAGGGGATAAGAAACTCTCTGATCATTTCTTGAGGCCTTTCCCCTGGCTGACGCCAAGGGGTTATGGGCGCGTGAGTACGAGGGTCGTCTTTTTGTGGCCATTGGCAGGCGGAACCGCCTGCCCTACCACCCGAGTTATAGTGAACCCATGCGCGACCTCCTTTACGCGGCCCGTGTATTCGCCAAATCGCCCGGATTCACGCTGATGGCGATCCTGACTCTGGCGCTGGGCGTGGGCGCCAATGCGGCGATTTTCAGCCTGGTGAACGCGGTTTTGCTGCGGTCGTTCCCGATGGCCGACGCCGCGCGGCTGGCTTACGTCTGGACGCCGAATGACCGGCTGAAGGCTCCGGTGCCGCGCGAACTTTCGCCGGAGATGCAGGATTTTCTGGAGTTGCGCCGCCTGAACCGCAGCTTCACGCACCTCACTGGCTTTTCGCAGGACCGCTTCCGGGTCGATAACGCCGAATACATCGGCGGCGCCACGGTCACGGGCGATTTTTTTCAGACCATGGGCGTCGAGCCGCAACTCGGCCGCGTTTTCACCGCCGAGGACGATCAGGCTGGGCGTCCGGGCGTGGCCGTGATCAGCGATGCGCTGTGGCACAGCAAATACGGGGGCGCTGGCAATGTGCTGGGTAAGACCATGTCCATCTCCGGCAAGAAAGCGACCATCGTCGCCGTGATGCCCGCCGCCTTCACGTTTCCCAAGCGCAGCGAAGTCCCCTACGGAGGCAAGATCGAGCGCACCGACATCTGGACGCCCTTCGCCGCGCCTCCGAAGATCCTTGAAAACTGGAACATCAGCGGAGCCATCGGCCGCCTCGCTCCGGGCGTTTCCATGAAGCAGGCCGATGCGGAGATCAAGGCGCTGATGGTACCGCTCGACAAGAAGCATACCGACCTGCCGGGCTTCACGGGCTGGGTTTCGCCGTTCGTCGATACGGTGGTGGGCCAAGTACGGCCCCTGGTGTGGATGCTGTTCGGCGCGGTGAGCCTGGTGCTGCTGATCGCCTGCGGCAACGTGGCGAATCTGTTGATGGCGCGCGCTGCTGGCCGTGCGCATGAATTGGGCGTGCGGTCGGCGATGGGCGCGGAACGGGGACGCCTGATCCGGCAGATGATCACCGAGGCGATGATGCTGGCGATTCTGGGTGGCGCGGCGGGCGTCGCTCTGGCCTATGCGGGCGTGCGTTTGCTGCTGTTGGTGAATCCCGGCGATATTCCGCGCATTGGGGAAATGTCCGTCGATGTGCGCGTGCTGCTGTTTAGCGTGGGCATCTCCCTGCTCACGGGATTTTTGTCCGGACTGCTGCCCGCGCTCTCGGCATCGAGGATCGACGTGATGAGCCTACTCAAACAAGGCGGCAGCAAGGGCGCGGCGGGCACGTCCAATAAACTGCGCCACGCGCTGATCGTCGCCGAAGTGGCT
>Ga0075030_100002448_pt1 | contig 16839 bp, 20 predicted proteins | sample LitLauG_LLR_2012_FD_71393 | JGI IMG/M metagenome (GOLD analysis project Ga0075030, IMG submission 71393) | Freshwater sediment microbial communities from Pennsylvania, USA - Little Laurel Run_MetaG_LLR_2012 | ecosystem: Environmental > Aquatic > Freshwater > Creek > Sediment | place: USA... | reverse complement strand
GCAGGATATTGATCGATACGCCCAGGGTCGCCCAGGCGCGCGCTGTGTAAGTCGTCTGGAAGCGATATCGCGCTTCCTTGCGGGGCGACATGCGGACGAACACGGCGTTGAAGTTCGTGTGTTCCAGATCGAAATTCATTCGCAAGGTATGGATGGGCCGCGTCCAGAATCCGAGGAGCACCGTCTTCTCCAAGCCCACGAAATGGTCCTCGTCTCCGGGCAGATAGTCGTTGAAGTGGTTAAAGTCCCGGTCGCCATAGCGGTAACCTATGCGCGCCCCGGCCCTCTTTGAAAAGTCCCAGGCGAGTTCAGTCTGACTTCTCGTCCAAGTCTGGTTGAAGGACGACTGGGCCAGGGTAGTCGTCCCTCCTGGAAGTGTTGGAGCAGTGAGCGCCGTGCTCAGCAGCGTGCAAGGTGGCACTGCACAGCTATAGTCGAGTTCGTTGAAATTCCCGTTCTGGGGAATGCGGTAAGCCCAGAAATGGAATTTCTCGATCAGGCGCAGATGTTGGGTCAAGTGCAGTGTCGCTTCGAGATCGACCACGTCAGAAATTCGGTTTGCTGCGGCTGACCCAGAGCCGATGAAGGCGAGCGTGTTGGTCCGCGTGATCAGGCCCCCGGAAGATTCGTCCAGCGGTGTGCTGGAGGTCGCGGAAGCGTACGAAGAGGAACCGAGCACCTCTAACTTCAGGCAGTAATTGCTGCGCAGGCTAATCCGCTCCGTGGGTGTGGAAGTGCGGATCCGCTGGTTTCGCGAGTAGCTGGAATACGCGCTGCATGTGACATTGGTCAGCGCCCCGTTGAAAATCAGACTGCTTGCCGGGGCGCTACGGCGCAGGGTTCCTTGTTCACGGTGTCGATGGACAAGCCCAACGAAACGGAACTTCCCGGCGTTGTGGGCAGGAGTGCCTCATTGGTGGGATTCAGTTGGTAGTCCGTGTCCCCCTTGTAGTAGTCGAGGAATTGGTCGTAGCTGAGGACAGTTCGCGGCGCGATCCTAACGTCCGCTCCCATGGAGTATGAATTCATGGTGGTGTTCCAGTTTTGCAGGAGCGAGCATTTGTGGCGAAGTGAATTCTGTAGCTCACAGCGTAGAAGTTGCCCGATTCCGCCTCGTCACCAGCTCATTTCATCTCCATCCCCGAGTCCCGTCGTTTATGAGGACCACCTTGAGTGCGCTCTCTTTTGCCGCGTTTCCAAACGTGTCATACGCCTTCATGATGTCGTGCATCGCGTAGCGATGAGTCACCAGCTTGCGGGGCTGCAACTGTCCCGAGCGCACGACCTTCAACAGCATCGATGTCGTAGTGGTATCCACCAATCGCGTTGTGATTGAAATGTTGCGGTCCCAGAGCTTCTCCATGTGCAGCTCCACTGGCCTGCCATGGACGCCTACGTTCGCGATCCGTCCTCCGGGCGCGACAATGGCCTGGCAAATATCAAAGGTTGCCGGAATGCCCACTGCTTCGATGGCCACATCGACTCCTGCCCCTTCCGTCAGTTCCATCAGGTGATGAGCGGCGTGTCCGTCTGTGCTGTTGATCAGCGTAGTTGCGCCAAACTGCTTTGCGACGGCGAGGCGCTGGTCGTCGAGGTCGATCATGAAAATTGCTGCGGGTGAATAGAACTGCGCGGTCAGCAGAACGGCCAGTCCCACAGGCCCCGCCCCGACGATGGCAACCGTGTCCCCGGGCTTCACTCCCCCGTTCAGGACGCCGCATTCAAAGCCCGTCGGCAAAATGTCGCTCAGCATGACCATGGCTTCCTCGTCGCCGTCGGCTGGAAAGTTGTAAAGACTCCCGTCGGCGTGCGGGACGCGTACATACTCGGCCTGCGTCCCATCGATGGCGTAACCCAGGATCCAGCCGCCATGGCGACAGTGGGAGTACATGTTTCTCCTGCACAAATCGCACTTCAGGCAGGCAGTGACACACGAGATGATGACTCTGTCTCCGGCGTGAAACTCCGAGACGCCGGTTCCGACTTGCTCGATCACGCCAATTCCTTCGTGGCCAAGAATGCGGCCCTCGCTCACGCCTGGGAGATCGCCTTTCAGAATGTGCAGATCCGTTCCGCAAATCGTCGACGTCGTGATCCGCACGATGGCATCGCTCGGTTCCTGGATGGTTGGGCGCGGTTTGTTTTCCCACGCACGCATGCCCGGACCGTGATAGACCAGGCCCTGCATGGTCGCGGCGCCGGTCTCCAGGATTGCAGTCTTTGTGGTGGCCAGTTCGAGTTCAGCAGTTGTCATGGATATTCCTCTTGGCTCTTTGCCTTCCGGGGACTCGACTTTAGCAATCGCGCTGACACCTGTCTGAGCAAGAGTGCTCATTCTGCGACAGCCGTCGGAGGTACCTTTCGAAGGGAGTATCACGTGGATCACAATGAATCAGTCCGCAAATTCGACCGTTTAATGGTGAGAGAGGCCGACCACGTGCAAGAAGCTGTAATTGAACTTGAAACTCTGGTGTTGCTTCTGCCGAGTGAGCAATCTCGCCAACTCGCTCAACTGCGAGTCAAGGCATGCCATCAACAAGCCAAGGAGCTTCGCGAGCACAGAACGTCAAAGAAAACTAGCAGGCGGCAATGCTTGTAGGAAAAAGAGAACGACACCGTACTGGGCGCATCGGCTGGCTACGCGCGGCCGTTCTTGGTGCGAACGACGGCATTCTCTCCACATCAAGTCTGGTTCTCGGTGTCGCGGCCGCCCATGCCACTCATAACGGTATATTGGTCGCCGGCGTCGCTGGGCTGGTTGCAGGGTCCATGTCGATGGCGGCCGGGGAGTACGTGTCGGTCCATTCACAGGCCGACACCGAACGAGCGGATCTCGCGCTTGAACGTGCAGAACTCAAGGCCGACGAGAAAGGCGAGCAGAAGGAGCTCACGGCGATTTACGTCGCCCGTGGGCTCAATGCTTCGCTGGCGAAACAGGTCGCCGAGCAACTAATGGCTCACGATGCGATCGGTGCGCATGCCCGCGACGAACTCGGCATCTCCGACACCTTCCGTGCACGTCCGCTGCAGGCCGCGTTAGCGTCGGCGGGCAGCTTTGCGGTTGGAGCAGCCATGCCTCTTCTGGTGACTGCGACTGTCCCGCCAGCGATATTGATACCTCTTATCTCTGGAACTTCGCTGGTGTTTCTCGCGCTTCTGGGCGGATTGGCCGCACGCGCCGGTGGTGCCGGGATGGCCATAGGCGCATCGCGCGTCACGTTCTGGGGAGCGCTCGCCATGGCCGTGACAGCAGGCGTCGGGTCGTTCTTCGGAGCAACTAAGTAATCAAGAAAGCGATCGTCTCTCGTCTGTCGCTGTTGAGGCGGTTATGCTGTAGCGGGCGCCCGCATGGCCTCCATGAAGCTGTCCATCGACTGAGTCAACTGCGCATCCACTTCGTCCGCGATCGTCATGACATCGGGCAGGAGAAGGCTGAAATCCAGAAAACTCAGATTGCTCTGCAACGTGCCAAAGAGGGTCACCTGCAGTATCCGTGATTCGTGCACCAGCATCGCGGGAGTGTAGCCTTGTTTGTATCGTAACTTGCCATGGGCCGTGGCTGCGGGTGAAAAGACAGCATCGCTGTCCTTGGTGGTGGCGCTGGGTTTGCCGAGGCGGACGACCAGGTCTTCAACCAGCTTAGGGAGATGTCCGGTACGCTCGGTGTCGCTCAGCTGAACATGGTTGAGTTCTTTGCTTTGTCTTGCCCGCGCTAACCAGTCTTCGACCACGCGCGGAATGCAGCGCCGCAGTATCGTGCCGACCCTCTCTTTTTCCAGTCGAGTGGCCGGCTTGTGGTTAAGCATCTTTACCCGGACAAGATCGGCAAGTTTTCCAACGTCAAATGGTTTCACCATGATTTCGTCCGCTTCCAGAAGGATCGCGGCCATGGCGCTCTGTACGTCGGGGTAGCCGCTGACTAACAGGGTAAGTGCATCCGGTTGGGAGTGGCGCATCGCAGTAACTACGGTGAAACCGTCACCGGGGTTCGGCATATGGAGGTCTGTGATGAGCACATCGAAGCTCTCGGTAGCGATGTGTCTCAGAGCTTCTGTCACGCTGGCGGCTGCAACTACGTCAAATCCCCTGTGTTCAAGAGTCGCGTTCATCATGGAGCGAACGGCATCATCGTCATCTACGAGTAAAACCTTATGAGCAACGGTTGGTTCGGTCGGAGTCAAACGGCACAACCTCTCGTCAGGCGTGAAGAAAGTATCGTGCAAGGTTATTTCCAGAAATGTATAAAAAAGAACAGTCATTCAGAATGTTAACGGGTACTGTGCTTCTAGACTGTAAAGTTAAAGCGTGGTCATGGGTTAGCGGCGGAATACTGACCATTCGGACCTTCACGACCGCGCAAACGTATACCTGTAGGCTTCAGGCCGGACTCGCATGAGGCTGGCCTTTTTCCGCACCAGACCACTGCTGGAAAGCATCTTCGACCTGAGCTTACTTGATTAGACTTCAACATCTCCGCGATGAGAGAGTCTTAACGAGAACCATGTGCGAACGGGACGGAGTTTTGCGTACCTCGCGCCCGGAAATTGCGCCTGTTCATCCTACGCAGCTCGCATTAGAGCATTACCGGGCAAGCGAAGGATCATCGGGGAAAAGGAGCACAATGCGTATCATTCCTCCCATTCGTCCATTGCTGTGTGCATTTGTGCTGCTGGCCATTTCAGCAGCAGCTTATGGGCAGATCGGCATATCGATTTCGTTTGCCCCGCCGGAACTGCCGGTTTACGAACAGCCGGTTTGCCCTGGCGATGGCTTTCTCTGGACCCCTGGCTACTGGGCTTACGCCGGCGATGACTATGGTTACTACTGGGTGCCGGGCACGTGGGTGATGGCGCCTGAACCCGGGCTGCTCTGGACTCCAGCCTATTGGGGTTGGGGAGGGAACGGATACGCTTTCAACGAAGGGTACTGGGGGACGCAGGTAGGTTTCTACGGCGGAATCAGTTACGGCTACGGATACTTCGGTGACGGCTATGAAGGGGGGCGTTGGCAGAACGGGCAGTTTTATTACAACCGCTCAGTGAATAACGTCAACGTTTCCAACATTCATAATGTTTACAACACAACGGTGATCAACAACCCCACGGTGAACCGGGTGAGCTACAACGGAGGCAGCGGTGGCACCCGCGCGCGTCCAACCCCGCAGCAAGAGACTGTGGCGCACGAGAGACATATACCGCCTCTGGCCGCTCAGACGCAACACGCGCAGGCTGCCCGCACGAAACCAGAACAGCAGGCTTCACTGAACCACGGCACACCCGCAGTTGCTGCCACTCCTAGGCCTGGAGCATTCAATGACCGCGCTGCCATACCGGCCAAACAGGGAGGGACGCCTTACAGCGCTCCGGTGAATCGGGCGGCAGTTCAGCCTCCGGCCGACACGCCAGCCGGGCATCCTGAGAACAACGCCGCTCGTCCCGAACGGTTCGAGCCGAATAACCAACCGGAACCGAACCGTCCGGCTACGGCACAACCGAACAATCGGCCGGAGCCCAACCGGAATGACCCGGCTCCTCGGCCGCAAACTCCTCCACCTAGCGAACGTTCGCAACCCGAACGCACTCCGCCTCCCGCGGAAACGCGGTCTGCGCCGCAACCGAGACCGCAGCCCGGTCCTGTAAAGGTAGAAGAGAAGAAGCCGCAGAAAGAAGAACCGAAGCAGGAGGAGAAGCCGCACTAAATGGGAGAGCCTGACACAGTTATAGTGACTCGAAAACTTGCGGGGAGAAGACTATGTCACAGACGGTAGTGGAAAGAACAGCTGAACACATCGCCGCATCAGCTCATCATGCGTCTCGTGCAACGGGCGCGGTCGCCGATGCAATCGGGAACGCCGTCGGAGTAATGAGACGCGCCGCAAAACAGGGCGGCGATACCGCTGAAGAATTCCTGAACGACACGACTCAGCGTATTCAGCGACACCAGGTGCTAACTGTCGCGACTACATTTGCCGTAGCTTTCAGCGCAGGAGCGCTCGTCGGCTGGATGATCAGACGAAGATAGCCCACGCCATGCCTCTGGCAGGCTGGGGAGCTAACAAAAACCAGACAGCCTACCGATTATCGAAATTGCCAACACAAGGAGCTTGACATGTCTTTTTTTCAGGACTTTTCGGAATCGCGGTGGCACGCCTGACGAGGCCATTTACCCATGACTGCGAAACTCGCTACGCTAGCTAGGCGACTGCATTTCGGCACGTGTCGAGGAAGCCGACACCATCCGCGACGGCAGCACTATTCCCACCAGTTTCAGCGACAAGACACAGGTTAACAGCGTGCGTTGGGGATGCGGTGCTAGCGGCTCTTGTCGTGAACAAGCTGCGTGATCCGCTCCAAGTTGCGGTCGGGGCACCGGGCGGCAGGGATCAGCGGCAGGGTATATTGCAAAAGATTGCCCTTCTCACAGGTGCCAGGGCCATCACCGGGGAACCTCGACGTCGAACTGAAAGACATCTCCGACCTCGGTCAGGCCAGGAAGATCACCATCGACCGGAACAACACGGCGGTCGAAAGCACGGTTTGAGCCTCAGGCCAGTTCCACCGCAGACCTTCCCACTTCGGCTGCGCAATCTTTGCGAGTCACACAACCCATAGAGAGGTCCTCAATTACGCGCCGTACGGGGGCGGCGGGATCGGTCCGTTTCCGTGCAAGTAAGCGATCGTGGGCAACACCTGGCTGGCCCAGACGATCTTTAGCTACAACGGCCTCTACCAGGTTCAATGCCGGCTCGGGAGCACCCCGTCCTTCGGTGAGCACGATGATTGGCGCTTGCGGCCTCAGCCGCCTCAGTTCCATCGCGACTTCCGGACGGTTCATCGCAGGCATGAAGCGGTCAGGAATTGCAACGTCGACCGAATGGATGGCAGCTACCTCCAATCCCTTGCCGCTGCCGGAAGCCGTGAGAACGATATCCCCAAAAGCTTCGAGGAACCCTCTCGAGTTCCAGCACATCTTGGTTATCGTCGATGGCAGAGAACTACTCCGCCTGAGAGTTCCGGATAACCGGTCGGGGGCATGTTTCACCTCAAACAGACCCATATCGTCAACGCTTATGGCCCCCACGGTCGTTCAAAATTGCTCACCCGTTTTTCTTGAGCGGAGAGCTAATCGTGCAGAACCACATTGAGCAGAGAGCTGTGTACCTTCAGACCGCCGTTGTATTGAATAAAGCCCAGTTTCCTGAACCGGTTCATGAAGAAGCTAACTCGCGAGCGAGTAGTGCCAATCATCTCGGCCAGAGTTTCCTGACTGATCTGGGGGACAACGGCGTCAGGGATACTCTCCTTGCCGAAATGAGCAAGCAGCAGAAGAATCCGAGCAAGTCTCTTTTCGCTGGAGTTGAACAGCTGGTCGACGAGATCCTCCTCGTAGCGGATATTGCGCGCCAGCAAATAGGCCACGAACATGTCGGAAAACGCGTGTTCGCGGTGAAGCACACCAATCATCACCTTTTTGTCTACCCGCAGAAGCTCGCAGTCGATCATGGCCGCGGCGGACCCCATGCGCAGGAGCTGCCCTGCCAGCGCTCCCTCGCCAAAAAAGTTTTCCTCACTCAGTATGCCGATCGTCGCTTCCTTACCCGACTTGGACACTACGGTGAGCCTCACTTTGCCTTTTTGAATATAGAAGACAGCATCGGCCGGGTCCCCTTGTGAGTAAATCCTCTGCCTTTTCCCTACATGCACCATCTTCCTGCCATCACCGATCGTCGCGAGGAAAATGTCGGTGTCGAACTCGCGCTGGTTCTTATCAACTGCATTCCTGGCCATGTTTGTGATCTCTGTTCTTAGAAGTCCCAGGGCGATTGCGAAGTGCTGGCGTGCCTTCCCTCGTAGTGCTTCGGGTACCCACCGGGTGAAACTAGGTTAGCGCTTTTCCGTTGGTACGGGTGAAGTCTTAGTGGGTCTTGGGCTAACCTAAGTGCAGCATCTCCCTGATAATATTATGGTTACGGTACGCAGGCGAGGGCGTCTCCAGAGGTTGTCAGGTCTCGTATAGATTCTTAGTTGCAGCGCACGATTCTTTGCGGTAGGATCTCGCGCATAGTGGTACGATATGCGCAGAGGGGATTCGGCCATGGGACGGAACGGAAATGGAAGCGATACTCACTATGCAGCGGTGAATCGGTCCGATGTTCCGCAGGGTCGTAAAGGAAGACATCGGAAAGCGGTAGCGGACATTCTGGCTGATCTCTCAAAACTAAACGCCCAGCAAGCGGTCAAGATTCCGCTGAGCAGTCTAAACGGAGAGAAGATGCAGAATCTTCGATCTGCTTTGAACCGCGTAACGCGCGAGAAAAATATCCCCGTCGTAACGTCAAGCGACGAGAAATACCTGTACGTTTGGCGCGCCGACCCACCCAAGAATACAGCGGCCAGCGAGTAGCAGGCCTACCGCAGGCAACAGCGGGCGAGTGACTAACGTGAGCTTGCCCGTCACATCCCACGCTACCGAGAGCCGAACCCTGCACGCCCTCGTGCAAGTCGCCGGAGCGTCGCATAGATCCGACCCTTCTGAGCCATTCAGTACAGTATCCGCGGAGGAATTGAGCGAATCTAATTGGTGTCCCACGAGGGCAGGTCTTTCCCGCCAAACCAGATGGGCCTGACCTCCCTCCTGGAACCGGTTCGAGCCGGATGCCGAGAATGACACGAAGGCACCGGGAAAACTGCGGGCTCTGGCAATAGGTCAGACCGTCTGTTTACAAAATCGAGGAAAAGGAATGTTTTTCGCCAGCAAAATTGCTTGCTCTGCAATTGTCTTCCTGTTGATGACGCCGTGGATCTCGGGACCACACCCAATGCTTGATTCGGGAACCAAGTTCAGCAAAGAGCTGGTGGTGGATGGCGGGCTGGCCTTGAAAGAGCCAGAGGAAACGCCTGGGAATGATGTCAAGGAGATGCAGCAGACTCTTCAGAACAAAGGACACTATGGAGGCAAAGTCGATGGCATGTTCGGTCTACGAACTCGGGCGAGCATCCGTGAATTTCAAAAGGCAGAGAGTCTACCGGTCACAGGGCAGTTGGATGTTCGGACGGCCGGTAAACTTGGAGTCAGACCTGAAGCTCGCCGGGAGACGGGCTACGAAGCTACCCAAGATAAACCTTCGGCCGGCATTAGGCGGGCCAGAGTTTCGAGGCGATCCAGCCAGACACTACGGAAGCCAGTCCGGAAATCGGGTCTGACAGTCCCTCCGGCTTAGCGTGAATCGGCGCTCTGGAAAGAAACACGATGAATCCATCGCCCCCGATCCGAGGCCACATCCGGCACGACGTTCAGGAGGAATAGCTTGAGGCTCTGGATTTACATCGCTACGCTTTTCCCGTTGGTTCTTGCCGCTGGCGGCCCAATTCCATTGAAGTGGGAGGGCATTGCTACTGCTCTAGGCGCACTTGGAGAGATACGTGAAAGGCTAGCGGGAGGGGACGCACGTCGAGCGCGGCGATGTCATCGGTTTTGTGGGATCGACGGGGAATGCCGATTCCCGCCACACTTACACTTTCCGTCGGAATACTTTGTCCTCGGGTGGGATGACCTTCGTCGTTGGAAAGGATGGGGCCGTGCACGAGCAAGATCTAAGCAAAGCGACTGATGTGCGTGCCCAGGCCCCCAAAAAATACGATCCCGATTCCGCCTGGCAAAAAGCTGAAGAGCTGCAGGAGGGGACGGCGAGCGAAGCAGAACAACAAGGGAAAGGCATTCTGTGGCTGATCTCAGAGAGCTTTTGTCGATCAACCGAAAGCTGGATCCAGTCGGATCTGGCTCTCGGCCCACCGTCAGATTCACAAACCCTTACCGACTGTTTTGTTAACACCTGTCAGTCCTGCCCGTCCGGCGCCTGAACCCTATCTTGAAAGTCCGCCACTAAGGCCTCGGTGGTAAGCATCAGCGAAGCGATCGATCCCGCGTTGGTCAGGGCCGTGCGTACGACTTTTGTCGGATCCAGTACGCCAGCCTTCACCAGGTCGCCGTATTCGCCAGTCAAGGCATTGAAGCCGAAGTGCGGATCCTTGGACTCAGTTACCCTGCCAAACACAATCGCTCCTTCTTCGCCGGCATTCTCAGCGATCTGCCGGAGCGGCTCTTGTAGAGCGCGCTTCACGATACTCAGTCCGACCTGCTCGTCGCCCTCGAGTTTCAGTTTGTCCAGAGAAGGGATGCAGCGGGCCAGAGCTACACCGCCGCCCGGTACAATGCCTTCCTCGACGGCCGCACGTGTCGCGTGCATGGCATCTTCAACGCGGGCCTTCTTCTCCTTCATCTCCGTTTCGGTCGCTGCTCCAACTTGGATGATGGCGACGCCCCCGACCAGTTTCGCCAGCCGTTCCTGCAACTTCTCGCGATCGTAGTCGCTGGTTGTCTTATCAATCTGCCCCCGGATTTCCTTCACGCGGCTCTCGACATCACTATGCTTGCCCTTGCCTTCGATGATGGTGGTATGGTCCTTGTCGATCGTGATCTTCTTGGCCTGTCCAAGATCCTCCATCTTCACGTTTTCCAGCTTGATGCCCAGATCCTCGGTGATGGCCTTCCCGCCCGTCAATGTTGCGATATCCTGCAACATCTCCTGGCGGCGGTCGCCGAACCCGGGCGCCTTTACGGCGGCAACCTGCAGCGTCCCGCGCAGCTTGTTGACCACCAGAGTCGCTAGGGCCTCTCCTTCGATGTCCTCTGCAAGAATCACCAGTGGCCTGCTGCTTTTCGATATCTGCTCCAAGAGAGGAAGAATATCTTTCATCGAACTGATCTTCTTTTGATGGATCAGGATGTAAGAGTTCTCGAAGGCAACTTCCATCCGTTCCGGATCCGTGACGAAATAAGGAGAAAGGTAGCCGCGGTCGAATTGCATGCCCTCTACGACTTCGAGCTGGGTCTCGAGCGTCTTCGACTCCTCAACTGTGATAACGCCGTCCTTGCCTACCTTCTTCATCGCGTCGGCAATGATGTGGCCAATGGTGGCGTCGTTATTGGCGGAGATGCTGCCCACCTGCGCGATCATGTCGCCCGTGACTGGCTTAGAGAATTTGTCGAGTTCGCCATGGTCGCGTTCGCCAGTCTTAGGATCGATTGCGCCGCAAATTACGTTAATGGCTTTCTCGATGCCGCGTTTCATCGCCATGGGATTGGCTCCCGCAGCAACTGTCCGAACCCCTTCGCGATAAATGGCCTGGGCCAGAACAGTGGCCGTGGTGGTCCCGTCGCCGGCGACGTCACTGGTTTTGGAGGCGACTTCACGCACCATTTGTGCTCCCAGATTCTCAAGCGCATCCTGCAGTTCGATCTCTTTGGCAACCGTCACGCCGTCTTTGGTGATTGTGGGTGAACCAAATTTCTTTTCAATAACTACGTTCCGGCCTCTGGGGCCGAGAGTCACCTTCACCGCATTTGCCAGAATGTTGACGCCGCGCAGGATCGCCTGCCGCGATTCTTCTCCGTGCACAATTTGCTTTGCCATTGCTGTATATCTCCTTGATGAATTCTGTTTGAAGCAGTCAACGATCGGTAGGCCGCTTACTTCCGGGCCCCTGCAGTTTCCTTCCTCGCCATTCCGCTAACTATACCCAGGACGTCCTCTTCCTTCATGATGAGAAAGTCTTCGCCATCGAGCTTGATCTCGGTCGCGGAATACTTGCCGAACAAGATGCAGTCGCCTTCTCTTACAGCAAGAGGGAACAATCTGCCGTGCTCGTTGGTCTTGCCCTTGCCGGCCGACACGACTTCGCCTTCCTGCGGCTTATCTTTGGCAGAATCAGGGATGATCAGGCCACCCCGAGTGGTGCCGGCTTCTACGGTGCGCCGCACAAGAATGCGGTCGTGCAATGGAGTGAATCTTGTCGCCATATTTGCATGCTCCTTTGAGCCATAACGCAAACAACCAGCTTGGAAAGCCTTGGACATCTGTCCAAAGTATTAACGACTTTGCCCAGGGACACTGAGCAATAGGGATCAGTTTTTCTAATGATCCGCCGTCATACTCGGTCCAGGACTTTACTCATAAGCCCGAGAACGGCCGGCGCGTTGCCGAGGAGACCCGGAAATGTCCATAGATAATTCGGTTGTTGCGGTTTATCGCCAGCATGAAGAAGCCGATCGAGCCGTCAGAGAGCTTCAGCAGTGCGGAGTCGACATGCGCCAGTTATCGATCGTCGGTAAGGGCTACCACACCGATGAGCAGGTGGTTGGTTACTACAATACCGGCGACCGCATGAAGCATTGGGGGAAGGCGGGCGCGTTCTGGGGCGGCCTTTGGGGCTTTCTCTTTGGTTCCGCATTCTTCGTAATTCCAGGTTTTGGTCCAATCTTAGCCGCGGGACCGATCGTCGCTTGGATGGTTGGAGCGCTGGAAGGTGCAGTCGTGGCGGGAGGCCTTAGCGCGTTGGGAGCCGGCCTCTACAGCATCGGCATTCCCAAGGACAGCATTGTGAAATACGAAGCTGCGCTCAAGGCCGATCAATTTCTGCTGATCGCCCACGGTACGGCCGCCGAAGTAGCCACGGCCAAGAACATCATCGAAAACACTCACCCGCTCTACTGCTCACTGCACGCTGCTCAAGCCGTAGCCGCATAGGTCCACAACGGCCTCGCAGAATGCAGCATCCCGTTCACTAAAGGAAAAGACTAAGCATGCGAACCATCAGCCTAACCGTCCGCACGACGAAAACGGAAACGAACTCCGCCGGCCAGTCTGGCGGGCACTCAGGGAATGCCGCATCCGACCGAAGCGGATTCCGAGAGCGTTGAAAAACTGGCGGGAGCAGGGACCTCGTTCTAAAGACTTCTGGGGTCGATGGTGTGGAAAGCGCAAAAGACCCGGATGTGTCTGAGATAGTCAGCCGCGAGGTTCCGGAGGGCGACGTGTCCGGGGGGTACTTGGCCGGGAAGCATGTTTCCTAAGCATCCATCGCCGCCAGCCGCAATCGAAGCGATGCAAATACTGGACCGAGGAGGAATATGTCGAAAACTTGGGAACATTTCCAGGGCGCCGCCCACCATCATGAGCAGGCCGCCTACCAATTCAAAGAAGCCGCAAAATACCATGAGACTGAGGAGCTCGAAAAGGCTGCACACCATGCCTACCTCGCTCACGGACACACTCGACACGCGCTGCATCACGAAAGTGCGGCTGCAAAGTCACATCTCGCGATGTCCACCGGACTTGCGATGCCCGGCAGCGGTCAAACGGCTAATAAGAAAAGTGCCGCTTAGTCTGGGTCGATGCCGGCCTGTTCATGCTCCGAATTAATCAAGACTGCGGGACCGCACGCGCAACACTAGCCCCCGCCGAGTCATGCCTAAACCCAGGAGGAACACCATGCCTCAGAGCACCCATAATCGGGTCGCAGAGCTGCACAACCTTGCCGCCCACGCCCACACCGCCGCCGCTGTCGCCCACGGCAAACAAGATCACCGGACCGCTCACGAACTCAGCCGGCAGGCGTACGAGCATTCCATGAACGTCCACAAGCAAGCCCAGGGACTTCTCCCGAGGGACCAAAAGCTGGCGAGCCCGAGGGAGTAGCTCCAGCTCAAGCAGGCATCGAATATCGGATGTCGCGAAAGAGTCCGCCGATTTGATCCTGCTTGAGAAGGGCCAGGGTGCTGGAAGAGTGCGTGATTGTACTTTTCTAGATTCGCGAGTGGTTAGTACTTGTGCGCTCGCACAACAAACCGCTTCGGTGATGCACCGACGAAATAGAACGGGTAGCAAGTCACGAGCGTGAGTATGGATTCCGGCGTCGAAGATTCGAGAACCGTGGTGTCATTCGGATCGACGACTCTCACCCAATCCACTTCATAGCGAAATAACCCAGCAGCCGTTTGAAGCTGAATCTCGTCATCCCTGCGAATGTCTTTCAGCGCTCGGAAGAAAGTGTCGCGATGCCCTGCAATTCCGCTGTTCCCGGTCTCGCCTGGAAGTGGAGTGCCTGCGATATGTCCCACTCCCCGCCGCAACATTCGCGAACTGGTCCCCTGCAGAACTGCGACGGAGATTCCCAGCCTTGGGATATCTACTCGACCTAGAACGTCACCGGGTTTGACCGCCGCATTGAGCTGTGTTTCGTGGTGCACTTCTTCCAACTGGATCTGGTTTTCCAGGGATCGTTTTGCCGACACCTGGTAGACCCGGGCTTCGAGTAGCGTGAAACCGACATAACCAATCGCAAGGATGCCAACGATGAACAACAGACGTTGACTCCAGCGAAGAAATGTTCGATCTCGCGTGTGACGCAACTCGTGCTCAGTTGCGAACTTCATGGTCGGTTTGCCTTTGCAGTTGATGATGGCAGTGGGGACGGGGCGAAGTAACCCGTGCGGGTGCGGACCGACAATCGTCCGCGGCCCGGTGCGATGGCCTTCACTTGCACCACTCGATACTTTCCGTCCCGCTTTTTGTTTGTGGGGACATAGGCAATCGTGTACTGACTGCGGATGTCGCGAGCGATTTGTTCGCAAATAGGGACCACGTCCTTCAACGATTCTGGCAGAAAGGCCTCGCCACCCGTTTCCCGCGCCAGGTGCTTGAGTACGCCAGGATTGCGATCGGCATCCTGTTCATCGAAGATCCCGATGGTGTAGATAATCGCGTCCGGTTGTCCCGCCATGGCCATGATCTCTGTCAGCTTATGGCTGCTAGCGTTGTCGCCCCCGTCGCTGACCACGATCAATACTTTCTTGTCCCGTTGCCCCTTCTTCAGGTGTTCCAGAGCGACGGCGATTGCGTCGTAGAGCGCGGTCTCCCCATCGGCTGCGATTCTGGACAGGGCCATCCGCAACTGAGATGCCTGGTCAGTAAAAGCAGCATTGCCCGGAAGTCCGAACGAAACTCGCTCGTTGAAATTGACCACGAACATTTGATCCTGTGGGTTGCTAGATCGCGCGAATGCCATCGAAGCGGCGATAACGTCGTTGCGCTTCCTACCCATGCTTCCGCTGTTATCGACGACTAGGCCGACCGTAACGGGGACATCTTCGTGGCTGAAATACTTGATCGGTTGAAACACGCCGTCCTCATAAACTTGAAAACTGCCTTCGGCAAGTCCGGAGACAAGGGCCCTTGTGCGGTCCAGGGCCGTTACGCGCAGGACCACTAGATCCACATCAGTTCTGATTGTGTATGCATCGCCTGGCCGGCCTGCCAATGGCGTTGGTTCTTGCGCCCGGGGGCAAATTGATAGGGTAAGCAGAACGAGAAAGACGGCCACGGAACTGCAGGAATGTGCTGAGGCTCGTAGTAGTTCACTTTGTCGGTGCGGTGCGGGTAAAAAGAGCTCAGTCATCCGTCAGCTTCTTTCATGCGATCCGGGCCCTGCCGGGGGGAGTGGACGGGCGCAGTGCTTTGCGCCGTCCCACACCCGCCCGGTCGAATCACGAGGATGGATCTTCGCGGCGGATCCCCCTCTTCACGTGGTTCGACCCGCACGCTTTGAAAAAGCCGAGACGGCAAAGCCAGTGCCAATCATCAGCAGCCCAATCAGAGCAATCAAGGGCAGCAGACTCGCTGTTGCTGGCAAGGGTTCGGCAGCAGCCACAGTCAGTGGCTTAGCGGCGGCCACAGGCGCTGCTTCAGTCGCAGGGGGTGGTTCGACCACCGTGGCTAATTCAATTGGTTCTCCGGTAGGGGCAACGGCCTCGACAGGTGCCGTTTTCAAGTTTTCGATGGGAGCTGTGGCCAGTTCGACTGGAGTGGCGAGCACGGGCGTGTTGGATTCCTTGGCCAACTCGAGGGCCCTAGACTTGGCATATACAAATTCCTCGCCCCATGAGCGGCCCGGGTAGAACCATGCTCTTAGAGCTTCCGGTTGTCCGGCGGGCCTTTCACGAAATGTGATTGTCGTTTTATCGGTCGTCTTCAGGCGATAATTTGGGATCGCCAGGATTGTCGTCAGCACCTGGGTTTCGTCTTGATTGAAAATCTGTACGATGTGGCGGTCAGATTGTGAATCCAGAATCTTGAACACATACGTGCCGGCCGGCAAGTTATGCTGGCCAACGCCTGGAACTTCGACCGGACCGCTGAAGGTGATTACAGTCTTCCGGTTCCAGTCGTCCGCCGTTGCCGTTGGTGCCACGAGTACACAGATCACAGCAACGTATAGCGCGATTCCTATTCCCTTAATCAGTTTCATGATTTCTCCTGTATTGTTCTCCGACAAACTTGCCCAGTGGTGGTCGTGCAAAAAGAACTCTTGATCCTGTCGGCTTCACAAGAGATCCACATCCGGAGAGTCCGGTTGTTTTTCAAGAACTGTGGAAAGTTATTCGAGAGACAGTATCGAGTATGGGAGCTTCGATTACTGATCAATATTGACCGCGGTATCTCTTGCCCTTCTTTAATGCCGGTTTGAACCTAAATATCGTCTGCAAATCTTGACGAGGTGTCGGGTGTGCGGCGCGATTCCGATCCTTCACGTTGAGTTCTGTGCGATGAGCAGTTTTGACCATCCAAAAACAAACCAAACTTTTATAAAGAAGGGTGACGCTGATCGTTATTTTGCGATCCCTAAGGTTTGCGTCGGGGCGAGCGTCAGTAACCACCAGTAGTGAAGGGAGCACTTATGAAAGCAATAGGAATCATTAGCACTGCGGCGTTGTCCATACTTCTCGGAATCGCTGCGCCTCTCTGCGCACAGCATGAGCAGCAAGGCGAAAAGCAGGACCATCCTGCACAGCAGCAAAGCAAGCATGAGCAAGCAAAGCCCGAACCACAGCATGCCCAGCAACAGCAGCGGCAGGACCAGAACAAACAGCAGCAGCATGCCCAGCAGCAGCAGCGGCAGGACCAGAACAAACAGCAGCAGCATGCCCAGCAGCAGCAGCGGC
>Ga0075030_100002447_pt1 | contig 16840 bp, 15 predicted proteins | sample LitLauG_LLR_2012_FD_71393 | JGI IMG/M metagenome (GOLD analysis project Ga0075030, IMG submission 71393) | Freshwater sediment microbial communities from Pennsylvania, USA - Little Laurel Run_MetaG_LLR_2012 | ecosystem: Environmental > Aquatic > Freshwater > Creek > Sediment | place: USA... | reverse complement strand
GGCGTCGCAGACGACGAGGAACGGAATCTTGTACTCGCCGCTTTCGTCCTTGTCGTTCAGCATGCGCCGCACTTCGGCAGTATTCATGCTCGAGTTCCAGGCCATATTGGCCATGAAGAGCATCAGCGTATCAATGCGATAAGGGTCGCCGCGCCAGGCGTTGCCGACGACGTTGTGCATCATGCCGTGCACTGCCAGCGGGTATTCCCAGGAGAACGCCTTGTCGATGCGCACCGGCTCGCCTTCCGGGCCGATGAACAAGTCCTCCGGTCCGGCTGGGAAGCCAAGCGGCGCGCCGGCTAGCGGCGTATTCGGCTTCACGGCATCCGGGCTGTTAGGAATGCGCGAGTAAACGGGTGGGGTGCCGCGCGGAAACGGCGCCTTGTGGCGGAATCCGCCCGGCCGGTCGATGGTGCCCAGCAGAGACATCAGGATCGACAACGCGCGGATCGACTGGAAACCGTTCGAATGCGCCGCCATGCCGCGCATAGCGTGGAACGCGACTGGGTTGCCCTTCACATGGTCGTGCTTTCGACCCCAACTGTCGGTCCAGGCGATCGGCAGCTGGAAGCTCTGCTCAAGCGCCGTGCGGCCCATCTCGCGTGCGAGCGAGCGGATTTTTTCCGCCGCGATGCCGGTAATCTCGGACGCCCACTCCGGCGTGCACTCGTCCAGCCGCTCGCGCAGCAGCTGGAACGCCGGCTTCACCGGCGTGCCGTCGGCAAGGCGGTATTCGCCTTCGAGAGCGGGATCGGCGCCCTCGCTGTGGTTCTGCACCGGCTTGCCGCTCGCGCGATCCCACCACAGCTGGTCATGGCGGCGGAACGGGTTGGTCTTGTCCTCGGCCTTCGCGCAGGTGATCAGGCCTTCGCTGTCGCTCGCCGGGTCCACGTTCACCAGATAGCCAGCGTTGGTGTACTGCATTAGAAACTCACGGTCGCACAAATCGGCGCGCACGAGCTCGTGGCATAGCGCCATCATCAGCGCGCCGTCCGTGCCGGGCCGGATCGGAATCCATTCGTCGGCGATCGCCGAGTAGCCAGTGCGTACCGGGTTGATGGAAACGAAGCGCCCGCCCGCGCGCTTGAATTTCGATATCGCGATCTTGAGCGGATTGGAGTGGTGATCCTCGGCTGTACCGATCATCACGAAGAGTTTTGCGCGATCGAGATCCGGGCCCCCAAACTCCCAGAACGAGCCGCCAATAGTGTAGATCATGCCCGCAGCCATATTCACCGAGCAGAAGCCGCCATGCGCCGCGTAGTTCGGCGTGCCGAACTGGCGCGCGAAGAGCCCGGTGAGCGCCTGCATCTGGTCGCGCCCAGTGAAAAATGCGAATTTCTTCGGATCGTCGGCGCGGATGCGGGAGAGACGCGTCTCGAGAATGCTGAACGCCTCTTCCCAGGAAATCGGCTCGAACTCGCCCGCGCCGCGCTCGGCACCCACCTTGCGCCGCAGCGGTCGGGACAGTCTTGCGGGCGACCTCTGTTTCATGATGCCGCTCGCGCCCTTGGCGCAGATCACACCCTTGTTGAGGGGATGCTCGGGATTACCATCGATGTAACGGATCTCGCCGACCCTCAGGTGCACGCGGATGCCGCAACGGCAGGCGCACATGTAGCAAGTTGTGGTCTTTGTTTCGGTACTCATAGCGGGAGAGTTTCAATCTTGGAATGCTTGATCTCTTCCCACCACCCAATTGTCCTGACTATCGCAGCAATGCGTTCTGCGATGGGCTTTATCACTAGCGGACAGAACCAAAGAGGCTACCGCAAGTGTTTGTTCGAGCTCGAGCAGCCGGCGCAAAAGCTTGAGTGCCAGCTGCCGTACTAGTTCGACGATTAGGGAAAATGTCGTTACCCGCGACGATAGAAGTTATCGAAAGTTGCCCCGAAAGCTTCCGAACTTCACGCAGCAACGACTGACGCTACCATCGGTGGCAGATCAGAATCACTCGACGGTGATGTGTCCCTTACGAATGACTTCGGACCAACGTGCGCTTTCAGATTGGATGGTCGTGGCCAATTCGCTCGGCGTACCACCCACAGGATCCGCCCCCAAGCCTACCAATCGCTCCTTCACGTCCGGTGAGGCGAGAATCTTCACCGTTTCCAGATTCAATTTGCCAATAATTTCAGCTGATGTTCCGGCTGGAGCCATCAGTGCGTACCAAGAGACTGCCTCAAATTCTGGAAAGCCCTGCTCTGAAATCGTGGGAAGATCGGGTGCGACACTCGAGCGGTTAAGACTTGCAAGTCCGATTGCTTTCAACTTGCCCGATTTGATATAGGGCAATGCAGAAGACATCTGGCTAAACATCATTGAAACCTGTCCACCTAGCAAGTCATTCAACGCTGGGCCTGTTCCCTTATACGGTACATGCACCATGTCGATACCAGCTTTGAGCTCCAGCAACTCGCCCGCAAGATGAGCCTGGCTGCCGGCGCCAGGAGAAGCGAAGGTGAGGCTTCCGGGTTTGGCCTTAGCCAGAGCAATGAGCTCCTTTAGGGAATTTGCCGGCACTGCGGGATTGATAACCAAAACGTTCTCGACCTTTGCGAGCATCGTGATAGGCGCAAGATCTTGTTGCTTGTAGGGGAGCTTCGGATAGAGCGTCGGGTTGACTACTATATTGCCTGCTGGCACTACAACAAGCGTGTATCCATCCGGCGTCGCTTTGGCGCCTAGGTCAACCCCATAGTTACCTGCAGCTCCAGGTTTATTTTCAACCACTACCGGTTGGCCCCAGGCTTCCGAAAGCTTTTGTCCAACCTCCCTGCCGAGCAGATCCGTCGGGCCGCCCGGTGGGAATGGAATAATCATGTGGATCGCACGTGCCGGATACGCTTGTGCAACCGCAAGCGCTGGAATGATCGCGGTAAAAAATAGGAGAACTATTCGTTTCACGGTGACCTCCGCTACCAGACGCCAGCCAACTGCTGTGGCTCATCAAGGATTGACTTAAATATATCGTAGTCCGTCGGCGCGGGAAACGCGAATTTGGATAGCTTCAGAGCGTCCCGTAAACTCGACAGATCAGGCGCCGCCCCGACGGCCAAGAGGGCATCGCGCAGTCGGCCAAGCTCAGGCATCGAAATTTGGGCCGTCGCGACCAGCGGAGGAATTGATGCTGGCGGCGTACTTGCGATTGTACGGACCTGCGCCGCTCGTTCCGGATCACCTTCCTTCAATAGATCGTAGTAATAGCTGTCCACAGGACCTACATCGATTTTTCTCTCGATCAGCGCATCGATAATTTGACGCGCATTGAGTAAACCCCCGACGGCATCTCGGTAAAGCTTTGGTCCGCACTGGGCACGGTAGCCAAGCAAATATCGGCGTAGCGCGGCATAGCCAGACATCGAATTCGGAACCGTGTAACCAATAACGCCGCCAAAGGTCTCTTCAATCTTTTTAAACGGTGCGTCCGCGCGCACAGCAATATTCGTAAAGTAGATCGCCCGCCCTTCATACCGAGGCAATGCCGGCACGGGCGCAGCGACAAGCGTTGGGCGCGGCATTCGCTGGGTGTATGGTAGGCCACACATCATGACGCAGCCCAGGTCGTCACGCCTCCAAAGACTGTCGAGGGGTGCAGGAGCGTCGTAATCAGTAATCTCCCAATCAAGCGTTGCTCGCCGGAGGACCCAAGCGAACAACTCTCGCCACGCATTTTTGGCGTCAGGCGTCGCCGAATACATGCGCGCATTGACGATCATTTAGCGATAGAGCAACCGTTGCCCGAGTTCCAGTCGCTTCGCCTTGGACAGCATGGCGGCTCCGAGCGCGATGTCGGACAACGACATTCCGCGGTGCCAGAAAAGATTTGTTTCGCTGCCCTGCTCTCGTCCTGGCTTTTTACCTGCGACGATCTGTCCAAGTTCGGCATATAAGGTTTTTTCCGAAAGCCGGCCACTATCTACGTGCGCACGCAATGCGCCAAACGGCCCCGCCTTTGCCTGGCCCCAATCGTCCATCACCATCTTGTCCATAATGTCGGTCAGGGACAATTCAACGGCACTCATAGTGCCGTAAGGGATGACGCAAGCACCCTTCTTTATCCATGATGTCTTAAGGAGCGGCGCAGGTTTCTCGAGACGAGAGGCCTCCACCACAATATCTGCTCCGCCAACGCATGATTCCCAGTCTTCGGTTACGACAATCTTCTTTTTCAGGTCGCGTTCAAGCCGGTCAGCGAACGAATTGCGGCTTTCTGGACGTCTCGAATGCACCCGAATTTCGTCGAAGTGGAAAATTGAGTCCAGCAATCGAACATTCCAGTATGACGTACCGCGCGCGCCGATATGGCCGAGCACCTTGGAGTCTTTTCGGGCGAGATGCCTTGCGCCGATCGCTGTAACAGCGCCCGTACGCATATCAGTTATATCCGAAGCGTCGATCACCGCGATGGGTGCTCCCGTCTTAGGTTCAAAGAGGTTAAGCAGCGCGAGCTCGGAAGGCAAATTCACTTCGTAGTTCCGGTAATAGTCGCCACAAACCTTGACGCCTGCCATACCCAATGGACGAATGTAGCCTCGTAGTACGTTGAAATGCCCCGGGTAATCTTTTTCAGGTACTAGGTGTACTCTCGGCTCGATTACTGCTTCCCCATTGCCCTGGGCTTTCAGACCATTCTCAACCGCCGCAATGATCTCGTCGTCCGTCATCGCGAGTTTTTGAACATCGCGATAATTGAGATAGTGGATATAAATTTCAGACATGTATTATCCCTTCAGTTAGCAAAAACCTCTCAGATCAGATTCTCGCCCCATTAGGCAAGGACAGCCAATGACCAATGCCTCTATCGCCCGCGTGGTGCGCGCACCGCGTGGCACACAACTTACCGCACGTAGCTGGCTTACCGAGGCACCACTACGCATGTTAATGAATAATTTGGATCCCGATGTCGCCGAACGACCCGAGGACCTGGTGGTCTACGGCGGCATTGGCAAAGCCGCGCGCAATTGGGAATGCTTTGACGCAATTGTTGCCGCACTGCGCGAACTCGGCGAGGACGAAAGCCTCCTAATACAGTCAGGCAAACCTGTCGGTGTCTTCAGAACTCATGTCGATGCGCCGAGAGTGCTCATCGCCAACTCGAATCTGGTTCCGAACTGGTCGAATTGGGAATATTTCAACGAACTCGACCGCAAAGGTCTCATGATGTACGGGCAAATGACAGCAGGCTCGTGGATTTATATCGGGAGTCAAGGAATCGTACAGGGCACATTCGAGACTTTTTCGGAGGCAGGTAAGCAGCATTACGGCGGCGACTGGTCCGGCAAATGGATACTAACGGCCGGCTTGGGCGGAATGGGGGGCGCACAGCCGCTTGCGGCCACCATGGCTGGGGCTTCGATGCTCGCGATTGAATGCGATCCGGCAAGTATCGATATGCGCCTACGCACCGGGTACCTCGACGAAAAAGCGGCCTCCATCGACGATGCCGCCGCGATACTTGCCCGCGCGGCGCAGGAAAAACGGGCTGTATCCGTAGCTCTTCTCGGCAATGCCGCGGAACTCATGCCCGAGCTCCTCAAACGCGCACGTTCCAGTCAATTAAGGCCCTCACTCGTCACCGACCAAACTTCCGCACACGATCCGGCCAACGGCTACTTGCCCGAGCACTGGTCCCTCGCCCGATGGAAGGATTTGCGGAAAAAGGATCCGGGCGAGGTGGCGATTTCCGCACGCGAATCCATCGCAAATCATGTCCGTGGAATTCTCGGCTTTAAGGAAATGGGGATTCCGTGTGTGGATTATGGAAACAATCTTCGCCAAGAAGCGAAGAATGTCGGCGTAAAAAACGCCTTCGATTACCCAGGGTTTGTTCCTCAGTACGTACGTCCGTTGTTTTGCGTGGGAAAAGGTCCATTTCGGTGGGTGGCGCTCTCCGGAGATCCGGAAGATATTCATCGCACCGATGAAAAGATTCGCGAGCTATTTCCGGAAGACAAAATGCTCAGCCGCTGGCTCGAGAAGGCGAGTAAGCGCATCAAGTTCCAGGGATTGCCTGCGCGCATCTGTTGGCTGGGATTAGGCGAACGGCACAAGGCGGGGCTCGCATTCAATGACATGGTTCGGAACGGCGAGCTAAAAGCACCCATCGTGATCGGGCGAGACCATATGGATTCGGGCTCAGTAGCGAGCCCCAACCGTGAAACCGAGGCGATGAAAGATGGTTCGGACGCGGTTTCCGATTGGCCGCTACTCAACTTGATGCTCAATTGCGCGAGCGGCGCCACCTGGGTCTCCTTTCATCATGGCGGAGGTGTCGGCATGGGTTACTCGCAGCATTCGGGGCAAGTCATGGTGTGCGATGGCACCGAAGCAGCCGCTCGACGGATTGCGCGCGTACTCTGGAATGATCCGGCGACGGGGGTCATGCGCCATGCTGACGCTGGCTACGAGAGTTCGATTGCGTGCGCGAAAAGCCATGGATTGAACCTGCCGATGCTTCGATAAGGCGTTGGCGTTCATCCGATGGACACCTTCCGATTTCGGCCGGGTGGCTCTCCCCTACTTATATCGATGCCTCACACGGGCACGCATGTGCCTGAGCACATACGTTCACGGCTAACGCCGGCGGCGTTGGCGTTACCTGACACCGACTGGCATCTCGAGCGCCTGTACGACTTTCTATCCGATCTTGACGCGTCGCTGCTTGTAGCGACGCACTCGCGCTACGTGGTCGATATCAATCGGCCGCCTGATGGTCAAAATCTTTATCCCGGACAAGATACAACGGGGCTAGTACCGATCGACACGTTCTTCAAGCAACCGCTCTATCGAGGTGGCGTTATCCCGGGAGAGCAGGAAGCCGAGGAAAGAGTGGAGAAATTCTGGAAACCGTATCACGCTAAGCTCGCAAACGCCCTCTCAGAGTTAAAGAAGCGTCACGGCTACGCACTACTTTGGGACGCACATTCGATTTTCTCGCACGTGCCGCGATTCTTCGAAGGAAAGCTCGCGGACTTCAATCTAGGCACCGCGAACGGAAGCTCTTGCGCCTCGGGTATCGGGGAAGCACTGCTTTCCGCAGTGACTGGATATACGGTGGTTCTAAACGGTCGCTTCAAAGGCGGCTATATCACGCGTGCATACGGCAAACCCTCGGAGCATGTGCACGCCATCCAACTCGAGCTCTCAGAAGCGACTTACATGGAAGAGCATGCGCCTTACCGCTTTCGGGACGATCTAGCCGGCGAGCTTCGTCCTCGTCTCAAGAAGCTATTGGTTGAATTTGCCCGGCTCGCACGACTTGCGCGCAAGGATTAGCACCGATTGCGTAAGCCAACTCAGCCGGCGTCTTCACCTGCCAAAGCGCAAAGTCAGCTTGCTTCCCAGCATCCAACATACCGTGCGAATCTTGCATACCGAGTGCGAGCGCGCCGTTTCGAGTAACGCCCGCAAGCGCCTCCTCTGGAGTAAGCCCGAAAAGCGTGCACGCCATATTGAGAACCAAAAGTATTGAGCTCAATGGTGAGGAGCCGGGATTGTGGTCGGTAGCAAGAGCGATTGGCACGCGGTATCGCCGCATTGCATCGACGGGCGGCAGCTTCTTTTCCCTTAGAAAATAGAATGCTCCGGGAAGCAACACTGCTACCGTCCCTCCGTGCGCCATCGCTTTAATTCCCATTTCACTGGAGTACTCAAGGTGATCAGCCGATAGTGCGCCATAGCGCGACGCGAGAGCCGCGCCGCCGAGATCGGACAATTGATCTGCATGTAGCTTCACCGGCAACCCATGGCGCTTCGCGGTGTCGAACACGCGCGCCGTTTGGTCAGGTGAAAAACCAATTCGTTCACAAAATGCGTCCACCGCATCGACGAGACGTTCGTGTGCGGCGGCAGGAAGCATCTCGTCGCAGACAGCACGGATGTATTCATCCGAGCGGTCTTTATATTCCTCCGGCAGCGCGTGAGCACCTAGAAAGGTTGTACGGACCGTAATGCCCTTGAGACGCCGCGCCGCGCGTAGCATGCGCAACTCCGCTTCAAGTGTCAGGCCGTAGCCCGATTTGACTTCGACAACAGTCACCCCCTCTCGCACCCATTGTTGGAGACGGCCCTGCGCGGTCGCGAGGAGTTCGTCCTCTGTGGCGGCACGGGTACTTCTCACTGTCGCGACAATGCCCCCGCCCGCCCGCGCAATCTCCTCATAAGTTGCGCCCTTGAGACGCAACTCAAATTCTTCTGCACGGTCTCCGGCGTAGACGAGATGTGTATGACAATCCACCAACCCCGGCGTAATCCAGGCGCCACGCGCGTCGTGCTCGACTCGCACCTGGCCTTGCCATTCCTTCCGCGGGCCAACCCAAGAAATGCGACCGCTTTCGACCGCCAGGACGCCATCGTGAATCGCCCCGTAGGGTGAACCGTCGCGCATGGTCGCAATGTTTGCATTTAGCCAAATAGCGTCCTGCATGCCGCTATGATAGCAATCGAATGAAGTACTACTTTGCAACGGAAGCCTTATTGCCCTCCGGATGGGCCTCTAATGTTCGAATTTCTGTTGATGAAACCGGATCGTTTGCCGAGGTCGTTGTCAATGCGTCGGCACGGGATTGCGAACGACTAGCAGGTCCGGTACTTCCCGGGATGGCAAATCTTCACTCGCACGCCTTCCAGCGCGCGATGGCTGGTCTGAGCGACACCAGAGGTTCTGAAAATGACGACTTCTGGACCTGGCGTGAACTGATGTATCAATTCGTTGAACGACTACGGCCCGAACATGCAAAGGCAATAGCGACCCATCTCTATATTGAGATGCTCAAGCATGGCTATACCGCGGTTGCCGAATTTCACTACGTGCACCACCCCGCCGAAATGCTGCTGGAACATCTGCACGCGGCCCGGGAAACGGGCATCGCCATCACGATGCTGCCATCGCTCTATTGCTGGTCGAATTTCGGTAGGAAGCCTCTCACTCCACGGCAGAAGCGATTCGACACCGATCCGACGAAGATCCTCGCCATCTGGCAGGATCTAAAGAAACATCTATCGCCCGATATTCGGGTGGGCGTCGCTCCCCACTCCCTCCGGGCGGTGGACCCGAGATCATTGAAGGACCTTCTTGCAGGAATCGATTCGGACACCCCCGTCCACATTCACGCCGCGGAACAAACAAAAGAGGTTGTGGACTGTATAGCCACGCTCGGCAATCGCCCGGTTGCCTGGTTGCTGGAAAATTGCCACGTGAATAATCGTTGGTGCGTGGTTCATGCAACGCACATGAGCATCGATGAAACGAGCGCCCTCGCTAGATCCGGAGCGGTCGCGGGGCTTTGTCCGACCACAGAAGGTAATCTGGGTGACGGAATGTTTGCGTTCCCAGCATACCGGGCGAACAGTGGGACTTACGGCATCGGTGGCGACAGCCATGTTTCGCGAAATCCGGGGGAAGAACTGCGCCTTTTAGAATACATCCAGCGATTGGCCGAGCGCCGAAGAAACATTGCAGTCGGAACAGTATCGAAGGCCGTTGGTACCACATTGTGGCTGGAGGCCGCGGCTGGGGGTGGCCAGGCGCTGGCAAGGACCATGGGTTCAATTGCGCGGGGCATGCGCGCAGATATGGTGATCCTCGATCCATCTCACCCGGATCTTGCCGGACGTACTAGTGATTCAATTACCAATTCACTGATTTTTTCTGGCGGCGAGAACATGGTGCGGGACGTAACTGTCGGCGGCCACACTGTGATTCAAGCGGGACATCACAGACTGGAAGAATCCGCGGAACGGGATTACAAGCGAACTCTTTCGACTCTGCTTGCTTAGGCCGTCATATCTAGTCGCCGATTCCGAGATAACGGCTAAAAAGTCCTTTGGCGCTACGCGCCTCATCGGCACGACCCTGAAAGACTTGCTTGCCCGCGGCCAGGACGCAGACGCCGTCGGCGATCGCGAGCGCGCGACGAGTGTTTTGCTCAACAAGCAGGATCGTCGTTCCCTCTGCCTTTAGCGTCTTCAGAACCTCGACAAATATCCCGACCGCCTTAGGCATGAGCCCAAGAGACAATTCATCCACAAGAAGTAAGCGCGGCTCCATCATCAGAGCTCGCCCAAAAGAAAGCATTTGTTGCTCTCCACCGGACAACGTACCCGAGATTTGCGCACGTCGTTCGGCTAATCGAGGAAAGAGCGAAAACATTTTTTCCCGACTGCGCATGACCTCGGCGCGAGTTCGAGTATGCCCTCCAACCGATAAATTTTCGTCGACAGTCAAATCGGAAAAGAGCCGTCGTCCTTCGGGCACAAACCCTATGCCCAATCGCGCGCGCTCTGTTGGCAAAAGGCGTGAGATGTCCTCATCATCGAGCAGCATGCGGCCAGAATGAACTGTTGCGAGCCCCATCAGCGCCAGCATGGTTGAAGTTTTGCCAGCACCATTCGGCCCGAGAAGCGAAAAGATCTCGCCGCGCTTGATCTCGAAGGTCACACCGGACACCGCCGTCACGCTGTCATATCCGCAGCAAAGATTCTCAAGCCGCAGCATGGTCACTCTCTGTACCCACGTATGCGTCCTGAACCACGGGCTCGAGAACTGTCGCTGCGGGCTCTCCGTCAGCGACTACCCGACCTCCAACCATTACGACAAGACGCCGCGAGATTCGAAGCACCTCACTCAAATTATGTTCAATCAGGATTACCGTAAGACCCGCGCGATTGAGGCTCAGAATCGTTTCTGATAGTGCTTCGGCTTCATCCGTATTTAGCCCGGCGAGCGGCTCATCTAGAAGGATTGCTTTGGGATCTAGCGCAAGTGCGCGTGCAACCTCCAGGCGCTTCAACTGGCCAAGTGGTAGTCGGTCAACGTTCAAATCCGCAACGGAGGCAAGCCCAACCAGATTGAGCAGCTCCTTGGCACGCTTATGCTCCGTAACTCGTGACTTTGACCCAAGCGCGGAAAATACACTGCGCGTGCGCGCATGGCCGGCAGCAACCAGCACATTTTGAAGACTTGTAAGTCCGTGAAATGGACGCACAATCTGATGGGTCGACGCAACTCCGAGCCGCGCACGCTGATGAACGGGAAGCGCCGTAACGTCCGCGCCAGCTACGAATACACGGCCAGAATTCGGTGACAAGCTACCCGTGAGCAAGCGAAGCGCCGTAGTCTTGCCTGCGCCGTTCGGTCCAATTAACCCAACGAGTTCGCCCTCACCGATTGTTAAGCTTAGACCATCAACAGCCCGTACGCCGCCAAAATTAATCGCGAGACTTTCTGCTCGTAACACCTCAGACACGCGGATTGGCTCCGCGCCCTCTAACCATTCGGAGCGAAAGACCCGTCAATCCCCCAGGACTAAATAACATCACGGCGACAAGAAGTCCGCCAAAAACGAGCAATCGGTAGTCGTTTACGAAACGAAACCACTCTGGCATGAGTGTCAGCAGTACTGCGGCCACAGCAACCCCAACTACTGAGCCCATTCCACCGATCACGACGGTGGCAAGAATCATTACGGATACGAGAAGGCCGAACGTGTCGGGAAGAACGGATCGCGAAAAATAGGCGTAGAACGCACCTGCGAAACCAGCTATCGCCGTGCCAATACCGAACGCTGACAATTTGAAGCGCGCGACGTCGATCCCCAAAGTAGCTGCGGCATCCTGGTCACGTGCGATCGCATCAAAAGCGACGCCCATCCAGCTTCTTTTCAGATAGAGGCAAAAACAGAAGACAAGTAGAGCCGCAATACTGATAAAAATCAGGTTGCCGAGGGCACTCAGCCCTGATTCCGGTAAACCTGTGAGCCCAAGTTCCCCTCCTAGCCACCTTTGTTTGCGTACAAACCCGAGAAATAGAAATCCGACTCCCATGGTCACTACGGCAAGAAAATCGTGACGAACCCTCAATGAGGCCAACCCGACCACTACACCGAATACGCCAGTGATCAAGAACGCTCCGGCCAAAGCCAAGGGAAATGGCGCCCCGTTAATCGCAAGCACAGCACCTGCGTACGCTCCGATGCCATAAAAGGCGGCATGCCCGAGGCTAACTTGTCCGCAAAATCCTGTGATGATATTCAGACTGAGCGCGAGGATCGTGTTAATGGCAACGATCGTAAAAAGACTTACCAGGTAGGTGTTCATTTCCCCACCAGCCCCTGCGGCCGAATCATTAGGACAATGATCAGAAACAGAAATCCGATTGCGTCTCGGTCAAGCACATCGGTAAGGTAAATGCTGCCGAGGTTCTCCACTACACCTAACAGCAGGCTGGCGACAAGCGTACCGCGCACGTTTCCTAGTCCACCGAGCACGACTATTGCGAGCCCCTTATAGGAGAGCGTTGCACCCATCCCCGGTTCCACATAGTTATTTAGGATGGCAATGAGAACTCCAGCTATGGCGCCAAGACTTGAGCCCACTATGAAGTTTGCATACCGCACCCCAATTGGACTGATCCCGAAAACGGAGGCCATAGCCGGATCAGTGACGGTTGCCCGCCAGCTGAGCCCAATTCGCGTGCGAGTGGCAATAAGGGAAAAAAGGCCTATGAGTACAAACGAGACGATGACGGTCGCAATTTCCGCCTCGGTAAATCTAATTCCCAGAAACCCTACCGTCGACTGATAGTAGGGATTGTGTTTGAAGCTAAGGCCGTAGCTACCGAAAATAATCCGGAAACTGTCTTCCATCATCACCAAAATGCCAATCGAAATGATCATCGGCACGTGCGGCGGCTGCTTGAGGACCGGCTGGTAGGCCCACCGATAGATGAGCGCCCCAACGGTCGCAGCTACGACTATTGCCACTACAAAGCCGAGGGTGAGACTGCCGGTTGCATTTGTTACTACGACCCCAAGGAACGCCCCTAGCGTGAAAAGACCCGCGTGGGCGATATGCAGGATGCGGAGCAATCCATACACAAGCGTAAGCCCCACGGCCATGAGCGCATACATACTGCCGTAGACCAGACCCTTGAGGACGATCTCAACAAGCAACATCATTACGCGCCGCAGCTCGTTCTGCGGCCTTCGCCGATCCGACCGTTCGACTACTGATTCGGCGGGGTGAGAATTGCAGGGTCGTCGATGATTTTGTAGCTGTGGTAGGTCCCGCCCTTGACCACAGAGATCTCTACCGGTTGATAGAGTTCACCGGTCGGCCCGAAGTAGCGCAACGGGCCCGTTAGCAGCGGAAAATCCTTGGTTGCCGCTAGCGCATCGCGGATCTTGGCTGGATCCGTGCTCCCCGCGCGCCTAATCGCATCAGCAACAAGCATTATTGCGCCGTAGCAATGCGCTGCCGTTGTCTCCATTTCATGTCCTGCGCGTTTCGCAAATTCTGTTTTAAATCGCTCCAGGTCCGGATGTTTGCCGTCTCGGCCCAGTGCGCCGACCACGAACACTCCTTCGGCCGCTTCCTTGGCAATCGCGATGAACTGCACAGAGTCAAATGCTTGCGACCCGACGATAGGCTGAGTCAGGCCTGCCGCGCGAATCTGGGACACGAGCGGCCCAGCCACAAAGAAATAGCCACTTGCAAAAATTACGTCTGGATTGTCCGCTTTGACAGCAGCAATGATCGAGCCAAACTGACGCTCACGCAGACTATAGGTGTACTCCTTGAGCACGGTCAGTCCAAACTTCGGAGCGTATGCCTTGAATCCGTCCGCAATAGACTGACCAAAATCGTTGTCCATCGTGATTACGGAAACACGTTTTTTGCCAAACTCCTGGGCGATGAACTCGGCAGTCACGGCACCTTGCGGGGGGCCAAGTGTCACCGTTCGAAACACCCATTTCCCGCCCTTTGTGACATCGGGGTGCACTGCATAGGCAGCCACGTACGGAATTCCGGCCTTTTGAAACACTGGGGCCGCGGCGCGGGTTGGCAATGAATAACCGCCGGAAACTGCGACGACGACCTTGTCCTCGCCAATCATCTTGTTAGCTAGTGGAATGGACTGCTCTGGTTTGCCTTGATCGTCATAGACAATGAGCTGGAGCTTCTGCCCCAGCACGCCCCCTGCAGCGTTGATCCAATCGACCGCAATTTGCGCACCTATTTCGGAGGACTTTCCGTCGGCCGCTGTCGGCCCGGTCAGGGGCGCATGAAAACCAATCTTGATCTGGGCCTGCGACCAGTCCGAGAAACCAAGAACCAACACCACGAAAATCAGCTTGAACAGGATTTGGGAGCGTTTCAACGGATTCTCCTATGTTTTGGAATTGAAGCGAGCCAGTCTATCTGGCCGGATGCACCGGTAAGAAAACCGGGATAACGAGCCATCTACGTGAAATTTCCCAATAGCCACGAAACCAAAAGTTTTGATTGTGCCTAAGCACCTCTCCTTTGTGCTCTTCATAGTAACTCTGAATTTGATACCACGGCATCGAAGGGAAAAGGTGATGTACCGAATGAAAATTATTGTAGAGGAATAGGACACTCCAGAACACATTGGATTCGACAATCGCGACGCGGTGCCCGGGTCGCTCGCCAGCCCGATGTTCGATGAACGCGCGCAGCAACGAAAGACTCAGCCCTGGATAGGCAACCAGGAACACGTATTCATACCAACGCATGTCCGCAACCTGAGTGATAAACCAGAACATGACCGTCACGCCAGCAAAATGCCGCACCCAAATCGGCACATCGGAGAAGTTTCCGCTGCGAAGCTTCCGATATTCAACCAGGATTTGCTTGCGCACGCGCAATATTGGCCCAATCAGAAGCCGGCCGAGCAAGGTCTGATGCGCAATAAGAATGCCACGCCAAAGCGGCGAGAACGTCGCCCAATCTGACTGCTTTTGATAGTAAGTCTCGGTATCCTCGCCTGGATATGTCAGATGCGTATTGCGATGATGAATGCGGTGGCTACGCCGGTACAGCTCGAACGGAAACCAGGCGCCGATGGGTGGCCAGACAATTGCATAGCGCAGCCACGTAGGTATGCCAAGCCAACCGTGAATCGCCTCATGCTGCAATGAGAAATGCCACGCCAGGATGTAGCCGCCCAGTGGAATCATGAGCCACCAGGGAATGTATGCATGAAACCAGACCAGCGCTAACCAGCTTCCGTAAATCGCAATCGCGACCAACCAAGTGGGGCTTTCCCACTGCCAGAATTTGCGTTGGAGCAGTTCCATGGTCACCGCACGAATCCAGTGGATTTACATAGGAATTCAAGCACCTTGCCATGGCGCCGTCAATTGAAAACGGAGTAGCATGTTCTGAGGCCATATGACCTTAGAAATTAATTTAAGAGCGCAACGCGCAGAACTGCCAGCTGCTCGTTCATCGCGGCTCTCCGCCGAGGAGCTAAAGGCTCTTTTGACTCGCTCCGACAGCGCCGGCGCGATTCGCCTAAGCGGGCATTTGTGCGCTCTGTGCGTGACCGGCGCCCTGGTTCTTTACACCCGGACCACGCTCTGGCTATTGCCCGCTATCTTCTTGCACGGTTATGTACTTAGCTTTCTCTTTTGCGCGTTGCATGAAGCAACGCACTACACCCCGTTTCGCTCTCGCTGGTTGAATACGGCGTTGGGTCATTTCTGCGGATTCCTGCTCCTACTCCCGTTTGAAGCGTTTCGCAGCTTTCACTGGGATCATCATCGGTATACACAGGATTCAAAGCGCGACCCGGAGCTCGCAAATTCCAAGCCGGCAACGCTTTGGGAGTATCTGATACACATTTCCGGCCTACCTAATTGGAAGACGCGCATTTCGGTCGTCGGCACCCACGCAATGTTTGGTCGAGTGGATCAACCGTGGGTAACGATGGAAGATCGCCGGCTGGTCGTTCTCGAAGCACGAATCTATGTAGTTGGATATTTAGCTGCGATACTGATCTCATTCTGGCTCCAGACCGCGGCATTGCTTTGGATCTGGGTGCTTCCTGCAATGGCCGGACAAATATTCCTTCGCAATTTTCTTCTTGCCGAACACACGGGATGCGCAGAGGACTTCGATCCCTATAGCAATACTCGAACCACATACACGAATGTCTTCGTGCGTTTTTTCGCATGGAATATGCCCTATCACGTTGAGCATCATGCATACCCGGGAATACCGTTCCACCTGCTGCCGCTCGCGAATGAACGGCTGCACAAACTCATTCGAGTGGGCGATCCGGGTTATCTGACAGTATTGCGTTCCATCATTCGCCGGCTACCTCCGATCGCTAAGCCGTTAGCCCACTAGGGATAAGTTCCTCGGTCAGCGCAAATCTTTTCGATCCGCAAGACGCGCGCGGACTCTCTGCGCAACGTCTTCCGGCGGACAAGCACGCGTCCAGTCTTTACGATCGCCTGCTTTTCGCGTCGCATCGATTCCAAGCTTCGCAATCGTGCCGGAGCCGCCGAGCGGTTCCGACCTGTCCGTACGGGACCCGGGTACAACCACAAGGTCACGCTCGGCTTTCATTCGGGTGCTAATTGCCCATTCCACGTCATTGCGGTCCCAAGGATCGATGTCCGCATCCACCACGGTAACCATTTTTACTATATTCACACTGTTGAAGGCCGCGAGCATGGCCTTCCTCGATTCGCCAGCGGACGAATGGGTAAGACTCACGACCGCGTGCAACCGTCCGCATCCGCCGTGTCCCACAGCGACCTCACGCACCGGTATCGCGGCGTCGGCATTCGACGCTCGGGCAAGTCAGTCCGGATCAGTTCGAAAAAGCTAGACCAAGCTTAGGATAGTGTCCGGGAATTCGGGGGAAGCCCAGGTTGTCTCTTGTGGCCTTTTGGATAGACTTCACCTTTTGCAAAACCCTCACGGAGACACGAAATGTCCCTTCAACTTCGTTCGCTGGTGCGCCCCAACGGGGAGCTCGAGCTTTCGCTAGTCGACGTCCCGATCCCAGAGCCCGCGCCCGATGAAG
>Ga0075030_100002445_pt1 | contig 16842 bp, 10 predicted proteins | sample LitLauG_LLR_2012_FD_71393 | JGI IMG/M metagenome (GOLD analysis project Ga0075030, IMG submission 71393) | Freshwater sediment microbial communities from Pennsylvania, USA - Little Laurel Run_MetaG_LLR_2012 | ecosystem: Environmental > Aquatic > Freshwater > Creek > Sediment | place: USA... | reverse complement strand
CAATCTCCGTCTTTATTCGTCCCCTGTCTGCTCGCCGAGCTACGGGTCGCCGACGGCTGCGCCCTGGACGGTGGCCTGCACCTACTCTGACGGAACGGTTCTGACCGAGGTCGTGTCCGCGCTTGGGCCGCAGGGCAGCCAGTTCAGCATGACGGCGGCCAGGACGCTCGTGCTGCAGTTCGCGCGCGTCCTGACCAACGGGACGTCGCCGACCCTCGGCGCCACCGGAGTGGCAAGGGTGAACAACCTTCTGTACTCGCCCGCGCTGGCGGCACTCGACTCGGCCGGCTGCGGCGGCGTGGCAGGCAGCGCGCTCACGGTCAGCACCGGCGGCACCGTGTCGGTGATCGGCGACGTGGTTTCGAACGGGTCGATATCCGGCCCCGGGAACCTCAATGTCGCGGGCGACGTGTATGCGAGATGCCAGGCTGTCGTCCCAGGCCTGACCAACTCCTGCTATCCAAGCGGCGCCGCCAAGCCATGCACATTTCCGGACGTGGCCGGCGTCACGAGGTCCGGCTACCGGCTCGTTGACCCGGTTTACCCGACGCCCACGGTGGTGGGCGGCAGTCAGCCGGCCCCGGGGAGCAACGTGGTGCTGAACCCGGGCCTCTACGCGGCCGACCCCGGCTTCGGGTCGAATCTCTGCTACTTCCTCAGCACCGGCGTCTACGACTGGCAGGCCGGCTACACGAACTCCGGCGCTTTTGTCAGCAACGAGCTGAGGCCGCCGGATGAACCGGACGTGGATAACGACGAGCCGGCAAACCAGCAGCTTTGGAACATGGGCAAGGTGGATTGCGCCGGCTCCTTTCAGCTGACGGCGGTCAGCGGCTCCGCGATCCCGACGGGCACGTGGGCGGTCGAGGTGACCTCGACGAGGACCGATGTCATAGGAGGAGTCAGCTACAAACGCGAGAGCGCGCATTCGTATTGCAGGACTGTCTCAATCTCCTCCTCGCAAGCCATCAAGGTTCAGATCAGCAACGTCCCGGGCGCCACCGGTTACAACGTCTATTTCGACCCTCCACCAAACGCGGGTTGCCACAACAACTTCGGCTACGGCGGCAGCATCGTGGTGTCGGGATCGGTTCTGAACACGAGCACCGCAGCGTGCCCGGCCTTCAGCGGAGTCTCGTGCAGCCTCGGGAACGAAGGCGCGACATTCGACGCTTCCGTCCTGGGGGCGGGATTCGCGCCCAACGGTTCAGCTGCCCCCGGAGTGATCGGGGCGTACCCACCGGATCCCGAGCTCCAACCCCTCAACTCCAACTCGGCGAACCAGAGCCCTCCTCGGGCGACGCCGCCGGCCGGAGATCGAGCCGACGAGAACCAGTGCGACACGGTAGGGGGCGTACAGACCACTTGCCCGGCGGCTGTCACCCCCGGCGCGGTCGAGTTCCTGATTCCGAGCGGCGGCTGCCTGAACGCGACCACCAAGGGCGACAACTACCTGTTCAGCGGCTATCAATACGACTGGGTGGTGGTCTATGAGCCGGGCCTCTCACAACCTCCGGCCAACACTTGCGCGAACGTGCTCGGCGCATCCAGCGAGTCGGCCTTTATCGGTCTCGTTTATCTGCCCGCCGCGTCCGTTACCGTGAGCAAGGCGGGCGCCGGCCTGACGGACGTATCCGGCGGTCTCATGGCGGACACGATCACGTTCAAAGGCAAGCTGCCCTCGCTTGTGTACGAGTCGGTCTACGCGCCCGCCCCGCCCGCCTCGAGAATCTCTGGCTGATCCTTCAGTTTGTCTTCGGCCGGCTTGACCGCCGGGGCAGCCTCCCCACCGAGCGGCTCGAGCCGGTCCTTGACAGCCGTCGCGGCCTTCTTGTCACCGACCTCGACATATCCGTGGAGCGCCGCCGTCAAGGCGAGCCTTGCTTCAGCCGGACGCCCCAGGCCCAGGTAAGCATCTCCGCGAAGTGCGTGGCAGTCAGCGCGCTCGCGAGCGCTCTCGGCGGGCAGAAGCACAAGCACTTTGTCGACCAGGCTGAGGCCTTCGTTGAACGCGCCAGTGCCGAGCGCGGTCCTGGCCGCTTTGGTGACGAAGCCGGCGGTCCGAGCGGGCTCGGCCGCGGTGCCCGCCATGTAGAGGTGGAAGCCGATCTCGTCGGCGTGCTCGTCGGCGAGCTTGCCGTAGACGCGTTCCAGTGTGTCCGCGACCGCGAGGTGGTAAGCCTGCTCGCGCGGAAGCGGCAGCGGCGCGAGCACGCGCTGGCGCACCAATTGGTGAGCGAAGCGGTAGCGGTCCGGGCCGATCACGGTTACGAAGCGACCCCGCGTGGCCTCGTCGAGGGCGTCGCTCAACTCGTGTCCGGCCGGCTCGCCGAACGCCTCGAGGAGGCTCAGCTCGAAATCGCGTCCGATGACGGCCGCGGCCACGAGCATGCGCTGAGCTGCTTCGCTCAGCCGCTCGATGCGCCGGCCGATCAGCCCGCGCACGCTCTGGGCGAGCTCGAGGTCCTCTTCAGTGAAGCTGGCCGGCCCCAGCGAGCTTCCGTCCAGCATGTGCTCCGACTCGGCCATGTGGAGGACCGAATGCTCGACGAACAGTGGGTTGCCCTCGGTGGCCGCCTGTATGCCGGCGATCTGAGCAGGGGTCAGCGGGGTTTCGGCAATCCGGGAAGCGAGCTTTTCGACGTCGCGGTCGCTGAGCCTGTCCAGGGCGATCCTGTGAGCGCGCCGGCGCCGCAGCAGCCGCGAGAGAACCGTGGCGAACGGCCGCTCCGAATCGAGCTCCGACTCCCAGTAGGTGCCGAGGATCACGACGTTGCTGCTCGACACGCGCTCCGCCAGGTCTCGGAGCAGGAGGACCGTCGCCTCATCGGCCCACTGCAGGTCCTCCAGCTGGATGAGCAGCGGCTTGGGGCCCTGAATTCCTCGGAGGAAGTCGAAGACCGATTTGTACAGCTGCTCACGAAGCTTGTCGACGGGAATATCGGTGCTTGACCCGATGCTTCGCACCTTGCTGCGGAGGCTGGGCACCAGTCGAGCGAGGAGCGGGCCGTTCTGGCCGGCCGCTTCCTGCACGATCTTGGTCGTCGAGGCGGCGACGGCCGCGGCGAGGATCTCGGCAAACGGCGCGTAGGCGGCACCATCCTCTTCAGGACATCGGCCACCAAGCACCATCCAGCCCTTGGACGCGGCTTCAGTGGCCACCTCCGAGGCCAGGCGAGATGCCCCGATGCCCGGAGGGCCTGTGAGGAACACCATGCCGCCCGCCCCTGACGACGCGCGGTCCAGAACCAGGCGGACGTCGAGCCTCTCCTGCTCTCGGTTCACGAAACCCTCGCCGGTGCGCGGCTCATGTGAGGTTTCTTTCAGCTCCACCGGTATCACCTGGTGAAGCCGCCAGCGGTCCGGGAACCCTTTCAGCTTGTACCGGCCGCGATACTCGAACCTCATCTCGGCCACCGGACCGACCAGAGCCCTGACGACCTCGGAGATCAGGATCTCGCCGCCTCTGGCTTTGCCGGCGACCCTGGCGGCCACGTTGACGGCGGCGCCGAAGATGTCGCCCGCCTCCTCCACCACCTCACCGGTGTTGAGCCCGATGCGGATCTTCACCTTGCGCGCCGGGTCCTCCTTGCTGAACTCCTCGATGGCCCGCTGGATGTCGATGGCGCAGTCGACACCGTGCCGCGCGGATCCAAAGCTGATCATGAATCCATCGCCAAGGCCCTTGATCCGGCGCCCGGCGTGCTCGGCGACCGACTCGTCGACGATGGCCTCGATCGCCTTCATGATCTCGTGAGACTCGGTGAAGCCTCGAGTGGACAGCAGGCGCGTCGAGCCCTCGAGGTCGGTGAACATGATTGTCACGGTGCCCTCCGTCTGGCCGACGGCAAGGCTCGAGATGATCGTTTCTGACGTCAGGGGGACGGAGGCGCTGACGGCCTGCCCGAGACCCTCGGCCACTTCTCTGAGCAGACCCTGCGACGCTCGGAACCCGGCCTCACCTTGCGGATACCGGATCGTCTGAAGGAGGCCGGCGTCGACCGCCTGCCGCAGCTCGCGGGCGGCCGATTCCTTGCTGAGCTTCTGCTGGGCCGAGTACTCGCTGGATTTCAGCTCGGCGCCCTCGAAGGCCTCTGTGATGGCGGACGCCAGGCGGAGGTTCAGGTTGCGGCGGGTGATGATGCTTTCGATCACCGCCTGGATGCGGCGGGTCGCGCCCATGGGGGTTGTCCCTTCCATCCGGACCGTGGGCAGCATGCCGACGTAGCCACTCGAGGCGGCGGCGAGCTGGCTCAGTGTGGTGGTCGCGCGAGCCATCGCCGTGACTGCCTGCAGGGCTTGTGACGCCTGGAAACCCGATTCCTCAACGCCGGACATCTGTGGATGGGGTGTCGCGGCAGGCGCCGGTTGCGCGGGCGCGTGAGCGACGGTTGCGGGCTGCGCCGCGGCAACGGGGGAGGCAGCGGCGATCTCGACTGGAGGTTCTGGCGAGGGGAGCGCCGGCAGGCCCTCCGCGGGTGTCCCCGGAGCGGCCGCCTGAAGGTCCGCCACCGCGGCGCGGGCGGCATCGATCAGCTTGCGCATCTCCTCTTGCATCTCGGGTGTCGAGGCCATCGGCGCCGACGTGAGCTGAACGGCCTGGTTCGAGGTCTGTGTCTGGACACCGGGCCTCTCGGAGCTGAACGGAACCAGCACGACCTGGCGCACGACGTTGTCGCCGGCGCGCTGCCCGCTGATGAGCGGGTCTTTGACGACGGGCATCATGCTGTCGGACCCCGCGGGCACGAAGCGGGACTTCACCGGGTCGAAGAGGTCCTGATTCACCTGGACGCCGTAGAACGCGGCCTTGTCGAGCGAGGTCGGAAGGTATCCCGTCGCGTTGTACTCGAGGCGCAGGTCCGTGCCCATGCCGAGCAGGAATATGTCGCGCAGAATCGCCCCGTTGGAGTCGTATCCGACGACCTCAGCGATCTGCGCGATCTTTCGCCGGCCGTCAGGCATGCGCGCCTGATGCACGATCAGGTTCACCGCCGACGCGATCTGCGCGCGGACGGCCTCGAACGGGATGTCGATCGAGGCCATCATCACCATCGTCTCGAGGCGAGAGAGGGCGTCGCGGGCCGAGTTGGAGTGAATCGTCGACATGCTTCCGTCATGGCCGGTGTTCATCGCCTGGAGCATGTCGAGCGCCTCGGAGCCGCGAACCTCACCGACCAGGATGCGGTCGGGTCGCATCCGGAGGCTGTTGCGGAGCAGCTGCCGGATGGTCAGCTCGCCCTTGCCCTCCACGTTGGGTGGTCGGTGCTCGAGCGCGATGACGTGAGGGTGGTCGATCTGCAGCTCGGCTGCGTCCTCGATCGTGATCACCCGCTGGTTGTGAGGGATGAAGCGGGCGATGACGTTCAGAGTCGTCGTCTTGCCTGACCCCGTGCCGCCGGAGACGAGGATGTTCATGCGCCCGAGGACCGCCGCTTGCAGGAACTCGGCCATGGCGGGGCTGAGGCTGCCCTCGCGCTGGAGGTCCTCCATGCCGAGGACCGCATCCTTGAACTTGCGGATCGTCAGTGCGGCGCCGTGGATCGCGGCCGGCCGGATGATCGCATTGACGCGGCTGCCGTCAGGCAGGCGGGCGTCGACCATCGGGTTGAGTCCATCGATATGGCGCCCGGTCGTGGCCACCATGCGCCGGATGGTCTCGAGCAATTGGTTCTCGTCCTCGAACCGCACCTCGGCCTTGGTGAGCACGCCGCGACGCTCGATGAAGACCTCGTCCGGACCGTTGACCATGATCTCGCTCACCGACCTGTCATGGAGCAGGCTGTCGAGCGGGCCGTAGCCGACCGCCGCTCTGAGGATGATGTCCGTGAGAGCGGATTTCTCCACTGAGCTGAGCTCGATGCTGTCTTCGGCCAGGAAGCGGTCGAGGTGCGTGCGGACTGCGCGTGAGAAGGCCAGGGTGTCGCCGGTCGTGAGGCCGACGTCGCGAATCAGCGCGAGGCGGTCGCGAAACTCGCTCGCGAGCTTGGTCAGATCGTGGCCCTGGCGGGCGGCGGCTTCGACTATGTCCGACCGGCGCCGCTGCGGCTGGGCCAGTCCGACTGAGGGCGCCCACTCGTCGACGAACTGCAACTCGAGGAGAGCCGGCGACGCGGCCAGCGCTGCGATGACCCGCTGCCGCTCGGGCAGCCGGATCTTGATCGCCATCCCATCCGGGTTGGGCTGATTGCCGGGAGGGATGTAAGCAGCGAGCCACTCACCGTCGCGGAAGCGCAGCACCGCTTTGCGATCGGTGCTCTTGCCGTTCGGATCGGCTTCCAGGTTGGGGTCGTCGACCGATCCGAAGACGACATATTTGATGTCGAGTGTGGGAATCAGGCGAGGCCGCTCCGAGTCCGCCGCGGCGTAGACCGGGAAACCCTCCGGCTTGAACGTACGGCTGTCCGAGTTACCTTGCTCGACCCCGCCGTCGAGTCGGTGGACGGTCACGTCGAAGCGAAGCGCCCGCCGCGCGGGTACTCCGTTGCTTGTCTCCGCTTGTGCCGGAGCACCCTTGGGGGGGTTCCGCTCCGTTAGATCGGTCCTGACCTCGCTCATGGGGTTGCGGGTGCCACGGATGCTAGCACCGGGTCACCGGGGGCTCTCCGTCAAAGCCGGCCGAATTCGATTCACTCACCAAGGCGCTCTGGCGGCCGCCGTCGGTCGAGGACCCATTTGGAACCGGGCATCCGCTTGGCGACCCCCTTGACCTCGGCCGCGCGGGAGGCGAGGGCCGCCGCGCTCAGGTAGCTGCCGGGCTCCGCGATCACGATGCCCACGGAAACCGACACGAGGGGCGAGCGGAGGATGTTTCCGGTCCGCTCCTCGGACTCGATCCAGCCGCGCTTGCGATCAACCGGGTCGTAGAGCGACGGCACCACAGCGTCGAATCGCTTTGTGATCTCGGTCGCGATCGACTCGGCCATGCTCGCCTCGGTGAGGATCACGAAATCATCACCGCCGACATGACCGGCGAAGTGGCGGGGCGAATAGTCCTTTTCCAGGACCTCGAGGATGATTGTCGCCAGCGTCTTGATCACGTCGTCGCCGCGCAGGAAACCGTAGTGGTCGTTGTAGCTCTTGAAGGCGTCGATGTCGGGATAGAGCACTGCGAAGCGCTCGCGCCGGCCAAGGCGGCGGCTTAGCTCGCGCAGGATGTCGCTGTTTCCGCTCATGCCGGTGAGCGGGCTCATGTCGCGAGCAGTGGTCGACCGGCTCATCACGGCGCGCAGCCGGGCCACGAGCTCCTCCGGCGGAAACGGCTTGGTGACGTAGTCGTCTGCGCCGGCCAGGAGATGCTCGACCTTGTCCTTGACCGAATCGCGCACGGTCAAGAAGACGACTGGTATCAATCGAGTGCGAAAGTCTCCGCGCAGCTCGGCGAGTATCTGGTCGCCGGTGATATCGCCAAGCATGAGGTCGAGCAGGATGATGTCCGGACGCCACTCGACCGCCGCGTCGTGCGCAAAGCGTCCGTCGGAGATGGTCACGCACTCGAACCCGGCCCGGTCGAGAACTCGCTTGACCATGCGCAGCACCTGTTCGTCGTCGTCGACCACAAGCGCGATGTCCGGTCGGGCAAGAGGCTGACGAGCGGCAGTCCCGATGTCGACGTTCTCCTTGCCCACCACAGTCACGATGCGCCAGCCGTCGGTTTGGACCTGGGCCTGGCGATCGGGCGGCGAGGCAGCCTCTCGGTCAAGGCGATGGCCCTCTCTGCGGCCTGACGGATCTCCAGGATGTCCGCCCGTACCGCCTCGGGGTCCGAAGACTCGTCGGCGATGAGCTCACTGTAGTTGAGGATCACCGCGAGAAGGTTGCGCAGGTCATGGATCAGCATCCGCGCCTCATCGCCCGCCACTTCACCGTCGTGACTCAAAGTCTCTTCACCAGCCGCCACCTGTTCACCCTACCTGCGCGTTCGTACCCCAGCTCATCGAGCAGCATGCGCGCCATGACGAGTCCGCGGCCGTCCTCGCTCGAGTGAGCCGGCATCGCGCGAGCCTGGAGACTGTGAACGGCTGGTCCAGGGTCGGTGAACGTCGCGACCGCGACGGCGCCATCCCAGGAGAGGCTGTAGTCAACCGGTGAGGGCGATCCCGGCGGGCTGCCGTGGGTCAGCACGTTGGCTCCGATCTCTCCGAGCGCGGTTTCGAAGTCGGCGATGAAACGATCGCCGGGCGTTCGGCCCACAGCCAGCCGCAGGCGTTCGACCGAGCGGTGGACCGTCTCCAACCCGTCGTCCAGCCGGCCGAGACTGGCATGAAACTCGAAGGGTGCTTTTGGATGGTCAACCTCAGAAGCCAGCGAGGGCTTCCTCGACTGAAGCGTAGTAAGGAAACACGCGGTCCAGCGTCGTCAGCTCCAGCACCACCCTGGCCTGCTGATTCGGGGCGGCGAGGCGCAGCTCACCCTGGATGCTCCGCAGCACCTTCAGCGCGGCGATCACCGATCCGAGGCCGGTGCTGTCAACGAAGCTCACGCCCTCCAAGTCGATCACGACTCGTGGAGGCCCCTCCTTGGGGATCTCCGCAATCGCGTCCCTCAGCGCCGGCGCGCCGGCCACGTCGAGGCGCCCGGTCGGCGACAGCACGGTCACGCCGGTTTCGGACTGGAGCGTGCGTACCTCCAGGCTCACCCCCGCTCACCCATGCGTAGCTGACTATAGGCAGTAAATCCGCGAATTAGCCTCTATAGACTGCACTGGCATGGCGCCCGCCGACACGTTCGACAGGGTCCTAATCGTCGATGACGAGGAGGCGCTTGCGGTGGGCATGTCGCGGACCCTTCTGAGCCGCGGCATTGAATCGGACGTGGCGCTGAGCGCCGCCCAGGCCAGAGGCTGCTTTCAGGCTCGCGATTACGCGCTGGTTCTCCTCGACGTCCGGCTGCCGGACGAATCCGGCTACGGGCTCCTCGAGGAGCTGAGATCGACCCGGCCTGACACGGCAGTGGTCATGATCTCGGGTGTCGACGACCCCGAGCTGGGAAGAGCGGCGCTCGATCATGGCGCCTACGGCTACGTGATCAAGCCGGTGGGGGCGACGCAGCTCTACCTGCTGGCGATCGACAACCTGCGGCGCCGCAGGCTGGAGCGCGACCACGTGGCGAGCGTCGAGAGGCTCGAGTCGGTGGTGGCGGCGGGAGCCGATCAGATGAGGCAAGCCTCCGAGCTACAGGGAGGGATGCTCCCGACCTCCCCGCTCCAGGACGACGGCTTTGAGCTTGCGGCCACGCTGGCCGCTGCCCGTGAGGTGAGCGGCGATTTCTACGACTGGCATCGCACCCCGACCGGGCGGCTGGTCGTCACGGTCGGCGACGTGATGGGCAAGGGGCTGCCGGCGGCGCTGATGATGGCCACGGCTCGAGCCGCGTTTCGCGGGACGGCGCCGGTCGAAGATCTGGGAGAGGGCGTGAGGTTGGCCGCCAACGCCATGTCCGCTGCACTGGAAGTGAACCATGGCTACGTGACCGTCTTTCACTGCTCTTTCGATCCACGCACCGGAGACCTCAAATACGTCGACGCCGGACATGGTCACATCCGAGTGTTGAGAGGCCTCGCTGTGCAGGAGATCCTCGCCACGCGGACCCTGCCGATCGGCGTCTTTCCGGACACGAAGTTCCCGGTGGGTACGCTCACGCTGAACCGGGGTGACACGCTGGTGATCTTCTCCGACGGCCTGCTCGAGCTCAGGCCCGATCTGGCCACCAAGGAGGTTCGCCTGCCACACGATGCCTGGCGCGCGGGATCGGCCCAGGAGATGGTCGACATCCTGGCCCGGGGGGCGGCGGAAAGGGAGCTCCTCGACGACGTCACCGTGCTGGCGCTCAAGCGGCTCTAACCGATCCAAAACCACCTCCGAGACCCCAGAAGGTCAGGTCCGCGAGAGGGGTGATCAAGTTCAGACGGGCGGCTAAACTTTGACTTCTGCGCACCTTCCATCCCGCCAGGGGGGGCGAGGTCTATGAGGTGTCGCCAGCGCCCCGGCCGCCGTTTGCGGCGTTGAGTCGGAGGCTGGTGCGCTCAGGCACACCTTTTGGCGCGGTCGCCCTGATCCTGGCGTTTCAGCTGCTGGCCGGAACCGGCCCGGTCCTCGCCTTCCCGCTCTACCTGGCCGTGACCCTCGTCAGCGCCATGCAGCTCGGACGGGGCGTATCGATCGGTTCGTCTCTGTTCGCCTCCGTCGCGATCCTGATCGAACCGCTGGGGCACGGCCGGCTGGGTTCCGAGGTGGGCTCGGCGGTGCTGCTGGCCGCCTCGCTCCCGCTCGTCTCGATCGCGGTCGGCGAAGTCACCCGCCAGGCCCGGCTCCGGGCTGCGGAGGCACAGAGGAGCGCCGCGGCGGTGGCGGCCAGCGAGCGGCGGCTGAGCTCGATCGTCGAGGCCACCAACATAGGGCTCGCGGTCACCGACATGAGTGGAACGTTGACTCTCGCGAACGAGAGGTTCGCCGCGATCGTCGGCCGGCGCGGGAACGAGCTGGTGGGCCTGACGCTCGTGGGGGTGACCGCCCCGGCCGACCGGCCGCCGCTCGAAAGCGCGCTTGCCAGGCTCAAGCTGCACGAGATCGAGAAATGGGACGCCGAGATGGTGCAGGAGCGGCCCGACGGCACTCCGGTGCCCGTCTCGATCGCGATCAACCTGGTCGGGGGGCCGTCCGGCGGCGAGTCGATCCTCCTCGTCGAGGAAGCCGAAACCTCGACCCGCAGGCGGGCCGACGCACTGCGTGACGCTCTGGTGGCCGTCCAGCAGCTTCTGGTGGGCGCGCCCGGCTGGCAGCCGGTGATGCTTCAGGTGCTGGCCAGGCTGGGCGGCTCGCTCGGCTGGGACGAGGCCCTCTACTGGGCGGTGGACGGCGAGCAGGAGGTGCTGCGGGCCGCCCAGGCCTGGCGGGCAGCGAGAATCCACTCCGGAGGTCGTCCGGAACTGATGAGCCTCCCGCCGGCGGCGCGCGGCGAGGGCCTCGCCGGCCGGGTCTGGCAGTCAGGGGTGGTCGCCTCGGAACGGCACCCGGAGCGTGCGCCGGAAGGCGGCCCCGGCTCGGCTGCGGCGTTTCCGGTCATCGATCGCGGCGCCGTCATGGGTGTCATCGAGCTGCGATCCGCGCGTGATCGGGACCTGGATCCCGACGAGGCCGCAGTCCTCACAGCCGCGGGGGTCGAGATCGGCAGGTTCATCCGCCGCTCTGAGACCGAGCAGGCCCTTCGGCGCAGCGAAGCCGATCACCGGGCCATCTTCGAGCGCTCCCCGATCGGCATCGCGCGAGTGAGCTCCGAGGGCGAGCTGCTCGAAGCCAACGCAGCTTTGCTGCAGATGCTCGAGCACGATTTCGAGACAGTGCGCCAGGGCTCGTGGCCGAGCCTGCTGCGCGCCTATGACCAGGCCGCCGGGCGCGTTCGGCGGCCGCCGCTGCTGGCCGGCATCACCGAAACGGGCAGCGTCCAGGTGCGGGCAGCCACCGGCGATGGGCGCTGGCTGTGGCTTCAGCTGACCGCAACGTCGATCCCAGACTCGAGCGGTCGGCCCGAGCATCTGTTGGTCATGGTCGAGGACGTGACGGTGGTGAGGGAGACGGCCGACAAGCTGGCCGAGGCGCTGGAATCGCAGCGCAGCGCGAACGCGAACCTCGAGAAGTTGGACCGGACCAAGACCGAGTTCCTGAGCATCACGAGCCACGAGTTCCGGACGGCGCTGACCGGCATTCAGGGCTTCAGCGAGCTCATCCGAGACGGCGGCCTCGAGCCCGACGAGATCCGGTCCTATGGCGGATATATCTTCAATGACGCGGATCGGGTCAACCGGCTGATCGGGGAGATGCTCGACCTCGACCGCATGGAGTCGGGCCGGATGTCGATGCGCACGGCCGAGGTGGACCTCAATGAGGTGCTGACCCATGGCGTATCAAGGGCGGGCGCCTCGGCGGCCTCTGTCGGGTTCGAGACTGACCTAGATCGGAACCTCCCCGTCGTCCTGGGCGACCGCGACCGGCTGATCCAGGTGGTTTCCAATCTGGTCAGCAACGCGGTCAAATACTCCCCGGAAGGTGGGAAGGTGACAGTGATGAGCCGGGCTGAAGGAGGTTTCGCCGTGGTGGGCGTCTCCGACACCGGGCTAGGCATCCCGCCTGACGAGATCGGACATGTGTTCGAGCGCTTCCGGCGGGTCCGGAGCGGGGCGACCCAATCCATCCCTGGCACGGGTCTCGGCCTCGCCATCGTCAAGCAGATAGTTGAGATGCACGGAGGCAAGATCTGGGTCGAAAGCGCCGTCGGGCACGGCTCCTCGTTCCACTTCACAATTCCGCTGGCACCCGCTGATGCCGGCGGCCAGCCGCCGCTGCATGGTTGAGACTGCCGAGAATGGGCGTTCGGGGCGTTTCACAGTATTGGTGGTCGATGACAACGACATCGCCCAACGGCTCTGTAAAAGAGTGCTGGAAAAGGAGGGCTACGGCGTTCTCATGGCTGGGGACGGATTGGAAGCTGTGGAACAGGCGTTCAAGCTGCGGCCGTCGATGATCCTTATGGACGTGGCGATGCCCGGAATCGACGGCCTGGAGGCGATGAGGCGGATCAAGGCAGAATTGCCGGCTATGCCCATCGTGATCGCCAGCGCGCACTCGATGGAAAGCGACCGCGAGCGCTACCTCGCCGCGGGCGCAGACGACGTGCTCAGCAAGCCCTTCAGGCTGGCCGACCTGATCCACCTGGTCCAGAAGGTCGTGGAGGCCGGGCGGTGAAGAACCTCACCGGAACCCGCCTTGGCCAGTACGACATCGTCGAGAGGCTCGGCGGCGGCGGCATGGCGGTCGTCTACCGCGCGATCCAGCAGCCTCTCGGGCGCGAGGTCGCGTTGAAGGCTCTCTCGTCGGAGCTGTTCCAGGACGAGGGATTTGTCAGGCGATTCGAGACCGAGGCCAGGACGCTCGCCAAGCTCGACCACCCCAACATCCTTCCGATCTATGACTTCGCCGTGACCGACGGCGTCGCCTTTCTCACCATGCCGCTGATCAGGGGCGGAACGCTGCGGGACGTCCTGAATCGGGGTCCGCTCGAGCCGCTGGTCGCTTGGAGGTATCTCAGGGAGATCGGGGACGGCCTTCAACACGCTCACGACGCCGGCATCGTCCACCGCGACCTGAAGCCGACCAACGTCCTCATTCATACGGACGGGCGCGCCATGCTCGCCGACTTCGGTCTGGCGCGCGGCGCCGGCCAGCCGACGCACCTCACCACCATCGGCCTTGCCATAGGCACGCCCGGCTACATGGCGCCCGAGCAGGTCATGGGCCACGACGTCGACAAATGCGCGGACATCTACGCGATGGGCGTGATCACGTTCGAGATGCTCACCGGCCGCCTGCCGTTCATCGGATCGAACCGGATGGAGGTGGCTTACGCGACGGTCAACTCGCCGGTTCCGTCCGCGGTGAAGCTCAACCGGGCCCTGCCCGACGAGCTCGACCAGCTGCTGCTCAAAGTGCTCGCCAAGGACCCCAAGCAGAGGCCGCAAAGCGTCCGCGATCTGCTCGCCCTGATGGCAAAGCTGCCCCAGAAGCGACCTTCACCTCTGATGACACCGATTCCTCGAGCCGGTCAGACCACCGGCGAGGTTTCATCCCTCCCCAGGGGGTACGCCTCGCCACAGGCGGCGGCCGAGACGACCGCGATGCCCGTGTCTTCGGTGCCGAGCATCTTCCACGGGTCCCCACCGCCGTCGTCAAATCCTGTCAGCGGATCTGCTGTCAGAACGCTCGAGCTCATGGGCGTGCGGGCGGCCCGCGCGCGGGGCCGCTTCATCCTCAACTCCCACATGAGCAACCTGGTCCACGTGGCCAGGGACGTGACCGGCGACCGGTGGCCAGAAATCGCATACGCCTCGGGTCTCGTGCAGTACGTCGAGCAGGACCCGCCCAACGACGAGCAGCTCGCGGCGCCGGTCGAGTCGCTGAGCCGGCTCAACGAGGCCTTCGAGACGATTTACGGTCCGGACGCCGAGGACATGATCCGCGCCTGGGGCAGGCGCGCGACCGAGAGATGGCTGGCCAGCGGACGCCACGGCATGGGTGGGACGCGGCGCCTCGTTCCAGGGCGGCAGCGCAAGCTTGTCGGCGTCGTCAAGAACTTCACCGAGGCGATGGACAACGTGCGTGGCGAGCACACGCACGCGTGGCTGCAGGTCGACGAGCACCAGTTCTGGCTCGTCAACTTCTCCAACATGTTCGCCCTCGGGCGAATCAAGACCGTCAAGTCCTGTCACATCTGGACCGCGACGATCGAGACCATCCTCCGGTGGGCGGGCCTGGCCAACGACTGGTACGTGGAAGAGGTTGAGTGCGGATCGGTGACTGGAACGTTCGACTGCGCGTTCGCAATCAGGTCCGCCGAGGGCCGACTCTAAGCCTCAGCGTTCGGCCGCAGCCTGCCACGTTTGGGTACAGTCGGACAGATGCGCTTTGCCATCGACGTCACCGCCTGCTGGCGGCCGCAGCGCGTTGGCATGCTCACGGTGGCGATCGAGCTGTCCAAAGCCATCTTCGTCCGCCGTGCCAAGGATGAGATCGTCCTCCTGTGCAGCCGCGAGCGGCCACCCGCCCTCGCCTCGCTCGACTGCGAGGCGGTGCTGTCGCCCTACCGTCACGAGCTCGCGCTCAAGACGCGCTGGCTGCCTGTGGTCGAGCCGATGCTGGAATGCGATGCGATCCTGTATCCGTACTGGCCGTGCCCTCCTTTGCGGCGCAAGGGCGCGCCGCCCGCTGCCGTCTTCGTTCACGACCTGGCATTCCAGATTCGACCGGCTGAGGTCCCCTGGCAGCAGCGCGCCTATTTCGGGACGGTTCTGCCTCGTGCCTTGCGTGCTGCAGCCGCCATCATCGTGCCGTCCGAATCAACCCGGCGGGACGTGCTCGACCACTACCCGATGACAGGGCTCGAGTCGAGAATTGAGGTGATTCCGGAGGGGCTGCCCACCGCGACCAAGGCAGGTCCTCTGCCGGAGGGCCTACGGCCTGGGTTCATCCTTGCGGTGGGCACTGTCGAACCGCGTAAGAACTATCCGCGCCTTCTCGAGGCGTACCGGCAGGTCCGCAGCCGCATCGACGCCCCACCGCTCGTGATCGCCGGGCGTCGCGGCTGGGCCTACGGCGACACGCTTCAGCGCATCGCGGCCGAGCCCGGCGTCCGTTACCTCGGCCACGTCGACGAGGCGACCCTCACGGCACTCTACGAATCGGCGATGGTCCTCGCGTTCCCAAGCCTCTATGAGGGGTTCGGCCTTCCCCTGCTCGAAGCCATGGCGCGCGGCGTGCCTGCGCTTGTCGGATCCAGGGGCGCGCTGCCGGAGCTGGCGCTCGCGGCTGCGATCCCGGTCACGGCTGATGACGTCGACTCGATCGCCGAAGGACTCGAGCAGCTTGTCAGTGACGCGGCCCTGCGGGCCAGGCTGGGAGGGGAAGGACGGCGGCGCGCGGCGTCGTTCACCTGGAGTCGCGCCGCGGACCGCGTGCTGACTGTGCTGCGCCGGATCGGGCGATCGACTGAGCGTAAAGTCGCATAGATGGTTGCTCCGAGGATTTCGGTGCTCGCGTTGACCGGCACCGGCCGTCATGACTACTCGCACAGCGCAAAGCCCCTTCTGCGCGCGCTCGAGACGTCGCATGACCTGCAGCTCGAGAGCATCGGGCGAGTGGAGCATCTCTCATTCGCCGGCCGGCAGGTCGTGATCGCCGCCACGGACGAGGCGCTCGCCCCGGGTCAGGGACCTGCCCTGCTGGAATTCGTCAAGCGCGGCGGTGGTGTGGTGTTGATTCACGGCACCCTCGCTGCATGGTCCGCGGCGCAGGATCTTTCTGCGCTGGCCGGCTGGACCCCCGGCGAAGCGGGGCCGCTGACAGAGCTGGTCATCAGGCCGGCCGGCTCTCACCCGATCACCGAACGCCTGGCCTCCGAGTGGAAGGTGACCGACGAGCTGTATCTGTCCGAGGGTCCGCCGGCAGGGGCGGCCGTGCTGCTGCGAGCGAGCTGGCGCTTCACAGATCAGGTCGTCGCTTACGACCGACCCGTGGGTCAGGGCCACTTCATCTATCTGGGCCTTGGACACGAGGCCGCCACCTACGAGGACCCGAATTTCCAGAAGCTCGTCCACCGCGCGCTCCTGGCTGCCGCGGGCCGGCAGCCGGCGCCGCCGGTTGGCGTCGGCTTGATCGGTTATGGCGCCATCGGGCGCGACCATGCTGCGGCTGTGGCCGCGACCCCGGGACTGCGTCTCGCCGCGGTCTGCGACCTCGCCCCGCAGCGGCGCGAGCTCGCCGAGGTCGAATGGTCGGTGGCCACTCACGCGCGCGAGGATGGCCTCCTGGGCGATCCCGGGGTCGGCCTCGTCGTCGTCGGGACGCCACCCAGTGCACACGCGGAGTCGGTCCTGAGCGCGCTCGCGGCCGGCAAGCACGTGGTCTGCGAGAAACCCTTCGCGATCAAGGTCGCAGAGGCGGATCGGATGATCGATGCCGCAGCTGCGAACGGCCTTGTCCTCACGGTGTATCAGAGCCGCCGCTGGGATCCCGACTATCTCGCCATGCGTGACGTGGTCCGATCCGGCAGGATCGGAGACGTCTTCTACATGGAATCCTTCATCGGCGGCCACTCACATCCGTGCGATTTCTGGCACAGCCACGAACCGATCTCGGGGGGCACCATCTACGACTGGGGCTCGCACTATTTCGACTGGATCCTGCAGCTGTTTCCCGATCGGGTCCACTCTGTCGCGGCTCAAGCCCACAAGCGCGTCTGGCACGACGTGACCAACGCCGACCAGGTGCGCGTGGACCTGACATTTGCCGGAGGAAG
>Ga0075030_100002441_pt1 | contig 16849 bp, 15 predicted proteins | sample LitLauG_LLR_2012_FD_71393 | JGI IMG/M metagenome (GOLD analysis project Ga0075030, IMG submission 71393) | Freshwater sediment microbial communities from Pennsylvania, USA - Little Laurel Run_MetaG_LLR_2012 | ecosystem: Environmental > Aquatic > Freshwater > Creek > Sediment | place: USA... | reverse complement strand
GCCGGACACCGATCGCGTCGTCAGCTTCAACGGCACCAGCGCGGTGAAAATCCCAGCCGGCGCCTTCGCCATCAGCGACTCAATCTCGCTGACCGTGGCGCCGTTGGAAGACCTCGCCGTCAGCATCCACATCCCCAACGATATCCCCGCCAGCTTTGGTGTCACCGGCCGCTACGCCCGTCAGTTCAACTATCTCTCGCCCCCCGGCGATTTCACCGGACAACCGGTCATGCACGCCAGCCGGGTCATCGACGACTGGTTCTTCCTGAGCGGAATAGATGTCCTGACCAGCCCCGATGTCGGCGCTATCGTTGCATTCGGCGATTCGATAACCGACGGCAACATCTCCTCGCACGACGCGTTTTGCCGCTGGCCCGACCAGCTCGCGCGGCGGCTGATCGCGCGCGGCGGCAAGCGGTTCGGAGTCATCAATCAAGGCCTCGGCGGCAACCGCATCCTGCACGATATCCGCGGCGACTGCGGCGTCAAACGGTTCGATCGCGACGTCCTGGCGCAACCCGGGGTGACCCATGCGATCGTCGTCCTCGGCATCAACGATATCCGCAACCGCCGAGGCCTCGCCGCCGAGACCGTCACCGCCAAGGACTTGATCAACGGCCTCAACCAAATGGCGATGCGCGCCCGCGACCGCGGCATCAAGTTATTCGGCGGCACGCTAACCCCGTTCGAAAACGAAACATTCATGCTGGGCGCCTACACGCCGGAAGGCGAGGCCAAGCGCAACGCCGTCAACCACTGGATCAGAAGCGCCGGGGCGTTTCACGCCGTCATAGACTTCGACCAAGGCCTCCGCGATCCCGATCATCCCGCTCGGATGCTGCCAATCTACGACAACGGCGATCACCTGCACCCGAGCGATGTCGGCTATAATCGCATGGGCGATCTCATCGATCTGTCCCTGTTCGATTAGACAATCCGCATTTGCCCTCTGCCGGACTCCGGGCTTAAGCTGGGAATTGCATCTTTCGCTGAACAAGAAGAACGGAGGAAATCATGCATTACAAAAGGATATCGGCCGACTGCCATCTCGATATGCCGTGGATGCCGCCTGAGCTGTTCACCTCGGAAGCCCCCCGCGAATTGCGCGATCGCATGCCATTCGTGACCGACGGACCGGACGGACCGAAATGGGTCACCAAATCCGGCGCGAATTTCGGCCTGCTGAATGGAGTCGGACCCGGCGGCGCGAAATTGGTCCCCGGTCAAAACAAACGCGTCGACATCATGGCCGAAACCGGACTCTTCGCCGACGGCAAGAAGGGCATCCAGCGCGTCTCCGACCCGCATCTGCGTCTGAAGGACATGGAACGCGACGGCGTCGATGCCGAAGTCATCTTCGGTATTCTGGGCTCCGCGTCCAAGATGCAGGACCACGAAGCCGCCAACGAAATGTTCAGGATCTATAATGACTGGCTGAAGGATTTCTGCAGCCATTATCCGGACCGTCATATCGGCCTGGCCTGCATTCCCTATGCCGACATCGACAAAGCGGTGGAGGAAATCTATCGCACCGCGAAAATGGGCCTGCGCGGCATCGAGGTGTCCTGCTCCTGGGACATGGAACCGATGTGGCACCCGTACTGGGAACCCCTGTGGCAAGCCGTCAACGACGTCCAACTGCCGCTGCATTTCCATACCTTCCCCACCATCAATCCCAAGGCCCGCGAGATGGCCAAGGGGCTGACGCAACGCGCCGCCTTGTTCACCGGCGTCTCGTCCTTCCAACTGGGCTTGATCCACATCATCGCCGGCATGATGGGCGCCGGCGTGTTCGAACGGTTCCCCCGCCTCAAGGTGTCGTTCGGCGAAAGCGGCATCGGCTGGATTCCCTACGCCCTCGATCGCATGGATTTCGAATTCGAGGATCGATTCCGCGACCTGATGAAGTTGAAACCCAGCGAATATTGGCAACGCCAGTGCAAGGCGACGTTCCAGTATGACGTGATCGGGCCGAAGCTGATCAACGCCAACAACCTCATGACGGTGGACACGCTGATGTGGGGGTCGGATTACCCGCACACCGATGGCATCTGGCCGGAATCGTCGAAATACATCGAGGAACAATTCGCCGGCCTGACCGCCGACGACGTCCACAAGATAACCTGTGAAAACGCCGCGAAATTCTACAACCTGACCAACTGATCGCTATCGTCCGGAATGATGGCCCCGCCATCATTCCGGACATCGGTCGACCACGGGGCGACGAGTTGACACCCAGCGGGACAAGCGAACACGCTATCTCGGAACGCCCCCGCAAGGACCATCCCCATTGAACGCCGCCGCCACGCACCGGGACTTCCAAGAAGCCGCCGACCTGATCGTGGTGGGCGCCGGAATGGCCGGCTTCTGTTGTGCGATCCAGGCCGCCAGCCAAGGCGCCAACGTCATTCTGTTGGAAAAAGAAGCCGCCACCGGCGGCAGTTCCCGGCTCAGCGGCGGCTCGTTCGCCTTCGCCGGCACGGACGAGCAGCATGCGGCGGGAATCCAGGACGATGCCGCCCACCTCCTCGACGACCTGCGCCAGATCGGCCAGCACAAGAACAACGAAGCCCTGCTGGCCGCGTTCGGCGATGAGCAACACGCCACCTACCGCTGGCTGCAATCGTTCGGCTTGGTATTCGGACCGCCGAAGATCGCCTCCGGCCAGTCCGTGCCCCGCACCCACCGCGCCGACCCGATCGGCATGTTCAGGCTGCTGGAACAGGCCGCCGCGCACACCGGCCGAGTGCGCCTACTACGCCAAACCGGTGCCACCCGCCTGCTGCGCGATCAGGCCAGCCGAACCGTCATCGGCGTCCTGGCGCAAAACACCCGACACACGCTGACCATCGGCGCTAACCGAGCCGTCGTGCTCACCACCGGCGGCTTCATGCGCAGCGAGGCATTGTTGGCCAAATTCGCCCCAAACCAGGACGCAGCGCTGCGTATGGGCGCCGACGGCTGCACCGGCGACGGCCTCCGCATGGCATGGCAACTCGGTGCCGATCTCTGTGACATGGGGTTTATCCGTGGCACCTTCGGCATCCATCCCGATGCCGGCCCGCGCGACCACCATTTCCTCCATTCCATCTACATGGGCGCCATCGCGGTCAACCGGTCGGGACACCGGTTCGTGGACGAATCGTTATCGTACAAGCTTGTGGGCGACGCCTGCCTCCTACAGCCCGGCGCCATCGGGTTCCAGATTTTCGACCAGGGCGTAATGGATCGCTCCACCGCCGACGGCTCCTCGTTCGACCTCGCCGCCGAACGGCGCACCGGCCGCCTGATCGAGGCCCCCAGCCTGCCGGAGCTGGCAAACCGTCTCGGCATCGACCCCACCGCCCTGGCGGCAACGTTAGAGCGCTACCACGCCGACATCGCGCATGGCGCCGACCAAGTGTTCGGCCGCACCAGCCTGTCGTCCGGCTGGGGCAAGCCAGTGCGGATCGAGCGCGCGCCGTTCTACGGCTACCCAACCCGCAGCGCCGTCGTCGGCACCTATTGTGGCCTGGTGGTGGATGCAAGCCTGCGGGTCCATGACGTGTTCGGCGCCCCGATCCCAAACCTGATGGCCGCCGGCCACGTCACCGGCGGATTCCACGGCGCGGGCTACATGACGGGCACGGCACTCAGCAAGGCCGCGGTATTTGGCCGCCTGGCCGGCCAAACGGCCGTGGGTCCAACGGAACAGCCGCCCCGTTAAACCAACCGGCTCCCCAAATCCGCCGCGGGATGATATTGTCGCGCAACATGAACGAACGATCACGCCGGAGAGACGCCACCATGAACCGCCGGACCTTGCTCGCCGCCCTCGGCCCCGCCGTGATCAGCGGAACCGTTCGCGCCGCCACCGCCTATCCCAACACCCCGGTGCGCGTGATCGTCCCCTATCCGCCGGGGGGCACCACCGACATCGTCGGCCGCATCATCACCGCCCGCCTGACCGAGCGACTGGGGCAGTCGTTCTTCGTCGAAAACCGTTCCGGGGCGAGCGGCATGATCGGCACCCAGGCGGTCGCGGCGGCGAACCCGGACGGTGCAACGCTGTTGCTCGCCTCGATCGCCCAGGTCATCAACGTGGCGGTCTACAAGACTCAGCCGTTCGATTTTGCCACCGACTTCGCGCCGATCTCGTTGATCGCCACCACGCCGAATGTTCTGTCCGTGCACCCAAGCGTGCCGGCAAAGAACCTCAAGGAACTGCTGGCCCTGGTGCGCGCCCACCCGGGAGAATACAAATTCGGCTCCACCAGCCTCGGCGGCTCACCGCACATGTGCGGTGAGCTGCTGAAGGTGATGACCAAGGTGAACATCGTCCACGTCCCGTACCGCGGCGCGGCGCCGATGCTGACCGACCTGATCGGTGGGCAGATACCGATGGCGTTCGACAATCTGCCGTCGTCCCTGCCGCTGATCCGCTCCGGTCAGATCCGCGGCATCGCCGTCACCAGCGCCACCCGCTCCGAGATGGCGCCCGATCTCCCGACCTTCGCCGAAAGCGGCTTGCCCGGCTACGAGGTTTCCGGCTGGTACGGCCTGCTCGCGCCGTCGAAGGCGCCGCCCGACATTGTCACGCTGCTGCACAAGACGATCATCGATATCCTTGCCGAGGAGCCCACGCGGCTGAAGCTGCAAAACTCCGGCACCGAACCGGTGGGCACGTCATCCGCCGCCTACGCCGACATCATCGGGTCCGACATCGCAAAATGGACGAAAGTTGCAACGATGACCGGCGTGCATGCACAGTAACAACCCGGACAGGTCACACGCCCTCATCGCCACGGACCGATGGATCGTTAAGACCATGTACCGTCCTCCCAGATGCGATAACCGGCGGCCCGAACAACACCGGTTGGTACAACACCCTTTGACACAACCCACCGAGTCATCCGGTGAAGCCCATTGGCCGCTAAGCGCCGGGAGCACTGCCAGCACACCCAGCGGCTGAAACGCCGCCGAAAGCAACACAGATCGATCAAGATCACCGAAACTACCAGAGACCACCAAAAACCACCCGTGCCACCAACCGATGATTACAAACAAAGTAATAAATCTCAGTGAACTCCGTGCCTCTGTGGTGCATTCAACACTTTCGCCTAACCAAAACCGCCCCACATCGAAGCGTCGATCAGTCATTCCCCCCGCGCTCCGGTCTCACTGCCGGACCAAATTCGCCGCCTGCGCCACTGCATGCATGTCGGCCACCTTGGCCTTCAGATAACCGCCGAACGCATCCGGCGAAACCCCGATCCGCTCGACCCCAAGCGCCGGAAAGGCTTTTCGCACCCCGGCCTCCCCCAAGCTGTCATTAAACGCGGCATTCAGCCGGTCGATCACCGCACGCGGCGTTTTTGCCAGCGCCAGAATCCCGAACCAGGCGCTGGATTCGTGCCCCGGCACGGTCTCGGCGATCGTCGGCACACCCGGCAGCAGCGCCGATTGGTTCGCCGTCCCCACCGCAATCGCCCGCAACTGGCCGCTGCCGATCCGCGCCAGCACCGCCGGCACATTCTCGAACTCCACCGGCAGCCGCCGGCCAGCAGATCGACCAGCGCCGGCCCACTGCCGCGATCCGGCACATGCGTCAGCTTTACCCCGGCCAACGCCCCAAACAGCGCGCCGCCGAGGATGGCACGGGCCACCATCTCACCGTCATGGTGTGCGAAGGCACACCATTCTCACCGCATTATATGCACCAACAAAACAACGTAAATCCCTTCCGCACCCCATGTTTGGTCCGCCCAGCCGCTTCATGCCGGTTGACAAATCGTTGGGATTCTGACGTTTTTAGTACAAATAAACAGAATTAATCGTCTACTAATATTAATTTTGAATAAAAATTGATACCAACCGGCCCCGGCGATACCTCCGAAGGCGCAACCTCGTGAACGAACCAGCAACCGGAGACCACCCCGTGAAACTTTGGTACCAAAGCATGAGCCGCTTCAAAGCCAAGTGGAACGCCTATCCGGACGCCCTGGAAAAAGTCCTCAACGCCGTCAAGGACCCCGGAACCGAAATCGAAATCCACGGCATCACCAAGATCGGCGGCTTTGCCGACCAATACCGCTACCTCGAATTCCTCGAAACCGGCGAGGTCATGGAAAACTTGCACACCGCCATGGCCCGCGGCTTCGACGCCTTCCTGATCGGCAACATCGCCGACCCCGGCCTCCGCGAGTGCCGCGAAATCGCCAACATCCCCGTGCTCGGTCTCTGCGAAACCAGCCTGCACGTCGCCTGCATGATGGGCGCCAATTTCTCGCTGGTCACGATCAATGAAAAATTCACCCCCCGCATCGTCGAGAACGTGACCCGAGCGGGCCTGCGCGATCGGCTCGCCGCGGTGCATCGGATGAAGGTCGATCGCATCCTGAACCTAGACGCCGGCTTCACCGATCTGGCGATCCAAAACGACCTGATCGAGCAGTTCCAGGCGGCGGCGAAGGCCAATACCGATCTCGGCGCCGAAGTGGTGATCCCCGCCGGCGGCGTGGTGATGGCGTTGCTCGCGCATGCCGGCGTCTACACCACGCCATCGGGCGCGCCGATCCTGAACGGCATTACAAACCTGGTGAAGATGGGCGAATTCGCCGTGAAGATGGACAAGATCATGGGCGGCACCTTCACCAGCAAACGCCTGCAATACGCCCCGCCGTCGCCCGACCAGATCGAGGAAATTCGCGAATACTACGGCGCCGAGATCTACCCCACCGTCAAGACCCCGTCACGCGGCTAAACCGAACCCCACCATGCACCAAGCAAACCCCAATAAGCAACGATGACCGGAACCAGATCCAGACGAGAACTCCTCGCGGGCGGCTTGATCCTGCTGTTCGGCCTGATCGCCCTGTTGGAAGGCCGCCGGCTAGGCACCGGCACGTTGTTCGCGATGGGCCCCGGTTTCGTGCCCATGGCCCTGGGTGTGATACTGTGCGGCCTCGGCCTCGCCATCGCGCTGACCGGCCAAACGAGCACGGTCGATCCCCATGCCGAACCCGATGCCCCGGACTGGCGCGGCGCCGTCTGCATCCTCCTGGGGGCCGGCTTCTTCATCATGCTGGGCGTGCATGTCGGCCTGGCACCCGCCATCTTCGGCAGTGTGTTCGTCGCCGCCATGGGCGACCGCACCACGAAACTCATTGAAGCCGTGGGACTAGCCGCCGGAGTCACCATCTTCGGCAGCATACTGTTCGGCCTGATCCTGAAAATCCCCATTCCCGTCTTCGAGTGGCGCTGATGCTCTCGTCCGTCGGCGACCTATGGCACGGCTTCGGTGTCGCGCTGCAGCTGCATAATCTGATGTACTGCTTCCTCGGCGTCCTGATCGGTCAGGTCGTAGGCGTGCTGCCCGGCATGGGGGCGATGGCGGCCATCTCGCTGCTGCTGCCGCTGACGTTCGCCATGAAACCGGTGGCCGCGATCCTCATGCTGGCCGGCATCTTCTACGGCTCCCAGTACGGCGGCGCGATCTGCTCGATCCTGCTCAACCTCCCCTGCCATCCGCCGCACGCGGTCACCTGCCTCGACGGCTACCCGCTCACCCGGCAGGGCAAGGGCGGCACGGCACTGGCCATCACCATGATCGCCTCGTTCGTCGGCGCCTCGTTCGGCATTACCGAGATGGTGTTCTTCGCCCCGGTGCTAACCCGCGCCGCATTCGAATTCGGACCAGCCGAGATCAGTTCGATCATGCTGCTGGGACTGCTCGCCGGCTCCACCCTGGCCCGAGGCTCCCCGATCAAAGGCGTCGCCATGACCACCCTCGGCCTCCTGCTCGGTTCCGTCGGGACCGACATCAACACTGGCGCCGCCCGCTTCACCTACGGCGTGGTCAACCTCTACGGCGGCATCGAGATCGTGGCGCTGGCCCTGGGCCTGTTCGGCCTCGCCGAGTTCATCAAGAACGTGAACCGCCTGGCACCCCCGCATGGCGGCCATGCCAACGTCCGGCTGCGCGACATGCGTCCGAGCCGGGAGGATCTGAAAAAATCCATCCCCGCGATGATCAGGGGCACGCTGATCGGCAGCCTGTGCGCGCTCATCCCCGGCACCGGCCCCACCATCGCCTCGTTCGTCTCCTATGCCGCGGAGAAGAAGATCTCCCGCACGCCCGAACGGTTCGGCCACGGCGCCATCGAGGGCGTCGCCTGCCCGGAAGCCTCCACCCATTCCTCGGTCCAGGGCGACTTCATCCCGACCATGTGCCTGGGTATTCCAGGTGACGCGGTGATGGCGTTGCTGCTGGGTGCGCTGATGATCCAGGGCATCACCCCGGGTCCGCATCTGATCAAGGAGCAGCCGGACATCTTCTGGGGCCTGATCGCCAGTTTTTGGATTGGCAACATCCTGTTGGTGCTGCTGAACGTGCCGATGATCGGGTTGTGGGTGAAGTTGCTGAAGCTGCCCTACCGGTTCCTGTATCCCGCCGCGCTGTTCTTCGTCTGCATCGGCGTCTACAGCGCCCAAAATAGTTTCTTCGACGTCGGAGTCACCATTGTCATCGGCATCGTCGGTTTTCTGCTGCTGCGCCTCGGCTTCCACCCCGCACCAATCCTCCTCGGTTTCGTGCTAGGTCCGCGCGTCGAGGAGAACTTCCGCCGCGCCATGCTGATCTCGGATGGCGACCTATGCTATTTCCTGCAACGCCCGATCAGTGCCGTGGTCGTCGGCCTGTGCGTGTTGCTGATCCTTGGCCAGACCACCTTCTGGCTGATCGGCCGACACCGGCAACGCATTCTGGCAGCGTAGCGGCCCAAATCATGATGCGGCCAGCGCACGATGCGGCCAGCGCACGATGCGGCCGGAGCACGCTGACCAGCGTCGCGTCGTCATGCTGTGCCAAGGGGCACCATCCACGCCGACAACCGGTGACAACCGACTACGCAATCAATCTCTGTGACCTCTGTGGCTCAGTGGTGCATTCATCTGTTTCGCCGCGCCACGAACCGTACCCGCTGCCCAGCCAAACCACAACCAATCACACACCCCTCAAGGCGCAATCCCAAGCAATCGCGCCGCCGTCCCGCCAAGGATCGCGATGCGCTCGTCATCCGTCAGTCCCGGCGTGTTCAGCACCAGATCGACCTCGGTGCTGGTCCACGGAAATGGATAATCGGTGCCGATCATAATCTGACCAGGACCGGTTTCCGCGATCAGGTGCCGCAAAGCCTCCGGCGTGAAAACGATCGTATCGAAAAACAACTGGCCATCCTTCAGATACGCCGTCGGCTTCTTCTTTGGCAACGGACCGACCCGGTCCGGGAACGTCTTACAGACCGCGTCCGAACGGTTGGCATAGGACGGAAAAAACCCACCCCCATGCGCCGCGCAAATCTTCAGCCCCGGAAAACGGTCAAGCGTGCCTTCAAAAATCAGGTGCGACAAAGCGATCGTGGTTTCCAGAGGATTACCAATCGTGTTCGTCAACAACCCGCTGCCACCCAGCCGCCCACTCGGCTCCAGTTCGCGCGTCCCAAGCGGATGCATGAAGACGAGCACCCCGAGTTCCTCGCACTTGGCCCAGAACGGATGGAACCGCGGATTGGCCAATTCTTCCCCAGCGACGCTGCCACCCACCCCCACACCGCGAAACCCGAGTGTTTTGACCGCGTATTCGACTTGTTCCGCCGCCAAATCGGGATGTTGCAGCGAAGCCGTCGCGAACCCCACGAACCGTTCGGGATTAGCCGCACAGAATTCCACCAAAGTCTCGTTCTGCACCTTGATCAGTTGCGCGGCGACATCACGTTCCGCGCGATACCAGTAGGGATTGATGCTGAGTGCCTCGACATCGATGCCCTGCGCGTCCATCGCCGCGATGCGCACGCTGGTGTCGTTCATCAGCAATCCCGGCGCTTCCAGCGGCAGGTTGACCAGCGCCGCGGCAGCCGGAACGATGCAGTGCGCATGCACATCGACGGTCTTGACGCGCTTGCCATTGACCACGACCTGACGCCGCCGCCCCTGCGCTTGCTGTTGCGATCCCGGCATCGGCGCCGCGCTGGTCATCGCACAACCGACAAAGGCAATGCCAGCCATCACGTTGGCAAGTAAATCCCCAATAATAGGCATGTGCGTCCCCCGTTATATCGTTTTTAATTACGCCCCTCCCTCAGCCGATCAGGCCGCCCGATGGAACGGCTTGTCGCCTTTCACCGTCACCCGGTAGCCCGAGCGGACCTCCGGAAAGTAGTCCCACATGGCGATATGCTGCACACAGCGATTGTCCCAGAACGCCACGCTGTCGGGTTGCCAGCGGAAGCGCACCTGCCAGTGCGGCCGGCTGCAATGCTCATACAGAAAATCCAGGATCGCCTTGCTCTCACCTTCCGGCACGTCCTTGATCGCCATGGTGAAAACCGGACTGACATAAATCGCCTGCCGCCCCGTCACCGGATGCGTGCGGATCACCGGATGTTCCGCCCGAGGGAAGCTCGTGGGTCCGTCCGCGCCGATCAGGCGGTTGGTGCGGCTGTAATTCATCGCCCCGTCATGGATCGCGGTAAGGCTCCCCAGATAGGTCTTCATCCCCGCGCTCAGCGCATCGTAGGCGGCATACATACTGGCAAAAACCGTGTCCCCACCAACCGGCGGCACCACTTTCAGATTCAGGATGGACCCCATCGGCGGCTCCGGATCGCACGACACATCCGAGTGCCACCGCTCCCCGGCAATACGTTTCGAATTGGCATCCGCATGCACCGGCAGTATCTCAGGGTGCCCCTCCGGCCCCGGCGTGTTGGGATGGATGGCAAGCTCCCCAAACAGCCGGCCAAATGCCTTGTGCTGATCCAGCGTCAGTTTCTGATCCCGGAAGAACAGCACCTGATGTGCCATCAACGCATCGTGAACTTCCTGAAACTGCTGGTTGCCCAGTGGGCGGGCAAGGTCGATACCCGAAACCTCCGCCCCGATCGCCACGGTCGCGGGAGTCACCTTGATGGTTTCATAAGTCATGTCGCGTTTCCCTTTCTATGCGCGGGCGCCTCTCGGATCCAAGACGTCTAACGGCCAGCAAAGTTCGAAAGATTGGACACCGCCAGGGCGGAGCAGTCCAGCACCCGCACCGCCGATCCAGTTCCAAAAATGCGCCACCTGCCATTTCCGCGCAAATCCAATGCGATCGCCCAGCACAATCAGGGAAAAGATGCGAAGCAACCCGCCTCGTCAAGACCGACACCAGCGCCCATCCGCCACTGTCCCGCCTGTTGAAAGCCGGCCGACCTCACCACAGATTGACCAAACCACCCGCGCCGTCACCGCGATGGGAGAACATAATCGCCGGCCCAGCCAACAACATCGACGCACCGGCACCCAAATAAAACCACTCAGAATCACACCTAAATCGAAACTTTCTCTGTGACCTTTGTGGCTCAGTGGTGCATTTTTCTGCCGCCCAAAAACACAAACCGAACCCAAGACAGAGCAGACCCTCAATGCCCACCAACGAAGAGCCCCCCGATGCAAAATCGCCCCACGCAAAACCGATCGCCCAGAAAAACAATCGTTTTCGCCACCACAGCCCTCCTGTTCTTCGTTGAGCACACCCCTGCCCGCGCCCAGGATCAGATCGAGCAACTACTCCAGCAGGGCCAAATCCCCGCCAACATGACCCACCAACACGGATACTCGGATTTCACCGATCCACTTGGTAAATTCCTGGATTTGCTCGCGGCCGGCGCATTCGCCGACGCCAGGGCGATCCAGCCCGAAGCCTGCAAGACCTGGCTGACAACCCGGCAGAACTCCGCGTTTACCGGCACATTCTGGATATGGAACACGCAACTCAACCTCGATACCTTATGCGCACAACCGTGAACTACCCCGCCGCCAATCTCCCAACACCAGCGAGAACACTGTCCCAGTCGTCAACGTTGCGATCCTCCGGCCCCACCATGACATGCTGGACCCCAATCGCCGCGAACCCGTCGATCGCCGCCCGCAGCACCCCCTGATCCCGGCCGTTCCAGTGCACCCGCATCGAGATCGTAAAATCAGCCCCCGGCCGCTCGGCTCGCAGCCTCTGCACGATGGGCGCGGCCGTCGCCGGCGTATGGCCGGAACCGTGCCACCCATCAGCTACCCGGATCGTCCGCCGCAACGCCGCGTCGGAATTACCGCCCAACCACAGCGGGATCGGACTGACCGGCATCGGAGTCATGGTCATGCCCTCGATCACGGCAGGAATGATCCGGCTTTGAAACGTAACCGGATCCCGCGTCCAAACCGCGCGCATCATCGCCAACCCTTCGTCCAATCGCCGGCCGCGTTCGGTGAACGGCACGCCGAGAGCAGCAAATTCCTCCTTCAGCCAGCCCACCCCGGCCCCCAGGATCAGCCTGCCATCGGAAAAGTTATGCAGCGTCGCCAGCTCCTTCGCCAATGGCAACGGATGTCGCATCGGCAGCACCAGGACACTGGTGCCCAGTCGGACTCGCTTCGTAACCGCGGCGACCCAGGTCAACGTCAGAACCGGGTCATAGAACAACGGCGAACGCGGAAATTTATCGCGCGGCACAATGATGTGCTCGCTCACCCACACGTCATCGAGCCCCAGCGCTTCGGCCTGAATGGCAAAGCGTTGGATCAGCGCCGGGCTGGCCTGTTCGCCGGCATGCGGCAAATGAATACCATACTGCATCGTCCTGTTGCCTTCCCCACTTACGCCGCCAGCATCCGCCCCACATTCCGTTCCGCCAGCAGCGGCCGCACCCACCGCGCGAACCGCGTCGCTTCCTCGTCGTGCAGATAGCCGGACAGGCAGAACGACGAGCACCCCAAATCGATAAACTGTTGCAACGTATCCGCACACTGCAACGGGTCGCCCACCACCACGATCCCCGCCCCCGGCCGCACCCGCGTCACGCCCGTCCAAAGATGCGGGCCGATCAGCTCGCCATGCTCCCGCGCCAGTTGCTGCACCCGCTGGTTGGCGGCCGAACTGGCATAATGCGTCCGAATGAAACGAGTCTGCGCCTCGGTCACGTCCCGCACCAATTCATGCGCCGCATCCCAGGCCTCGGCCTCTGTCTCGCGGCACAGGATCTGCAACCGCATGCCAAAACCGATCGTCTCCGCTCGTCCATGCCGCGCCGCCATGCCACGAATAGAGACCATGTTCTCCGCAATACGCTCCGGGGTGTCGCCCCAGAACAGATGGACATCGGAATGTTTCGCCGAAACCTCCCAAGCCTCCATCGAACCGCCGCCCAGATAAAACCGAGGATGCGGCTGCTGCAACGGCTGCGGCGAAATACGCGCCCCCTTCAACGTATGAAATCGCCCCGCGAAATCCACCGGTCCGGCCGCCGTCCACAACGCCTTCATGATGGAGACATCCTCCTCCATCAGCGCGTACCGGTCCTCCTTGGCCAGAGTAATACCCTCGGCCCGAGTCTCCGCCTCGCTCTGCCCGGCGATCAGATTGACCGACAGCCGGCCGCCCGAAAGCTGGTCGAACGTCGCGGCCATCTTGGCCAACTGCACCGGGCTGACATAGCCCGGCCGAGCGGCCACCAGCGCCTTGATCCGAGTAGTCTTCGCGACCGCCATGGCACTGCTGATCCATGCCTCCCAGCACGTCGTGGCAACCGGAACCAGAAAATACTCGAACCCGGCAGCCTCGGCGGCGAGCACCACGCGATCGAACAGCGCCGCCGAGGGTTGGATGAACGCCGACCGGTCACCATAACACGTCGTGTCGCCCGACGTCGGCAGGAACCATCCGTATTCGAGCGGCGTCACCATCCCTTAAGCCGCGTAACCCGGATCATCGCGATCCAGCTTGCGACGGAATGCCGCCCATTCCATCGATGCGCCAGGGGAACGGCTGTTCGGCCCATACATTTTCCCGCCAATCGCCATGGTGCGGTCGATCGCGTCTTGCGACGGATATTGCACGGCCCCACCCGCCTGCGCCGCCAACTGGATTTCGCAAGCCCGCTCAACGCGCCCGAGCAGCACGAACGCCTCGCCCATGGTGCGCCCGGCGGTCAGTGTGCCGTGGTTGCGCAGGATCAGGATGCTGCCGTCCGCCAGGTCGCGCGACAGTCGGCGGCGCTCGTCCTCGGCATCGCTCGCGGGGCCTTCGTAGTCGTGGTAGCGCACCCGCTCCATCAGAATCAAAGCGTTCTGCGAGATCGGCAGCAGCCCACCCTGTTGCGCCGAAACCCCTGCCCCGGCCGCCGAGTGCAGGTGCATCACCGAGGCAATGTCCGGCCGCGCCGCCAGGATCCCGCCATGAATGACTTCCCCGGCCTTGTTGATGCCATGCGGGCAGTCGCTCAGAATATTCCCCTTGGTGTCAAGCTTCACCAGCGAAGACGCGGTGATTTCCTCAAAGAACAACCCCAGCGGATTGATCAGATATTGATCGGTGGTCCCCGGCACACGCAGCGAGAAATGGTTGCCCAGCATATCATGCCAGCCGAAGCGCGCCGCCAGCCGGTACGCCGCCGCCAGATCCAGCCGAGCCTCCCATTCCGCGGTAGAAAAATTGTGCTTCACGTCACGAATGTTGGTTATTTGAGTCGCCGCCGACATGAACCGATCCCTCCTGAATGTCTGATCCAAGGACAGCCTGAAGCGCCCGCCCCCCCAGGTCAACCAAACCCCGCCTCACTCGACCTTTCCCGACTCCCAAGGCATGCTCCATCCAGAACTGCTCACCCGACAGAGGCCCGCATGAACGAAATGGTGGATGTCTTAATCATCGGCTCCGGCGCATCCGGTGCCGCCGCGGCCTGGAGCCTGGCCGACACCAAAATGCGCATTCTCTGCCTGGAACAAGGCGATTGGATGAAGCAAGCCGACTTCCCCAGCAACGGACGCGATTGGGAGGCCCGCCGCTACGCCGATTTCGACATCAGCCCCAACCGCCGTGCTCGTCCCACCGACTACCCGGTCAACGACGACAACTCGCTGATGAAGGTCGCCAACTTCAACGCCGTCGGCGGCGGCACGATCATGTACACCGCCCATTTCCCCCGCATGCACCCCTCGGATTTCCGCGTAAAAACGCTGGATGGCGTCGCCGATGACTGGCCGGTCGATTACCAGACGCTGGAGCCGTTCTTCGAGGAGAACGACCGCATGATGGGCGTGTCCGGCCTCGCCGGCGATCCCGCCTATCCGCCGCGCCACCCCCCGATGCCGCCACTGCCGCTCGGTAAGACCGGCACCCGCTACGCCCACGCAATGAACAAGCTGGGCTGGCACTGGTGGCCATCCGACAGCACGATCGCGACCACCGAGTATGACGGGCGCGCACCTTGCATCAATTTGGGTCATTGCACACCCGGCTGCACGCAGGGGGCGAAAGCGAGCACCGACATCACTTATTGGCCGCACGCCATCCGCGCCGGAGTTGAACTGCGCCCGCGCTGCCGGGTGCGCGAAATCACCACCAACGCACAAGGCTTGGCCACGGGTGCCATCTACTACGACGCCGACGGAGTGGAACAGTTTCAGCCCGCCGAGGTCGTCATCCTCGCCTGCAACGGCATCGGCACACCGCGCCTGCTGCTGAATTCGGCATCGTCCCGCTTCCCCAACGGGTTGGCAAATTCCAGCGGCCTGGTCGGCAAGAACCTGATGCTGCACCCCTGGCCGCAAGTGCGCGGTTACGTAGACGAAAGGGTGGACGGCGATCACGCCCCCATGCTGAGCCTGTGGAGCAAGGAGTTCTACGAGACCGACCCAACCCGCGATTTCGTCCGCGGCTACACGATGCAATTCGCCCGCGGCACCGGCGTGGTCAACGAGGCCGTCACCAGCGCCGCCGCCGGCCTGCTGCCCTGGGGACACGATCATCACCGCATCTATCGTGATCTGCTCTACAAACGCCTGCAGATCGGCATCGCTTGCGAGGACTTGCCAGAGGAGCATAACCGGGTAACCCTCGATCCGGTGCTGAAGGACAGCCACGGCATCCCGGCGCCGCGCATCGACTACACCATCAGCGAGAATACCAGCCGCATGATGGAGCACGGCATCGCAAGGGCGACGGAAATCCTGACCGCGGCGGGCGCCACCAACCTCTTCACCTCCCGCACAATCCTCAACAGCCCCGGACACCTGCTCGGTACCGCCCGCATGGGCAACGATCCCGACCGTTCGGTGGTGAACGCCTGGGGCCGCTGTCACGATGTGAAGAACCTGTTCATTGTCGACGGCAGTATCTGGGTCACCTCCGGCGGCGTGAACCCGACCTCGACCATCCAGGCGCTGGCGCTTTACATCGCGGACAGCATCAAGCAACGCCTGGCCACCCTGTTCGACTGAGGCAGACATGCGCAACGAACCAGAAACGACCCTCTCCACCGCCGAAACCCGAGACCTCCACTGTGTCGCGACCATGATGGTGCCGCCGAGCGAGGCGTTCGGCGTGCCCGGTGCCGACGACGCAACCATCTTCGCCGACATCACCGCGTCCCTTGGCCGCGATGTCGCCGCCGTGCGGCAGGCACTGGCAACCCTGGCCGCATTGTCGGGCACCGCCTTTGCCAACCTCGACGCCACCCGCCGCCAGGAAGTTGCGGCAATGTTTCAAGCGCGCGGCGGCACTGCGTCCGAGACGCTCAGCCGGGTAATCCTACAATGTTACTATCGCGACGATCGCGTGATCCGTTCGCTGGGCCTGGAGCCGCGTCCACCGTTCCCCAAGGGACACACGCTGGAACAAGGCGACTGGTCCCTGCTGGATCCCGTCCGCGCTCGGCCAAAAATGTGGCGTGACGTGCCGCCACGTTAACAAGCTGTCCCCCATCAGCTACAGTCCAGCACCTGGAACGTCCCACCAGCCACGAACGCACGAGGAAACCGCAGCCATGACCGAGACCAAGCT